>OCJN01000015.1_pt1 | contig 161719 bp, 154 predicted proteins | sample 1480731 | NCBI WGS metagenome assembly OCJN01 (sample SAMN05301479, study PRJEB22388) | human skin metagenome | isolation source: Infant 1 DOL 23 skin | host: Homo sapiens | place: USA: Pittsburgh, Magee-Womens Hospital of UPMC | collected 2013/2014 | reverse complement strand
TCGTGGTCAATATGAAACGAATTATGACCTTAATAAATACAAAATAACCGAGGAACTCGCTCAAATTAACGAGAGATTCCTCGGTTTTCATTTCATTAAAAGTAAGAGACCTATTTTTTCAGTGGACTCCTTTTGTGTTGGTCAGTCTTTTCTTGGTAAAACGACCTGTTGCTTGTCCTGTTTTGACACTAGCTTTTCCAAGATTATAAGAAAGCCGACTGTAGCGTTTCCCTTTTCTAATGGTCTCTTGTAGCGTGCGATAACCTTCTAAATCTTCATTTTCTGAAGCTAACTCTCCACCTTCACGTCCAAGGACATAAAGAAAAGTTTTGACTTTCCTACTGACTTTTTTGGACTTATAGGCTTGTTTAGTAGATTTTAGATTTTCTTTTGCAGCCTTGACTTCTTTCTTAGCTTTTAATTCTTCTAAACTCTTCCCTTGAAAGAAAAAATTAGATTTTGCTTTCGATTCCTGACCATAAAGAAATTTTTGATTGGTTTTTCTTTCTTTACGACTCTCTTTTCTTTCTTCTTTTGCTTCTACCTTTGCATCCTTAAATTGCTTCTTGGCTATTTTCAATCGTTTCCTAGCATGAGGCAACCGTCTGTCTCTTAATTCTTTTCGATTCAAAAGAGATGGAGGACTATTTTGAAGAATATGATTGTAGTCTTCATTTGCTTGTTTTACTCTCTCCTTTGAAGCTTCTCTCATCTCCTCTAGCTTTTCTTTTATCTCTTTTTTCCATGCTTTTTCATCCAGTACAGCGGAATCTTTTTTCTGTTTCTTCACCTCCTTCTTTCCTTGTTTCAAGAATTTCTTCTCATCTTTTAGGCTTCTTCTAAATGCCTTTCGGGCACGTATGATTTCTCTTTTATCCTTCATTTACCTTCCCCTTAGTTAGAAGCCATTTTATCAGGATCCGTACTCATGATATCAAACAATTGAGTACCTTGAGGAATCTTATTTTTAAAGGGTACGACAACTGAACCAGCTTTTATCAGTCCTGCCCCTTTTTCTGGATTGACAAGGTATTTTTCGAGTTCTTTTGACAAGCCTAAGAGTTGAACCAATTCTTCTCGGTCATTTTTTGCTTGCTTGAGGAGAATCATAAATTCACTATTTGCAATAATCCGTCTACCATTTGGATCTAACAATAAGGTTTCGACGTTTTGAGTTATTCCAGTCGGACTAGCTCCATATTTTCTGACACGACTCCACAATTTAAAGAAGAAATCACTGGCATATTTATCTAATAAGAGAAGCTGCATTTCATCAAAATAAATCCAGGTCTTCTTCCCTAATTTTTGGTTCCGAACGACACGATTCCATATCTGATCAAAAACAACCATAAGAGCGATTTGTTTCAGCTCGTCTCCTAACTTTTTAACGTTATAAATCAAGAAATTAGATCCTGTCTGAATATTGGTCTTATGAGAAAAAATATCAAGAGAGCCTTCGACATACAGTTCCATATCAAGTGCCAAATTCTGCGCTTCTTCTTCTGGCTGTTGACTCAAGACAAAGACCCATTCTTCCAAAGAAGGTTCTTTAAATGACTGATAGGTAAGTCTCGTAACTCGGTCGATAATCGATTTTTCTCTTCCATCCATTTTTCTATCCAATAACTTGCCGATAAAGGATAAAAGAAATTCTGATTTTACCTTTACAGGATCTTCATCCATATTTTCCTCAGACAAGTCAAGGACATTGAGATAAGTTTGGGAATCGGGCGCAATATCAATCATTTCTCCACCAAAAGCTCGTCCAATGACACTGTATTCTGCTTCTGGATCCACGATGATAATTTCAGTATTTTCACCAGATTCCTTGATTTTGGTCGTGATAATCTCATGCTTGGTTGCCATCCCTTTCCCAGCTCCAGATGTTCCTAATATCAGACCAGACGGTGTATTTAATAGGCTGCGATCAATGGTAATAATATTACTTGATATTTGATTGATACCGTAATATTTCCCACTACGGTCTTGTAAGTCTACTGAAGTCCATGGAGAGTTCACTGCTACATTAGATGTTAATAAACTCCGTGATACTCCCTCTAAAAAATCACAACCAAATGGCAGCAAACTATTAAAGGCTGCTTCTTGCATATATGGAAGTTTATCAATCATTAGGTCATTTGAGCCGGCCACTTGTTGAATCGTGTCTAGAGCTTGTTTAAGTTCTTCTTCATCCTGACCAAAAATACCAATCAAAAAGACTGTTTGAAATAGTTTATCTCCTGTCTCGGTCATGGTTTTTAAGAGTTCCTCAGCTTCATCGATATTGCTTTCTAAAACATGACCTACTTTTTCCAAATAGATACCTGTACGAGCTAGTTTTTGTTGTTCCCCAATTTTTTGGGATTCCATTAAGGTCTTCTTTGTTCGTAGTTTCTTCATGGCATCTGCCTTAGTCGAACTTTGAGCATGGAGGCTCACAATCAATTCCAAATCTCCTTGCATGAGGTCTCGAATAAACTGATCTCCTAATTCCATACCGTAGTCTCGCACATAGACAATCTGCAATAATCGGTCATTGATTTGTAGGTAATTCTTGTTTTTGAAATCTAAGAGATTAGGCGCTATGAAGTGACGAGTTGTCTGACCAGATCTCGTTAAATCACGGTAAGAAAAAGGAAGATGGTGTTCTCCTCTAAGCATATCGGCCAACAAGTTGACACGCTCTTCTCCAGCCAAGGATTCAAATCGTGCATCAATTTCTGAGAAACCACTCTTGAAATATTCTCCTATTTGGGACAAGGAACGATAGGCTTGTTTGGGATTAGAATCCTTTCTACCAAAGCTAATCAGTTTCACAGCTGAAAAATTATTTTCACCACTGTCTAAATTCTGATTCATCATCCGATTCAATTCTTTACGATAGGTATCATATCCATCTTCTTTTTCCTCATACAAAACACTTTGTCTAAACTTTTCTAAATTCAATCTTTTATTAAAGATGGTCAATTGGAAGTTGGTTTGGTCATCTAAAGAGTTAATCAAATCAGAATACTTCTCAATGATTGCGCCCTTATCTTCTAAACCAACGGTCTGGTAATTGACATCACCAAGTAAATAGCTTTGTGAGAAATAATCTTCTTTCACCTGCATCAGACCATTTTGATACAGGGCTTGATAGGAAAGAGTATTAGCCGTTGAGGGTAACACTTCCTCTTTTTTCTCTTTAACTTTTTCCTTTTTATTAGTCATTGAAGTTTTTTGTTTCTTTAATGTATTTGATTTTCTTTTCATGTTCAGGTCCTTTCTTTCCTGTAATTGTGCGTAGGGGAACCGTTAGTTCAAAATGAAGACGGTATTTCAAATAATGTTCAAAATATAAATCATTGGGTTTATAGACTCCAAAAAGCATGAGGGGGATGGTAAAAGCAAACACAAAACCGTAAACAAACCAATCTCCAAATTGCCAGAAAAAGAGATTCAAGCCCAAAACAATAATTGTGACAATAAAGGCTGGTAAAACAAAGATGATTTGTCTTGTGGTGAAACCTAACCAAGCCCTGTGTTGGTATTTTGAGATGTCTTTAAAGACACGTGTATTCATGACTTTCCTTTCTAAAAAGGCTAAGAAGCAATCACTTCCTAGCCTTTATCTAATTACATACCTAAGATTGAGCGAGCCGTACGTTGAGAACCAACGAGGGCAATAATCAGTAAGATAGCTTGTACCAAACTACCAAACATAATCGCAAGAGATTGCAGGACTCCTGCACCATTTGAAACAGCTATTTTCCCAGCAGATTCAAATAAAGGAACAAGAGAAACAATCAGAAAAATAAGAACCCCTTGTACTGCATAGACCATAATATTTTTTAAATAGCCAATACCAATAGACTTCCATTCATCACTTAAAAATGTTGGAATCGTAAGAGGGGCAAATGGAATCATAAGGTAGAGTTGAATAAATCGAATAGATACCAAAAGATTGACCATGGCTGCACTTACTATCCGAACAAGCCAAATGAGGAGGGCGAAAAATCCCACAATCATCCGGCCAATAAATCCTGACCCTTTTAATCCAGAGATGGTATCATACTTTGCCCCACCGTGAGCCACAATCGAAGCCACTTGTTCAATGGCGTGACTCGCAATCCCGATGATAGCTTCTACAATCACGGTAGTGTTGGTAATTACAACTGCGACCATAATGTAACTAATCAACATCGGCGCTAATGCTTCAAAGGTCATCGCTCCTCCTGAGTTAGCAATTTTCTTTGCCATCTTAGAAAATTCTAAGATGAGAACAACTGATAAAATCGCAACTCCAAGAGGCTGCATGACACTTTTAGTAATACTAGACATATAAGTCCAAACGGTTGGATTGTAGCTAGATAGAGATTTAATCAGATCTACCGTAGATTGTAAATCCACATTAAATCCTTCAAATAAATTTTCAGCTGATATTTTTTCAGATGCAAGGTAAACAAAAGGTGAGACTAAACTAAGATTCATGTCATTGTTTATCCTCCTAAATTGAAATTTGAGTTACAAAGGCTCCAGCAGCCCCTACCATAACACCACCGACAATTTCCAGAATGGCATTCCGAACACCTGGTCCACCATCTTTAATATTGGTTGCAAGGTTGACAATCCCCACAACAACGAGAAAGGCACCAACCGCAATCAATCCCTTCTGTAACAAAGACATAGCTTGTGCAAACATAGCACTTGCGTCTACTCCATAAACAAAACCTTTAAAATGCGTAATCATCTATTTCCTCTTTTCTATTTTTATTTTAAACTAGATTCAAAAGTTAAATCACGAATTCTAAGGCCTTCAAGATGGTTTTCTTGACTTTGATTCAAAGGATTGATCTGATAGTTCCACCACCGTTCATCGGTTTCTTGATTGGCTAGGTATTTCCAGTTTGGATGCTTGGTTGAATTGTATTTTTTGCTTTTAAAGACAGGCATATTGGCAATTCGAACCAAGCATTCATGCCGTTTCATATTTCCGACTTCATCAGGTGTCATTAAATCACGAGCAATCTTTTGATGAGAAAGGGATCCTGAACCTGTCTGTCCAAAGGAACGACTCGTATTCGAACATCAATGGTTTGTTTACCGAGTAATCCACTCATAAATTTAAAGGTATCTTCATCATTACCACCTAAGTAGACTAAGCTATCACAGTTCCCAAGAATGGTTTTCCAAGCTTCTTTTTCTTTATAGAGCCCTTGAAGTTGGGCAATATTTTGTAGAATGGGAACGAGACTCATATTACGAGAACGAACTGTTGAGGTTTGTTCAGCAAAATCTGGGATTTCTCCGATATTTGCGAACTCATCTAAGTAAACTCTCACATGAAGAGGCAATTGACCCTTAAAATCAATATCTGCTTGTCTTGTTAGGGTTTGAAATACGGTTGAAAAAAAGAGGGCTGAAAGAAAGCGAAAGGTACTATCGTTATCTGGGATAACTAAGTAAACCATTGATTTTTCCTGGCCCCATGTCTTCATATCAAGGGTATCTCTTTTGGTCAAATCCATGACACTTTGAATATTGAAGAGGGCAAATTTAGCAGTGGTTACAGCTATAACAGAATCCAGAGTCTTATCCTTATAATTTTGAAAATCTGCCCAATTTCGCATGGTAAAATTTTCAGTCCCATACTTTTTAGCATAATTTTCAAATAGAATTTCTAAGACACTTTTTTCTTGGTTTTCACCTTTGGATAAGTGTTTAATGAGTTTTGAGATTTCAGCAAAACTTGGATAACGCCCTCGTTTTTTTCGCTCTTCCACTTCTTTTTTTTTGACGTTTCAACAAGTTTTGATATTCCTTTTGACTTAAACGACTTTCTTCTATGAGCTGTTCTCTTGTTTTAGGTGGGTTATAGAAATCGACCAAGTAGGAGGCTAAAGCTCGAACCAAAGTCATAGAAGCTTCATCCCAAAATGGATCACTACGGGAGCCTGAGCCTTTAGTGTTATTGAAATAAACCGTCAGCATGCGATTCAAATCATTTTCTGTCTCTATATAGCGAAAAGGATTGAAGCCATCTGAGTTCTTCATATTGACTAAATCTAACACCTTTACTTGATAGCCATGTTCTAAAAAGAGTTTGCCTGTTTTTTCAGCTAAGTGATCTTTAGGATCCACTACAATATTAGAACTATTCATCTGAATCAGATTGGGTTTCACAAAGCGAAATGTCTTCCCACTTCCTGAACCTCCGATCACCGCAATATTCTTATTTCTATCATATTGGTGTGGTTTTTTATCTAATAATGTCAAACGAACATCTTGTGCTAAGATCGTATCATGAGAAAATTCCTTACCGTAAAAGAGCTTCCTTTCTTTTAGAGTTCCAAAACGGGCGCTCCCGTATTCTACCCCTTCTCGGTATTGTTTTTTACCAGTCTCTAGATAGAGATAAACCAGCAACATCATCACAAAACCTAGTAGAAAAAAAGCACTTGATTTTCCAGTAAAAGAAACATTCCATGGCGACTGAAGAACTTCATCTTGACCTTCCATTAGAAGATGAGTCCATTTATCTAAGGTATTTCCAGTATAGGAATCATACAAAAGCGTCAAACGATGAAAAAGATAGCCTAGTAAGATACCTAACAGTGAAAATAGTAGGAATTTCTTTCCACTGTACATCATCTCACCATCTCTTTCTGTTTGACGGCACCTTCTTGTCTAAAGGTAATTTGGGATTTAGCCTCATCAATTGCATCGTCTAATGACTTATCCATGGTAAAATCAGCTAATTTCTCCGGATCATTAACCATTTTTTCTAACAGATGGTCTAAATGATTGTCTAGAATCGAACGGTCTTTCGTGTAGAAATGTAGAGAATCCCCTTGCCAAGCGATGGCTAAAGGAATCTCTTCTTTTTCTAAAAAAGCTTTAAATTTCTCTATATCAATTGGTTTGTCTAAAAAATCTTTTTTCAGATTAATTGTATCAATCGAATAAGGAGATTGTAGCAATTCTTCTAATTTCTGTACCCCTATCTTATAGGCGGAATCCTGTGCTAAAGCCTGACGTCTAGACCATTCTAGAATCTTTAAGAGACTTCTTACAGTAAATAACAGACTACGCTCTGCATATTGAACCGCCATTCGTTCCTGTTGTTCAGAGGACATCTGATGCCTCCTTCTTCACAAATAGCAGCTTTCCTTCTTTATAGCGATAAGCTATCAATTTCTGATGTTGCTTAATCGACTTGACAACCTGCAGTAGATCTCTCGAATAAGGTTCTCGAAGAGTAACTTCTACTGCTTTCCCATCAAAAATACCTACACGTTTAAATTCAATGTAGTCTTTTTTGAGATGTCCTAAGCCCATACCAAAAGGAAAGTGATGAATCAATTGGATGGTACAACCACCTTTATTTCCCATTTGTTTCAAATCATACAAGTTTACTACCTTCATGATTAACTCCTTTATCTAGTTTGTCGCATCGTTTCAGTCTGGTAACGATAAACTCCGTGTCTGTTAGAAAATTCTCACACACGTCTTGTGCCAGTTGCCCTTCACAGGGGAATACTCTCAGTCCCTACTTACACAGGCACGCTAATCAAGACGGAGTGGATTTAATTTTCAAAGAACAGGTAGCTTTATTATAGATAAGAGTAGTTGAAATTTTTATCACATTTCTTATTTTTTCTGTCGAGCTAAATTCATACTAAACAAAGATTTTGAAATAAAAGACTAACATTGTTAAATAACGTTAGCATTTCATTTCCCTAAAACAAGCTAATTTGGTCTAAAAAAGCAGCAAACTATAAACTAGTAGGTTCCACACCAAATGTAGACCCATACTGCCCCATAAGTCCGATTTATAGCGCACCATCCCTATAAACATTCCCAATGAAACATATAAACACCAAGCTAGAATGGTTCCTGGATGATGAGCTAAGGCAAATAAAACACTTGTCAAAGCAACTCGAATCTCTAATTTTCTGACCAAGTTCCATAAAATTTCTCTATACAGAAATTCTTCAACCATACTCGCATTGATTAAAAACAATAAAAATGAAAACCAAGGAACTTGATGTTGAAGGCCAATTAAGTTTGCTTGATTCGTGCTTCCTTGAGCATGAATCAGACTAAAACATAGACTTATAATTAGTAGGCTAACGAATCCAATACCAAGCCATTTTATCCTAGATTTCATATTGACCTTGACCACTTGTTTTCGTTGGCCATATATCCATAAAAAAGAAATGAGTGATGCACCATAGAGAATCTGTAGTATAGTTAACTCACCGATACAAAGCAATTTCAGTAAGTATAGAGATACCAATAGGACATTTACTTGTTGGAATATATAAACTGGAATTATTCTTTTCATAGTTACCTCCGAAATAAATCTTCATAATCTAAATCTAATACCTGCACAATCCTTTCTACCCATGGACTTTGAGGCATTCGTTGTTCCATCTTGTAGTGACGAATCTTTTGATACAAACGATTCAATTCACTTGGATAGTGAAACTCTCCCGCAAACATTTTTCTGGTTAACTCAATCCAGCTGATATTTCTTTCAGCCAAAATAATGGACAAGTTCTCCCAAAATCGTTCTGCCATATTGATTCTCCTTTAACTTGATAAATAATGTGTTTGTGCCATGTAAATCAATTGTTTCGTATCTCTTGGCAATAAAGCTCTAGCCTCCTCCAGATTCAGATTTGGATAAACTCGCTTATTTGAAACCGCAAGAGGAAGTCTGATGGTTAGTTCAGGATTTTTTAATATCATTTCGATGAAATCTGTTAATTTTAGGTTATCTCGATTCTTAAAACGTAATAAATTTGGAGATAAAAACTCGAAACAATCTGAAGAATAGCTCATCATCTCAATTAATTTGTCCTTTGTCATTTCAGAAACTGAATGACAAGATACCTCGATGCCGTATTTTTGAAAGAAGTCTAAAAGAAGTTGATTTCTTTGGCTATTTTTACTTAGATAGAGATCAATCATGAGAAACCTCCCAAAGATTCGGTTCCATTTGATATTCTGAGACGATTAAGGAATCTAATAAATTTGCGAAGTTAATCGGTTTCTTGTCTTCATCATAAGCTTTTACAGTTACTTGGGTTGTAAGTATTCCCTCTTTTCCCTCGGCTCGATAGCCTTGCCCATATAAAACAAAAACAAGATTCTGATGATCATCTACAAAGGCATCAGCTCCGTTCTTTATATCCTGACTTTCCAGGAATTCCATAACGTTTTGAAGATAGGATTCATAAAATAGTGGGTAATTATGTTTTTTATGGTAATCATCTAAAAATGTCACCTCAAACTCACATGGATAATTAGGCATTAAAAATATTTGTTCATCCAGCTGTTTGATTTCTGCATCATGTAATTCTGTTTCTAATTCATCACAATCTAGTATTGATTCTTTATTTAATGCTTTCATCTTTTTTCTCTATTTCTTTTAATTTTTTTGCGATTGCGGCAATCACAGGAACGGTTACACTATTACCAGCTTGTTTATAGAGCTGACTATTACTAGAGACTTTTCTAGCAGCTTCAAAAGCCCAATCAGGAAATCCCTGTAGGCGAAAACACTCTTTAGGAGTGATTCGTCGTATTCTCAAACGGTAAAATTGTCCATCTATTAAGACACCAGCTACATGATAAACTTGTTTATCTTCTCCTTCATAACTAGCAACTACTACTCCCATTTGCCCACTAGTTGTTAACGTATTCGCTATACCTTTTCCAACTCTACCACGACGATACTGAGAACTTGGTCTTTCTAAATTGATTGAATCCCCAATCTCTGCTTGAGCATATCCTTTTTTCGTTGCTTCCCGTACTTTTAGAAATTGGATTGGTTTTGGAATTAGTATTTTGGGGATTTTATCTCCTCCTTGCATTGTAGTCAGTGTTGGAGATAAGCCCTCACTTCCATAGACGCGACCAGTTTCCTTAAAGCTAGTTGGTAAATCTCCAACAACGACAATACCATGGCGATCCTGAGTATTTAAAGTAAACATTGGCTCTTGATTATCCTTGAAACGTCTACCATTTTGTCTTTTTTCTAATCTGTCTGTTGTCATACAAGGAATCGCAACTTTAAATCCTTCTCCTTTTCCACGAACTAAGGTTGGCGCAAGACCTTCTGAATAATAGACTTTACCACTCATTCCACTTCTTGATGGATTCAAATTTCCTAGTACTTTCAAAGTCTCAGAGTTAGTTGCTTGACCTTCTCGTCTGAAAGGAAATAAGAGTCTGGTACCTCTCTTTCTAGAATGTCCGATAATAAACACCCTCTCTCTGTTTTGGGGAACGCCAAAATCCTTACTGTTAAGCACCTGCCACTCAACATCAAACCCCAATTCATCAAGCGTGGTAAGGATTGTGGTGAACGTCCGTCCCTTATCGTGATTGAGTAGGCCTTTAACATTTTCAAGAAAAAGAAAACGTGGTTGGATTTGTTTGGCCACCCGACAAATTTCAAAGAACAAAGTGCCTCTAGTATCTTCAAATCCCAATCGTCTTCCTGCGATTGAAAATGCTTGACAAGGGAATCCCCCACAGATGACATCGACTTTCCCTCTAAGTTTTTTAAATTCGTCATCTGAAACATCTCGTATGTCATGAAATTCTATTTCTCCTTCTGTTTGAAAAATGGACTTATAAGATTTCCTAGCAAATTTATCAATCTCACAAAATCCAATACACTCGTGTCCGACACTTTCCATTCCTAGTCGAAAACCACCGATACCTGAAAATAAATCAATAAATTTCATTTCTTTATCCCCCCTTCCTGATCGACTATCAATGTCCAAAGAGTCACACCACTTGAAATGAAAATGAGCATAACTAATATCCACTCGATTGGCGACATTTTAACCACCTCCTTTTCTAACACGGTTATTCCAAACGGAATATAGGCCATTAAACACAAATTCAGCAAGTACTTCCGCTCGTCTAACAAAGTGAACATTATCTAGAGCATATTGATAGATTCTCTCAAAATCAGTCATAGCTATATCACTGGCTGTTTCAGAAAAACCCTCTCGTCTAAATTGATCTTGTACCAATCCCCAAATATAATCTCGATCATATTTTGTGACCTTTTCTACTTTTCTTCTCAAGATAGGTTGAGTATTCCTTTCTTCCTCATCCTCAATAAATAAAGATTCAGTCTCACTAACTTCAGTCTCACTAGTGGCTGAATGTGAGACGGGGGCCGTTTCATTTTCAACCTGCCCTAGTCTTTTTTTAACACTAGGCCTGTTTGAATTAGCTACTGGGGTAGAAGACAACTCCCCTAAATAAATCTTATTAGCTAGTCTTCCTTTCTCACTTGAAGACTGTTGAACTTCATCAATTAAGTCATATTCTTTAAGAGTTTTTTTGATTGATAGTAGTTTTGACTTCGAACAACCTAACAGCCTCATCAGTTTAGAATTAGAAAATACTAAATAAACCGCCCCTTCTTCATCTATCCAACCACGACTAAGAGATAATTCTAAACGATCTTTTAAAATTGAATAAGCCACCTTTACTTCTAATTTCATATCCATATATTTCTCATCCTCAAAAAGAATTTTAGGTAATTTATAATACCGTTCTGAAGTTTGGTATTGATTTGCGGTAATTCGTTTCATAGCGCTCCTCCAAGTTCTTTGAGTATTAAATCTCCACTTGATTCCAATCGAACCAAGCCACTTTTTTCTAATTCAGCCATAAGAGAGATGGCTTCAACAATATCAATTCCCATTTCACGTACTAAAAATGAAATGACAATATAGCGTGATGATTGTAATTCTTTTGTCATTTTCCCTCCTGAAAATAAAAAAAGGAGAACAATATTCAATTGTTCTCCACGATAAATTTGTTAAAAAGAAAAACCCTGCCAAATTAATTTTTGGTAGGGTTTTTGGTAGGAAACTAAATTAATTTATCAGTTTCTAAAATGTGTTCACGATTCTAAAAGGCTGATACTATAGTATTCCGAATTCTAATTGGTATATGCCTCTTATTTAAGAGTAACTGAAGCTCCAGCTTCTTCCAATTTAGCTTTGATTTCTTCAGCTTCTGCAGTTGCAACGCCTTCTTTAACAAGTGCTGGTGCACCGTCAACAAGTTCTTTAGCTTCTTTAAGTCCAAGACCTGTGATTTCACGTACAACTTTGATAACGCCAACTTTTTTGTCGCCTGCAGATGTCAATTCAACGTCGAATGAATCTTTAGCAGCACCAGCGTCAGCAGCACCAGCTGCAGCAACAGCTACAGGAGCAGCTGCAGTTACACCAAATTCTTCTTCGATAGCTTTTACAAGGTCGTTCAATTCAAGGATTGAAGCTTCTTTAATTTCAGCAATAATGTTTTCAATGTTCAATGCCATTGTTATTTCCTCCAAATATGTTTTAAATTTATAATATATTTTCGTAGCTAGGCTACGCTGCGTAGCTTAAGATTAAGCTGCGTCTTCTTTGTTGTCTGCAACCGCTTTGACTGCAAGAGCAACGTTGCGCACTGGCGCTTGAAGTACAGAAAGGAGCATAGAAAGAAGTCCTTCGCGGTTTGGAAGAGTTGCAAGAGCAAGAATCTCTTCTTTAGATGCGACAGCGCCTTCGATTGCACCACCTTTGATTTCAAGTGCTTCAGCGTTTTTAGCAAAATCGTTCAAGATTTTCGCTGGTGCGATAACATCTTCGTTAGAAAATGCTACTGCAGATGGTCCAACAAATACAGATGCAAGATCTTCAAGACCAGCTTTTTCAGCTGCACGACGCAAGATTGAGTTTTTAATCACTTTATACTCAACTTCGCTTCCACGAAGCTCACGACGAAGAACTGTATCTTGCTCAACTGTCAAACCACGAGCGTCTACAACGACGATAGATGCAGCAGCTTTCATTTTTTCAGCTACTACGTCAACTAGTTCCGCTTTTTTAGCAATAATTGCTTCACTCATTAGTGTGTTCACCTCCGTTATTATTTTGCTTGGGGAATTTTTCCAAAAGAAAAACGCGCCCAAACCTAGACACGAAAGTACAATACGCTTCTTTTTACATGATACGTTTTGTCCTCGGTAGGATATTTATGAGTCGAGCTCCCCTACTGTCTTAGGCAGTTTTTTCAAACCGTATATAAGTATAGCATAGTCAAAAAAAGAATGCAAGATTTTTGCAAACTTTTTTTAAAATTTTTTCGTGATTTTTCTTTTAAAGTTCTACTGTCAGAACTTGACCTTGCTTAACTACTGGTTCTCCGGCAATATAGACATCATCTACATCACTGGACTTGACAGCATAGACTAGGTGAGAGAGCATATTTTCTTGGGGTTGAAGATGGATTTTCCCTTGTGGTTGAATAACGAGAAAATCTGCTTGCTTGCCGACTTCTAGACTTCCTCTCTGATTTTCCATTCCAAGGACCTTAGCCCCTTCGATTGTCAGTGCCTTGAGAGCTGTTTCGATAGGAAATTGGCTGGCATCTCCGCTATTCATTTTCTGAAGGAGAGCTGCAGTCCGTCCTTCCTCAAACATATCTAGATTGTTATTGGAAGCAACCGAATCTGTCGCAATTCCTACTGCCACTCCTGCTTTTTGGAGTTGGATGATTGGAGCGATTCCTGAGGCCAGTTTGAGGTTACTGATAGGATTATGGGCGATAGCCACTTGAGAAGTTGCCAAACGTTCAATTTCTCGCTCGTTTAATTCTACCCCATGAGCAAAGACAGAAGGATGATCTAAGTAACCCAGTTCTTCTAGAAAAGCGAGGGGACGTTTGCCGTATCGTTTCAGGATAATTCCTGACTCCTCCTTGGTCTCCGCCACATGGATATGGAGAGGAATATTCAACTCTTTTGCCATATCTAAGCTTTCTGCCAGCAAGTCTCTACTACAACTGTAGGGAGAATGTGGAGCTACCATCACCTTGAAATTTGGATTTTTATATTCTAAGATTTTCTCTATGATGAATCGAGTTCTGCTTATAGTTTCATCAGTTGTCTCTGTCTCCGAAGAAAAGAGGGTAGGTGAGAAATAACAACGCATCTTGGAATCTTTCACTGCCTGATAAATCCGCTCAATATCCACACCATTGGGATTATACATATCATTAAAGGTTGTTGTTCCTGACTGGAGCATCTCTGTCAGAGCTTCTTTAACCGCCTTAGTAGTCATGTCGGGAGTAAACTCAGCTTCTGCTGGCCAGATATAGTCATTGAGCCATTCATGAAGATTACTATCATCTCGAACTCCTCTCAATCCTGTCATAGCAGAGTGTGTGTGGCAATTAACCAAACCAGGCATAATCCAGGCTCCCTGATAGTCTATAATCTGCTCAGCTTGCTCTAAAATCTCTGACTTCTCTTGACCAACATAGACGATTTGAGAATCCTTAACTGCTAAGATTCCAGCCAAATAAACATGGAAATCTTGGTCACAAGTCACGATATTTACATGCTGATAGACTTTCATTCTAGGCTCCTTTTCTAAAAGACAATTTATACTCTTCGAAAATCGCTTCAAACCACATCAGCTTCACCTTGGAGTAGATATATGGTTACTGACTTCGTCAGTCTTATCTACAACCTCAAAACAGTGTTTTGAGCAACCTGCGACTAGCTTCCTAATTTGCTCTTTGATTTTCATTGAGTATTACAGTGAATAATTTTTCTAGCTATTGTAACAAAAAAGTCACCCGAAGGCAACTTTTTTCGTCCATAAACTTTCAAAAGAGAATGGCTTATTCAGAGCTAAAAGCTGTAGCTTGCTGCATTTGATAATACTTGCCCTTTCGAGCCATGAGTTCCTGATGGTTCCCATACTCAACAATGTCGCCATCCACTAAGACTAGAATCATATCCGCATCCTGAATGGTTGACAAGCGGTGGGCAATGATAAAGCTTGTGCGCCCCTTCATGAGTTTGGTAAAGGCATCCTGAACCAGTACTTCTGTCCGTGTATCGATGGAAGAGGTTGCCTCGTCTAAGATAAGAATCTTTGGAATAGCCAGAAAGACTCGGGCAATGGTCAAGAGCTGAGCTTGACCAACAGAGAGAGATTCTCCTGCATTTTCCAACTTGGTATCGTAACCCTGCGGCAACTGTTGAATGAAAAAATCTGCATTGGCTGCTTTGGCAGCAGCAATCACCTGCTCCCGACTGGCATCAGGGTTTCCAAAGGCAATATTGTCATGAATAGTCCCTTGCTTGAGCCAGGTTTCTTGTAACACCATGCCAAACTGCTGGCGTAAAGAGGCACGACTATAGTCATAAATGGATTTCCCATCTAGCAAGATATCTCCCGAGTTAATGGGATAAAACCGCATGAGGAGATTGATAAGGGTTGATTTTCCGGCACCTGTCGGACCAACAATAGCTACCTTGCTACCAGCTGGAATATCAATAGATAAATCCTTAATCAAAATCTTTTCAGGATGGTAGCCAAAAGAGACATGTTTAAAGGAAATAGCTCCCTTAACTTGGTCACTGGTCAACTCTTCCTTACCACTTTCAGCCACCTCAGGACTATCTAAGACTCCATAAACACGCTCCGCGCAAGCGAGAGCACTTTGCAACTCAGCTAGCACTGAAGAAATATCGTTAAATGGCTTAGTGTACTGTTGGACATAGTTAAAAAAAGTCACTAAGCGTCCAATGGTCAAGGTGGAGCCTATCATGATACGATAAGCTCCCACTCCAGCAAGAAGAGCATAAATGAGTGCATTGACAAAGCGAGTCGAAGGATTGACCATTGATGAATAAAAGATGGCTGACTGAGAATAACCTGCGTAATTGGCATTAGCCTCGTGTACCCTTTGGATAAACTCTTCCTGAGCATTAAAGGACTGGATAATAGTTTGCTGACTAAGCGATTCTTCAATCAACTGAGTCTGAATTCCCCTCGTCTCCGTTTGCTTTTGGAAGAGATGATAGGATCGTTTGGCAATAAAGCGCGAAATCACCATTGACAGTGGCGTCAACAGCAAGACCAAAAGAGTCATGAGGAGATGAATTTGAATCATGGCTAGAATGCTGACTAAAATCATCAAGACACCAATGAAGAATTGGTTAAAAATCATAGTCAAACCAGCTGCTAACTGTTCGATGTCCGTGGTTACACGACTGACCATCTCTCCACTTCCTTGCTGATCAACAAAAGCAATCGGTAACCGATGGAGCTTATGGATGATTTGATCTCGCAAGTCTCTGGTATAAGAGAAGATTAGGCGATTATAGAGGAGAGGATTGACCCATTGTACCAGAGTATTTCCTATAACTACCAAGAGCATCTGGAGAAAAATCTGCCAAAAAACTGGTGAAGAGCCAGTCACTAGGACCTGGTCAATGACCTTCCCAATCAGAATAGGTAGGTAGATCGATAAACCAACCTGGGCAATAGTTCCTAGAAAGGCTAGAAAAAGGAGGAAGGGATGGCTTGCAAGGTCTTTAGCCAAGCGTGTGAGCGTCTGGTTTGCAGTTTGTCGTCTCATGCTAGTCCTCCTTTCCATGTTGGGATGCATTGATTTCACGATAGACTTGACTCGATTTCATCAAGTCCTCGTGCTTGCCGATAGCTAGGAGCTCCCCTTTTTCCAAGAGGAGAATCTGGTCAGCTATCTGTAAAGTTGAGGTTCGTTGAGATATCAAGATTAAACTTGTATTTGGCAGATTTTCTCGGATAGCTTTCAAGAGCCTAGACTCGGTAATGGTGTCGAGGGCCGAGGTCGCATCATCTAGGATAAGGAACGGAGCTTGGCGCAAGACTGCTCGTGCGATAGACAGCCTTTGTTTTTGTCCACCTGAGAAATTTCGCCCTCCTGCCTCAACTAGGGCATCTAAGAGTCCTTCCTTTTCACTGACAAAATCCTTAGCTTGCGCAATTTCTAAGGCCTGCCAGAGTTCTTGATCAGTTACTTCTTGATCTAAACCTAGAGTCAGGTTGGAACGAATAGTTCCCTTAAAAAGTTCGACTTTTTGGGGTACATAAGCAATCCAGGACCGCCATTGCTCTAAATTACGAGGACTATATCCATCTCGATAAAGATCTATGCTTCCCTTATCTACTGGATAAAGACCAAGTAAGACTTGCACCAAGCTTGATTTACCAGAACCCGTTCCCCCAATGATACCAAGGATTTTCCCTTGAGTCATATCAAAGGAAATGTCTCTCAGAGAAGGCTGGGCCGCATCAGGATAGGTAAAGGTCAGTTCTTGGACTTGTAAAACCTGATTACTGGTAGCTTGCTTTTGTTCTAATTCAGAATGGGTATCTTCTGGAGTTTCGGCAAATACTTCCTCTATTCGCTTGGCTGAGATATAGGACTGGTTGAGAGAATTTATCAGCATGGCTAGCTTGACCAATTCCACCAAAATCTGTAAGAGATAGTTGATGAGGGCAATGAGAGCACCTTGACTGAGCAATCCTCCTTGAATTGAAATATAGCCCTGCCAGATGATAACAAGAAGGGTTCCATTAACAATGAGATAGGTCAGGGGTGTCAGTAAACTAGACCAGAAACCTGTTTTTTCTTGTAATCTAGCATAGACTTGGTTAAGGGTTTGAAAAATCTGCAATTCTCGTTTTTCTTGTCCAAAAGCACGAATAACTCGCATCCCTTGTAATTGCTGGCGCGTTTCTTGAACCAATTGGTCCGTTTTCATTCTGAGACTGCTGTAGAGAGGATTGACCAGTCGAGAGAGGCCTACAATGATAATGGTCAAAATGACAACCATGACTAAAAACCAGAGAGTTAACTCAGCTGAGATTCGATAGGCCATAAAGATAGCCCCAAAAACGATAATTGGCGCTCGCAAAAAGAGACGCAAGAATTGATTGATACCTGTCTGAAGCTGATAGGTATCCGAAGTCAAGCGAGTGACCAAGCTAGAAGTGGTCAGACGGTCTCTACTGTCCTTTGGTAAAGACAGAATATGACGATAAAGATCGTCTGTCAGTCCTTTGGCAAATCCAACCGCTACCTTGGCTGAGTAAAATTGAGCTACCAAGGCCACTACAACGCCAATCACTGCAAAGATAAGGAGCTGGCCAATCTGCATCCATAGATGACCTTGATTTCTTTGGAGCAAGGATTGGTCAACAATCCCAGCAATCACCATGGGAACCAAGAGCTCAAAAACAGCTTCTAACAGCTTGAACAAGGGGGCTAAAATGGATTCCTTGATGTAGGGTTTGAAGTAAGATAATATATGTTTCATAAATCCCTTCTATTCGTATACTAGAAATAAAGAAAGTGGGAAGCGCCCACCATCTCTGTTTTATTTGTTTAAGTAAGGCAATAAATAGCCATATCCTGCCTCTTCCATCTCATCCTTGGCCACAAAGCGCAGAGAGGCAGAGTTGATACAGTAACGGAGACCACCTAACTCCCGAGGCCCATCTGTAAAAACATGACCCAAGTGAGCATTTCCTGACCGTGAACGAACCTCGATTCGCTCCATTCCATGGCTGAGATCCTTGTAGTAGTGAATCAATTCCTTGGAAATCGGACGGCTAAAACTTGGCCAACCACAACCTGAGGCAAACTTATCCTTGGCAAAAAAGAGTGGCTCACCTGTAGTGATGTCTACATAAATTCCCTCTTCAAAGGTTTGGTCATAGGCATTGGTAAATGGAGCCTCTGTCGCAGCTTCTTGGGTGACACGATAGGATTCTTCTGATAAGCTTTCCTTTAACACCTCTTGACTAGGCTTTTCATAGTTAGAGGCATCAATCAATGGCTTCTCAGCATCGGCCACATCGATATGACAGTAACCTGAAGGATTCTTCTTAAGATAGTCTTGGTGGTAATCTTCAGCCAGAATGTAGTGGCGAAGTTTCTCCACCTCTACTGCAATCTTTCGCCCCAGCATACGTTCCTGCTCCTGCACTACAGTGTAGATAGTTGGCAAGTCTGCATCATCTTGGTAATAAATCCCAGTTCGATATTGGCGACCACGGTCATTCCCTTGTTGATTGATGGATAAGGGATCGATAACTCGGAAATAATAGAGCAAAATTTCTCTTAGTGACACTACCTTCTCATCGTAAATCACTTGAACCGTTTCTGCATGGTCTGTTTCCTTGAGCAACTGGTAATTAGTTGTTTCTACTTGCCCATTAGCGTAGCCAACACTGGTTGCTAGCACTCCAGAAATGCGTGAAAAATATTCCTCTAATCCCCAAAAACAACCACCTGCTAGATAAATTTCTGCCATCTTTATTTCTCCTTTATCAAGTTTTTAACTAATACTCTTCGAAAATCTCTTCAAACCACGCCAGCTTACATCTGCAACCTCAAAACAGTATTTTGAGCTAACTTCGTCAGTTCTATCCACAACCTCTAAACACTGTTTTGAGCAGCCTGCGGCTAGCTTCCTAGTTTGCTCTTTGATTTTCATTGAGTATAAACTTCTTTTCAAAAAAAGGATAGGAAGCCCTCTGGTCGAGAGTTTCCCCATCCTATCTTCTATTCTTTATTTTGCTTCGACACGGACACCTTGGGTATCAACTTTCAAGTCATGAAGTTTTCCTTTGAAAGGTTGCTTTTCCAATTCTGCCTTAATCGTTGGCATCTTTTCATGAGAAGCCAAGACCATAACTGTCGGCCCAGCACCAGAGAGATAGGTTGCATAGGCACCATTCTCTTTGGCTACTTGCTTAATGGTTGCAAATTCTCTCACCAAGTCCTGACGATAGCGCTCGTGGAAGAGGTCCCCCTCGATTGCTTGACCAGCTGTCACCATATCTCCTGCTAACAAGGCTGCAACCGCCACATTGGCGATAGAACTAGCCGCAACAGCTTCCTTGTAGGACAATTTTTTAGGCAAGACACCACGGCTGTCTCGAGTACGCAATTCATAGTTTGGAATGTAGGCTAGGAAATCACACTCTGGGAAGTCTGCTACGATAGCAGAAACTTGTCCATCAACAGAGCTTGCAATAACAAGATTACCATATATAGCTGGAGCCACATTATCAGGGTGTCCTTCAATCTTGGTTGCCAACTGCAATTTTTCATTATCTGACAAGTTGAGCTTACCCAGTTGGTTGGCGAGTTCAATCCCAGCAACGATAACCGAGCTGGAAGAACCCAAACCACGCGCCAAGGGAACATCACTGGTCATTTTCAAACGTCTTGGTTGCAAGTCCGGTACAATTTGCAAAGCAATTTTGAGCAAGAGATTACGCTCGTCATGTGGTATCCATTTGCCAATCTGGTGTTCAATCAACCACTCATCTCGTTCTTCACAGACCTCTATTTGAAGATACTTGGTTACAGCTACACCGACCGAGTCAAAGCCTGGCCCGATATTGGCACTGGTTGCAGGTACAATAATCTTCATCTTATTCTCCTAGCACCTTGAAGGTATTCAAGAGGTCGAATTCTGAAACCTTCTTCAATTCAGCTGAGACATTTTCAAGCTGGGCTTTATTAATCTTGTGTGTGATGATAACAACACGCGCCTTGTCACCCTCTTTGCCATCTTGAAGGATTTGCTTGAAGGAAATATCTTGAGCGTTGAAGATTTCAGCCAATTTCAAGACCTGACCTTTTGAGTCTGGAGCCAAGATTGAGAAGTAGTAGTTTGCTTTAACATCCTCTGGATTTGCCAAGACCAAGTCACGGCTATATTCGTTGAAGTCTTTGCCAATGGTACCATCATTCAAGCGACGAACGATACGGACAATATCTGCTACAACACTTGTTGCAGTTGGTTTTTGACCAGCACCTGGTCCGTAATACATAGACTCACCAATACCGATAGATTCTACAAAGACAGCGTTCATTACGCCATTCACACTAGCAAGTGGGTGCTCTTTAGGTAGGAAGGTTGGAGTCACTTCTGCAGCAATTCCTGAAGGAGTTTCCTCGATAGAGCCAACCAATTTCACTACATAGCCAAGTTCTTGGGCTACGGCTACGTCTTCTGGTGTGATGTTGCGGATTCCCTTGTGGGCTACATCGTCAAATGCAACCTTCATACCAAAAGCAAATTGGCTCAAAATAACCATCTTGTAGGCTGCATCAATCCCATCCACATCATTTGTCGGATCGCTTTCTGCAAATCCTAGACGTTGTGCTTCCGCAAGAGCATCGTCGTAAGACCATCCTTCTTCCACCATCTTGGTCATCATGAAGTTGGAAGTTCCATTAACCACTCCAAGCACGCGCGTAATTTTATCAGAAGCCAAGGAATTTGCCAAGGTACGAAGAATTGGAATCCCACCAGCTACTGCTGCTTCGTAGTAAAGTGCTACATTATGCTCTTTAGCGATTTCTAACAATTCTGCACCATGGACAGCCAAAAGGTCCTTGTTAGCAGTCACAACGTGTTTCCCAGCTTCCAAGGCACGAGTGATAAAGGTTTTAGCTGGTTCGATACGCCCCATCAATTCCACTACGATCGTAATGTCTTGATCTGACAAAATGTCATCCACATTGGTTACAAAGTTAAAGTCATTCCCTGCTGCAAGCAAGCGATTCTTTTCATCTTCATCCTTGACCAATACCTTGGCAACTTCAATCTCTGAATGTGCTGATTGATTGATTTTTTCTCCATTTTCCTTTAGGAGGAAAGGCACACCACTTGCAACGGTACCAAATCCTAGTAAAGCAATTTTAACTGTCATGTTTGTCTCCTCGAAATTTTCTAATATAGCCATTATAACAGAATTTTATGAAAATTCCTATTATAGTAAATCACTATTTCAATCTAGAAAAGAAAAAACGAATCAAACGATTCGCTCTTCTTAAAATCTAGAAAAAGCTTTCCAGAAATGATTATCCAATCTTTTGCAGATTAAGTACTGCATCGTGATTCATCAAGACTTGGCCATACTCCTGCAAGACTGAGCGACTGATGTCACTATCGTCCGCAAACTCGCGCATACGGGCCAAAAGCCAAGCTGGATATGGACTTGGATGATTTTCAATATCCACTAAAATGGTCAAATAATAGCGCTCATTCATCTTGTAGAGTTCAGAAGTTTCCATCTCAAAAGTCACTGTCTTGGCAAAAGCTACCAAGTCAGCCAACTTAGCAAAAGAAAGGATGTAGTAGATGTAAGGTTCTTTCTTGCTCTCAGCTTCTTGTTCAGCCTGTTCCTGCTCTTCTTCCTTGGCTTCGACTTGCTCAAGAGATTGAATCGCTTCGATATCATCCTTAGTTTTATCCGCGATGCTTTTTTCCAAGGTTTTGATAAATTCATCTGGCGACATTTGAGCCAATTCTTCCATGTCTGGCAAATCCGATAAGTCTTCAAAATCTAGATTTTGGTCAATCTTTGATTTGGTTACAAAAACATCAACCTTATCAGGTTTTGGAGTCACACGGAAGCTCAACATACCTGTATCCAAAAAACTCTCAGGCATCTCTAACTCATCTAAGATAGCATAAAAGAACTCTTCTGTTTTTTCTTGAGGAACGAGAAAGTCAGCAATCTCCATGCCACGATCCATCAAATCCTCTAAAGACATCGTGATTTTCAAAGTTGTATCACTAATTTGTTTCATTTTCATTGCTAGTAACCTCATACTTTCAGTTCTATCTATTATACTAGATTTTTACGATTTTATCAAAAGAATGGAGCGAGAATGTGATATAATACTAGAGACCATTTTACAATACAAGAAAGAAAGTACAATGAAAAATATAAAAGTTAATGCACTGGCTAGCTTACTAGTCAATGTTCTCAATATCGTTTTTCCTCTGATAACCAATCCTTATCTGACGCGGATTCTCAGCAAATCCAACTACGGTTATTTCAATACCGCCAATACCTGGGCTAGCTTTGTCATTCCACTAGCAGCCTTTGGAATATACAACTACGGGATTCGTGCTATCAGTAAGGTCAAGGATGATAAAAATAAAATCAACTATGTTTTCTCTAAGTTATTCTATATCTCCATTATCACATCTGTTCTAACAACAAGTATCTATTTCCTAGTTATTTATCTGGATAATAGTATTGAAAATTTGAAAGAACTCTACTATCTACTTGGTGTCCAGGCTCTCTTCCAATTCCTTTATATCGAGTGGATGAATGAAGCTTATGAAAATTATGCATTCATCTTATATAAAACATTGGTTATTCGTATTGCCATGTTGGTCGCTATCTTCACCTTTGTAAAAACTCCAAATGATATCGTACCTTATGCAATCATCATGAGTGCAACGACAATTCTCAACTATCTACTCAGTTTTCTCTGGATCAAGAGAGAAGTTTCCTTTGTTAAGATTGGTCTTGTCGAATTAGTCAAAGCATCTAAACCACTCTTGACCATGTTGCTTCTAGCTAATGCCAATATGCTATACACCTTACTTGATAGAATGTTTATTACCAAAGGACCTGATGAAAACTACATTTCTTATTACACCATTGCTTCTAGCATCGTTATGTTGATTGCCAGTGTCCTGAGCGGAGCTATCAACGTTAGTATTCCACGTCTCGGCTACTATCTCGGTAAGAAAGACTACGAATCTTATAAAAATCTTCTAAACCAAGGAGCCGCCCTCTTTTATTTCCTTATCATTCCAACCAGTATTGGGATTATGGTATTAGGAAACTATGTTGCAGTCATCTACTCTTCTGAAAAATACCTTGAAGCTGGTATTGTGAACTAGTGTCTTCGCTTTTCGGACTATCATTTGGGCCATTGAGTTAATCCTTGGTAAACAAATTATCTTCATCAACGACCACAAAAATCGTTTAACAGCCTTTTACTTTATTGGTGGCGGTGCCAATATCCTACTCAACAGTCTCTTGTATTTCAATAATATTTTTGCACCAGAGTATTACATTGCTACTACTATTATTGCAGAAACCGTAGTTGTTCTACTAGAAATTTACTTTATCAAGAAACATCATCTACTTGACTTAAAAGAAATCTTTACTACTTTAACACGCTATGCTATTGTATCGCTCGGATTCATTCCCATCTATTTCACATTTAAATTCCTTTTCCAAATCAACTCTTATACAGTCAACCTCAATATGATCCTCATGGTTCTCTCGACTATTGCAACTTGTGGAATCTACTATCTCTTGATACTTTTTAACACAAAAGATAAAACATTCCACTATGCACTCAATCTTGTACTTACTAATATAAAAAGGTCTCTATAATATTCGTAGTGGGTAAATCCCCTATAGATATTATGGAGCCTATTTTGTTATAGAAAAAAAGTCCCATATGACCTATAATGAAAAGCGACAAAACAACTCATTAGAAAGATTCATATGGAACAATTACATTTTATCACAAAACTACTCGATATCAAAGACTCAAATATCAAAATTGTAGATATCATCAATATGGATACACATAAGGAAATCATCGCTAAACTGAATTACAATGCCCCATCTTGCCCTGAGTGCGAAAGCTAAAAGATTGCTCAAAAGTTGATTGAAAAGACTTCTATGACCGATATTTCACGCCAGCTTTCCATTTCAACTTCAACTGTCATTCGAAAGCTCAGTGACTTCCATTTTAAACATGATTTTTCTCAACTTCCCGAGATTATGTCTTGGGATGAGTATGCCTTCACTAAGGGAAAAATGAGCTTTATTGCGCAAGATTCTGATAACCTCAATATCATCACTGTCCTTGAATGCAGAACACAGGCTATCATCCGAAATCACTTTCTGCGCTACGATAGAGCTGTTCGTTGTCAGGTGAAAATCATTACTATGGATATGTTTAGTCCCTACTATAACTTGGCTAAACAGCTGCTTCGCTTTAGAATTTCTAGACTCAGGCTAAAACAGTCCACTGGACTGTTTTACTCCAACATCTCAGCCGTACTATGAGTCGTTTGCGTGTTCAAATCATGAATCAGTTCGATAGAAAATCCCATAAATACAAGGCCATCAAGCGCTACTGGAAGCTCATCCAACAGGATCGTCGTAAACTAAGCCATAAACAATTTTATCACCCTACTTTTCGTATGCACTTGACGAATAAAGAAATTCTAGATAAGCTTTTGAGCCATTCAGAATACTTGAGACACCACTCCAATGTCTATCAGCTCTTACTCTTCCACTTTCAGAACAAGGAGCCAGACAAATTTTTCGGACTTATCGAGGACAATCTAAAGCAGCTTCACCCTATTTTTCAGACTATCTTTAAAACCTTTCTTAAGGACAAAGAGAAAATAGTCAACGCTCTTCAACTACCTTATTCTAACGCCAAATTAGAAGCAACCAATAATCTCATCAAACTTATCAAGCGAAATGCCTTTGGTTTTCGGAACTTTGAAAACTTCAAAAAACGGATTTTTATCTCTATGAACATCAAAAATGAAAGGACGAAATGTGTCCTTTCTAGATCTTAGCTTTTCTTCTACCCACTACAGTTGTAAAACTAAAAGGACTTAGTCCTGTGCAATACAGAACTAAATCCTTTCAATAATTATTTTTCCAACTTTTTGGGGTAGTACACAACGTTCTCTCTTAAACTTAAATCGTAACAGAATCTTTATCCTTGAGCATATAGCGTTTTAAACGAGTTAAGCTAGCTAACCAGTACAATAGACCTCCAAAAATTGCAGTGAAGCCACTACCAGTTGTGAGCAGGAACATAGGACTCTGGATGTGCTTTGTTATAGGGTTGTAAACAAATAGTACTGCAACTAACAAAGAAATGATTACACAAGATAATCCTACCATATTAAAGCCATTTGTAAACTCATAGGCGTCATGTCCTTCAACGAAATAGGCTGAACGCAAATCGAGTTTTCGTTTTCTTAAGATAAAGTAGTCGACAACGATCATACCAATAATGGGGCCTTGAATATAGGCAGCCAGCGAGATGAAGGAACCGAAGTATTCATCCACTCCTCCCCAGATGGTGAGTAGGCTCACGTAAACCATGGCAATCCAAACCATTAGTTTATAGCTTACTTTGGGCATCCCGCTTTTTACAATCATACAGTTCACATAAGATCCTGTACCTTGGGTTCCAATATTGGCAAAGGCTACTAGTAGTAAACTTAAAAGGGCAAAGGCTGGGGTACTTAGAGTTGATAGCATGGTTGTTGGATCACTTTCATAAACACCTGTTTTGACAAACATGGCTAGAGCCATGACTCCACCTGTCGCAGCAAAGAATGGCGCAACAACCCCATATGACAAGGCTGTAGCCCAATAGCCACTGCGTTCTGATTTTGCCAAACGTGGTAAAACCAATGCCTGTGTAGACCAAGAAAAGGCTACGGCCACATTTCCTTCCCCTGACATCATAAAACGTTCAATCGGTGTCAAATTTTCTTGGATGGCAGGTTGGACATTCATAATATCCCTAATCGGAACCGCAACAAAACAGATTCCAACGATAATTAGCCCAACAAATAACAAGGCAACCACCAGAAAGCGATTAGTACCTTTAATCACCTCTGGGCCCCCAAGAGCAATCAGCGTTCCAAGGAAAACACAGAGGGTACCTAGAATCGGTGCCCATACTCCCTTGTCTAAACCAAGCCCAAAATTATTTGCTAAATGAATCATGGAGCTGGCAAAAAGATTGGCGGTAACGGCGTACCAACCAAAATTTGCCAGACTAATCACGGTTGATAAAACGGCCACCCCTTTTTTACCTAGAACGGCTCTCAACCAAATCCATAAATCAATTCCATATTTAACTGCAAACAAGATTGGGAGACATTCAATAAAGACCCAGATAATGTTAAAACTAAAAATATTAATCAACATTTGATTAAAGGTCAAATATTGAGCCACATAGGCTCCTTGGGTATAACACCAGGTTGCGATGGCAAAACCACTTGTCGATAGGAAGAGATCCCAGAAAGAATACTGACGATCCTTGTTGGTCATGGGAACAATACCCGTTATCGTCTCCTGTTGAATGAAGTCATTCATCTTGGACATTTTATTGAATACCTCCTGTCATGGCTAGGATAATCAGAATAAGGTTAATTAGAACTAAGACGATGACTATAGTAAAATCACTTTTTAGAAATGGCTGGGCAAACACATAGTTTGGTGATTCCATTTCTTCTAGCCTTCTTTTCGTTTCATTTGCTATTAATTCTTCAATTTCTGATGTCGGTTTCATCTTAATTATCCTCTAAGTATAAATCTAATGCAAGTTTTCCATACTGCTTGGTATAACGATACCAGATATAAAGAAATTCACCTACTGGTTTTCCAACGCTTTCTTGGAACAGGGCCCACAAGAACCAATAATATGAAGTCACTGATACATAGGCAAAATAGTGACGTTTGGTTTTCTTGTCTGGAACTTCTTGTAGATAGATTTCAAGTACCTTTTCAGCTTCTTCCACTGTATAATTTGAACATCCAATAAAGGTCCCTAAATCTCCCGCTGGATCTCCTATACCAGAATATTCCCAATCAATCAAGCTCATTTCGCCATCTTCGTTCAACAAGAAATTTGGGCTATAAGAATCTCCATGGCAGAGAACCTTTTTCGCTTGATCTTCTTGTAAAAGCTTCTCGAGAACTGAGACATTCTTATCCAACTCTTCAAGCCCATCAAATTCAAAACGATTGCTGGCTTTTAATTTTTGTCTAAAATCATCAATTCCCTCAAATTGATCAAAAGAATGATCCGTTTTTTCTCCAGATTGGTGCAAGCGTCTCAAGAGCTCCATTGCTTTTGCTACATCATCCCAATTATCATAATCTAGTTGCTTGGCGTTAGGAATAAATTCTGAAATTTTCCAGCCCTCATCCTTGTTCATAGCAACAAAAGTACGGTCAATCTTCAATTTTGTAGCAATTTCCATGGAAGCTGCCTCGCTAGCACGATCGATATAATTCTCCGTTCCTCTACCTGGATGACGGTAAACATATTTCTTTCCTAGGCAGTCAAATGAAAACGAAGTGTTGGTTAAACCGTCTTTTAGGGGTTTAATATTGACAATATCTGAAGCTATACATCCTAATGTCTTACAGATGTTATCAATGATTTCCGAATTAGTATTCACCAAATAGTGTTCATCAAACTGACGCAACTCATCTAGTGAATCAAACTCCTTAACAATGTCTGCTGAATAATGCCGAGCTTCCAAAGGAAGTTCTTTGACGTGACGACTATAATAATCTTCCCAGAGCTGTTCGCGATACGGCTCATGTTTAAATTCAGTTTCCAAAATATCTACGAATTTTTCACTAAATGCACGATCAAAATAAACGTGCCCCACCATAGCCCAAGTATTCGTCCCACCGATTTGAATATCGATAATCGTGTGATTGGAATCTTCCTTAGAGCAGTATTCGTCTGTGTCCCCTTCTGCAAATATAGTCGAATAATAACCTCTGTAAATGTATCGTTCAAACGGATTTTCTACAAAATAATTATCCGAAGAGCAGATATAAGTGTTGGAAAGTTGATCTCTGACTAGCATGAGAGAAGAACAGTTATTGTATTTGTAGTAATCATTATTCACAACGATTTTAACGCCAAACTTTTCTTCCAGATAGAACATTTTTTCTTGTAGATAACCTACAATAACGGTTATATCTTCTATTCCTGCTTCTTGCAGTTGTCTGATTTGCCTCTCTATCAAGCGTTCCCCCTTGACTTGAAGCAATCCTTTGGGAATTTCATAAGACAAAGGAGCAAAACGACTACTCATTCCAGCAGCCATTATAATAGCATTTTCTACTCGATAGGGTTCTAAAACGTTCTTGCCTAGTTCATTTAAGTGATGTTCCTCATCAATCCACTTCTCTTCTTTAAGTTTTCCAACCAATGCATTGACTGTTCCTAAAGATAAATCTAGCTGTTCAGCCAATTGTCTCTGCGTAAAGTTTTCGTCTTTGTGAATCAACAAAAAACGTAAAAGTTTAAATTGTTTTTCTGATAGCATATCCTTAACCTCTTTCGTTCAATATTTCTATCCATTCGATTATACAATGAACATTTGTTTTTGTCAAGTTAGATTCTATATTAAGAAAATAGGGAACTATAATATTTGCAGTGGGTAAATTCCCTATAGATATTATGAAGCCTATTTGTTGTAGAAAAAGTTCCGTAATATCTAGAATGAAAAATGACCAAACCATCATTAGAAAGAATCGTATGGAACAATTAAATTAACAGGGATACCCACAAGGAAATCATCGCTAAACTGGATAATGATGCTCTATCTCGTCCTAATTGCGCTAGCCAAATTAAGAAATATGAGTTTCAAAAATTGTCTAAAATTCCTTACCTTGAAACAATTGGTATCCCCAATAGAACCCCTTCTTAGAAAAGCTGTTTCAAGTGCTATCATTGCTCGAAAATGACCCTCTCCAAAACTTCTCTCATCAATAAAAATTGAGCAAAAGTTGATTGAAAAGACTTCTATGACCGATATTGCCCATCAGCTGTCCATTTCAACTTCAACTGTCATTCGAAAGCTCAATGATTTCCACTTTAAGCATGATTTTTCTCGTCTTCCTGAGATTATGTCCTGGGACGAGTATGCCTTTACTAAGGGAAAGATGAGTTTCATTGCACAAGATTTTGATAATCTCAACATCATCACTGTTCTTGAAGGCAGAACACAGGCTATCATCCGAAATCACTTTCTGCGCTACGAGCGAGCTGTTCGTTGTCAGGTGAAAATCATTACGATGGATATGTTTAGCCCTTACTACGATATTGCCAGTAAACTTTTTCCTAACGCTAAAATCGTTCTCGACCGCTTTCACATTGTCCAACATCTCAGCCGTGCTATGAGTCGTGTACGTGTCCAAATCATGAATCAATTTGAGCGAAAATCCCATGAATACAAGGCCATCAAACGCTACTGGAAACTCATTCAACAGGATAGTCGTAAACTGAGTGATAAACGATTTTATCGCCCTACTTTTCGTATGCACTTAACGAATAAAGAGATTCTAGACAAGATTTTGAGCTATTCAGAAGAGTTGAAACACCACTACAATCTCTATCAACTCTTGCTTTTTCACTTTCAGAACAAGGAACCTGACAAATTCTTCGGACTTATTGAGGACAATCTAAAGCAGGTTCATCCTCTTTTTCAGACTGTCTTTAAAATCTTTCTAAAGAACAAAGAGAAAATCGTCAATGCCCTTCAATTACCCTATTCCAACGCCAAATTAGAAGCGACCAATAATCTCATCAAGCTTATCAAACGAAATGCATTTGGTTTTCGGAACTTTGAAAACTTCAAAAAACGGATTTTTATCGCTCTCAACAATCGAGTAGGAGATAATCTCTAGCTCCTCTCACACCACCGTACGTGCCGTTCGGCATACGGCGGTTCAACTAACTTTTAACGCATGTCGTTCAAGGTAATAATCCAAACACGAAACCAGTCCACGTTTTTCAAGGACTGGTTTTGATATCGCACGTTTAAGTACCAACTTCTGAGCTACTAATTGATAGTGGTCACCCCAGCCAGATACCTTATCTGCTATCCATTTAGGAACCCCTAGTTTCAGTAATCCCCATAGTCGTCTAGATTTCTTCTTCCATTACTTCCAGATAATCACTCGTAGGCGAGTACGCAAGCGCTCATCTATGCTGGTGACTATACTTTTCATATTTCCCAGCGAGAAATAGTTTATCCATCCTCGAATAGACAAATTCAGTTGCTCAATACGTCTTGTTAAGTCTATACTCCATTTCCTCTGTGTTAGTTTCTTCAATTTAAGCTTAAATCTCTGAACACTATCTTGATGTGGACGACTTTTCCAACCGTCTGATGATTTCCAGAACCCGAAACCTAGATATTTCAACTCTCTTGGTCTAGTAATCTTAGTCTTGGTCATGTTTACTTTCAAACCTAGCCGTTTCTCAATAAAACGACTGACTGAATACATCACACGCTTAGCGGCAACCTCGCTTCCGACCGTAATCACACAATCATCTGCGTAGCGCACAAATCGAAGCCCTCTCTTTTCTAATTCCTTGTCCAATTCATTAAGCATGACATTGGATAAGAGAGGAGATAAATTTCCTCCCTGTGGCGTGCCAACTAGCGTTTTATGACGCTGACCGTTAATGATAACACCTGAATGAAGATACTTACGAATCAAGGATTCCGTATCTCCGTCTTCGATAATATTATGTACTAAGGACATCAATCTATCTTGAGGAACCGTATCGAAAAATTTCTCTAGGTCTATATCCACTATCCACTCATAGCCGTCATTTAAGTACTCTAAGAGCTTCATGATGGATTTTTCACATGACCTATTTGGTCTGAAGCCATAACTCGTATCTGAGAAATGGGGGGTCACAAATGGGGCTAATGACTTGGACAATGACCTGTTGAATCATTCTATCCATAACTGTTGGAATTCCTAGTTGACGGATGCCTCCGTTTGGTTTGGGAATCTCAACTCTAAGAACTGGTTGAGGCTTATATTTTCTCTGTTTTATCAGTTCCTTAGTCAGGCGCCAGTTGTGTCTGAGATAGTCATCCATCTCTTCGATAGTAATTCCATCAATCCCAGCTGAGCCCTTATTGGATTTTACTTGATTATAGGCTTCAAGCATATTTTCGCGTGATAAAATCTTATCTAGCAATTTTGACATGTGCGTATTCCTTTCTTGTTTTGATGCCTGAGGGACATTTTATATTGGTGAACCTTCACCCAGTCAATACGTGACAGAGTCCAGTTCTATAAAACTGCTCGTTTTACAGACACAAGTGAAGTAGGATTACTTCGATTAGTTGGTCACCCCTTCGCTCCACTTCCATTACAGAAGCTTCCTCACTACTATGGGCTCGGCTGACTTCTCATAATTCGTTGTTACTACGCTTTCAGCGCTCATGAGACCTCACGGGATAAGTCGTACATCTTTCCTCGTTTATACAAGATACGAGGACGTTAAAAGGTTACAGTGAAAATAGGAAATCTGACGCAGAGTCTTTAGACTCTAGGAAGATTTATCTTTTTCACACAAACCTTAGTCCGAATTCAATTACTCTCGTGATTTACGCATATAGATTACGACTACCTTTTTGTACTTTAGAGTTTTAAGCCCCCTTATCCACTATATACGCCTTACTATCACGTTCCTGTTCGTAGAGCCACGATTTCGCTATCCCTTCCTCTGATGATTCTTATTTCTAGCGTCAGACTTAAAACGGTCTATCCCCAGACCGTTTTAATCCGCTACCTCACGATAGTCAGGCTTGGGAATCGCTATTGGGTTCACCAGTAGCGGGTGCCCACGGAGGACTTACACCTCAGATGCACGACATGCCCGTCGTACTTAAAAAAGAAAGGACAAAATGTGTCCTTTCTCGATCTTAGCTTTTCTTAAACTCACTACAGTTTACAAAGAGTTGACATATGTACATAATCTAACTGATAATTTCAACTTCCTTATAACTACACAAGCGATGAAATACTTCGCTTAAACTACTTCGATATTGATTATAGACTACTTTTCGTCTATATAAGATGTGATACTTATAGCGCCACTTTGTGTACAATAAACTATGAGACTTTTGTACCATATTTTTTCACTTTTCGATTTACAGAAACAACTTTATTGTATCGCATTTGAAGTTTTTAGGCTATAACCTTCGACGCGCACCTAACGGAGCGAGAAGGATCAATAGTCACATAATTAAAACAAAGTACCCTTAGCTTTCTAAAAGAATAGTATAACTCCCTGACTTAGATTTTACATTAATAAAGTGGATGCGGATAATTTGGCAGCCATATTTAAAGGACATACAAGAAAACTAAATAATATTAAATTTCTTATCATTATGTTCTTCATGTATATCACACTTTCCTTTACCATCTCTACAGACCACAATTTGCAATATTTTCTGCTGATGTATAAAAAATTGGTCTTAGTAAACTAGAACTCCTTTTTGTGTCCAAGCTTGTATAAGAATATCAATGTCCTAATCTCCTCAATAGACACTCACAAGATTTGTTCTCTCATAAAACAGAATTACTTCTCCACCTTGCGAAAAGCTTTTATACTATGACTATACCACTCTTGCATTTCCTTTGATGGTGGTGTCATATAATCCCCATACATCTGGGTTAAAAAGACATCATAATTTTTAGGAATTGGTAACATTCTTCCCTCAAACTCTGTTAAGATTAACTCTTTGAAAGTATTTATTTGGAAAACACCCTTCATTCCCTCTTTATCAACTCCAACCATTCCCTCATATTTCGGCTGTTCTACAACACTATTCTTAACTAACTTATCTATTTTCTTATAGAAGTATCTCGGATTGACAAATCTGAGAGCGTACCAGCTACATAATCTAAGAAAATCTTTTAGTTTGCTGTCACCGTGAACTGCGCGTGATTTTTTGATATAAGCCAGTTGACGAAGAGCCACATACTTATAGCTCTTGTCGACAATGCTCAAATCTGTAAAGCGATCAATTGGGAAGACATCGATAAAGAGACTGGTGTCATGGCGCTTGTACTTAACATGGTCTTCGATAACAGTAGAAGTGTCCAAAATCGATGCGAAATTATGGAAGTACCAAGAAGAGGTATCGTAGGAAAGAACCTTGTAGCGAGGGTGATTTTCTTCCTCAATAATCTTCAATAAGCGCTCATAATCTTCACGATAAAGGGAAATATCAATATCATCGTCCCAGGGAATCATACCTTTGTGGCGGATAGCTCCAAGCATGGTTCCATAACTTAGAAAATAAGGAATATCATGTTTCTTACAAGTCTCATCAATATAGTCTAGCAGGGCTAGTTGAATTTCTTTAATTTCTTCTTTTTCTAAATACTGCATCCTAATCCTCCAATTTATAAGCGTGAAATTCATGACTGTAGAAGCGTTTTTCTTCTGGTGGTAGGGTCATATAATCTCCATAAAATTGTGTCAAAATAGTATCAAATTTTTCAGGTGCTGGAAGGCTTAAATTCTCAAATGGGAGATTGATTGTTTTATCAAAGGTACCACTTGGGAAGACTTCCTTTTCCTTAGATTTAGAAGGGATAAAAGCCATATACTGCCCATTATCACGACTATATTTTTGAATTTCTTTCTCGATTTTATTTGCAAAATAACGAGGAGAAACAGGTCGAAGGAGCAACCAAAAGGCTGTTCGTATCCAATCTTTTAAAAGGCTATCTTTATAGACAATATTTTTATGTTTGCTGAAAGACAGAAGTTTGAAGCTTTCCAGCTTATAACAAATATCAATGACCTTAGGATCATCAAAGCGATCCATAGGGAAAATATCGATAAAAACACCAGACTCATAGGTTTTTGTATTCCGAGTATCAATAATTTTAGTTGTACTGTCTGTTATTTTGATAAAGTTGTTAAAGTAGTTCTTATCTGTTTCTAAGGATAAAAGTTTGTATTTACTTTTTTCCTTTTGAAAAATGTTCATAAATCGTTGGTAGTCTTCTCGAGGCATGGACAGATCAATATCGTCGTCCCAAGGAATAAAGCCCTGATGTCGAACTGCCCCAATCAGAGTACCGTAGTTAATAATATAGTTGATATTGTGCTTTTTACAGAGAGTATCAATATAATCCAAAATTTCTAATTCAATCTGTTTGGCATCTTCAATGGTTAGTTGTTTCATTCTAAACTCCTATAATCTTTTGAATTTATTTTTTAAGGCTAGGACATGGTTTAAAAATTCATAGAAAATGCTATCTTTGGTGAAGACAAGTAGAGCAATATAAGAGATGGCTGATAGCCAGACAATCAAACCAGTATTAATCAAAAATGGCAAATTAATGACCATATCCACAGGATACAAGAAATTAATCAGGAAATAAATTCCTACAAAGGAAAGTGAAAAGAGCGAGTATCGAACAGTATAGCTAAAGATATGTCCTAAGTGGATGAGCTGTTTTCTATGGATGAAAATGATATAGAAAACAAGCAGAGAGGCCTCTGATAGCATAGTTGTCAGTAAGTAGTATTCAGGAGCCACGATATGGTTGAAAAAGAGGAGACTATTTAAGCCCAAATTGAGCAATCCTGCAAAGACTGTGTAGACTGTGATTCGTTTTTCATAGCCATTTGTAAAGAGAATTTGGGAACCAAGAATGGTATCCAGTGCCAGGATGTTCGTACGAAAAGCGAAGAGAGAGGTTAAGATACCGCCTCCGATATATTTTTCACTACCATAAAGTAGGATAGCATTTGGTCCTAAAACCATGAGTCCGAAACTGAGTGGAATGATAAAGAAGTTAAAGATTCGACTTCCTCTGTTAACCAGAGAAACATAGGCTTCTTTGTCTCCTTTACCCAAATAGTAACTGAGACGAGGCACACTCACTCCGATAGCTCCTGTTACAACCCCAGCTATAACGGTCACAATTCGTTGAGCCATGGTATAGTAACTAACGTTGACATCAATCCCTGTTTTAACGAGGAAGAGACGATCCAAAAAAGTGAAGAGCATATTGGCATTTGCAAAGACTAACATGGCTGTTAGAGGGAGAAAGAGCGGTTTAAAATCACTTATGTGAATCTTAACAAGCTTAATGTCTCTTTTAATCCAAAAATAACTAATCAGATAGTTAATCAGTGTCGATAAACTCATCACAAGTGTATAGACAACAATATCGTGTTCATTTTTGACAAACAGGAAAATAGAGACCAGCATCAGGATACGGATGAAGGCAGTCTTGTAAAAGAGAAAACTGTAATTTTCCAGAGCTTCATTGACCCACTCGATTGAAAAAATCTGGGCAATGAGCTGAATCCCCATAACAAGGTAGACTTTTTTGACGATTGGATTATCAGTAAAGAAGAGAGGATAAGCTAGGATATAGACAGCAGTAGTCAAAATTGTACAAGCTATGCACAAATAAAAAAGACTAGAGAAGGTTCTATTCAGATCTTTTTTGTTATCCTTGACATTACTGATGGCCCGTAAACCGTAGTTATAGACCCCATAAGTCGCAAAGGGCAAGAAAAATGACAAAATAGTGTCAACTGAGTTGAAGTAACCATAGTCAGTTCGGTCCAAGAGACGCGCGACGTAGGTACCAGTTAAGATGGGAAAAATAATATTCAAGACACGAATTCCCATGTAAGATAGAGCATTTAATTTTATACTTTTCATTCAATTTACCTCGTTTTTCATTATATCATAAAGTTAGTTAAAATAACTCTTTTATTTTCAACAACTAGTCTTTAATTATTTTAAAAAATTTTTAGGAACTCAAATCCTCAAAAATTTAAGATTAAAAACTAACTTTTTGAGGATTTCAAATAAAATTTATTGAACTTTAACCAAGGACAAATATATCGTTAAAAAAGCAAAAACTCCAATTGGGATTGAAAATACAAAAATTATTAAGTCTTAATTATTTAGTTACAGTACGATAATTATAATAAGATTGAAAGTTTATGATTTATATCTTTCATAGAAGTCTTTTCAATTAACTTTTAAGTAATCTTTGAATTGAGAATCTAACGGATTTGTTGATATTCTTTACTAGAGGACTATCCGTGACTACCATCTTCTAACAAGACAACAAAATAGACTCCATAATATCTATCACTACAAATATTATGGAGCCTCAAAATCGACTCTTCGCCAACTTTAAAGACACAATGTATCAGGATGCTTATAATTTAAAGGTTGCTACACCGAGGATAGAACGATTTAAGTTTCGAAGAATTTGAAGACTTTGTTCAAATTTCTTATAACGAGTCACTCCGTATTCTTCAACAAGAAGGACTGTATCTCTTTCTAAAAGAGATGGTACATCTTGTAAATCTACAAAATGCATTCCTTTCAAAGTCTCTTGATTTTGTTTTAATTTATCTAGAATAGCTTTATTTGAGCTAACAATAGTCAATTCTTGTCCAGCATTTTTGTATGATAGAATATCTGCTAGATTAGCAATTGTTGTAATCTCTGTTACAAAATCAATTTGATACTGAGAAAAATCACCTGCTCTATTGATTGTTGGATTAAAGAGATAAATCAATACATTTCCCATCACAAGCAAAATCACACAGACTACTCCAATAACAGCTAAACGAAGAATCAAATTCTTGACGTTTAATCCAAGCGCTGTCTCACCATTTGCATTCAATTCTTTAGAATTGATGGTTTCCAATTTTTCAATTTTTACATTTGCATAAGTGTGTTTAAATTTCTCAATCAATCCATCAATTTTTCGCTCCAACAAGTCATTAGCATCTTTACTTGGTGTCAAAATTTTCACACCAACCCCTGCATCGTCAATCATATAATAGACGGTCAATTTTTTCCACCAATAGTCGCTTGTAGAATTTTTCAAGGTTGACTCTGTCGTATCCAATTCACTGGCAATTTTTTTCAACTCACTCGGTTCTACATCATTGAAAAGATAAGCTCCATTTAAATTCCCTTCAATTAATTTCCCATAGAAATCACTATACCCACCAATTTGATGATTCAAAATCGTTTTGGCTGAATCTTCCGGAGGTGTAATTTTATAGCTGATATAAGTTGAATAACTTGTTGTGTCTTTGACAGTATTTTTATTCTTAACTGCTTTAATTGTAAATGGTACAGCAATGATAGCAAATAAAGCGATAAGAGCTAGAATATTTGCTTTTCGTTTTTTGTATAGATTTGCAAACAAATCAGCTACTGAATAATGTTCAAACATGATTTTTTTCTCCTTTGTTTAGTAGATACTGGTTTTCCTTTGTAAGCATTTTCGCTACGAATATAATCACAAGAACAATTCCCCAGAATTGCATTGTAAATAAATTGAAGAAACTTTCTGAAAAGCTACTTCTTGGCATAAAGAATAGATTATTCAAGATGAGTAGGGACAAGGCAAATAGGATTGTTCTAGAGCGATAGGCTACTTGCAACATGGCTATGAATAACATACCTAGCAAGAGACTAAGTAGAAAGACTCCTATCATACCATAGTCTGTATACAACTCCATGATATAACTACTTCCGATACCATGTCCTTTCAAATATTCCTTGTTCAAAACAAGATAGGATAGATTGTGGGCATAACTATTACTATCAATTGCTAGCTCCACACTATTGGTTGTATGCTCAAAGGCTTTTCCTCCGAAAATTGACCCCAAACTCCCCCTTGCAAAATAATCAAGGACAGGACCAAAAGTAAAATTACGGAAATCTCGGTAAGGGAGGCTACTGTTAAATAGAAAACCTCGAGCCAAGACACCAAAACTAGTCCCTTGTTTATAGATAAAGTCAAGTAAGATATCCCAGAAACCTGTATGGGAAACTTGGACATTATCCCGTACATAATTGAGTACTCCCATCGCTAACATGAGAATAGGAGATCCTACAAAAATCGCTAACTTTTCTTTAAATCCAATCCATTTTCCTTTTTCGGTTTGCTCCCGCATAAAGTAATAAACAAAAGCAAATAAAATACTTAAAATAAAAGGATTTCGCGTCCCAATTGCCAAATGAATAGTATTAGCTGCAATAAAGGAGACAAGCACTGCTGTGGCCTGCCATTTCTTTGGTTTGGTTGCCAGATACATACACATTGCGTAGACCGTAAAGGTAGACAAAATGTAGGTAAAATAAGGCAGTTTACTTTCAAAATTTGCATAGTAGGCATAGTAGGAAGTCTGCAAGCGATACAGGAGTCGTTCAAATAATCTAATGAAATAGAAAGGATAGGTTAGAAGAAAAACTCCTAGTGATACAAAGCGTAACCGCTTGATATAAACCTCTTTTAGAGAATTTCCTATATTTGGTACTTTTATTTTCTTCCTAGCTATGAAGTAACGAGCCAGGACGCCTCCTATGGTCAAGCCCAGAATCGAAACCATGACAACTATAAAGGCAAAACGATAGGCTATGGGATGATAGGTATCCAAAGCGCCATCTCTAAAATAATCAATGGTCGGCCTTGATACCAGAAATACAAAAATAGTTAAAAAGAAAATAAAATGGATTAAGTAATACTTGATATCATTCCAACAAGCAATTAAGCTACTAACCAACAAGAACAATAAAGTAGAAAGTAAGCTAACATTATTATTATTAAACAGATACACAATTCCACTTACTAGCGTCAAGGCATAACTGACTATGGTCAAACTAAATAATAATCGTTTTCCATCAATCACTTGCTCACCCCCGTTCTAATGTAATTTTTTAGATTTTTCAATATTTTTCAGTAATAAGAATCGGTATAAGGAAATATTTATGAATAGAGCCAAAGCACTAATTCTTCTCCCCTTACGGAAAATTGGATTCCTAGCAATAGTAAAGGCATGGCCTTTTAAAAAACGATGAATCTGAGAATAGGCTTCAAATTGTTTATACTGATCATCTAGTAACATCTTATCTAGAATAAAGAAATGGGCATAGGTCAATCTGAAAAAAGCAACCTCTTTCAAGTCAGGATAGTTTTTCACAACTTCATTGTAAAACTTTTGATAGATATCAATATAGGCTAAATCCTTCTCTGCATAGGGTTTAGTCGTAATACTATCCCCTCTATGGAAATAGTAATAATAGGGTTTGGTATTAACAACGTACTTCTTAGCCAACTTGACTAAATCAAAATGATAATAAGCATCTTCATAAATCAATCCCTTTGGAAAGGATAGGGCAGTTGCAATCTCTCTCTTGATTAGCTTATTGCAGATTGTTCCAGGTATTTTTTCACCTATGAGGTATTCCTTTAGAAATGTTTGAGAATCACAGACAAAATACTCATCCTGATTGGCTGATTGTGGGCTTTCATCATTAGCATAGACATTCATGACACCACAGCTCGAAACATCCGCATCTTCTTGAACTAATTGCTCATATAAGCTCTGAATCATTTCTGGATGGATATAATCATCTGAATCAATAAAAATCAGATAATCTCCGTGAGCCTGCTTCATTCCATCGTTTCGTGCTTGCGACAAACCTTCATTCTTTTTATGAAGTACTGACACCCTATCATCTTGTTCAGCGATTGAATCACATAAGCGACCACTTTCATCCGTTGCTCCATCATCAACAAGAATGATTTCCAGATTCTGATAGATCTGCTTCTGAATGGAAGCTATCGATTTTTCTAGGTACTGCGCCACATTATAGACTGGCACAATGACACTAATTAATGCAGTTTCCATGCTACTCCTCTAATAGTTTTTCTACTTGTTCGATTTGTTTGGCAATTGTAAATTGTTGAATGAATTGGCTAGCCTCATTGACATCGAAGTTTGAGGCAGAGGTCATGTAGTTCGTAATTGCCTGAGCTGCCTCTTGATTGCTCTCAATGATTTGTCCAAATCTTCCTTCTTGTGATAGTTCCTCAGCCCCTCCAACATCCGTAGAGACAAAAGGGATTCCAAGGCTCAAGGCTTCCACATACACTCCAGGAAAACCTTCTTGTTTAGACATAGACAAGAGAACTTTCATCCGAGACAAATACTGGTATGGATTTTTTTGATAACCAAGGAAATGTACATAGTCCTCAAGCCCATACTCTTTGACGCGTTTTTTCAGTTCCTCTTCCATATCCCCAGCCCCGATAAAATAGAGATGATAGTTTTTTCCCTCTTGGTGTAATAATCGTATCACTTCCACTACACGGTCAGAACCCTTATTTTCCTCAATCCGTCCGATAGTACAGATACTTTGAGGCGCAATCTCGATATCGATCCTCTCTTGAGATTTTTCTAGAATACTCTGAAAATCATAACCATTATAGACTGTCCGTAATTTCGAAGCATAATCTGGATAAACTTCCTTGATAGAATGACTGGTCTTTTTTGAAATTCCTACAATGGTATCCGCAGCATCCAACTGGCGTCTATGTGATTCTCTTTTGGAGGTATCCTTAAGAAATTCTTCGATACTTCCATGAATCCAAGAGATTTTCTTGACTTCTTTTCTTTTAGAGAACAAAAGCGGAGGATTCATAATGGTAAAAGAAACTTCAACATCATAGTCATCTTTTACAAGCAAGCGACGTGTCAATCTTGGAAAATAAATTCTCATTCTCCACAAAAGAGCTCGAATCCATCTGGCTTGGCGATAATCCTGAAGGGATTTTAAAATGCCTACATGCTTGGGAACAGATTCGTATCCCTTATCAAAATGTTCCATTTCAAGAATATCAATATCATACTTTTCTGGATCTAGATTTGAAACAATTGTCGACAGAATCTTCTCTGCGCCACCCCCGAGAGAAAAAGACCACATAAAAAATAAGATTTTTTTCTTAGCCACCATATTCTCCCTTGTATTCTGTATAAGACTTATCCATATCAGCGATGACAGCATCATGATGCGGTAGCTGCTTGTCTGCTGGCGGAGGAGTCATATAATCGCCAAAAGCTGTGCTGAGATAGGCATCGTAGCCAACTGGAATAGGCATCTCTGTTCCTTCAAATGGCAAGAAGAGATTATCTTCAAAGGATGCGATTAGGTACTTGTTTCTCATATAGCCAGGACCTGAGCATAGTTCCGTGATTCCATCGCTCTCAGCCAGACTATATTTGGTCATTTCTTTCTCAGCTTTTTTCCAAATGCGATAACGGAGAGATTTTGGAGTCAACCCCAGTAAAATACGGCTTCCCCACTTCATAAGTGCGCCATGTTTTTCTGGAATAGTTTGCGCACAAAAGAGTGAATAAATCAAGGCCCAGCGAACCTGTTTCTTCCGCTCAGCTGGATTTTTCGGATAATAATCCAAAGGCAACACATCCAAGGCCAAACCATGTGGCAATTCTAAATCCTGCTGATAAGGTTTGATACAGGTCGTTTCCTTGTCACGAATGGTAATAAAAAGATTGCGGTCGACAAAATCCTTGTTACTCTTCGACAAGAAATAACGCTCATCTGCATAACGAGGCCATAATTCTGCTAATTTCTCATAATCTTTACGGGGCATAAAAAAGTCTAGGTCGTCGTCCCAAGGAATGAAACCCTTGTTTCGAAGGGCACCAATAGCACCTCCTCCACAGAGATAACAAAGTAAATCATGTTCCTTGCAAAAGCCCACAAAATATTCAGCCATCTCCAGACTACGAGCCTGAATTGCTTTTAAATCAGTCATATTGTTCATTATTCTTTCTATCGTACCGTTCCATTATACCACAAATAGGGGGTGAAAATCTATTGCAGACTGTAAAAATCAAAGCCTGACTGCTATCCAAATAGCTATCAAACTTTGATTCTTCTGTCTTATCTTATCTCAAGCCCATCTGAGACAATTTATTCTGATATTTGTTTTGATCGACAAGCAAGCCCAAGCCTCCATAAACATCATAGGCATCTACCCAGTCACCCAGTTCTGGAATCGTCAATTTTTCAATACCATTTTGAGCTCCGTCTAGGAAAGACAAGCCATTTGTTAACAGGAAGGTATAAGGAACATTCGTTGAGGTCATTGCGAATACCTTGCCAAGTGCCTCTGAACCTGTAAAGAGCTTGGTTGGATCTTTGATTTGCTGAAGAACTGCTGTCAGTACTTGTTGCTGTCTTTTGGTACGGCCGTAATCCGCCTCATCATCATCACGGAAACGAGCATAATTTAGCAAGGTCGAGCCATTCATCTGCTGTTTTCCGACTTTGATAGTTTGGGTTGGAGACTCAGTCTCAGTAGCGTGTAAATCATCTCCGACTGTAGCTTCTGTTAGTGGACGCCCATTCAATGTTGAAAATTGAGCATCAATTGTCACCCCATCAGGGAAAAGTGTGTCAATCGCTGTAGCAAAGGCCTGAAAATCGACCAAGGCATAGTATTTAATGTCCAAGTCAAAATTATCTTTCAAGACTTGACGAACCATTTCTGCCCCTTTTTGCCCCTCTTGTTCTCCTAACTCATAGGCTACGTTTAACTTGTTATCCGTCTGTTTTCTACCGTTAATGACTTGGCTGTAACCGTCTATATAAACCAAATTGTCACGCATAAAGCTGACCAGCTTAATTTTCTTATCCGAACCGCCAATATTTAATACCATAATAGAGTCCGTCCGCGTCTCAGCACTATTTTGACCGATTCGCCCATCTGTACCCATAATCAAAATATTAACTCCATCTCTGGTATCTTGACCATTAAAAACTTCTACTTGAGCTGCCCTGGCATTGACATTTTTATCTGGATTAGCATTGGTGTAACCTTTTAAAAACATAAAAATCATACCTAAGGCTAGACAAGCTAAGATAGCCAGTAAACCTGCGAAAATGCGCCCCCACCGTAGCTTCCGCTTTTTAGTTTTTTTCTTTGGAAGAGAATTGATTTTCTGGTATCTCTCAGAACGACTACGGCTATTATAAGAAGGATTCGAAGTGTTAGCACTTGTCTTTCTATAATCCTCTGTCAATTCCTGACTTTCTGAGGGAGCGTCACTACTTGCCCTATTTAATTTGTCTTGTAAATAAGCAAATTCTTTTTTCTCTCGCTCATTGAGGTAGTGAATATTCTTAAGTAGATAGTCATAACGCAACTGCTCATGATGGCTTAAGGGATTTTCTTTACTCATCTTCTCTCCTTTCCATGGTCTGATATTGGATAAATAGGATAGGCACCCAGAATTTTATACTGGATTCCAATAGCTTCTAATTCTTTTTGGGCAAAGTGAACCAAGTCCTTATCAGTATAGTCCACATCTATAATGAAAAAGTATTCGCCTAGCGCTGTCTTGAGTGGACGACTTTCAATTTTTGTTAAGTCAATTCCTCTCCAAGCAAAGGTCGACAGGGCCTTATAAAGTGCACCTGGAAGGTTGTCAGGTAAGGTCAAGGCCAAAGTCATTTTCTCAGTTTGTGCCTGCAAGGGAATACTAGGCTTTTCAGCTCCCAAAACCCAGAAACGTGTGAAATTGGATTCCATTTCCTGAATATCCTCAGCAATCAGTTCCAAGCCATATTCTTCTGCAGAACTTCTTGGTGCAATGGCTGCATAAGGCTGGTCTGGATGTTCGGAAATAAAGCGGGCCGCATAGGCAGTACTAGCAGTCACCTCGATTTGTGCCTCTGGATACTGTTCATCGATGAATTTCTTTCCTTGAGCCAAGGCCTGTGGATGTGAAAAAATCTTTTCAATCTTAGTATGACCTGGAACCACCATCAACTGCTGATGAATAGGCTGAACGATTTCTGCAACTGCTTGAATGCGAGCCTGATGAAAAAGGTAGTCCAAGGTTTCATGAACACTACCCTCGATAGAATTTTCAACTGGCACCACAGAATAGTCCACCAAGCCTTGCTCATAGGCCTTGATGACATCTGTAATATTGGCAAAGGCCTGCAATTCCTCATGAGGAAAAGCTGTCTGCACAACGTGGTGTGAAAATGATCCCTTGGGACCTAGATAAGCAATTTTCATCTCAGTTCCTCTATAATTTCCTCTGGGCTTAGCTTGGTCACATCCAAAATCCGACTGGCTACTTCCTCATACCAGGCCTGTCTTTCTTGGAAAATAGCTGCAAGTTCTTCCTTGCTATTATTTAGAAAAAGCGGGCGCTGATTGCCCTTATCAGCTGCGATACGTTGATAAAGCGTTTCAAAATCTGCTTTCAGGTAGATGTTATCTGTATTAGTCTTTAGTAAGTCACGATTTCGCTGAGAAATGACCACGCCCCCACCAGTTGACACAACTTGGTCCGTTTTTAGTAAATCAGCTAATACCTCTGACTCTACCTGTCGAAAGGCCACTTCTCCCTTTTCAGCGAAAAATTCCGCAATAGGCATACCTAAGCGTTTCTCAATCAGAGCATCCATATCAAGGTAATTAGGGTCCAATCCTCTAGCAATTGTTGACTTACCAGCACCCATAAATCCTAGTAACACCTTAGCCATGAGTCAAGTTCTCCAAATCATCAAAGAAGCTAGGATAGCTGGTATTGATAGCTTCTGCACGGTCAAGCACCACCTCTCCATCTGCCACCAAAAGAGCCGCGATGGCTGTCATCATACCGATACGGTGGTCACCAAACGTATTGACTCTAGCACCGTGAAGAGCTGATTTTCCTTTGATAATCATCCCATCTGCTGTAGGGGTGATATCTGCTCCCATACTATTTAAGGCATCTGCCACAACCTGAATGCGGTCTGTTTCCTTGACCTTGAGTTCCTCAGCATCCTTGATAACTGTTACACCTTGGGCTTGGGTCGCAAGTAGAGCGATAATTGGCAATTCATCAATCAAGCGTGGAATCAAAGCGCCACCAATCTCTGTTCCTTTGAGGTCTGAAGACTCAACAGTTAAGGTAGCAGATTTAGCGACTGGGTCCATTTCAGTAACTTCTAATTTTCCACCCATGGCGCGAATGACATCAATGATACCTGTACGCGTTTCGTTGATGCCCACATTCTGCAGCACTAGATGAGAATTTGGAACAATCAAACCTGCGACTAGCCAAAAGGCTGCACTGGAAATATCTCCTGGAACAACCACCTTTTGTCCATTCAGTTTTTGTGGCCCTTGGACTGTGATTTTCTTACCGTCCACACTTAAATGACCACCAAATTGTTGCAACATATCTTCAGTATGATTACGGGTGCACTCTTTTTCGATAATAACAGACTCCCCCTGAGCCTGCAAGGCCGCAAACATCAAGGCTGACTTGACTTGGGCAGAGGCAATTGGCAACTCATAATGAATAGGTCTTAGGTTTTTCGTCCCTTTTAAATGAAGGGGAGGAAGGTCTCGCTCAGTTTGTCCCGAAATGCTGACGCCCATTTTTTTCAGTGGAATAGTCACACGATCCATAGGGCGTTTGGAAAGACTGTCATCGCCAAACATCTCTACTTCAAAATCTGCACCAGCAAGAACACCTGAAATCAGGCGAATCGAGGTTCCAGAATTTCCCATATCAAGGGCATTTTGCGGAGCTTTTAAACCATCCATGCCTACACCTTGAATAGTAATAACCCCATCTTTGTCCTCAATTTCAACACCAAGATCACGAAAAACCTGCATGGTCGAAAGAACGTCTTCACCTCGCAGAATATCATAAACCTTAGTCTCACCCTCAGCCAAACTTCCAAAGATAATGGAACGGTGGCTGATAGACTTGTCACCTGGGACGCGGATACTGCCATGTAAGTGGCTAATGTTTGTTTTTAGTTTCATACTGGACCTCATACTTGCAATACTTTTACCTATTTTATCATAAAAAGCCAGAAATTCCTTAAAAATTCCTGACTTTATGATAGTTATTTTCTTATTTTAGCAATTCTGAAACTGGTTCGAAAACAATTTTTTCAATGTCAGAAAGGTAAATTGCCAATTGTTGTTGCTTAGTAAAGAATTCTGATAAGAGGCTATTCCCTTGAATCTGCTTACCAAAGCCTTCCATTTTCGCTTGAAAGGAAGCATCTGGCATTTGACCTGTCTGTGCTAGTTTTTGAATTTCCTCTTGGAAGGAAACATATTCTGTAAAAATTTTGCTTGCCTCAACATCTGCTGAAATCGCATCTTTAGCTGCTTTGACAGCCTTGTATTCTGGTAATTCGCGTAGGCCGCGACTGAGTTCGTTTGCACTATCGTAAATATTTGACATAATTTTCTCCTTATTTGACAACGACTGTGTAGTCGGTATTTTCTGTTATGAGATGCTCGGCTCTTTCCAAGTCTTGAGCGTTTTTAAATGAAATTTGTAGAATCCCGTGAATATCTTCACGGTTTTCCTCGTTGATATGAATATTGACCAAGGAAGTTCCACGTAGTAGTTCCAAAATCCGCAGGATGACATCTTCTTCATCGGGAACGTCAACATAGAGGTCATAAGAGCTATCCACACCACCACGCTTATGAATTTCCATGGCCTGCCGTTGTTCACGCGCTTGATTGAAAAAGTTCCAAATCTGCTCTTCATCTCCCTTGCTGATGGCTTGTCCAACCTCATCTAAACGCTCCTTGAAATCCGCAATTCGATCCAGAATAGTTTCACGATTGGACAAGAGAATGGAGGTCCACATCCCTGGCTCGCTTTCCGCAATCCGAGTCATATCTCGAAAACCACCTGCCGCAAAGCGCCTTGCCATCTCATGTTCTTGAGCATAGACCGCGGTCTGCTCCATGAGACTAGAAGCCAGAATATGAGGAAAATGGCTAATCTGAGAAGTGACACGATCATGCTCCTTGGCATCAATTTCGATAAAACGAGCATGAAGACCTGAAAGCAGATCCTTCATTTCCTCAAGTGTGTCAGGACTTGTCAGGCTCGAAGGCGTGAAAATATAATAGGCATTTTCAAAGAGATTGACATCTGCAGAAGCAGCCCCTGTCTTGTGACTACCAGCCATGGGATGGGCCCCGACAAAGCGAACAGATTTGCCAGCCAAATACTGCTCCGCTGCATCTACAATAGCTGACTTGGTCGAACCAGCATCTGAGATAATGACACCTTCTTTTAAGTCCAAGTCGGCCAACTCCTTAATAAAAGAAATGGTTTGTTTAATCGGTAAACTGAGGATGATGATATCTGCCAAAGGAGCAAAACTGGCAAAATCATCTGTTGCACGGTCAATCATTCCTTCTTTCAAGGCAATATCTCTCGAAGCTTGACTGCGATTATAACCTAAAATTTCATAATCTGGATGATCACGTTTGATACCTAGGGCCATAGAGGCTCCAATCAACCCAAGACCTGCGATATAGACTGTTTTTGCCATAGGAACTCCTTAATAGTTCTTTGTATAGTCTCGGTGTTTGGCTACCGCTTCTTTTAATTCCTCTAAATTGTCTGATGAGAATTTTTCGAGGATTTCTTGTGCCAGAACCGTTGCCACAACGGCTTCCATGACCACTCCTGCAGCTGGAAGGGCGGTCGGATCACTTCTCTCCACAGTTGCCTTGTAGGGTTCGTGGGTTTCGATATCCACACTCATAAGAGGCTTATAAAGAGTAGGAATAGGCTTCATAACTCCACGAACAACGATAGGTTGCCCATTAGTCATACCACCTTCAAAACCTCCAAGATTGTTAGTACGACGAGTATAGCCGTCTTCTTTAGACCAGAGAATTTCATCCATAACTTGGCTACCTTTACGGTAACCAGCTTCAAAGCCGAGACCAAATTCCACCCCTTTAAAAGCATTGATAGAAACAACGGCTTGGGCAAGTCTGGCATCCAATTTTCTGTCCCATTGGACATAGGAACCAAGACCAACTGGAACACCTCCGACAACTATCTCGACAACCCCACCGATGGTATCTCCATCACGCTTGATTTGGTCAATGTAGTCCTTGATTTCCTGTTCCCGTTCTTGGTTGACAATAGAAACTTCGGACTGGGCAGCTCGTTCCTTAATCTCAGCGACTGTTAGATTTTCAGGAACATCGACTTCCTTGCCACCAAAGATCACGACATGGTTGGCAATCTCCATATCCAGTTCAGCCAAGAGGCGTTTGGCTACTGCCCCAACTGCCACCCGCATGGTGGTTTCACGAGCTGATGAGCGCTCCAAGGAATTTCGCAAATCGTCAAAACGGTACTTGATGCCCCCAACCAAGTCGGCATGACCTGGACGAGGATGGATGATTTTTCGTTTGCTTTTAAGGCGGTCTTCAATGTCCTCCGCAGACATGATATCCAGCCATTTTTGGTGGTCTTTATTGATGACATCCATGGTAATAGGAGCCCCAGTCGTCTTCCCATGGCGAACACCCGAAGTAAAGACAACCTGGTCACTCTCAATCTTCATACGACCACCGCGGCCGTAGCCACCCTGACGACGTTTAAGATCTCCATTAATATCTTCAGCTGTCAAAGGAAGTCCTGCTGGAATTCCTTCAATAATAGCCGTCAGACGAGGCCCGTGTGATTCTCCTGCAGTTAAATATCTCATACGTTCTCCTTATTTTACCAAGTAGTCTTTCATCTCTTCCAGAGAAACTGGGTGAATAGTCGCTGAACCAAGCTCTGGCACCAAGACCAATTTCAAGGTATTGCCACGCGCTTTTTTGTCATGAGTCAAAGCCTGATAAAGCTTGTCAACATCCCAGTTTTCATAATCAACAGGCAAGCCAAATTTCTGACACATATCTGTAATGGACTGAGTTATGCCAACTGGCATGAGGCCTTTTCCCTCAGCCACCTTGGAAATCTGCACCATACCCATTGCCACAGCTTCTCCATGCATGACTTTTCCATAACCGGCCGTTGCTTCAATGGCATGACCAATAGTGTGGCCAAAGTTGAGGTAAAGGCGTACACCATTGTCCAACTCATCCTCAACTACCATCTTGCGCTTGACCTGACAAGAATGTTCAATCAAAGTCTCCGCATGCTCCAGAATGCTCTCAACAGAACCATCCAGCTCCGTCAATAGAGTCCATAGTTCTGGGTCCTCAATCAAGCCATATTTGATAACTTCACCCATTCCTTCAATCAACTCTCTTTTTCCGAGGGTTTCAAGAACAAGTGGGTCAATCAGAACCCCATCTGGTTGGGCAAAGGTACCCACCATATTCTTAGCAAATGGAGTATTGACGCCCGTCTTTCCACCGATTGAAGAATCCACCTGGGCAGTCAAACTAGTCGGTATCTGAACAAAATGAATCCCCCGCATATAGGTAGAGGCTACGAAACCAGCCAGGTCTCCAACGACACCACCTCCGAGAGCCACGATTCCATCGCTACGAGTCAGTCCTTGCTTGACTAAAAATTCATAGACTTTCTGAACAGTGGTTAAATTCTTTCTTTCTTCCCCTTCTAAAAAGTCAAAAACAGCCACCTGAAAACCAGCATCTTCTAAACTGAGTTTGACCTTCTCTGCATAAAGAGAAGCTACATGGTTGTCTGTTACAATGACTACTTTTTGCGGTTGCCAGAGTTCTCGCAACCACTGACCAGCCTGAGCCAGACAACCTTTTTCAATCTGAATATCATAAGGATGATGAGGAATATCGATTCTGATTTTCATAGGAGAATCTCCCTTTCTTTATTGGTATTTTTCTGTTAAGGACTGCCAAATCTCTTCTGTTGGCATTTCCTCGCCTGTCCACAGTTGAAAAGCTTCTGCAGCTTGATAGAGCAACATTCCCAGACCATTGACGGCTGAATTACCCTGACTTCTGGCCCATTTTAAAAATGGCGTTTCAAAGGGTTGGTAAATAATATCTGCCACCAAGATAGTTTCTGGCAAATTGATGCTTTCAGGAACTGGGGATGATTGACCATCCATGCCCACACTGGTGGCATTGACCAGTAAATCCGACTCGGCAATCCTTTCTTGCAGTTCAGAAACATCTTCTAAAGCATACAAGTCCACTTTAAAGCCTGTCTGCTCCTGTAATTTGTCTAGGTAAGGTCTTGTTTTTTCAATAGAGACTGAACGAACAAAGACTGAAATCTGACTGACGCCGTCCAAAATAGCCTGTGCCAAAATGGACTTGGCCGCACCACCTGCACCCAGCAGGGTCATCTTCTTACCTGTAATTGTAAAAGAAGGCAAGCTCTTAAAAAATCCCTTGCCATCTGTATTATATCCAATTAAATTGCCATTCTCATTGACAACCGTATTAACTGCACCGATCAAGCGCGCTTCGTCACTCAGCTCATCCAAATAAGGAATCACTTGCTCCTTATAGGGCATGGACAGGTTGATGCCAAACATCTGGTAGCGACGAATATTGGCCACTGTTTCTGCCAAATCACCCGCTTCAATCTCCCAAGCCACGTAAGCACCGTTGGTAGCTGTCGCCTCAAAGGCCCTATTGTGGATAAAAGGCGAAATAGAATGCTTAATAGGATTGGCAACAACTGCAGCTAAACGTGTATAGCCATCAAGCTTCATCCAAAATCTCCCGAATTTTTTTCATGTTAGATAGGGAAATCTGACCTGGCGCACTTGCCTCATCTAGACTAGCAAAGGACCAGCTAGAACCTGTCACATCCGCAGTGATACGAGAGACCTTGCCCACCTTACCCATAGAAATAGTTACATACTCCTGCTCAGGATTGAGGGTTTTAAAGCCCCGTGTATAGTTCATCAAGTCTAGCACATCCTGCTCCGTATGAGCCATCACCGCAACCTTGACAAGTTTTGGATTTAGGCTCGTCAACTCTGACAAGATTTCCATCATATTTTCAGGTGTTTCTTGGAAATTATGGTAACTCAAAACAAGATTTGGGAAGTCCAGCATTTCTTCAAAAACATCCTTGTAGCTATAGTACTCAAAATCAATATAGTCTGGTTGATAGAGTTGCGCCACTTCCTTGATCAGATGGATATATTCTTCTGGAGAAAGGTCGATTTCTCCCCCTTCAGCGCGAGTTCGCAGAGTGAAAACCAATTCACGACCTGCAAATTTTTCAAAAATAGCTGGAGCTACCTGCAAAATCGCTTCTTTAGGCAGATAGTCGGCACGCCATTCAATAATATCAGCATCTTGATACCTTGTGGCATCCAGAGCCTGGGCCTCCTCTAAACTTCTTGGCATTACTGAAACGATTAATTTCATTTACTAACCTTCATACTAATCACCTTGAGGTAATTACTACTTTCATCTTTTTTATTATAGGCGAAGTCTGCTGGAAGACCGTATTTATTTAAAATCTGGTAACTTCTTCCTGCAAAGCCTTTATCAATTTGTTCTGTAAATTTCTGGCGGGAAACATTGGCAGCATTGGTACTAGCAATGATAATCCCTCCCGGATTTAAAATCTCAAGACTCTGGGAAATCAACTTGTGATAATCCTTGGCCACAGAGAAGGTCTGTTTTTTGTTCCGAGCAAAGCTAGGCGGATCTAGTACAATCACATCGTAGGTCAAGCCTTTTCGCTTGGCATACTTGAAATATTCAAAGACATCCATGACTATAAAACGATGGTCGTCTGTGCTGATTCCATTTGCCTGAAAATGCGCTTCCGACAATTCTCGTGAACGTTTGGCTAGGTCGACAGAGGTTGTGTGGCTAGCTCCCCCCATGGCCGCAGCTACTGAAAAAGCTGCTGTGTAGGAAAACATATTGAGCAAGGATTTACCCATAGCTAAACCATCAACCAAGCTCCCACGAACCTCGTGCTGGTCTAGGAAAATCCCTGTCATCAAGCCATCATTCATAAAGACTTGATACAGGACACCATTTTCCAAAACAGTGAAGAAGTCAGGTGCTTCTTGACCATAAACATGGGCAGATTCATAGTCTAGACCCTTAAAGCGGATCTTCTCATAGGTCCCTAACACCTCAGGAAAAACCTGTCTAAATGCTTCTGAGATAACCTTGCGAATCTGATAAACATAAGAGTTATACCAAGAAAAGACAGCATAGTCGCCATAAAGGTCCACTGTCAGACCGCCAAAGCCATCTCCCTCTTGGTTGAAGAGACGAAAGGCAGTTGTCAAATCATCTTGATAGTAGGCGCTTCTCTTTTCTTTAGCTTGTCTAAACAGCATTTCAAAGAAAGCTTGATTGAAGGTGATCTTGTCTTTACTGATAAACCAACCCAAGCCCTTGTTTTGCTGAGAAAGGTAGGCAGTCCCAAGAAAGGTTCCTTCCTGACTCTGCACTTCTACTTCCTGATCCTTAAGATTGACATTCTCAAGATCACTGGCTTCTAGTAAAACTAACCCCTTAGCGAGCTTCTTTTCAACCCTTTTACTGACTCTTATTCTATTCATAACTACCATTATATCAAACTTTTAGACAATTCTCAAAAAAGAAACTACCCTTGCTTTTTTACTCTTCTTTTAAAAAATGGTATACTAATACTAATAAAAAATTAGGAAGTAAATGTGTGAGAATTAATTTTAACAAAATCCAAAAAGCCATCGGTACCAGACTGGGTTTTGTCCTAACCCTTTTAATCCTATATTGGCTCAAAACCTTATTAGCCTATGCCGTTGACTTTAATTTAGATATCCAAGTAGGCAAGTTGCAGGGAAATTACCTTGCCTTTATCGCCTTTTTCAATCCCCTTCCTCTAGGACTACTCCTGCTGGCTCTAGCCCTCTATGCTCGCTCAACCAAGATCTTTTATGGCCTGAGTATAGCTATTTATAGCCTTTTATTCATTTGGCTCTATTCCAATGTCTTTTACTATCGAGAATTTAGTGACTTTATCACGGCCAATACCATGAAGGTGGTCAGCAAGGTGTCTGTTGGTACTGCGGAACTAGAGTTACTACGCTTTTGGGATTTTATCTATTTTATGGATTTCCCACTGTTGGCTTATCTTCTCTATAAAAAGCTTATCCAGCTGGACAGGAGACCTTTCAAATTCCGCTCCAGTGTTGCAATCACTGCTCTCTCGGCCCTGCTCTTTTCTGCTAATCTTTTCTTGGCTGAAATTGAGCGTCCCGATCTCCTGTCGCGAGGATTTTCGAATTATTATGTTGTTCGTGCCCTTAGTTTGCCAGCCTTTTTAGGCTATAGTGCCAACCAATCCTACAGTGCAAACAAGGAACGTGCCAAGGCCTCTGAGACTGATCTTCAACCTATTACAGATTATATTCAAGAACATTCTGCTAAGCCCAATCCAGACTATTTTGGCTTGGCCAAAGGAAAAAATGTGATTTATCTCCACTTGGAGAGTTTTCAGCAGTTCCTACTGGACTATAAACTCAACCTAGATGGAACTGAGCATGAAGTCACTCCCTTCCTAAATTCACTCTACCATTCGCAAGCAACCCTAGCCTTTTCTAATATCTTTAACCAAGTCAAGGCTGGTAAGACCTCAGATGCGGAAACCATGCTAGAGACCGGTTTGTTTGGACTTGACCAAGGTTCCTTTATGGTCAATTACGGTGGTACCAATACCCAGCAGGCAGCTCCTTTTATCCTATCAAAAAATGGCTACCAATCAAGTGCAGTCTTTCATGGTAATATTGGGACCTTCTGGAACCGGAATACGACCTACAAACAATGGGGCTACCAATACTTCTTTGATGCTTCCTACTTCACCAAGCAAGACAGTAGCAATTCTTTCCAATATGGTTTAAATGATAAAATCATGATGAAGGATTCTATTCAGTATCTGGAGCATTTACAGCAACCTTTTTATGCTAAGTATATCACGGTGTCCAATCACTATCCCTATGCTAGCAATCTGACAGGCGATGAGCTTGGTTTCCCACTGGCTAAAACCAAAGATGAAACAATCAACGGCTATTTCCAAACAGCTAACTATCTGGATAGTACCATCAAGGCCTTCTTTGACTATCTCAAAGAAAGTGGCCTCTATGAAAAATCCATCATCGTCATCTACGGAGACCATTATGGTATTTCTAACTCCCGCAATCCTGACCTGGCTCCCTTGATTGGCAAGACTTCTGAGAACTGGTCGAATTACGACAATGCCATGTTGCAACGAGTGCCTTTTATGGTGGTCATGCCTGGCTATGAAAATGGACAAATCATCAATACCTACGGTGGACAAATCGATATCTTACCGACTCTTGAACACCTCCTTGGTATTGAGTCCAATTCCTTCCTACAAGTTGGACAAGATCTTCTGTCTCCAGATCATCAAGAAATCGTTGCCTTTCGGACTGCCAATTCCTTCGTTACACCAAAATACACCAGCTACGACGGACGAACCTACTATACTGAGAGCGGTCTTGAAATCAGTAATCTTGATGAACAAGCTCAGACTGAACTAGAAATCGTTCGTCAGGCAGCCAGCCAACAGCTAAAAATCAGCGACCAAATTCAAACTGGCGATTTGATACGTTTCTACCAAGCAGATCATCTTGGAAAAGTTGATACAGAAAGTATTTCTTACCTCAATTCTTTACCAATTCTGCAAAAGATTGAGCAGGAAAAAGGAAGTCAGTCAACTAGTCTCTTTAGCCAACGACAAGGCAAAACTAGTACTGACCTTTTCAAGGCACCAAGTTACCAAGAACTCCACCCAGAGTCGGCAGAAACCGAATCAAAATCACAATAAAAATGCTCTTCCGTCTTGGAGGAGCATTTCTTTTTATCAATGAAAATCAAAGAGCAAACTAAGAAACTAGCCTCAGATTAACTGTAAGATTGTAGGTAGAGAGGCTGTATCAGTAATATATGTCTGTCAAGTTTAGTGACAAATATAGTAGAAGAAATATGAGGATATAAATCAGCTTCAGTAGATATCTGGAAAATTTGATTCTATAGAGAAGCCTTTTGTTACAAACTCAATATGCTATCAATAAATAATATCATAGAAGCAACAATAATTATAATTTCACCTATCTGCATTATTCTATTTCGAACTCTAAATATATTTTCTATCAAAAATACTTGAAAAAGACACATTATAGGAATTAAATTTTTTGAAATTGAAAAATATCCAAATAAATAAACTATAAACAACAAAAATAGAAACTTGTTATATTTCTTATTCATGACATTCCCCTCTTTATTTTTTGATTACCAATCTTAATCATTTACAACCACATTATAACAAACTACGAAATCCTTGTTAACAAATATTGCCATTTTTTAAAATTTTTTGTGATTCTTACTTCGATATTGATTTTAGATGACTTTTCGTCTATACTTAGGTGTGAACACAACAGTTCTACTTTGTGTACGATAAACTATGAGCCTTTTGTGCCATATTTTTCTCCTTTCGCTTTACAATTGGCTTAAACACCTTTATTGTATCGCGTTTGGTGTTTTTTTGGTATAACCTTCGATGCATACCCGCATAGCGGGTGTTTTTTTGTCTCGCACCTAACGGAGCGAGACGGACTGAAAGTCACATAATTAAAAAAGTTGGAGCTCAGTACCCCAACAATTACTATTAAAATGTTTGGCGTTTTGCTTTACGCTCTGCACGACCACGAGCGCGATTTTCGGCACGCTTGGTTTTGCGGCGCTTTTCATCAACCGCCCATTGAATTTTCTTCTTATAACCCGGTTTGACTTTTTTCTTTTTCTTTTTGACCAAGCCAATCATTTCGATATCAAGTTTATCTTGTTTTTTCTCACGGTTAGCACGACGATCACGGTCATAAGTATCTTGAAATTCCCCGTCTTTGACCATCTTAGGAGTAAACTTGATTCCCAATTTCTCCAATTCACGAATATCCGAATCATCGCTTGGTTGGTAAAGGGTAATAGCTGTACCTGGTAGGCCGTTTCGTCCAGTTCGACCAACACGGTGCACAAAGAAAGATAAGTCTTGCGGAATGGCATCATTGATGACATGACTGACACCTTCAATGTCAATCCCACGCGCTGCCAAGTCTGTTGCGACAATGTACTCAAAATCCAGATTTTTCACCTGATTCATGATTCGCTTACGTTCACGAGGGGCAATATCTCCATGAATCTTCGCTACCTTCAATCCTTGAGCAGTCAGATATGAATGCAATTCATCAGCACGCGTTTTAGTGTTGACAAAAATCATTGCCAAATAAGGCTGCATCAACTGAGTCAACTGATAAATTTGAGCATTCTTGTCACGTCCCTTAGTAGAAATCAACCAATTATCAATGGTATCAGAAATGACCGTTTTGGTCTTGATTTTCTCCATGACAGGATTTGACAAGTATTTTTTCAAGAATGGTTGCAGTTTTTGTGGGATAGTCGCTGAGAAGACCATGAATTGCAGATCTTTTGGAAGGCTTCCAGCAATCTTATCAACAGTTTCCAAGAATCCCATATCCAAGGTCATGTCTGCCTCATCGACCACAAAGGTCTTGGCCTTGTGAATAGCCAAATCACCGGATTTAACCAAGTCGTAGATACGGCCTGGTGTTCCAATAACAATATGAGGCTGATTGCTTGCCAATTTGTCAATCTGGCGAGCCTTATCCGTACCACCCACATAATTAACCACACGAACTTCTACTTCTGAGTGAGTAGCAATCTGACGGGCTGATTGGTAAATTTGAGTAGCCAACTCACGACTCGGTGCAGTAATCACGGCTTGTACACTATCGCTAGCTTCATCTAATTGCTGGAAAATCGGTAACAAGAAAGTGTGAGTCTTACCTGAACCTGTTTTTGATTCTCCAACCAAATCTCGGCCTGCCAAGACAATGGGAATCAACTTATCTTGTACCTCTGTTGGAGTTGTAAATTTCAACTCCTGCAAGGCTTCTCTAATATAGTTTTTAAATTGAAATTTCGTAAATGACATAATATCCTCGATTCTATCTATCTTACCAATTATACCATATTTTATTCCATTTCAGTAGCCTCACTTATTTATACTCAATGAAAATCAAAGAGCAAACTAGGAAGCTAGCCGCAGGCTGTACTTGAGTACGGCAAGGTGAAGCTGACGTGGTTTGAATTTGATTTTCGAAGAGTATTAGGCTATTTCCAGTAGCTTTTCTAATCAGAAAAAGGCTGGAATTTTATAGTTCCAACCTCTTTTCAGTCGTTATTTCCAGTTTAAAATAGCATTCAAGCCATAGTGGTCACTGACTTGTGGACTCTTGTTACCATCAAATACGACATGTAATTTTTCCACATCTAACTCTTTGGTAGTAAAGACATAATCGATTCGAAGGGGTTCAGTGTTCCCTTTCCAGCCATCAATTTCTGGTGGAACGGTATAGCTACCGCTTTTCTCTTGAGCAACTTCAAAAGCGTCTTGTAAGCCTAATGGACTAGCTAAAATAGCTTGGTAGCCTTCCTGTCCAGCCGGATTGTTGAAATCTCCAGCTAGCAAAAGTGGCTTGTTCAATTCTTTCAAGACAGCCTCAAATCGTGCCCATTCTTCTTGGAAACCTTTATCCCACCAAGAAAGGTGGACACTTGCAACTGCAAGCTCCTTACCATCAACTACAGTTTCAGCCACGGCAACACGGCGAGTATGATAGTCTGTTGGATCATCCACATCTGAAACCAGAATTTCTCTTGCTTCAATAGGTGTTTTAGACAAGATAGCCACACCTTCGTGGTAGCGATCATAACCGATATGGTTATAGGCCCAAGTCCAGTAGTAATTTTTCCCTTGCTCAGATAACTTTTCAACCAAGAGTCTAACATAGTGATCTTGGTGAATAGGCTCAGCTGCTGGCAAAGCTTGATAAAGATCATTGACCTCCACCTCTGGAGATGTGATCTCCTGATTGATTTCTTGGAAACAAATCAAATCATAGTCCTTTTCAAGAATATCCTGAAGCAAAATCTGGAATTTTTCCTCTGCTTCTTTCTCCATCCAACTGTGAGTATTGAGTGTTAAAAATTTCATTCTTTTCTCCCAAAATAAGAGGTTGGAATACAGCTTCCAACCTCAAGTATATTACAATTCCACTTTAGCAACTGCTGTTTTAGCTGCAAGAGAACCTGTTTTTTCTAATTTAACTGATTTAATTGCATCACCATTTGTGAAGACAACTACTGTTGAAGTTTCACGACCTGCTGCACGGATAGCATCCAAGTCAGCTGTGACAAGAAGATCACCTGCTGCAACTTTTTGTCCTTCAGCAACATGAACTGTAAATGGTTTACCTTCAAGACTTACTGTGTCCAAACCAATGTGAACCAATACTTCAAGACCTGGTTCAGTCACAATACCAAGAGCATGTTTTGTTGGGAAGATGCTTGATACAGTACCTGAAACTGGAGATACAATGTTTCCATTTGCAGGTTCTACTGCAAATCCATCACCCATCATTTTTTGAGCAAATACTGGATCTTTTACTTGTTCCAAAGCAACAACTTGACCATCAGCTACTGAGTATACTTCCTCAGTAAGACCTTTATAGTGAACTGTGTTTTGTTGTGCTTCTGTCATTTGGCTTGGAAGAGTTTCAGGAATGATTTCGCCTGAATCAAGGATATCTTGGATATCAGATTTCAATACGTCAGCTTTTGGTCCGTAGATAGCTTGAACCCCTTGTCCTTTCATGACAAGACCCATAGCTCCTTCTGCTTTCCATTGCTCTGCATTTCCTACTTTATCTGCATCTTTAACAGTTACACGAAGACGAGTCATACATGCGTCAACATCAACGATGTTTGCACGTCCACCAAGAAGATTGATAATGTTTACAGCTTGAGAGCCTGCTGCAACTTTCACTTCGCTACTAGATTCTTCTGAACCTTCAGCAGTTTCGTAGTTTCCGTTACGCCCTGGAGTTGCGTAGTTGAATTTTTGAATCATGAAGTTTGCGATAAAGTACATGATTACAGCAAAGAGAACAGTTACCCAAACGAAGTTAACGATATCCATACCGATACCAGCACTGATTGCAATAGGTGTACGAGTCAAGAACTCGATTGAACCGAATGAGTGCATACGTAGGTTCACAACGTCAGCCATAGCGAAGGCAGCACCTTGAACAAGTGAGTAAACAAGATACATAGGTGTTGCGACGAACATGAACATGTATTCGATTGGTTCAGTAACCCCTGTCAAGAATGTTGCAAGAGCTGTTGCAATCATCATACCTTTGTATTTATGTTTCTTGTCAGCATCAACATTACGGTAGATAGCCACAACCACACCCATCAAGATACCGAATGAACCAATCATTTGTCCAACTTTGAAACGAGCTGGGTGAACAGTATCTAACAAGTGTTGGTATTGACTAGCATCAGTACCCTTAAGGTTTACAAGGTCTGTTACCCATGCAAGCCAAAGTGGATCTTGACCAAATACTTGGCTACCTTTAGCTGCACCAGTTAAGACCTCATAAGTACCACCAAGAGCTGTGTAGTTCATTGGGATAGTCAACATGTGGTGAAGACCAAATGGCAAGAGCAAACGTTCCAATGTACCATACAAGAATGGTGCAAGGATTGGAGCAGTTTCTTGTGAGTTGGCAATCCAGATACCAAAGCTATTGATACCTGTTTGAACTACTGGCCAGAAAGCAGCAAGTACAATTGCAGCAATTATTGAACGAAGAATAACTACAAACGGTACAAAACGTTTTCCGTTAAAGAATGAAAGTGCATCAGGAAGCTTACGGAAGTTATAGTATTTATTGTAAGCAGTTGCTCCAATAAAACCAGAAATAATCCCTACGAACACACCCATGTTCAAGGCTGGAGCTTCCATAACACTAATGAAGTAATCAGCAACTTTGATTTGCCCACCCAATAGTGTTGAAACCATAGCATCTGGATTTTTCAACATATCGCCTGATACACCAAAGATTGTACCAGTGATACGGTTAATCAAGATGAAGGCAAGACCAGCGGCGAAAGCACCACCAGCGCGTTCCTTAGCCCAGCTTCCTCCAATTGCTAGGGCGAACAAGATATGAAGGTTAACGATAACTCCCCAACCGATTTGCTCTAGTACACCACCAGTAATAACGAGTGGTGCAAAGGTTGGGTTAATCATCACGATAGACTTACCGATTGAAATCATCAAACCAGCAGCCGGCATAACCGCGATAACCACCATCAAAGCCTTACCGAATTTTTGCCAAAATTCGAAAGACAAGACATTTTTGAATGTATCTTTCATCATTCAAATCTCCTTTATTTTTATTTAGGCAAACGTTTTACGAAAACGTTTGCACCTTTTATGATTTAATTATACCACTTTAATTTTTTTTGTAAAGGCTTTTACAAAAAAAATTACACTTTTTTCTAAAATTTTTGTAGCAAAAAAAGGAGATCACTTAATCTCCTCATAAAAGTAGCTAGTTTACCTAAATCTTCAAGAATCGGCGCATGGAAATTCCTGATCCCAGTGAACCGATGAAAATCCCAATCACAAATAATAGAGCAATCATCAGAGGAGTAAATACCTCTGGCGCGATCATAGACAGATTTTGTCCGACCAATGACTTATTGACAGATTGGTAAACCATTCGATAAACAATAAAGACCAACACTGATGGTGCAGTTGCTCCAAGCAAACCAATGAAGGCACCTTCAAGTAAGAAAGGTCCACGGATATAACTGTTCTTAGCACCAACCAAGCGCATGATTTGAATTTCGCGACTGCGAGAAATAATGGTAATACGAATGGTATTTGAAATCAAGAAAACTGCAATGAAAATCAACAGTCCTGCAATAACTAATCCCCAAACACGGATAAATGATGCTAGTTGGAACAGGCGTTCTGTATTGGCACCACCATCCTGAACCTCAGACACACCTTCAATTTTTTTAGCCTCTTCTGCTACTGTCTTTACATCACTTGGTGTATTTGTATCAACGATATAAGCATCATAGAGGGGGTTAGCATCTCCTTCAAAAATTTTCCAGTTATCACCCATTGTCTCGGTTAATTTTTCATACTGTTCTTCTTTACTTGAAAAAGTAACACTCTTAACAGTAGACATCCCCTTCAAAGCATTGTATACCTTGTGGTAGTCATTATTTGTAACAGTTTGACCTTCTTTTTCAATAGTCTCGCTATTATCAGCTACATCCTTTCGAATATAAACCATCACTCGAACATTATTTTCAATATCTGTAGCTAGTTTCGCTGTATTGAAAATAACAGAAGCAAATATGGCAACTAAGGTCAAAGTAATCATGACTGAGCTGACAGCAGCCACTGTCATCCAACCATTTCGTTTCAAACTTTTTAGTGATTCGAATAAATGGCGAAAAAATCTACTAATCATCGTATCCATACTCTCCTTTTGATTCGTCACGAACGACACGGCCATTTTCAATGGCAATGACACGGTGGCGCAAGGTATTTACAATCTGGCTATTATGAGTCGCCATCAAAATAGTTGTCCCTTGTAGGTTAATCCGTTCCAAGAGATTCATAATTTCCCATGAATTATCCGGGTCCAGGTTTCCTGTTGGTTCATCGGCTATCAATACTTTGGGATTATTTACAATGGCACGTGCAATCGCAATCCGCTGTTGCTCTCCACCTGAGAGCTCATTGGGGAAAGAACGAACCTTGTGCTTCAACCCAACCAAGTCTAAAACTTCCATCACACGTTTTTTGATATTACGGCGATTTTCCCCGATTACTTCCATAGCGTAAGCAATATTTTCATAGACCGTTTTCTTTGGCAACAGTTTATAATCCTGGAAGACAACCCCAACACTACGACGTAGAAGCGGGACGTCTTTCTTTTTGATCTTAACCAGATTAAAACCAGCAACTGATAGGCTTCCTTTATCGATTTTTACTTCACGATATAGAGAACGAATGAAGGTTGACTTCCCTGCTCCTGAAGGTCCTACAATGTAAGCAAATTCTCCCGGTTGAACGCTGACCGAAACACCGCGTAGGGCAGTCGTTCCGTTGTCGTATTTTTTGACGACATCTCTCATTTCAATGATTGACATGTGAGTTCCTTTCTATCTTAGCTGATTCGCCACTTGAGATAAGCATCGATAAAACCATCTAGGTCTCCGTCCATAACCTTATCTACCTGAGCAACTTCAAAGCTAGTTCGATGATCTTTTACCATAGTATAAGGCGTGAAGACATAAGAACGGATTTGGCTTCCCCATGTGATTTCTTTTTTCTCACCCTTGAGGGAATCTACCTCCGCAGCTTTTTTCTCTTGCTCCATTTGATAGAGCTTAGCCTGCAACATCTTCATAGCTCGATCTCTATTTCCATACTGGGTACGATCCACTGTTGATTGGACAACAATTCCAGTTGGAATGTGGGTTAAACGTACACCTGTTGAAACCTTGTTGACGTTTTGTCCACCGGCACCACCTGAACGGAAGGTATCCATCTTGATGTCATCTTCCCGGATTTCCACTTCAATGGTATCGTCCAACTCAGGCATCACTTCTACAGATGTGAAAGAGGTATGGCGCCGTTTGGCAGAGTCGAACGGCGAAATTCGCACCAAACGGTGCACACCCATTTCTGACTTGAGAAGACCATAGGCATTGGGTCCTTCAAATGATAGGGTTACTGACTTAATACCAGCTTCATCACCTGCTTGGTAATCCAATACTTCCACTTTAAAGCCTTTGGCATTTCCATAGCGAGTATACATACGAAGCAACATATCACCCCAGTCCTGAGCCTCAGTACCACCGGATCCTGGATGGATTTCCAAAATCGCATTATTATGGTCATAAGGTTCTGACAAGAGCAAGGTCATCTCGTAACTGGTCATCATCTTATCAAGTTCTGATAACTGCTCAACCAATTCTTCATGCACCGACTCATCTTCAGCTAAAAAGTCTAATAAAATTTCGACTTCATCCTGTAACTCTTCCATTTTGTGGAAGGTGTTGTAGGTGTTTTTTAATTCATTTAATTCTTGCGACGTTTTTTGGGCCGCGATATTATCGTTCCAAAAATCAGGTTCTGTCATCTTATTTTCCAAGATGGCAATCTCTTCCTCTAGACCTTCTAGGTCAAAGAGACCCCCTGAAAGAAGCTAATTTTTCACGATTTGCGTCAATTTTCTGACGAATTACTGAAATGTCCATAAATACTCCTTTTTTACATCATTTCATTATAGCATATTTTATCATTTCTTTCCATCTTTTGCTCTAATCCCTTATTACACGTAAAAAGAAGCCTTTCGGCTTCCCTTCTTACAAGACTTTTGCTGAAGTACGAGTAATTTCTTCTACTTGAATATTCTCTGATTCAAATTTTTCTTTCAAGGCTGGTAAATCAATTGAGCCATCGATTTGAACTTCGATAATCACCTTACCATCTTTACGCGGAATATTGACTGTATGCGAGATATTCAAATTTTCTTCTGCAATCAAAGAAACAATCTTTCCGAGGACGCCAACTTCATCTTCTGTAACAAAGCGCACACGAATTCCTTCTTCACCATAACCAGCAATTTCAAGAAAGGCTTGGAAAACATCACGGTCCGTAATAACTCCGTATACTTGATGATTATCTACGACAGGAAGAATACCAATCTTGTTTTTCAACATCAAATAAGTTGCATCCTCTAGACTCGCATAGCCTGAAACAGTGACAACATCGCGAATCATGACATCTTTTACTTTTGTCTTATTCAGAAGATAATTCATCTCATAGATAGAAAGACTTGTTGCTTTGGATGGACTGGCTTGGGCAATGGTGCCCTCAGTCACCAAACCAACCAATTGATCGTTTTCGATAACAGGCAAGCGGTGCAACCCTTGCTCTCTCATTAAATCTGCTGCATGAGATACTGTTGTATCTGGACTAATATAAACTACCTTGCGGGTCATAAAATCTTTAACTGCCATGAGACTTCTCCTTTTCTATTCTTATCCCTATTATACAATCTTTTTGCAAATCTATCAAACGCTTACATTTCTTTTTCAAAATTCAGAAAAGTATGAATAAGCTAGCAAAAAGAGCTCTAAAATCGAGCTCTGTGAATGAAGGTAAGAAACGTTTCATTCCATTTTTTCAATTATCAGAAATTTATCTTTCAAAGTAGATGCAGATTTGTTTGCAATCTAAATATGCCAACTAAAAAGGTCCCCCGGACTATTAATGATGATTACTTCGTAATCTTCATTTGCAACCTAAACTAGTCTCCCAGACTATGCGAAGATTGCTTACGCAATCTCCATCTGCCGACTAAAAAGGTCCCCCGGACTATAATGATGATTACTTCGTAATCTTCATCCACCGACTAAAACAATCCACTGGATTGTTTTAGCCACCCAGATACGCTTTTCTGACTTCTTCTGATGAGGCGAGTTCTTTTCCTGTTCCTGATAGAACGATTTTTCCTGTTTCCAGCACATAGCCTCGGTCAGAGATTGCGAGTGCTTTATTGGCATTTTGTTCAATCAAGAGGACAGTTGTCCCTTGTTTCTGGATATCTTGAATGATATCAAAAATCTCTTGGATAAAGATTGGGGCAAGTCCCATTGATGGTTCATCTAAAAGAAGAAGTTTTGGTGTTGACATGAGGGCGCGTCCCATGGCAAGCATTTGTTGTTCTCCCCCTGAAAGAGTAGCTGCATCTTGGTTCTTCCGTTCTTCAAGACGAGGGAAGCGTGAGAAAACCTTCTTCAAGTTAGCTTGATTTTCTTCACGATTTTTCTTTAAGAAAGCTCCCATTTCAAGATTTTCCATAACAGTCAAGCCAGGAAAGACATGGCGGCCTTCTGGTACTTGTGAAAGACCACCTGCCACGATTTTTTGAGCTGGCATTTTTTGGATTTCTTGACCTAAAAATTCAATCTTTCCTGAGCTTGGTCTAACTAAACCAGACAAGGTACGGAGAATGGTTGTTTTACCAGCACCATTGGCACCGATAAGGGAAACAACTTCTCCTTCATTCACTTCAAAGCTTACATCACGGACCGCTTGGATCATGCCGTAATGCACAGAAAGATTATCAACTTTTAACATAGACATTAGGCTTCACCTCCTAGATAAGCTTCGATAACGCGTTTATTGGTCTTAATTTCGTCTGGAGTTCCCTGAGCAATCAAACGACCGTATTCAAGTACGTAGATACGTTCTGTAACCTCCATAACCAGATTCATATCATGTTCAATCAACATGATTGTAATCTTAAATTCATCTTTGATGCGACGAATTAACTCAGTCAATTCGGCTGTTTCCTGTGGGTTCATACCTGCTGCTGGTTCATCTAAAAAGAGAATTTTAGGTTCCGTAGCGAGGGCACGAACAATTTCCAAACGACGTTGTTGTCCGTAGGCAAGATTTTTAGCAAGAGTCTCTGCATCACCATCCAAATCAAAGATTTTCAGCAATTCCAAAGCTTTAGCCTTTAATTCTTTTTCACTCTTGTAAAAAGCTGGTAAGCGTAAGAAACTAGCAAAAACATGTTGTTTGTGATGGTTGCCAAAGGCAATCAAAACATTGTCTAAAACTGTTAAATCTTTAAAGAGACGGATATTTTGGAATGTACGTCCAAGTCCCAAAGAAGCAATCTTATAAGGTGACTTTCCATTCAAAAGGTGGCCATCTAGGGTTACTGTTCCCTCGCTTGGTTCATAAACACCCGTCAAGAGGTTGAAAAGAGTGGTTTTCCCAGCTCCGTTTGGACCGATTAGTCCAACCAGTTCCCCTTCGTTTAATTCAAGAGTCACATCTCCAACAGCTGTTAGACCGCCAAAATGTTTGGTTAACTGTTTTACTTCAAGTAATGCCATTAGTTTTGTTCCTCCTTCTTAGATTTTTTAAAGAAACGTGATAGGCTCAATTCCCATGTCCCAAGTAGTCCACCTGGTCTGAAAATCATTACCAATACCAAGGCCAAAGCGTAGATGATCATACGCACGCTAGCAACATCTTGGAGAAGCATATTCAAAATTCCAAGGACAATAGCTGAAACGATGGCACCTGTAATGGAACCAAGTCCACCAAATACAACAATGATCAAAACGTTGATTGAGTTGATGAAAGTGTAATCTTTCGGTACAACTGAACCGATAAATCCTGCCTGAAGTGATCCTGCAATACTTGCAGTAATGGCACCAAAGACAAAAGCGATGATTTTAATTTTAGTTGTATTAACACCGACTGACTCTGCAGCAATTTCATCTTCACGAACGGAGAGAGTTGAACGACCAATAGGGCTACGCAAGAAGTTCAAGGTTGCAATGGTTGTAATCACGACAAAGAAGTATACCATTTGCCAAGTTGTAAAGTTAGGAATTCCCAAGATACCTGCTGCACCATTTGTAAGGTTTCCACCATTTATGATAAAGATACGGATAATTTCAGATACACCGAGAGTTGCTACCGCAAGATAGTCTCCCTTCAAGCGCAAGGTTGGAATCCCGACAAGCAAGGCAACTGCTCCTGAAAGCAAAGCACCTATAAGCATGGCTCCAAAGAAGGCACCGTAGGTTGGTGATTTAGAACCAATAATAGCAGCGGCATAGGCACCAATCGCCATGAAACCAGCATGCCCAAGTGAAAATTGTCCTGAAAAACCAACGATTAAGTTAAGGCCAACAGCCAAAATAATATTAATTCCGATCTGTTGTAAAATCTGAACATAGAATAGATTGAGTACTCCGACTGAAACCAGTACACTAATCAAGCCATAGCCAGCTAACAAAAGGAGTAACCATAGAATATTAACTTTTAAATTTTCTTTCATCGTTTACACCTTCTCTTTCACATTCTTACCAAGGATACCTGCTGGGCGGACAATCAAGATCAACAACAAGATTCCATAAACAATGGCATCACGGAAGTCTGACATTCCAAAGGCTGTCGCAAAGGTTTCCAATAGACCAATCACAAAGCCACCAAGAGCCGCACCAGGAATAATCCCGATACCACCAAGTACTGCGGCAACGAAAGACTTAAGACCTGGAGTAACCCCCATCAAAGGCTCTAGAGAGTTATAATAGAGGGCAATCAGAACACCAGCCGCACCCGCAAGAGCTGAACCCAAAGCGAAGGTAAAGCTGATAGTACGGTTTACATTAATCCCCATCAATTGCGCTGCATCGCTATCTACAGATACAGCACGCATGGCTTTCCCCATCTTGGTCTTTTGGACAATGACTTGTAACAAAATCATCAAAATCAAGGAAATGGCCAAGATCATTAACTGCACGTTTGTTAGGCTAACTGGTCCCAAATCATAGCGAACTGTTTGAATCGCTTGAGGGAAGGCACGGGTATTGGCACCAACCAGATAGACCATCCCATATTCCAATAGGAAAGAAACCCCAATAGCCGTAATCAAAACAGCAATACGAGTAGAGTGACGCAAAGGTCTGTAAGCAAGGAACTCAATCACGACACCAAGGATGGCTGTCGCTAGCATAGCTACAATAAGCGCTACAAAGAAATTCATTTGGAAAGAATTAATCAAGAAATAACCGATAAAGGCTCCCATCATATAAATATCACCGTGGGCGAAGTTGATGAGCTTGATAATTCCGTAAACCATGGTATATCCTAGGGCTAACAGCGCATAAACACTACCTAGAATCAAACCATTTACTAGTTGTTGGAGCATAAGATTCACTCTTTCTATTTATAATTTTGAGGGTTTCCCCTCACTTTTTGATAGGTTCTTAAACACCGAAACAGGGAGTGAGTCAGAGGCTCATTCCCTATTTCAACATTTTTCTATTATGGTTTTACAACTTCTGCTGCTTCAACCTTACCATTGTTCATAGTCATCATGTAAGCAGTTTTGACTGTGTTGTGGTCTGCATCAAAGCTTGTTTGACCAGTTACACCTTCAAAATCTTTTGTTTTAGCAAGGTTATCCTTGATTTCACCAGAGTTTTTAGCACCTTTTGCTGCGTTTGCTACAAGGTGAACTGAGTCATAAGCCAAGGCTGCAAATGTTGAAGGCTCTTCGTTGTACTTAGCACGGTAAGCATCAAGGAAGGCTTTTGCTTTAGCTGAAACTTCTACAGTAGTTGAGAAGCCTGAGATAAAGTAGATGTTTGATGCTTTTTCAGCAGTTGCTTGTTGTACAAACTCTTCACCGTTGAATCCATCACCACCAACAATTGGTTTGTCAATTCCCATACCACGCGCTTGGTTTACAATTTTACCAGCTTCAGTGTAGTAACCAGGGACGATGATAGCATCAAAGTCTTTCCCTTTCATTTTTGTAAGGGCTGCTTGGAAGTCTGTGTCACCTGCTACGAAAGTTTCATCAGCAACGATTTCACCCTTGTAAGCTTCACGGAAGGCTTTGGCAATACCTTTAGCATAGTCGCTGGCATTGTCAGTGTAAAGAACAACTTTCTTAGCTTGCAATTTTTCAGAAACATAGTTTGAGATAATTTTTCCTTGGAAGCTATCTTGGAAAGTTCCGATAAAGAGGTAATCTTGACCTTTAGTCAATCCATCTTGAGTCGCACTTGGCGAAATCAATGGAACACCTGCTTTTGTAGCGTTCGCTACCGCAGCAGCAGTCGCACCAGATGTCGCAGGTCCTACGATTGCTGATACTTTAGATTGAGTTACAAGGTTAGTTGTTACTGAAGCCGCCTCAGCTGTTTCAGACTTGTTATCTTTATCAACTACTTCGATTTGTTTTCCATCGATACCACCTGCAGCATTGATTTCATCAACAGCAAGTTGGGCACCTTTTTGTTCAGATGTTCCGTAGGCTGCTACAGCACCAGTTTCTTCGAAGTTAAATCCGATTTTGATTGTCTTTTCATCTACTGAGTTACCAGCAGCGTTTGACGCTCCAGACTTCACTTCTCCACAGGCTGCAAGAAGTGCTACACTTGCAAGCGCCACAAACGATAGGGCAAATTTTTTCTTCATTTTTTTGTCTCCTTATTTCTTAAATAAATAGCATGTTAAGAATATACCGAATTATCAGAAAATTGTCAACACTTTTCTTGAACTTTTTCGATGATAACGTTTTCCTCTCGATAAAGATTGCCCACAAAGGGTGTTTCCAGCTCTTGGATATGACAAACTCTGACTTTTTTTATAAACTTTTCCTTGCTCAAGCGCCCGACCAATTGCTCCACTTCTTGAGTTGGAACATAAAGTTGCAAGTAACGATGTTTCTTGGAATGATAGGTAATATCTCCATAATCCTGCAGTTTTTTGGCATCACGATTATAGTAAAGATAGATAATCAAGCCAGATCGATTAACTTTTTCAAACATGATAAATCCTCTTTCTAAGAAATCTCCCCCTATTATACCAAAAAAAGCAAACCCAGTCGAGTTTGCCTTCTTTGATCATTAATTCAATGAATTGTTGGCCATGATTTCATCAATAAAGCCATATTCAAGTGTTTCTTGGGCACTCATCCAGTTATCGCGTTCTGCATCTGCATGAACTTTTTCGATTGACTGACCTGAATTTTCAGCCAAGATTTTTTCCAAGGTGTTACGAGTTTTAAGCAAGTGTTCTGCAGCGATCGCCATATCGGTTTGTTGGGTACCACCACCTGTACCACCCATTGGTTGGTGAATCATATACTCTGCATTTGGAAGCATGAAACGTTTGCCTTTTGCTCCACTTGATGCGATGACTGTTCCCATAGATGCTGCCATACCCATAACGATGGTTTGGACATCTGCCTTGATAAAGTTCATGGTATCAACGATTGCCAAACCAGCTGAAACGGAACCACCAGGTGTATTGACATAAAGGTAAATATCTTTTGTACTATCTTGGGCATCCAAGAAAAGCAATTGGGCAATAACAGAGTTGGCCATGTTGTCTTCAACTGGACCAGTCAGCATAATGATGCGGTCTTTGAGAAGACGTGAGTAAATATCGTAGGAACGTTCTCCACGGCTTGTTTGTTCAATAACGACAGGAATCATTCATTTCTCCTTTTGAGTTTTAATTTTGTTGGTCAAATGACTGAAGATAAGACTATTATAATATCTTGGTCAAAAAAGGTCAAATTTTTGCTCTGTTTTCATTAGACAGAAACAAAAACTCAACCCCCTTTCATAACAGGAAATTCTTTTCCAAGTCAATCTTCTTTTCGATCTTATTTCGTACCGAACAAGCGGTCCCCAGCATCTCCAAGACCTGGAACGATATAACCGTGTTCGTTCAAGCGTTCATCCAAGGCTGCTGTAAAGATTTCTACATCCGGATGAGCTTCTTGAAGGGCTTTTACACCTTCTGGAGCAGATACAAGGCAGACAAATTTGATATTTGATGCGCCACGTTTTTTAAGAGAATCAACAGCCAAGATTGCTGAGCCACCTGTTGCCAACATTGGATCTACTACAAAAATTTGACGTTGGTCAATATCTTCAGGCAATTTTACCAAGTACTCAACTGGTTGAAGTGTTTCTTCATCACGGTACATACCGATATGACCAACTTTAGCAGCTGGAACCAAGCTCAAGAGACCATCAACCATCCCGATACCTGCACGCAAGATTGGAACGATGGCCAATTTCTTACCTGCCAATTGTTTTTGAACTGTTTTTGTAATTGGTGTTTCGATTTCCACATCTTCTAGTGGAAGATCACGAAGTACTTCATACCCCATCAACATTGCAATCTCATCTACTAGCTCACGAAAAGCTTTTGTAGAAGTATCTGTACGACGCAAGATTGACAATTTGTGTTGAATCAGCGGGTGATTAATAACTTCAATTTTTCCCATTTTTGGAATTCCTTCTTTCAATTTATTCTTCTTATTATACCAAAAAACGGTTTAAAAATCTTTCTAAACCATTTATTTTTGATAATTTTTACATTAAATCTGCCTCTTTAAGAGCTCCCTGTACTGTCTCAAGTGGTAGATGGGTCAATTCTGTTCCCTTTTCTTGATAAAGGTATTGGGCGTAGTCGTCCATTCGGTACTGGTTAATATAAACCACGCGCTTACAGCCGACCTGAAGCAATTGTTTTGTACAGTTCAGACAAGGAAAATGGGTTACATAGGCCGTAAAACCTTTAGGAACACCACGTTCTGCACCTTGGAGAATGGCATTGACCTCAGCGTGAAGGGTGCGAACACAGTGGCCTTCGATGACCAGACATTCGTGATCAATACAATGCTCAGTCCCTGACACCGAACCATTGTAACCAGTGGAAATAACTTTATTATCCTTAACCAAAATTGCACCCACTTTAGCGCGTTTACAAGTGGAACGATTGGCAATTAGTAGGGCTTGGGCTGCAAAATACTCATCCCAGGCTAGTCTTTTTTCAGTCATCTCTTTTCTCCTTTTTCTCTATTTTTTAAAAAATGGTAACCGTAAATCTGCAATCTTTTCAGCTGGTACCTTCATGCCATCCTTGATCCATTTTAGGAGGACAGAGACGATGGCTGAACTCCAAAAGGAATGAAGATAAGAGCTGACACCTTTTGATTTTCCATGGTATTTTTCTAGAAATTCCTGCATGGCTTGGACAAAGATTTTTTCCAGATGGTAATCCAAGGCCAATTGAATCACTCTGGCTTCTTTTCTTGCCTCTCGGAAAAGGTGAACCCAGACCAGATAAAGATCTGTCTTTAGATCGTAATGATGCAACTGTTCCATAATATTGTGAACACTCCGTTTAAAGACACTCTCTAAAATTTCCTCTTTGGAATCATAATTGCGGTAAAAGGCTGCACGCGAAACGCCTGCACGTTTGACCAATTCAGAAATACTAATCTTGGTCAGGTCCTTTTTTTCCAAGAGTTGCAAGAGGGCTGTTTCGATTGCTTCTCTGGTTAATAAATTGGATTCTTGGTTTGATTTTCTGAGATTTTCAAGAGACTTTTCAGAGATTCTACGTTCAGACATAACATTTTCTTTCTACTTGTCACAACAGACGGATGAGGCTTTTGTTTCAAGGGTTTTCATGATATAATTGTAAAAAAAGACAGAACCTTTGTCAATGTATAACTGACAAAGATGGAGAATTTCTATGACTTGGAAGATTATTGCTGACTCTGGTTGTGATTATCGTCAGCTGGCAACACCAGCTATTGACACAACCTTTGTAAGCGTCCCCTTAACCATTCAAGTAGCTGATCAGGTCTTTGTTGATGATGCCAATCTTGATATTGACCAAATGATGGAAACCATGTATGCAACCGCAGAAGCTTCAAAATCAGCCTGTCCAAGCCCAGATGATTATTTGCGAGCATTTGAAGGTGCCAAAAACATTTTCCTAGTAACCATCACTGGCACTCTTTCTGGCAGTCACAATAGTGCTCAACTAGCTAAGAATATTTATCTAGAAGACCATCCTGATACTAAGATTCATGTGATTGATAGTTTGTCTGCTGGCGGTGAAGTTGACTTGCTTGTAGAAAAATTAAATGACTTGATTGACCAGGGCTTATCTTTTGAAGAAGTGGTTAAAGCTATCACTGCCTATCAAGAAAAAACCAAGTTGCTCTTTGTCCTAGCCAAAGTCGATAACTTGGTGAAGAACGGCCGTTTGAGCAAACTTATCGGTACGGTCGTTGGCCTTCTCAATATCCGTATGGTTGGGGAAGCTAGTGAAACTGGAACCCTCGAATTGCTACAAAAAGCAAGAGGAACAAAGAAATCGATTCAGGCAGCCTATGAAGAGTTGATAAAAGCTGGATATGCTGGTGGTCGTATTGTCATGGCCCAACGCAATAACGAGAAATGTTGCCAACAGCTTTCAGACCGAATCCGTGAAAATTTCCCACAGGCGGATATTAAAATTCTCCCAACATCTGGTCTCTGCAGTTTTTATGCAGAAGATGGTGGTTTGCTGATGGGATATGAAATTGATTAATTGCATTCTTAACAAGAGGTGACTTCATCTCTTGTTTTTTTGTGGTACAATAGAGCTATGAAACATTTTGATACTATTGTCATCGGTGGGGGACCTGCTGGTATGATGGCTACGATTTCCAGTAGCTTTTATGGTCAGAAAACCCTCCTCATCGAAAAAAATCGGAAACTTGGAAAAAAATTAGCTGGGACTGGTGGCGGACGTTGCAATGTCACTAACAACGGAACTCTAGATGACCTACTAGCTGGAATCCCTGGAAATGGGCGCTTTCTTTATAGTGTCTTCTCCCAATTTGATAACCATGATATCATCAACTTTTTTACTGAAAATGGTGTTAAACTTAAGGTCGAAGACCACGGTCGTGTCTTTCCGGCTAGTGACAAGTCTCGTACCATTATTGAAGCCTTGGAGAAGAAAATCACTGAGCTAGGTGGCCAAGTTGCTACTCAAACAGAAATTGTTTCGGTTAAAAAGGTAGACGACCAGTTTGTCCTTAAATCCACAGATCAAACCTTCACTTGTGAGAAACTCATTGTCACAACAGGTGGGAAATCCTATCCTTCCACTGGTTCGACTGGTTTTGGTCACGAGATTGCCCGCCATTTTAAGCATACCATTACCGAGCTTGAGGCTGCTGAAAGTCCTTTATTGACAGATTTTCTACACAAGGCGCTTCAGGGGATTTCACTAGACGATGTTACCTTAAGTTATGGTAAGCATGTCATCACTCACGATTTGCTCTTTACCCACTTTGGTTTGTCAGGCCCTGCTGCCCTACGTATGTCTAGCTTTGTACAGGGTGGGGAGGTTCTCTCGCTAGATGTTTTGCCTCAACTTTCTGAGAAGAACTTGGCTACATTTCTAGAAGAAAATCGGGAAAAATCCTTGAAAAATGCTTTAAGAACCTTGTTGCCAGAACGCTTGGCAGAATTTTTTGCGCAAGGCTATCCTGACAAAGTCAAACAGTTGACTGAAAAGGAACGAGAACAACTTCTCCAGTCTATCAAGGGACTTAAAATCCCTGTGACCGGTAAAATGTCCTTAGCTAAATCCTTTGTTACCAAGGGTGGAGTCAGTCTTAAGGAAATCAATCCTAAAACTCTGGAAAGTAAGCTGGTACCTGGACTCCACTTTGCTGGTGAGGTACTGGATATCAACGCCCACACAGGTGGCTTTAACATCACTTCTGCCCTCTGCACCGGCTGGGTGGCAGGATCAAACCCAATCTAAAATATACATTACTAAACGGAACAATCCGCCCCAAAAGAAAGGAACTACTTTGGAACATATTATCTTGCTAAGGGGAGTGACTCCTAATGGAAAAAATGCTATCCCTAAAATGTCTTATCTAGTAGATATCTTGACAGAAGCTGGTTTTCAACAAGTTCGAACTTATATTCAAAGTGGAAATATTATTCTTGAAAGTAACTTAGCTCTCGAAGACATACGAGAACAAGTTCATACTCTAATAAAGGAAAAGATTGGAGCCGATCTCAAAATAATCATTAAGAATAAGGATATTTTTAAAAACATTGTCCAAGAAAATCCGTTTGGAGAACACTATCTTTATGACCGTGTACACGTGATTTTTTATCAAGAACCTATTCAAAGTCTCCCTTTAGAAAAATTGAAAATTGATTACGGTGAAGAAGAAATTTGTATCGGTAACCATTGTCTTTACCTCTATCTCCCTAGAACTGCAAAACAAAAGAAACTCCATACCAACTATCTTGAAAAGCTTTTTAATGTAGATTTGACCATGCGAAAACTAAATGTAGTAGAAAAATTATTAAGCAAGTAGTGCTTGAATTTAGTAAAAATCGGAAGAATACTCCTCCGATTTTATTTTGTCTGAGTTTGGACATAATGAGCGATCACATCTGATGTGTACTGGGCTGTACCAGGTCCAAATTTATCAATATTTTCCTTAAACTCTGGATTATAGACGTATCCCTTGCCGATATATCCGAAGACCTCAACAGAACAATCAAATCCATAAGTACGAATGGCTTGCAAGAGTTTGGCTGCTTGCTCTTGGTTTTCTGTTGCTGTTGCAGGCAGACCAGCTTGAAGATTTTGTGCCAAAGCTTGAAAAACTTGGTTGAAGGCAGCCGTAGCCTCGTCTTCGTGACCTTTTTGACGTTCGAGTGCTTTATCCATGACTTCTTGTCCATATTTCTCTACCGCCTCTTGGTGGTATTTTTGATGATCTTGATAGTTAAATCCTGCGAATTTCTCTTGAATAGTCATTTCTCTTTCTCCTTTATGTTCTTGAATGGTTTTTTGCAAGGTGGAAATCAAGGTATCCAGATGTTGCCTTTCTCTGGTCAAATAGTCCAACTGTCTGATCAAGTGAGGCAACAAATCTGATCTATCTTCCTTTAACAGCTCTGCTATTTTTTCTAAAGAAAAACCTAGATATTTATAGTAAAGAATAACCTGAAGGCGTTCCAAATCCTCTTGACTGTAGGTTCGATAGCCGTTTTCCGACTTTAAAGGAACCAAAAGTCCTATCTTATCGTAGTGGTGCAGAGTCTTGACAGAGACTCCCGAAAGCTGCGCAGCTTCTTTTATATGGTACATGGTTTCCTCCTTATACTCAATGAAAATCAAAGAGCAAACTAGGAAGCTAGCCGTAGGTTGCTCAAAACACCGTTTTGAGGTTGCAGATGAATGCTGACGTGGTTTGAAGAGATTTTCGAAGAGTATTACATTGATAGTATAACCCCTCCCCTTAGGTCAGAGTCAAGCGATTTTGCGAAATTTTTTACTTTATCATAACATGAAATTGGTTTTCTTGACAGACCTTAGAAAACATGATAGGATAGTCAAGTCTATCAATCAAAAGAAACGCTCATTTTGAGTACTTATGAGGCTATTTGCCAAGGGCAGTAGCTTTTTCTTTTGTAACACTAATTTTAGGAGTTTAACTATGTCTGAAAAATCGCAATGGGGTTCTAAACTGGGCTTTATTCTAGCATCTGCTGGTTCAGCAATCGGACTTGGAGCTGTTTGGAAATTTCCCTATATGACTGCTGCTAACGGTGGAGGAGGCTTTTTACTGGTCTTTCTCATTTCCACTATTCTAATCGGTTTCCCCCTATTGCTAGCTGAATTTGCCCTCGGCCGAAGTGCTGGTGTCTCAGCTATCAAAACCTTTGGAAAACTGGGCAAGAATAGCAAGTACAACTTTATCGGTTGGATTGGTGCCTTTGCCCTCTTTATCCTCTTATCTTTCTACAGTGTTATTGGAGGATGGATTTTAGTCTATCTAGGCATTGAGTTTGGAAAATTGTTCCAACTTGGTGGAACGGGGGATTATGCTCAGTTATTTACTTCAATCATTTCAAATCCAGCCATTGCCCTAGGAGCCCAAGCAACCTTTATATTATTAAATATCTTTATTGTATCACGTGGGGTTCAAAAAGGGATTGAAAGAGCTTCCAAGGTCATGATGCCCCTGCTCTTTATCATCTTTGTTGTCATCATCGGGCGCTCTCTCAGTTTGCCAAATGCCATGGAAGGGGTTCTTTACTTCCTAAAACCAGACTTCTCTAAGCTGACAAGTGCTGGTCTCCTCTATGCTCTGGGACAATCTTTCTTTGCCCTCTCACTAGGGGTTACAGCCATGCTGACCTATGCTTCTTATTTGGACAAAAAAACCAATCTAGTCCAGTCAGGGATTTCCATCGTAGTCATGAATATTTCAGTATCTATCATGGCGGGTCTAGCCATTTTCCCAGCCATGTCAGCTTTCAATATCCAATCTGAAGGGGGACCGAGCCTGCTCTTTATCGTCTTGCCTCAGCTCTTTGACAAGATGCCTTTTGGAACCATTTTCTACATCCTCTTCCTCATGCTCTTCCTCTTTGCGACGGTCACTTCTTCTGTCGTTATGTTGGAAATCAATGTAGGCAATATCACCAATCAGGACAACAGCAAGCGTGCCAAGTGGAGTACTATTTTAGGAATCTTGACCTTTGTCTTTGGAATTCCTTCAGCCCTTTCTTACGGTGTCATGGCGGATGTTCACATCTTTGGAAAGACCTTCTTTGACGCTATGGACTTCTTGGTTTCTAATCTCCTCATGCCATTTGGTGCTCTCTGCCTTTCACTTTTTACAGGCTACATCTTCAAAAAGGCTCTTGCTATGGAGGAACTCCATCTAGATGAAACAGCATGGAAACAGGGACTTTTCCAAGTCTGGCTCTTCCTTCTTCGTTTTATCATTCCAATTATCATCATCGTGGTCTTCATCGCCCAATTTATGTAATCAAAAAGGACTTGAGTAATGAACTCAGGCCCTTTCTTTTTATGGATGGCTAACAATCAATTCCAGACCTTGCCCTTCCAATGTCCAAGCTTCAACATCACTTGGTAGGATAAAGTGGCTACCTTTTTGGATTGGATAATTTTTCCCGTCAACAGTTAGTTGACCTTGACCAGCCAAGACACTCAACAAACTGTAGTCAGCTGTCTTTTCGAAGTCAACTTTTCCAGTAATTTCCCACTTGTAAACTGCGAAGAAATCATTGGATACAAGGAGAGTGGAACGTAAATCATCTGCTTTGATAGTTACAGGACGGCTATTGGCAGGCTCGCCAATATTCAAGACATCGATAGATTTTTCAAGGTGAAGTTCACGCAAGTTGCCATTATCATCCTTACGGTCAAAGTCATAGACACGGTAAGTGGTATCGCTAGATTGTTGTGTTTCAAGGATCAAGATGCCCGCACCAATAGCATGCATGGTGCCACTTGGCACATAGAAAAAATCTCCAGCTTTAACTGGTACTTTGGTCAACAGACCATCCCAGTCTTTCGCTTCGATTTGCTGACGGAGTTCTTCTTTTGACTTGGCATTGTGACCGTAGATAATCTCTGAACCTTCATCCGCAGCGATGATGTACCAGCATTCCGTTTTTCCAAGTTCGCCTTCATGCTCCAGTCCATAAGCATCGTCTGGGTGAACTTGGACACTGAGCCAGTCGTTAGCATCCAGAATCTTAGTCAAAAGTGGAAATACAGGCTCAGGACGATTGCCAAACAATTCACGATGTTCCGCATACAAAGTAGCGAGGTCTGTTCCCTGGTAGCGTCCATTGGCAACTTTAGAGACACCATTTGGATGGGCTGAGATGGCCCAATATTCTCCGATTTTTTCACTTGGGATGTCATAACCAAACTCATCACGTAGCTTGGTACCACCCCAGATTTTTTCTTGCATAACTGATTGTAAAAATAATGGTTCTGACATGTCGATCTCCTGTCTGATTTTTCTCCCCTCATTATAGCAAAAAGCTCCATCTAATTGAACTCTTTTTCACATATTATAAAGTAGGGAGAAGATTTTATAAAAATAGTGAACAAATGTGCTCTACTCAATGCTTGCACCATTGCTGGCAATGACATCCTTGTACCAGTAGAAGGATTTCTTCTTGCTACGTTTGAGGCTTCCATGACCAGCATTATCTCTATCCACATAGATAAAGCCATACCGCTTGTTCATTTCGCCTGTTCCAGCTGAAACCAGATCTATACAGCCCCAAGTCGTATAACCAAGCAAGTCTACTCCATCTTGGTAAATGGCATCTCGCATAGCCTTGATATGAGCCTCTAAGTAAGCAATCCGATAGTCATCTGCTACATAACCATTCTCATCCGGTGTATCCATAGCACCGAGACCATTTTCTACGATGAACATAGGCTTTTGGTAACGATCCCAGATGGCATTGAGGGTAATACGAAGCCCAAGCGGGTCAATCTGCCATCCCCATTCTGAGGATTCAAGATAAGGATTTTTGAGAGAGGCAAAGACATTTCCAGCAGTTAATTCTTTAACTTCTGGATCACCTGAGGCCACTCGACTTGCATAGTAAGAGAAGGAAACAAAGTCAACAGTGTAATTCTTTAACAAATCTAAATCTTCTGTGGTCATTTGAATCTCAATCCCCTCACGCTCCCACTGTTTCTTGGCATAATTTGGGTATTCCCCACGCGCTTGAACATCAATGAAGAAGTAACTCTTGCGGTCTTCCTCCATGGCTGCCCAGTAGTCTCTCGGATGGGCTGTATTAGGATAGTATTACCCTGCAGCCAACATACATCCCGCCTTGTTTTCTGGGTCAATTTCGTGGGCAATCTTAGTCGCCATTGCTGAAGCCACCAACTCATGGTGAGCCGCTTGGTATTTGACCTGTTCTTGATTTTCTCCTTCTTCAAAACAGAGCCCAGCTCCCATAAAGGGGCATGGAGAATCATGTTGATTTCGTTGAAGGTAAGCCAATATTTGACCAAACCCTTATAGTGGGTAAAGAGTGTGCGACAAAGTTTTTCATAGAAGTCTAACATCCGACGATTGCGCCATCCTCCGTATTCTTCAATCAAGTGCATAGGACAGTCGAAATGAGTGATAGTCACCAGAGGTTGGATACCATACTTGTGGCACTCCTTAAATAAATCCTCATAAAAGGCTAGACCAGCTTCATTTGGCACTGTTTCGTCTCCCTTAGGAAAAATCCTAGTCCAAGCAATGGATAGTCGATAAGTCTTAAAGCCCATTTCCGCAAAAAGAGCAATATCTTCCTTATAATGATGGTACATATCAATAGCTTGCTTGGCTGGGTAAAAATAGCCATCCTCAAACGAAAACATCTTTTTCTGACCTGTGATAATGGCTTCACGATCTGGACCGATGGGGATGACATCCACATTCGCCAATCCACGACCGTCTAAATTATAAGCACCTTCACATTGATTAGCTGCCGTAGCACCACCCCAGAGGAAACCCTCTGGAAATTGTAGTCTTTCTATCATCACTTTACCTCACTTGATTTATTAGTTCTATTATACTAAAAAGGAGACAAAATGTTTGGAACTATATAGGTAATGATGTCCTGAGCTTGCTTATATATACGAAAAAAAAGACTGAAATCAGTCTTCTTTTTAAATCAACGCCGTAATAGCCGTTACTAGACCAAAAACGATACCCGGTGCATTGGCAGCTGCAAGTGGAATATCTCTTTCCTTTTTGAAAAGACCATAGTAAACCCAGAGACTACAGTTGATAGCTGCGACTAGGGGTTGAATGAAGTTGCCTTTTTGACCGGCAAGATTATTCATGATTTGTGGGAAGTAAGACACATACATCATAACAGACATGAAAGTCGCTACCCACCCCAACACTTTCATTTGTTTTTCAGACATTTTCAAAACCTCTTTTATTCTTTTATGCTTTTTATTTTATAATATGATGCAAAAATAAGCAAGAGTTTGAGAGTTTTGTTATAAAAATGTAAACTATTACAATCTTGTGATAAGAAAGCAGAGTGAAGTTAGGAAAAGTATATATAATCAGAAAAAACGCATATTATTATGTGTTGAAAAATCTTGATACTGGGTGTTTTATTGCTGAAATATTTACTTTATTTTCTGATAAAACTGACTTTTAAGCCAGAATTAATATTTTCCTAAATCTACAACTTGTTGATATCTACTTTCATCATCAATATGATGGGCAATTTCTAACATCATAACAGGAAGAGAAAATAGTAGTTCATGTACCATGAGGGCGTTTTCTTTGTCTAGGGTTGCGGTCACTTCATCAGCCAATAACAGATTTTTTCTACGAAGAAGAAAACGTGCCAATTCAATCCTTACTCTTTGTCCCCCAGAAATATTCTCCCCGTTATTTTTGATAATAAAATCCATCCCACCCGTCAATTCAAAATCTAGTTTGACTTGTTTCAAAACAGCAAGCACCTCTTCATCAGAAAATTCTTGTCCTAAGGTCAAATTATAACGCACTGTATCGTTAAAGAGAAATGGATGTTGGCTAATAATTCCTATACTGGATACAAAACTTGATGTACATTCATTAACAGTTGTCACGCCGATAATTTCTCCCTCATCTGCTATTTCTTCTCCAGTAATAAGTCGAAACAAGGTTGACTTACCACAACCACTCGGTCCTTTGATTAAAACTTTCTGACCTGCTTGAACATCCAAATTTAGATGAGTAAAAAGTCGTCTGTCACCATAGGATTTACTTAAATTTTTAATGTGCAGAGCATTCAATTCTTGCGCATCTTTTTTATCTATCTGTTTTACATCTCCAATTTCTAATACTCCAAAAATCTTATCTGCTGTCGTTTTTGCCCCTTGTATATCTACAGCATCATACATAATAGTCTGAATTGGGCTCACTAACTGACCTGCTGCGATGTACATGGCAACAAGACTTGCCACTGACACTTTCTGCCCAGCCATAGCAAAGTAAAAACCTAAAACAAGTGGTAAAACTTGGCTTAAGAAGACCATGAAACCGTTGCAAAAGAAAATAATATTATGGGTAAAGCAAAATTTTTGAATGGCTAGTTGATAATTTCGATTAATCTTCCAAAATCTGTTCTGATTTTCAGAAATTGCTTGGTTCATGAGTAGAGTATGTGCTCCTCGGATACTATCAGATACTTGATTATGCACTTCTACTCTGCCTTGTGCCATATCATCACCAGTATGTTTGAGTCTTTTATTCATCAAGAACTGAGGAATAGGACGTAAAATAGTGAAAAAGACAAAAATACTACCTAGTAACAAATTTTGCGAAATAATATAAATCGCTGTTAGTAATGCTACAAAGCTCCAGCAAATGATATTGACGTATTTTTCTAAGTAATTATCCCCCAAATACTCCATATCTTGTGTGAGCATAGTGATTTTTTCATCTTCGCTAAAATCTTTTTTTGTCATCAGCTTGTCAAATAAATCTGCCCTCATATTCATTTGAATTTCACGCCGAAAAACATTATGTGTATGATTACAAAAGAGCATTAAGCTATACAAGACAAAGTATACTGTAAAGCCAAAAACAGCAAACTGTATGATTTTAGAATAAGTCAGTTCCCCTTGATTTAAGGACAAGGCTTGGGATACAACTAGGGGTTGAGCAAGAGCCAAACCTCCATTTGCCAGTGCACCGATGATAGTATAAAACTTCGTTTTCTTATCCAGATAGTGAAATATTTTATTCATAATGCCCTCCTAGAAAAAGAGAGATGCTAGCACTCCTCTCCGTTTTTATTATATAAACTTAACAAATATTACAATTATTGCTTGCAACTTCAGGTTTTTTTACAACCTTTTTGTTTTTCTTGATAGACATTTTTGCTTACCCCTCTCTAGTCCACATCTAAAATATCTTCATAGCAACCAAAAATAGCATAAAGTGCTAGATTTTTACGAATTTTCTCTTGCATATTCTTACAAATCACAGAAGAGCTTAATTTTGTAATATGCTTGGCCATTGGACAAAATCCTGATTTACAAACTAAAACAAAGGGACATGTTTTACAGTCTTCTCTAACAGACAGAAACCATCCTTTCATATGAATCTTGTTTTATACTGTTATGTTTTTATTATAAGATTTTAGAAAAACGCTGTCAATTGTTTATATGCAAGTTCTTTATATAAAAAAGACCGGATTGCTCCGATCTTTCAATAGCTCATATTCGCAAATTCTTTTTTAAGAATCATTATGGTTAACTTCAAATGACTAAGCGTCCTATTTCATACGATAAAAATCAATCACTAGACCAGCAGGGCCTTTAACTAATAAGGACTCTGTTCCCCAATCCGTTTCACAAAGACCGTGTAAAATCTCGACACCGATCTCTTTTAAACGTTGGTAATTCTGATTTAGATCCTCAACCTCAATATGAAGAATGATTCCTGACTGAAAATCTTCCAAAGGAATCAAATGATTTTGGGACAACATCAGACAGTGACTGCCAATCGTAAACTGAGCAAAACTGTCATCAACATAATCGGACTTTTTATCCAAAATACGCTCCAAGTCAGCACAGACTTGGGGAACATCTGAAACGATAATATCTAATTGATTTAAATTCATTTACTCTCCTCCATAAAAAGACCGGATTGCTCCGATCTTTTCAAGTTTCTCTCTATGAAAATCAAAGAATAAACAAGGTGAAACCAAGTTTGATGGCAAATCTTTGCTCATCAAACTACGAAAAATCCTTTGGGACTTTTTCTAGGCTCCACACTAGATTCCATCATTGAAATTTATGGTTTCAATGATGGAATCGTCGGCAGTAATCTAATAAAGAAGTCTATAAATTTATATTTGATTTTCGACGAGAGGAATTATTTAATTGCGCGTGATTGCAACCCTTCTTCTTCCAAGAAGAGACGGAATGGTACGAGTTCTTCTGCTTCGTATTTTTCCTTGAATGCTTTGATTGCTTCTTCTGAGTGAAGTTTTGGATCCAATTCAAGTACTTCTACTGGAAGTGGACGGTGTGGAGTGATGCGAGCATCGATCACAACAGTTTTACCTTCTTTGTTCAATTTAACAGCTTCTGCAACAACTGCATCGATGTCTTCGATACGGTCAACTGTAAATCCAACAGCTCCTTGAGCTTCAGCGATTTTCGCATAGTCAGCATTAGGGAAGTCACAACCAAACAAGTGTTTATTTGTGTCTTCGTATTTGTCCTTGATGAAGGCATATTTACCATTTGAGAAGACAACGTTGATAACTGGAAGGTCGTATTGAACGTTTGTGATAACGTCTGGGTAGCACATGTTGAATGCACCGTCACCCATGATGTTCCATACTTGGCGATCTGGATTGTCTTTCTTAGCAGCGATACCACCAGGAAGGGCAATACCCATTGTCGCAAAGAGTGGAGATGTACGCCACATGTTCTTAGGTGTCATGTGAAGGTGACGAGTAGATGTTTGAGTAGTGTCACCTACGTCGATTGAGTAGATAGCGTCTTGATCAGCATGTTTGTTGATTGCATTGTAAACTTGATACAATTGCAATTCACCCTCAGTTTTACCTTCGATTTTGTTCATGTAATCACGCCAGTTTTGGTTGTTCTTAACGTTTGCACGCCACCATGGAGTAGATTCAACTGGGTTCACTTTGTCAAGGATAGCTTTAGCTGCTTGACCTGCATCACCAAGGATTGAAGCGTCTAGGGCATGACGTTTACCAAGTTTGTAAGGGTCGATATCGACTTGGATGAATTTTTCAGTATTCTTGAATGCTTCGTAAACTTCAGCAAATGGGAAGTTTGAACCAAGGAAAAGAACTGTGTCTGCTTCAAAGACCACTTCGTTGGCTGGTTTCCAACCAACACGGTAAGCAGAACCTGTCAAACCTTCATAGTTCCATTCGAAAGCTTCAAAGTTTTTACCAGTTGTGATGATTGGTGCTTTGATTTTACGTGACAATTCAGTAATCACTTCACCAGCTTTAACACCACCGTAACCAGCATAGATAACTGGACGTTCAGCATTGTTCAAGATTTCAACAGCTTTGTCGATTTCAACTTCGTTCAAAGCAGGAGCGATGAATGAACGCTCGTATGAACCTGATCCATAGTATGAGTTTTCGTCGATTTCTTGGAAACCGAAGTTTACTGGGATTTCAACAACAGCTGGACCTTTTTTAGAAACTGCAGCACGGCAAGCTTCGTCAATAACTTTTGGCAATTGCTCAGCGTAAGCTACACGTTTGTTATATACAGCGATACCGTTGTACATTGGGTTTTGGTTCAATTCTTGGAAAGCATCCATGTTGAGTTCGTTAACTGGACGTGATCCAAGGATTGCTAGGAATGGAGTGTTATCCATAGCTGCATCGTAAACACCGTTAATCAAGTGAGTCGCACCTGGACCACCTGAACCAACTGCAACTCCGATTGAGCCGCCGAATTTAGCTTGCATAACCGCTGCAAGAGCACCTGTTTCTTCGTGGCGAACTTGCAAGAAGCGGATATCTTTGTCTTCAGCCAAAGCGTCCATCAATGAGCTGAGTGTTCCTGACGGGATACCGTAGATTGTGTCTACGCCCCATGTTTTCAATACATTAAGCATTGCTGCAGATGCAGTAATTTTCCCTTGAGTCATAATGATAACTCTCCTTCAAATATTTTTAAATCTACTAAAAAAGGTTTCATATAGTTTTTGAAAACGTTTCAGTAAATTTTTACAATACTAATTTATCACATTTATTTTGACTTTACTAAGAATCTGCTCAGAAGTTTTTATTCTCTATTACAGTACAGTTTGAAAACGTTTTTAGCTTCTGTTTTATAATACTCAATGAAAATCACAGAGCAAACTAGGAAGCTCGCCACAGGTTGCTCAAAGCACAGCTTTGAGGTTGCAGATAAAGCTGACGTGGTTTGAAGAGATTTTTGAAGGGTATAAAAAGCGAGCAAGCCCGCTTTTAGTCTATTTTACTAAAGTTTAACAGAAGGGAACTGGTCAGAACAGATACAGAACTAAAGGCCATGGCTAGACCTGCCAATTCTGGGTTGAGGGCCAGTCCAACACCAGAAAAGACTCCTGCTGCAATCGGAATTCCGGCGACATTGTAGATAAAGGCCCAGAAAAGATTGAGCAGAATACGATGAAAGGTTTTCTTACTCATGTCAAAGGCACGAACCACTCCTAGGAGGTTATTAGTTGTCAACACCAAATCTGCTGACTCGATAGCGATATCCGTTCCAGCTCCCATAGCAATCCCCACATCTGCTACACTAAGGGCAGGAGCGTCATTGATACCGTCCCCAACAAAGGCTACTTTGCCAGTCGCTTGTAGTTTATGGATTTCATGGGCTTTTTCTTCTGGCAAGACACCTGCAATGACCTCTTCGATTCCGATTTGATCTGCAATAGCACGCGCCACACCAGCATTGTCTCCTGTCAGCATGACTGTTTTAAGACCTCGTTTTTTCAACTGACTGATGGCAAGCTTAGCATTTTCCTTAGGAATATCTTGCAGAGCAAGCAAGCCTTTGATTTCATTGTCCACAGCCAAGAACACAACTGTCTTAGCTTCTTTTTCTAGTTCTTCTAGTTTTTCTTGATAAGTGCTAGAAATATCCATACTATCCAGCATTTTAGCATTTCCAAGCAGAACTTGTTTTCCATTGATTTGCCCTGAGACACCTCTTCCGTGCAAGGCTTGGAAATTTTCAACAGTGTGAAGCTCAAGTCCAGCTTCACTCGCTTGCTTAACAATAGCCTCAGCCAGTGGGTGTTGAGAAGCTTCTTCCAAGGAAGCTGCCAATCCAAGCACTTCTACTTCGTCGCCGATGATATCTGTTACCACAGGTTTCCCTTCTGTCAAAGTCCCGGTCTTATCAAAGACGATAGTTTGAACTTTCTGGATTTCCTGTAGAACCGTTCCATTTTTGAGGAGAACTCCCATCTTGGCACTGCGACCTGTCCCCACCATAAGAGCCGTCGGTGTTGCAAGTCCCAAGGCACAAGGACAGGCGATAATCAAAACAGCCACCCCATAGAGAAGAGAAGAGACAAAGCTCGCTCCAAGCACGACTACACTATCCCTGAGCAAGACAAACCAGACCCAAAATGTCACGATTCCTAAAATGACAACTGCTGGAACAAAAATACCTGAAATTTTATCTGTCAAATCTTGAATCGGCGCACGACTGGTCTGAGCTTTCTTCACAAAATCCACAATCTGAGCCAAAACAGTCTCTGAACCAACTTTTTCTGCTCTAAAAACAAGTGTTCCACTATTATTGATGGTTGAACCAATGACGGTATCTCCAACTGTCTTGTCAACAGGCAGACTCTCACCTGTCACCATAGACTCATCAATACTAGAGATACCTTCTACTACAACCCCATCAACCGCAATCTTTTCACCGGGACGCACTCGAATCAGGTCACCTACCTTGACTTGCTCCAAAGGGACTTGAACATAGTTATCCTCACGCAAGACTTCTGCAGTTTTAGCCTGCAAGTCAAGTAATTTCTCCACAGCTTGGGAAGTATTTTTCCGCATTTTCTCCTCAAAAACGGCTCCCATAAGAACGAAGAAGAAGATAAATGCAGCACTTTCAAAGTAAACGGGGAGGCCAGCGAAGAGGGCAACTAAGCTATAGAAATAGGCCACTAGGGTTCCCAGAGCAACCAAGGTATCCATGTTGGCATTGTGCTTTTTAAAACTAGCCCAAGCACTTTGGATATAAGGACCACCTGCTACTAGCATAATCGGTGTTGTGGCTAAAAAGGTGCCCCAACGCATGACTTGGTGACTAATTCCTCCTGTCGACATCCCAATCATGAGGATCACAAGAGGCACAGTAAAGATACTAGTAATCCAAAAACGCTGTAAAAGTGATAGAGATTTTCGAGTCTTCTCAACTACGGTATAACTCCCCTTTTGCATCTTCATGCCACAAGAAAATTCATGTTGGCCTAATTCTTGAGGGGTAAAACGAATGACTTTCTCCTCATCTACGCCGATTGGTTCCAAGATGCCTTCTTCTTCAAACAGAATTTCCTTATAACAGTTTGAAGGTGTCACACGGTGAAAGGTGATCTCAGCAGGAACTCCTTTTTGCAGTTGAATGTGGGCTGGATGGTAGCCTTTGTCTGCCGTGATACGGATTTTTTGAACACCATTTTCAAGACTTGCTTTTATAATTTCAGTCATATCATTCTCCTATTCTACAATCATCTTGCCGTGCATCATATTCATGCCACAAGAGAAACCATACTCTCCAGCCTGCTCAGGCGTGATTTCCACTACATACTCTTCCCCCATAGGCAGGTCCGCATGTACACCAAAATCTGGAAAAACAATTTGATCCAGACATGGTGAAGGATCCTTGCGATCAAAGACAATGCGGGCTGGCACTGATTTCTTGAGGATAATCAACTCAGGCGTATAGCCCCCCATGACCTCCACTCGAATCTCTTGGTAGCCCTTTTTTTGCTGGGCCTTTTGTCCAGATTTTTCAGGCTTTTTGAAAAACCAAAACAAGATAAACGCGATAAGGGCAATACAAACAATGGTTACAATACTATTTAACATGACGTCTCCTTTACATACAATTACATTTTACTTTTGTTACAGCGCTTGATTTCTTCTCAGAAATCACAGCTTCCAAGTCTTCCAAGTCAGCCTTAGTAAAATCACATTCAGCAATCAAATCAGCCAACAAGTTCTTAATCCTACGGGAACAAACCTTGTCCTTGATATCTTGGACAAGCAAGTCTCGGCTTTGGTCTAGAGTTAAAAGCGCCGAATAAACAAAGGACTTACCTTCTTTTTTCCTTGTCAGACACTCTTTCTCAACCAAACGAGCCAAAAGAGTTTGAATGGTTGACTTGGACCAGTCGAACCGCTCCGCCAGAACCCTGATTAAATCCGTACTAGTCTGCTCTCCTTGCATCCAAATAATCTTCATGACCTGCCATTCTGCATCTGAAATCTGCATTAGCACACCTCCAAAATCTACATTTGTCGATTACAGTTATTAGTATACTCCTAAAATCTACATTTGTCAATTATAAAATTCAAATTTTTCTCTCTTTTTAAAATCTTTATGATAAAAGTGTTTAAAACACAAGCAAAAACCTCCACACTTAGTGGAGGCAAGCTGGTTTATCAATACAATTTTAAGTCACGAGGGTCAACTGGGAAGGTTGGGTTGTATGGGTTGTGACGGAGTTTGAAGTGTTTGACATCTTCAATGGTCTGAGTTCCAGACAACTGCATGACTGTCTTCAATTCCGCATTCAAATGTTCAAAGACTTGGCGTACACCGACACTACCACCGAGAGCCAAGCCATAGATAACAGGGCGACCAATAGCTACCAAGTCTGCTCCTGAAGCCAAGGCTTTAAAGACGTGTTGACCACGACGAATACCTGAGTCAAAGACGATTGGTACGCGTTTGTCAACTGCTTCAGCTACTTCTTGAAGTGAGTCGAAGGCAGCTGGTCCACCGTCGATTTGGCGACCACCGTGGTTGGTTACCCAGATACCAGAGGCACCTGCAGCAAGCGAACGTTCAACGTCCTCACGGCATTGTGGTCCCTTGACATAAACAGGAAGTCCTGAGTATTCAGCGATAAATTCTACATCACGTGGAGACAAGCGTTGTTTAGCTGATTTGTAAACAAAGTCCATTGATTTTCCAGCACCTTCTGGCAGGTATTCTTCAACAATCGGCATGCCAACTGGGAAGACAAAACCATTACGCTTATCAACCTCACGATTGCCCCCTACAGTCGCATCTGCCGTCAAGACAATCGCTTTATAACCTTCAGCCTTCACACGGTCCATGATGTGGCGGTTAATGCCATCATCCTTACTAAAGTAAAATTGGAACCAGTGAGGTGTCCCTTGAAGAGCTTCCGTAATTTCTGGAAGGTCGACAGTAGAGTAAGAACTGGTTGTATAGAGAGAACCAAACTCATGAACACCACGCGCAGTCGCCACTTCACCCTGTTCATTTGCCAATTTATGAGCTGCAACAGGTGCCATAATGATTGGTGAAGACAATTTTTCGCCTGCAAATTCAATCTCTGTACTTGGATTTTCTACATTGCAAAGCGTATGCGGAACGATGAGTTTGTGGTTAAAGGCGCGAATATTCTCACGCAAAGTGAAAGTATCTTCCGCCCCACTGGCGATATAGCCAAATGCTGCTTTCGGAATAACTTGTTGCGCCATTGGCTCCAAATCATAGGTATTGATGAAATCTACATGGCCTTCTGCATTGCTTGTTTTGTATGACATAAAATGCCCTCCTTAATAAGTAAGCGTTTACTTTGTATATTACAAAAATATCTTAACTCTTTTTTCAAAACTTTTCAAATATTTTGTTTGGAAATTTCAGAAATTTTATGTCTATGATAAAAAATCCTTATAAGGGCAATAAAAAATAGATATTATCCAAAGGAGATTTTAAGTGCTACAATAACTGTATTATTTCTAGATGGGAGGTTCTATTTTTGGATTGGTCCATTGTTGAACAATATCTACCACTATATCAAAAGGCATTTCTTCTAACCTTGCATATTGCAGTTTGGGGAATTTTGGGATCCTTTCTGCTCGGTTTAATCGTTAGTATCATCCGGCATTACCGCATCCCTGTTTTGGCGCAAGTAGCGACAGCCTATATTGAATTGTCACGTAATACGCCCCTTTTGATTCAACTCTTCTTTCTCTACTTCGGTCTTCCTAGAGTAGGGATTGTCCTATCTTCAGAAGTCTGTGCCACTTTAGGACTGGTCTTTTTAGGAGGCTCCTATATGGCAGAATCTTTCCGAAGTGGGCTGGAAGCCGTCAGTCAAACCCAGCAGGAGATTGGATTAGCAATCGGTCTGACACCTCTACAGGTCTTTCGCTATGTAGTTCTTCCGCAAGCAACAGCGGTTGCTCTACCATCTTTTAGTGCCAATGTCATTTTCCTCATCAAGGAAACCTCTGTTTTCTCAGCAGTAGCTTTGGCCGACCTCATGTACGTCGCCAAGGACTTGATTGGTCTCTACTATGAGACAGACATTGCGCTAACTATGTTGGTAGTTGCTTACCTTATCATGTTGCTACCCATCTCACTGGTCTTTAGTTGGATAGAAAGGAGGCTCCGCCATGCAGGATTCGGGAATCCAAGTACTCTTTCAGGGAAATAATCTCCTGCGGATTTTACAGGGATTGGGCGTTACGATTGGGATATCCATCCTGTCTGTTCTCTTATCCATGATGTTCGGAACAGTCATGGGAATCATCATGACCTCTCATTCTAGAATCATACGATTTTTAACACGATTGTATCTGGAATTTATCCGTATCATGCCCCAGCTGGTGTTGCTCTTCATCGTTTACTTTGGCTTAGCTCGAAACTTTAATATCAATATCTCAGGTGAGACTTCAGCTATTATCGTTTTTACCCTCTGGGGAACAGCTGAAATGGGGGACTTGGTCCGTGGAGCCATCACTTCCCTCCCTAAGCATCAGTTTGAAAGTGGACAGGCGCTAGGTTTGACCAATGTTCAACTTTACTACCACATCATCATCCCACAGGTTTTGAGAAGACTGCTACCTCAGGCCATTAACCTTGTCACTCGGATGATTAAAACCACTTCCTTGGTTGTCTTGATTGGGGTTGTTGAGGTTACTAAGGTTGGGCAACAAATCATCGATAGTAATCGCTTGACTATCCCAACTGCTTCATTTTGGATTTATGGAACCATTCTAGTCTTGTATTTCGCAGTCTGCTTCCCTATTTCCAAACTATCCACTCACTTAGAAAAACATTGGAGGAACTGAATGTCTGAAACTATTTTAGAAATCAAGGAACTAAAAAAATCCTTCGGAGACAATCCTATCCTCCAAGGTCTATCCCTACAAATCAATAAAGGAGAAGTTGTGGTTATCCTAGGGCCATCTGGTTGTGGGAAAAGTACCCTCCTTCGTTGCCTCAATGGCTTAGAAAGTATTCAAGGTGGAGATATTCTTCTGGACGGTCAGTCTATCGTTGAAAATAAAAAAGACTTTCACCTAGTTCGCCAAAAGATTGGCATGGTCTTTCAAAGTTATGAACTCTTTCCCCATCTGGATGTCTTACAAAACCTCATCCTAGGCCCTATCAAGGCTCAGGGAAGAGATAAAAAAGAAGTAACGGAAGAAGCTCTGCAACTACTGGAACGTGTCGGTTTGCTGGATAAACAACATAGCTTTGCGCGTCAATTATCTGGTGGACAGAAGCAACGGGTTGCAATTGTCCGTGCCCTCCTCATGCATCCAGAAATTATCCTCTTTGATGAAGTGACTGCTTCGCTGGATCCAGAAATGGTGCGTGAGGTGCTGGAACTTATCAATGACTTGGCTCAAGAAGGTCGCACCATGATTTTAGTAACCCATGAAATGCAGTTTGCTCAAGCAATTGCCGATCGGATTATCTTCCTAGACCAAGGGAAAATCGCTGAAGAGGGAACTGCTCAAGAATTCTTCACAAATCCGCAAACCAAACGAGCCCAGGAATTTTTAAACGTCTTTGACTTTAGCCAATTTGGCTCATATCTATAAAGGAGATTTTTATGAAACTACTCAAACCACTCTTAACTGTTTTAGCACTTGCCTTCGCCCTTATCTTTGTCACAGCTTGTAGCTCAGGTGGAAATGCTGGTTCATCGTCTGGCAAAACTACTGCCAAGGCTCGCACAATCGATGAAATCAAAAAAAGCGGTGAACTGCGAATCGCCGTATTTGGGGACAAGAAACCGTTTGGTTACGTTGATAATGATGGTTCCTACCAAGGTTACGATATTGAACTTGGGAACCAACTGGCCCAAGACCTTGGTGTCAAGGTTAAATACGTTTCAGTCGACGCTGCCAACCGTGCTGAATACTTGATTTCAAACAAGGTAGATATTACTCTTGCCAACTTTACAGTGACTGACGAACGCAAGAAACAAGTTGATTTTGCCCTTCCATATATGAAAGTTTCTCTGGGTGTCGTATCACCTAAGACTGGTCTCATTACAGATGTCAAACAACTTGAAGGTAAAACCTTAATTGTCACAAAAGGAACGACTGCTGAAACTTATTTTGAAAAAAATCATCCAGAAGTAAAACTCCAAAAATACGACCAATACAGTGACTCCTACCAAGCCCTTCTTGACGGACGTGGAGATGCCTTTTCAACTGACAATACGGAAGTCCTAGCTTGGGCGCTTGAAAATAAAGGATTTGAAGTAGGAATTACTTCCCTCGGTAATCCCGATACCATTGCGGCAGCAGTTCAAAAAGGCAACCAAGAATTGCTAGACTTCATCAATAAAGATATTGAAAAATTAGGCAAAGAAAACTTCTTCCACAAGGCCTATGAAAAAACACTTCATCCAACCTACGGTGATGCTGCTAAGGCAGATGACCTAGTTGTTGAAGGTGGAAAAGTCGACTAATACTCAATGAAATCACAAAAAGAAATCAGGTAATCCTAGTGACTACCTGATTTTCTATGTTTTAGGCATTTTGCCAATTTTCTTGGTCTTCTTTAAAGCGCTTTAGGAGGTCTAAGCCTTCTGGCGTGATGTAACCTTCTTCTTGGGCTAGGTGGATGAGTTCGCTGTAATTTGAAAGTGTCATCAATTTCACACCAGCGTTCGCAAAGTTCTTATCTGCCTTTGGCAATTGGTAACTGAAAATCGCTACAACTCCAAGCACATCTGCTCCTTCTCGTTTAGCAGCTGCTACAGCTTCAAGAACAGAACCACCTGTTGAAATAAGATCTTCAACCACTACCATTTTTTGACCTTGAGCTACACGACCTTCGATTTGGTTACCAGCTCCGTGGTCTTTTGGTTTGCTACGGATGTAAGCAAATGGCAGATTCATCTTGTCAGCAATGATGGCTCCGTGAGGAATCCCTGCTGTTGCAGTCCCTGCAATCACTTCAACCTCAGGAAAGGCTTCTTTGATAGCATCTACAAAACCATTTTCAATGAGAGTACGAGTTTCTGGATAGGCAAGAGTTACACGGTTATCTGTGTAAATCGGTGACTTGATACCAGATGCCCAAGTGAAAGGCTCCTCTGGTTTGAGGTAAACGGCTTGGATTTTCAAGAGGTGGCTAGCGATATCTTTAGCAAGTGTCATGGTCTTCTCCTTTTATTTTATAATCTAGTTCTTTAATTCCAGTCCTGTGTCCATTCATCCTTGATGGCATGATAAGCTGCAACAGGATTCTCAGCTTGGGTAATGGGACGTCCCACTACGATATAGTCACTACCGATTTGATAGGCATCAGCAGGTGTCATCACGCGTTTTTGGTCTCCAACTGCAGCACCTGCTGGACGAATGCCCGGTGTCAGACAGATAAAATCTGGATTGGTGGCCTGCTTGATGAGTTTCACTTCCTGAGCCGAGCAAACAACACCGTCTAATCCCGCTTCAGCCGTCTTCTTCGCATAATGAATCACAGACTCTTGCAGGCTGGTTTGGATATTTTGAAAATCCATCATCTGGGCTTCTGATGTTGATGTCAGCTGCGTTACAGCGATCAATTTGGCTTGACTTCCAAGACCTTCACGCGCAGCCTTCATCATCTCTACGCCGCCAGCCGCATGAACATTTATCATATCCACACCAAGCTGAGACAGGACCTTCATAGCTGATTTGACTGTATTGGGAATGTCATGCAGCTTGAGATCCAAAAAGACACTGTGACCCAAATCTTTCAAGTAAGACACAATCTCAGGCCCCGTTGCGTAATAAAGCTCCATCCCTACCTTTAGATAAAGGCTTTCTTCTGCTGGAAAAAGAGCTAAGAATTCCTTGACCGCCTCAAAACTAGGAAAATCAAGAGCAATGACTGGACGATGTTCTCGCATAGGTTTCTCCTTTTACCTTTGCTAGTGAGAGAGTCTGGCCACAAGAAGCCACGAAAAAAGGAACCTGCCAACAGCAAGGTTCCACGAAAAATGGGTAGTCTCCACCCTTTCACCGTCTAACCTTAGCTGCCTCTCTGGACTGCTTTAAAGGTTTTTTACTATTCTATTATTTCTACTAGCACTTGTCAAGTAAAAACATGGCAACTAAAGAGAGCTATAGAAGAAAAGCTAAACCTAGCGACGCGATGAGCGCTGGGTCGTTTGGTTTCGATTGCTCTGTTCCTCTTGTTTTTTCTGTTCTTCTTCTAAACGTTTACGTTCTTCTTCCTGCTTTTTCTCAGCTTCCTTAGCCTCTTGTTTGGCTTTTTCCTCAGCCTCCATAATTAATTTATCCGCCACTGTGTAACTGTAAATTCCAGCTTCCATATCGACCACACTTGGTTCTGACAATTGAGGCTTAATCTTGCTGTAATAAGGCAGTTTCTTACTCATTTCAGAAAGGGGAACCAAGACTTCGTCTGAATCATTCATAGTCAATCGAATTAAATCTGATGTTACCTTGCTTGGGGCTAGTTCCACCTTTTCAATAGCCGCCTTAAGTTCTGGGCTAATTTGAGCAAGTTCTGAGACAAAAGCCTTGATTTGTTCGCTGTCATTAAAGAGAACTGATAAATAAGTTTCTGGTAAACTGACCAGGCTCACAGAACTGGTCTCAAGCTGACCACTGGAAAGAATAGGATAATGGTTTTCACCAGAAATATAGTAGGCCACAATATCATATTCCTTAACCTTGATAGTGAACTTAGTTGGAAATTGATAAACAAGCTGAGCTGATTCAACCCAATAGTTAGACTTGATCCGCTCTTCATATTTTGCCTTGTCTAGCAAAAGGTTAATCGTATAATCCGAATCCTGAATGCCTGAAGCCTGTCGGATATCATCAGCCGTAGTTTGCACCGTTCCCTCAACACGGATATCCTTCATGGTCGCATAAGGACTGAGTAAGTAAGCAGAGATAATCAATAAAAGCAGACTTGGAAATAAAATCGTTAGAGCTCGCAAGATATGGAGGCCAGGAATCTTTGCTTTGGCTGGTTTTTCTTTTATAGCCTTTTTATCCTGGTCCTCGTCCTCTTTAGATCCTGATTCTTCTATCTCTTTTTCCTCTTTGTCACCCTCTGAGGATTCTACTTTTTCCTCAGACTCTTCCTTAGCTGCTTCTGAGTCTTCATGGTCTGTTTCACTCTCCTGGTCCTCTGATTTCTCAGATTCTTCTCCCATTTGAGCTTGTCTTTCCTTTTCCTTCTCCTCAGCTAGGGCCACCTCTTCTTCAGCCTTCTTTTTTAGATATTCTTGGTTCCGTTTCTGCCATTCTGATAACTCTTTAAATTCTTCGAGGATTTCTTTGCCCTCATTTTTCTTATCTTTTGACATTTACTTTCCTTATGATAAATCTTTTTTCAACAATTGATAAAAATCTGCTAGAGATTTCAATTCCTTTGAAGCCTTCATCTTAGCTTGGTAGTCTTCCTTGTGACTTAGTAAGTGAGAAAGCTTCTCTTCTAAACTGTCCAAGGTCAAATCGCTTTCTTGAAGCTCTTCTGCATAGCCTTTTTTTACAAAGTAAGCCGCATTTTCAATCTGGTCACCACGACTTGCTTCACGACCAAGTGGCACAATAACATGCAATTTTGCCATGGCTAAGAGCTCAAAAATCGTATTGGCACCACCACGTGTCACAACAATATCAGCCAATTCCATCAAGGGTTGATAGAGATTGGTCACGTAGTCGACACGAAAGAGATTTTGGCTCAACTCGTTCAGACTAGAATCTCCAGTTAGATTGATAATATTGTAGCGCTCTGTCAGTTCTTTCTTATGGTCTGTCACCAATTGGTTAAAGACACGAGCGCCCGCAGAACCACCGACAAACAATACAGTTGGCAATTGGGGATTAAAGTGGGTTTGAATATCCACCAATTCATCTGGTTCTAGAGTTTTTTGATCTGAAACCTTGGTCACTGCTCCCACATGCTCAACCTTAGACAAACTTGAAGCTTGCTCAAATGTTGAATACATCTTCATCGCAAATTTATAGGCGATTTTATTGGCCAAGCCCATAGATAGGTCAGATTCGTGAATAAAGACAGGCACTCCTGACACACGCGCAGCGATAACAGGCGGTACTGAGACAAAGCCTCCCTTTGAAAAAAGTGCTTGTGGACGAAGTCGTAACATGATAAAGAGCGATTGGACAATTCCCCAACCAACTTTAAAGACGTCCAGCATATTTTGCCAAGAGAAATAGCGACGCAATTTGCCAGTCGCAATGGAGTGGAAAGTGACATCCAAGCCTGACTTGAGGATTTCTTGGTGTTCGATCCCACGCTTGTCCCCTATATAGTGGACTTCCCAACCATCTTCGATGAACTTGGGCATTAACAAAAGATTGAGGGTCACGTGTCCAACCGTCCCCCCACCTGTAAAGACAATTTTTTTCATATTATTCCTTTAACTCCGCTACTGTGTCGATAAAGAGGTCGCCACGTACTTCAAAGTTAGCATACATATCCCAGCTGGCATTGGCAGGACTAAGAAGAACCACATCTCCTTGGGTCGCAAATTCATAGGCCTTGCGGGTTGCATCTGCAATATCAGTCGCATCCACATAAGCCACACCAGCCTTATCTGCTGCCCGTTTGACACGTTCTGCAGACTGACCGAGGATGACCATCTTCTTAAGTCCAGTAATGTCTGGCACCAATTCGTCAAACTCATTGCCACGGTCCAAACCACCTGCAATCAAAATGACCTTGCTGTTGTCAAATCCTGACAAGGCTTTTTGAGTAGCCAAGATATTGGTTGACTTGCTATCATTATAGAATTTGACACCCTTGATTTCATCCACAAATTGGAGACGGTGTTTGACACCACCAAAGGCTGAAAGAGTTTCCTTGATGGTTTGGTTGTCTACACCACGAAGCTTGGCTACAGCAATCGTCGCAAGGGCATTTTCTACATTGTGGCTACCTGGAACTCCGATTTCGCTAGCTGCCATGACCACTTCTCCACGGAAGTAGAGCTGACCATCTTCCAAATAAGCTCCATCAACCTTTTCAAGTGTTGAGAATGGTACAACTGTAGCTTGTGTTTTGCTAGCCAATTCTTTTGCCAAGTCTTGGTTAAAGTTCAAGACAAGGAAATCAGCTGCTGTCATCTTGTTCTGGATATTCCACTTGGCTGCTACATATTCCTCAAAAGAACCATGATAATCGATATGAGTTGGCATGAGGTTGGTAATAACTGCAATCTCAGGATGGAATTCTTGAACGCCCATCAATTGGAAAGAAGAAAGTTCCATAACAAGCGTGTCCTTATCTGACGCAGTTTGGGCCACTTGACTAGCTGGATAGCCGATATTTCCTGATAAGAGACCATGTTGACCAGCAGCAGTCAAAACTTCCCCAATCATGGTCGTTGTGGTTGTTTTACCGTTCGAACCAGTAATACCAACAATCGGTGCTTCAGAAATCAAGTAAGCCAATTCCACCTCAGTCAAGACTGGAATTCCCTTGGCCAAAGCCTTATCAATCATAGGATTACTGTAAGGGATACCTGGATTTTTCACCATAAGGGCAAACTCCTCATCCAAGAGTTCCAAAGGATGGCCACCTGTAATGACCTTGATTCCTTCTTCCAGCAAACTTTGAGCAGCTGGATTGTCCTCGAAAGGCTTCCCATCATTTACTGTCACAATGGCACCTAGCTTATCCAACAAACGAGCTGCAGATTCACCAGACTTTGCCAAACCTAAAACAAGGACTTTCTTATTTTTAAATTGATCTATTACTTTCATGTCTCAAACTCCATTTCTACTCTTACTATTTTACCATTTTTATGGAAATAATTCTAAACGAAAATGCTCAGATTCAGCATTCTAACAAGCAAAAAGAGAGCCGAAACTCTCTTTTTATCTTCTTTTACTTTTACTGACCGACATGAGGGTAATATCTCGCAAGCTAAAGTATGCTAGGAAGAGCATGGCGATTGCGATAAAAAATTCTGTCGGTAGCTGAAAGATTTGCAGAACTGACAACATCAGCAAAATCAAAAGTGCTACGAAAGCAAAGACGACAAGGACGATATTGACTGTCCCTTTAATGCTTTGTGGTGTCGCAAATACATAGAGTAGTAATAAGAGGAGTCCTATGATTAAATAAACCATCTTTATCTCTTTCTAGCTCTTATTCAGCTGATTTTTTCTTCTTGTTAGCTTTCTCACGCTCTGCCTTGTTAAGGATTTGTTTACGCAAACGGATAGACTCAGGCGTTACTTCCATGTACTCATCGTCGTTCAAGAACTCAAGAGACTCTTCAAGTGTCAAGATACGAGGTGTCTTGATAACAGCTGTTTGGTCCTTAGTAGCTGAACGGACGTTGGTCATTTGTTTAGCCTTAGTGATGTTAACTGTCAAGTCGTTTTCACGAGAGTTTTCACCGATGATCATTCCTTCATAAACCTCAGTACCTGGGTTAACAAAGATTGTTCCACGTTCTTCGATAGACATGATTGAGTAAGTTGTAGCCTTACCAGCATCGATAGAAACAAGAGCACCACGGTGACGACCACCAATTTCACCTGGAATCAATGGCAAGTATTGGTCGAAGGTATGGTTCATGATACCGTAACCACGAGTCATTGACAAGAACTCAGTTGAGTATCCAATCAACCCACGCGCTGGAACAAGGAAGACCAAACGAGTTTGACCATTACCAGTTGAAATCATATCCAACATTTCACCCTTACGTTCAGAAAGGCTTTGGATAACAGACCCTTGGTATTCTTCTGGTGTGTCGATTTGAACACGTTCAAATGGTTCACATTTAACACCGTCGATTTCTTTTACGATAACCTCTGGACGAGATACTTGAAGTTCATATCCCTCACGACGCATTGTTTCGATAAGGATTGACAAGTGCAATTCTCCACGTCCTGAAACAGTCCATTTATCTGGTGAATCAGTTGGGTCAACACGAAGGGAAACGTCTGTTTGCAATTCTGCCTGCAAGCGTTCTTCTACCTTACGAGAAGTTACCCATTTACCTTCTTTACCAGCAAATGGTGAGTTGTTAACCAAGAAAGTCATTTGAAGAGTTGGCTCATCGATGTGTAGGATTGGAAGAGCTTCAACTGCATCTGTCGGAGTGATAGTTTCACCGACAAAGATATCTTCCATACCAGAAACGGCAATCAAATCACCTGCTTTTGCTTCTTGGATTTCACGACGTTCCAAACCAAAGAAACCAAAGAGTTTTGTAACACGGAAGTTTTTAGTTGTGCCATCAAGTTTAGAAAGGGTAACTTGGTCACCAACTTTAACAGTACCACGGAAGACACGACCGATACCGATACGTCCAACGAAGTCATTGTAGTCCAAAAGTGATACTTGGAACTGCAAAGGCTCATCTGAGTTATCTACTGGAGCTGGGATATGGTCGATAATTGTGTCAAAGATTGGTGCCATAGTAGCTTCTTGGTCAGCTGGATCATCTGACAATGAAGAAGTTCCGTTGATCGCTGAAGCATACACCACTGGGAAGTCAAGCTGGTCGTCATCTGCACCAAGCTCGATGAAAAGTTCCAAGACTTCGTCCACTACTTCTGCTGGACGAGCTGATGGTTTGTCGATTTTGTTAACAACCACGATTGGGACAAGGTCTTGTTCCAAAGCTTTTTTCAATACGAAACGAGTTTGTGGCATGGTTCCTTCGTAGGCATCTACGACCAAGACAACACCGTCAACCATTTTCATGATACGCTCAACTTCTCCACCGAAGTCCGCGTGTCCTGGTGTGTCCATGATATTGATACGAGTTCCGTTGTAGGCAACGGCTGTATTTTTAGCAAGGATGGTAATTCCACGCTCTTTTTCGATATCGTTTGAGTCCATAGCACGCTCTGCCAATTCAGTACGTGCATCAAGCGTTTCTGATTGTTTCAATAATTCGTCAACGAGGGTTGTTTTACCGTGGTCAACGTGGGCGATAATCGCAATGTTACGGATATCTTCTCTTAATTTTGTCATGATTTCCTCTATAATATTCAAAATTTATTTTCTAACTGAACGATTATACCATAATTTCAAGTAAATAACATAATTCAAGCAAGTGTAAATGTTTTCACTCTGCTTTTCTTTTCACGTCAAGCCTTTTCAAAGCAAGGGACTTATGATAAGATAGGCACAGTATGCGTTTAGATAATTTATTAGCCCAAGAAAAAGTTAGCCGAAAGGCCATGAAGCAAGCCTTACTCAAAAGGGACATTCTCGTCGATAGTTGCCCAGCCCACTCCCTAGCCCAAAATATCGATACAGGACTGCAGGAACTCCTCTTTCAGGGCCAAATCATTCAAGGCTATGAGCACACCTATCTTATGCTTCATAAGCCTGCTGGTGTCGTTACAGCCAACAAAGACAAGAAACTTCCAACCGTCATGGACCTCCTTCCGCCTGACATCCAGTCTGACAAGCTCTATGCTGTCGGCCGACTGGACCGAGATACAACTGGTCTCCTCCTCTTGAGCGACAACGGCCCTTTGGGCTTTCAACTCCTCCATCCCCAATATCATGTCGATAAGACTTATCATGTTGAGGTTAATGGACTTCTGACACCTGACCATATCCAAGCCTTTCAAAAAGGAATTGTCTTTTTAGATGGTACTATCTGTAAACCTGCAAGCCTAGAAATTCTATCTGCAAGTCCTTCCCACAGCCAAGCCTCTATCACCATTTCAGAAGGAAAATTTCATCAGGTTAAGAAAATGTTTCTCTCGGTTGGTGTCAAGGTAACCTCACTCAAACGAGTTCAATTCGGTGATTTTACATTAGACCCAGAACTAGCAGAAGGTCAATGCCGTCCTTTGAATCCAGAGGAATTGGAAATCATTAAAAATCACTTAGAGAAAAGTGGATAAAAGAAAAAAGCTTTATGTTAAAAGCTTTTTGTTTATTGCTTATCTAAAAAATACTGCGACGGCTACAATCCAGTTAAGTACAGAAACCACAAGTCCTACGATATTGAGAATTTTTTCTGTTTTATAGTCTAGTCCAGATTCTTTTTGGTATGAAAAAGCCAAGACCAATCCTATGATCCCCAAAATCAGGCCTACAATTGGAAATAACAAACCAAGAATAATCGACAAAATACCCACAAAAAGTGGATTTTTCTTCTTTTCTTTCATGTTCTAAGAACTCCTTAAATTTTATACAAATTAATTATACTATAAAACAATAGCTTCATCCTATCATTCGACTAATTTGGAAATAAGGTTAGCTAGTCTTCACTTTCCCTTTCCAAGAATCCAAACCATAAGAAAGGATATAAATCTCAGAAAAACCTTGTTTTTTCAAGTAAAGTGCTGCATTTGTAACTCGTTGCGCACGTTGATTTTCGTAAAGAAGGACAGGTTTATCTTTACGAAGGGCTGCAAGACTAGTCTTCAACTGACTTGAAGGAATATTGCGGGCCCCAAGGATATGTTTTCTGTGGAATTCAGCTGGGTCTCGCAAATCAATCAATTGACCCTTACGAATCAAGGCTTCAAATTCCTCATTGTCTACGATTTTAGCCGCACGGCGAATACGAAGATAGTTAAAGCCCATCCACGCCAACATTGCTAGTATAAGTGCCCACAAAATCCAAGTAACCATTAGTTCTTTTCTCCATTTTTCTCAATATAATCCAATTCTACCTTGTGCTCTCTGCGAAGAACCGCTTCCGCTTCCAGATAGTCTAGTTTATCCATCAACCCTGCGTCATAAATCCGAGAGAGTTCCAACTTCATCAGTTCAATATCATATAAGCGTTTTCCCATGTAAACAATAATACCAAATCGTTTGAGGAATTGCTGCACATCATAGAATGTTTTCATAAGACTCATTCTAGCAAAATTTTGTGTTTTTTTCAAGAAGAGACTCACACATCCCCCTGATTTTCCTATCTTCTTTGGCGATTCTGACGCAAGTGTGGTACAATAAAAACATGAGAATTCAACAATTACATTATATTATTAAAATCGTCGAAACTGGCTCCATGAATGAAGCAGCCAAGCAACTCTTTATCACTCAGCCGAGTCTTTCCAATGCTGTGAGAGATTTGGAAAATGAAATGGGTATTGAAATTTTTATTCGTAATCCTAAGGGCATTACCTTGACCCGTGATGGGATGGAGTTCCTCTCTTATGCCCGTCAGGTTGTCGAGCAGACCCAGCTTTTGGAAGAACGCTATAAAAATCCTGTCGCCCACCGCGAACTCTTTAGCGTTTCCTCCCAGCACTATGCCTTTGTAGTCAATGCCTTTGTTTCTCTACTCAAGAAAAGTGACATGGAAAAATACGAGCTTTTCCTTCGTGAAACTCGAACTTGGGAAATAATCGACGACGTCAAGAACTTCCGTAGTGAGGTCGGTGTCCTATTTTTGAACAGCTACAACCGTGATGTTTTAACCAAGATGCTGGATGACAATCACCTGCTGGCTCACCATCTCTTCACAGCGCAACCGCATATCTTTGTCAGCAAGACCAATCCTCTGGCAAAAAAAGACAAGGTGAGACTATCTGATTTGGAGAATTTCCCTTACCTCAGCTATGACCAGGGGACGCACAATTCCTTCTACTTTTCAGAAGAGATCCTTTCCCAAGAGCACCACAAAAAATCCATCGTGGTTAGTGACCGTGCCACCCTCTTTAATCTCTTGATTGGTTTGGATGGTTATACCATTGCGACAGGGATTTTGAACAGCAACCTCAACGGAGACAATATCGTTTCTATCCCATTGGATATTGATGACCCCATTGAGCTGGTCTATATCCAGCATGAAAAAACCAGCCTATCTAAGATGGGCGAACGCTTTATCGACTATCTACTAGAAGAAGTCCAGTTTGATAGTTGAGAAATAAAAAGAACCAATATGTAGGCTAGCAACAACCTGCATATTGGTTCTTTTTACTTATAATTAAAAGTTTCCCCTGCCAACTTATCAGCTAGCTTGGGAAAGAGACTATAAAACTTATGGGCTAGGTTCAATAAAACAGGAAGATTGAGTTCTCGTTTATTTTTTCCTATAATCTTGACAATCTTTTTAGCCACTGAATCTGGTTCTAGCAGGAAACGATCAACCGACTTAAGATAGGTTCCATCTGGGTCGGCCTGGTCAAAAAATCTTGTACGAATTGGTCCTGGATTGACTGTTGTCACATAGACTCCATAGGGCATAAGTTCGAGACGTAACGCATTTGAAAAACCAATGGCCGCAAACTTGGTCGCTGAGTAGAGACTAGACTTGCCAGTAGCAATCAAACCTGCCATACTGACAATATTGATGATATGGCCTTTTCGGCTTTCCTTCATACGAGCCGCAAGGCGCCGAGACAGATTCATCAGGGCAAAGGTATTGACCTCGAACATCTGATGAATATCTTGGTCAGAAATCTGGTCAAATTCCTCAAAAATCCCGTAACCAGCGTTGTTTATCAAGACATCAATCTTGCCATAGCGGAGAGAGAGGTCTGCTACCAGAGTTTCTAAGGCTGAATCATCGGTAATATCGATTTCAATCAATTCTGCATGGGGATGGTTTCCGTAGAGTTGGGCTAATTTTTCCTTATTTCTACCAAGCAAGATGAGTTGGTCATTTTGCAAGAGTTTGACCATTTCTTGGGCTAGACCACCGCTAGCTCCGGTAATGAGAATAGTAGGCATACTTATCCTTTCTCAAGCTTTTAGATTTCCACTTCTTCCAAGTCTTTGACCACATGGACATTTTCAAAAACACTAGCAGCGTCTTTTTTGAGCTTACTGATATCTTTTGAGAGGAAACGGGCACTGATATGGTTGAGCAAGAGGCGTTTGGCACCTGCTTCTACTGCGACCTCCGCTGCCTGCATATTGGTTGAGTGACCATGGTTACGAGCAATTTTTTCATCACCCTTGCCATAAGTGGACTCATGAACAAGGACATCGGCATTGACAGCCAGACGCACACTGGCATCCGTTTTTCGAGTGTCTCCTAAAATAGTGATAATTTTACCTGGACGTGGAGCTGAGATATAGTCAGCTGCCTTGATTTCAGTACCGTCTTCAAGAACTACGTCTTGACCGTTTTTGATTTTACCAAAAAGCGGGCCAAATGGGACACCAGCTGCCTTGAGTTTTTCAGCATCCAGCGTTCCTTCCAAATCCTTTTGCATGACACGATAGCCAACACAGAAAATAGTGTGGTCCAGCTCCTCTGCATACACAGTGAATTTATCAGTCTCAAGGATTTTTCCTAGGGAATCTTGGTCAAACTCATGAAAATGAATGCGGTAAGGCAGGCGCGAACCTGACACACGAAGACTGGTTAAGACAAATGACTTGATTCCTTGCGGTCCATAAATTTCCAAATCTGTCTGCTCTTCATTGGCCTGAAAGGCACGGCTAGATAGGAAACCTGGCAAGCCAAAGATGTGGTCTCCATGTAGGTGGGTAATAAAGATTTTGCTGACCTTACGTGGTCGAATTGTGGTATCCAGAATGCGATTTTGCGTACCTTCTCCACAGTCAAAGAGCCAAACTTCGTTAATCTCGTCTAAGAGTTTCAGGGCGAGACTTGAAACATTGCGGGCTTTAGAGGGCTGACCAGCCCCCGTTCCTAAAAATTGAATATCCATTCGATACTTTCTAATTAATCAATATATAACATGGCTGTGCGGTTTTCCGATCGAAAATAGCTTTTGCCAGAAAAAGAAGCAGCTTCTTGCAGTAAATCCTCTTGACTATAACCTTTTAGACGCTTGCGACCGTCTGCTAAGATTTCTAAATCTGTCAAAGCTGTGAGATTTTCCACGTTCACAACTTCCTCGTCCCCGACAGCCTTCATGTAAATCTTACCAGACTCTTCAAAGACCAGTTGATGGGGGAAAATTTGCGCAATCTCAAAGAGCAAATTATCTGAGATTACCTCTTCATTTTCAGAGAAAATCCGACCAAGACCCTCACTCTCATAACAAAAACCAAAGGATTTGCCAGATAGGTTCAGACGGATAAAAGGCTTATTTTCTATTGTAAAACTTGGCTCAGCATTGTAGAGATTCAGTTCCTGACTGAGTTCCGCAAAATAATCCGTCGCTACTTCAGGACTCTTTTTCTGGTAGAGCTCTGCAAAGTAGGCATTGACCACACTTGGCGGAGGGGTAATGAGGGCTAGTTGCTCCTGCTCTGTTTTACCAGCTAGAAGCTGATCCAGATAGACCTTATCCAGACTTGTATAACCTCCATACTTTAGAGCTAACGTTTTAATATCAGTCATAAAATTCCTCTAACCTCCATTTATTTTTCTCGGAAATGTAGCCTGTAATGACTTCTCCATCCTCTTGATAATCACGTTCTTCCAAAATCGCAACACTTTCTAAATCATGAATCTTGTAAGACTTAGAAAAAGGCACGCGCAAGGTAAAGGACTCAAAAATATCCTTGATTTTCTCTAAAAACAAAGCCTGCAAATTCTCACGACTATCCTCAGACTTGGCAGAAATGAGGGCATAAGGCGTTTGGGTAGGCGTGAAATCCTCCACCAAATCCGCTTTATTATACAGGGTCAGGCGAGGAATATCTTCCATGTCCAAGTCTTTCATGATGGACAGAACTGTTTTTTCATGCTCCTCATGGTAAGGATTGCTGGCATCGATAACATGAACCAGAAGATTCACATGCTTGCTTTCTTCCAAGGTCGACTTGAAACTGGATACCAACTCTGTCGGCAAATCTTGGATAAAGCCCACGGTATCTGTCAAAGTTACTTGGAGATTTCCCCCCAGATGGATACTCTTAGTCGTCGCATCTAGAGTCGCAAATAGCTCGTCAGCCTCATACTGGGTTTTACTGGTCAAGGTATTCATGATAGTTGACTTCCCAGCATTGGTGTAACCAATCAAACCAATCTTAAAGGTGCTGGACTCCAGACGTTTTTCTCTGACAGTCGCCCTATTTTTCTCAACCACCTTGAGCTGGCGCTCGATATCCGTGATTTGATTGCGAACACTACGACGGTTCAGCTCCAGCTGGCTTTCACCAGGTCCACGGGAACCAATTCCCCCAGCCTGACGACTGAGCATAATCCCCTGACCAACCAAGCGCGGCAAGAGATATTTTAACTGGGCCAAATGCACTTGGAGTTTCCCTTCATGGCTTCGAGCTCGCATTGCAAAGATATCCAAAATCAACTGCATACGGTCAATGACCTTAACACCCAGAACTTCTTCTAAATTGACATTTTGCCTTGGCGTCAGACGGTTGTTGACGATGACAGTGGTAATTTCTTCTGCATCCACCATGAGCGCAATTTCTTCTAACTTACCAGATCCGACGAAGGTCTTGGAATCATATTTTTCACGTTTTTGTCTGTAGCTATCTACAACGACTGCCCCAGCTGTCTTAGCTAGACTTGCCAATTCTTCCATGGAGAGGTCAAAATTGTCCATGCCCTGCAATTCCACACCAATCAACAAGACGCGTTCCTCTTTTTTCTCCGTATCAATCATCTAAAAACTCCTCTATCTGGCTTAAAATGCGGTCTTGCACACTAGCTTCTCCAATCTGATAAAAGGTGACCTGCATGCGATTACGGAACCAGGTCAACTGACGCTTGGCAAAACGACGAGTCGCCTGTTTGAGACTCTCACTAGCTTCCTCCAAGGTCTGCTCTCCACGGAAGTAAGGAAAGAGTTCCTTGTAACCAATCCCTTTAGCAGCCTGCACATCTGGATAATGGTCAAACAACCACTTGGCTTCGTCTAGCAGTCCAGCTTCAAACATCAAATCCACTCGGTGATTGATACGTTCATATAATTGACTGCGTTCATCATCCAAGCAGATAATCAGCGGTTCATATAGACTCTCTTGATTTTCCAAATCCTGACCAAAATGGGCAATTTCCAAAGCACGCATAGCACGACGACGATTAAACTGGGGAATCTCAAGGCCTGCTTGCGCCACAAGATGAGCTAATTCCTCATCTGTATAGGGCTCCAAGCTAGCTCGATAGGCCAAAATCTCTTCATGGGGAGTCTCCCCACCTAGGTGATAACCTTCTAGCAAGCTCTGGATATAAAGTCCAGTCCCACCGGCGATAATGGCAAGCTTGCCACGGCTGTGAATATCCTCAATAGCAATCTTAGCTTCTGAAACAAAATCAAAAGCCGAGTAAGACTCGGTTACCTCTCTAACATCGATTAAATGATGAGGAACAGCTGCCTGCTCTTCTTGACTAGCTTTGGCCGTCCCAATATCAAGTCCTCGATAGACTTGTTGGCTATCTCCACTAACCACTTCGCCATTAAAACGCTTTGCAACTTCAATAGCTAGAGCCGTCTTTCCAACAGCAGTCGGTCCAACAATCACAATTATTTTTGTTTTCATCTTTTTTCCTTGAAAAATTCCCATTTTTTCGTTACTATTATTATAACACAAAAAGGTCAGTCAGAAAAATGTGACCTCTTGAAGAGGCTGGCTGATTGAGAATATAAAGGAGGAAGACTCATGGCTAAAGGATTCGCTAAAGGTCTTGTAACAGGTGTCGCAGGAACTGTCGCTGCACTTGCAGGTGCAGTATACGCATTTAAAAAGAAAGTAATCGAACCAGAAGAGCAAAAAGCAGCTTTCATCGAAGAAAACCGTAAAAAAGCAGCTCGCCGTCGCGTATCACGTTAAGAAACAAAAGAAGTTGAGATTTATTTCTCAACTTCTTTTGTTCTATTCTTTTATACTCAATGAAAATCAAAGAGCAACTAGGAAGCTAGCCGCAGGCTGCTCAAAACACTGTTTTGAGATTGTAGATGAAGCGATGCTGTCGTGGTTTGAAGAGATTTTCGAAGAGTATTAAATAGCTAGGTCAAACTTCAACTGTGGCTTAACAGGGTCATAATCCACCAACTCAAAATCTTCTGCTTTAATATCAAAGAAATTGGTCTTATCTGGCACATTTAAAACCAAACGTGGTTGGCAGTTTGACGGCTCTCGACGGAGCAATTCCTGAGCTTGTTCAAATTGATTATCATAGATATGGAGGTTATTGATAAAATAGAAGAACTTCCCAACCTTCCAGCCAAAATGCTTGGCAATCATCATCTGCAAAGCCACATACTGCATAGCGTTGATATGGTGGGCCACCAACATATCATTCGAACGCTGAGTCAAGGTTGCATCCAGATAGATTTCTCCATCTACACGGCGGACATCAAACATGGTCTGAAAGGCGCATGGGAGTAGCCCATCTGTCTCCGCAAAAGCTTGATAATCCCAGAGAGAGATAATATTGCGGCGGTTCCAAGGGTTGGCTTCCAACTGTTTGAGAAGCTTATTGATGATGTCGTGTTTCTTAACAACAGCACCATAGCGCTCACCGATGGTTCCTGTATCCCCCACTTCCCAGTCATTCCAGTAGTGAACATTGTACTTGTCATTGAGCACCTCTAGACTATTTGACTGGTCTTGGTAAATCCAGAGCACTTCTTTGATAGCTGATTTGATGGCAATAGGACGCAAGGTTGTGATGGGGAATTCCCCCTTAGCCAAGTCATACTCTGCAAAGGCACCCGTTACGTACTTAGAGTTGGCAACTGTCCCATCCTTGTACTTGGGACGGGCCTGCTCAGAAAAGACACCGTCTTTGAGGATTCGTTCAATATTTTCTTTAAAAATAGTATCTGCTTTTGTCATTTACTCTCACCTCATTTATTGTCCTAACTAGTATAGCATAAAAAAAGAAAGGAGGAAAATCACTCGCTTCTGGAAAGCTATTTTCTCCTTTTTTATTTTACTGCAATACAAGTGATGCTGCTCCGATAACTCCAGCGTCATTTCCTAGAGTTGCAAGAGCCAATTTAGTGGATGTGCGTACTTGTGGGAAGCTATTTTCGTCGTAGACTTTTTGAACACCTTGTAGAAGGAATTCTCCCGCAGCTGATACACCACCACCGATAACGATTGTTGATGGGTTGAGGATTGAACCGATGTTGGCACAAGCGATTCCCAAGTAGCGTGAGAAGTTACGGTAAACGATCAAAGCAAGGTCGTCTCCTTCTTTTGCGAGATCAAAGACAGTCTTAGCAGTTACTTCTTCTCCGTTATCAATCAAGCGTTTCAAGGCTGCATCGCCTTCGTATTCATCGGCATAGCGACGAGTCAAGTTGACAATTCCTGTTGCAGAAGCAACTGTCTCAAGACAGCCTTTTTTACCACAGGTACATGCGATTGGTTGGTCAAAGTCAACAGTAATGTGACCAAGCTCACCTGCTGCACCAGCAACACCGTGAAGCAATTTGCCTTCTGCGACGATACCGCCACCAACACCAGTACCGAGTGTCATAAAGACAACATCTGGTTGGTTATCACCAGCACCCATCCAGCGCTCACCAAGAGCTGCAACGTTGGCATCATTATCGATGTAAAATGGAATGCCCAAGGCTTTTTCAATTTTTTCTTTGATTGGTTGAAGGGTTTTCCAGTTCAAATTGTAGGCACCAATAACAGTTCCTTTTTCACGGTCAACCACACCTGGTGACCCCATTCCAATACCTTGGAAATCCGCCGCTACCAATCCAAGCAAGTCCAAACGATGTTGAATAGACTCAATCATATCATCAACGATATGACTTCCCTCATCCAAAATATTAGTCTTGATAGACCATTTTTCTTGGATTTCTCCTGCTGTTGTTAAGATTGCAAATTTAATAGAAGTTCCACCAAGGTCAATCCCAATAATCTTTTGACTCATCATATTCTCCTTTTTCATTGTGTAGTAATTGAAAATGCTTACAGTACTAGTATAACAAAATTCACTCATTTATGCAAAGGTTTGCATTAACTTTCTGGATTTTATCCTGACTTATGGTTTCCAGAGACCTGAAGCATCTACATAATAACGGCCTCCATCAACTCGCTCATTTTTAGCCATTTTACCATCTGATTTCAAATAGTAGTTTCCTTGCCATGCATTGCGAGCATAAGAACCATCTGATTTCAAGTAATACCAGGCTTGGTAAGAAGAGTCATAAACCCACTCACCTTGTGCCATTTTACCATCTGATTTCAAATAGTAATTTCCTTGCCATGTACTGTAAGCATAAGATCCATCTGATTTCAAGTAATACCAAGCCTGATAAGAATCATCATAAATCCATTCGCTCTGGGCCATTTTTCCGTCTGCTTTCAGATAATAGCTTCCCTGCCAAGCATTTTTCACTGAATTTCCATTTTCATCAAAGTAATACCAAGCACCGTCCTGCTTAACCCAACCACTTGTTATTGCTGAACTTGTATCAGTTTGAGCCACAGTTGCTTGTTTTGATTTAAAGGCGCCCTTAGGGGCATTTTTCAATTCGCAAGCCACACCATCATGATCGCGGTCTAACTTGGCAGAATAACCAGAGTCTCCCTCATGAAGATCTGAATAGCCATTAGCCCAAGCTTCCTTACAGCTAGAAAAATGGATGTTTTCTTCTGCTAAAACTGGTTGTGAAAACAAAGCTAAAACTGACAACGTCGCCAAACTCATTTTAAAAAATAGACGTTTGTTCATTACTTTCTCCTATAGGAATGTTATCGATTTCAATATTATTTTATCAAACTTATTTCAGCAATTCAAGGAAACTTCTGGTATTTTCTACAAACTCCTTTGGTTTTTCCTTATTCAAGACATGAGGGCCATCTGGGATAATCTGAAATTGGGATTCTGATATTAGTTTATGAAGACTTCTCATAGAACTAAGATTCGGTTTATCTTTGCTGCCACAAATTAGTAAGGTTGGATAGGGGCAAATCCCTGCTATATCCGTTAAATCAAGTGTCTTCAATTCCTCAGAAACTCCGACCATAAGAGTCTTATCTGCTCCCTGTTTTTCAAATACCCTTTTAGGAAGTAGTTTAAAAATCAGCAACTGAAGATAAAATAGGATATTCCCTGCTAATTTAAGCGGGCATCCTGATAGAACCAAAGCTCGGAGATTTGGTAAATCGTAACTGGAAAATTCTAGTGCCAGGGCAGCACCTAAGGACAATCCAATCAAAACAAAAGGTTCTGTCTCTTGAGCTAGGTGTTGATAAACTCGCTCCTTGGCTTTTTGATAGCTGCTAACTCCAGAAGGAAATAACTCGATAGCCTCAGAAGGATAATCTGTCAGTAGATTCCGAACTTCTTTCCAACTCTCTGCTGACTGCCCTAAACCGTGTAAAAATACCAGTTTCATCTAGTTCTCCTCTAGGCTTAATTCATACAAGCCTCTCACTGCATTACAGCCGTAAATAGCTTCTGCTTGGGCTAAATCTGCCAAGGTCAAGACTTTCTCTTCTACCTGTCCTCTTTCCAGCAAATGCTGACGGTAAATTCCTGGTAAGATACCAAGTCGGACTGGCGGTGTGTAGAGTTTCCCAGCGATTTTCAGAACTAAATTTCCGATAGAGCTTTCAAGAAGTTCTCCAGACTTATTGTGGTAAATCTTCTCTTGTTCTCCTAAACTCAAGTGTGGTCTATGAGTCGTTTTAAAATAGGTAAATGCTTGATTCAAATCTGCTTCTTGCAGACAAAGTTTGGCCTCGCAAAAACTTGGACTAAGGGGTGTTAATACTTGACGACTGAGTTTTATCTCTCCAGACTTGCTGAGAGAAATACGCAAGCGGTAATCTTGATTAGCATCACAAGCCTGACACTCTTCCTCTATCTTTTGTCTTAAGTCTTCTGCATCAAAAGGAAAGGCAAAATATCGACTAGCTTTTCTCAGTCTTTCCAAATGTTGATCTTCAAACAGCAAGCTCTTCTGACTGATTTTTCCAGTTGAAATTAATTGGAAACGAGCTTGTTTACGATAGAGAACAGCTGCCTTTTGATGAACCTCTCGGTATTCAGATTCCCAAGTGCTATCCCAAGTAATGCCACCACCCACTCCATATATGGCTTTTTCTTGATGCAATTGAATGGTCCGAATGGCTACATTGAAAATCCGTCGCCCATTTGGAAGCAAGAGACCAATCGTTCCACAGTAGACTCCGCGCGGTTGTGGCTCCAAGTCCTTGATAATCTCCATTGTCGCAATTTTGGGTGCTCCCGTTATGGAACCGCAAGGAAAGAGAGAACGGAATATTTCAACAAGGTCAATGTTCTCTCGCAACTGACTCTTGATGGTTGAAGTCATCTGCCAGACAGTCGAATACTGTTCTACCTGACACAGACGCTCCACATACTCACTGCCCACTTCAGAAATACGGTTCATATCGTTGCGCAAGAGGTCCACAATCATCATGTTTTCAGAGCGATTTTTAGGATCCTGCTCCAACCAGCTAGCCTGTTCCAGATCTTCTTTGTCAGTCGTGCCACGTTGAGTCGTTCCCTTCATTGGTCGCGTAGTCAACTCACGGCCATTTTGCTCAAAAAAGAGCTCTGGACTCATGGAAATCACTGCCATCTCATCATGTTCCACATAAGCATTGTAGCCTGCCTCCTGCTCTACCACCATACGATTGTAGACGGCAAAAGGATTTGCACTTAAATCTTGCTTGAGTTGGACTGTGTAGTTGACCTGATAGGTGTCCCCCTGACGTAAATGATGGTGAATCCGAGCAATCGCCTTTTCATAGTCTGCTGCAGACGTTACTTCCTGCCAATTTGAGGGCAAATCAATCTCCTCATAAGTCAGAGGAATAGGGGAGGTCTCCACCCTATCGTGAACAGTAAAATACAGTAGGTACTCTCCCAGTAGGGGTGTCTTGTGAACTGCTAATTTTTCCTCAAAAGCAGGTGCAGCCTCGTAGCTGACATAGCCCACCACATAGTAGCCCTTCTTTTGGTAGCTTTCCACTTGTGCCAGCAAGTCCACCACTTCTGCTAAATTTCTTGTTTTTAATTCTTTGATAGGCTGGGTAAAGGTGTATCTCTCCCCCAAAGCCCTAAAATCAATCACTGTTTTTCTATGCATATCTTAAGTATAGCATAAATTAAGAAAACCCTCATCCGCAAAGCAGATGAGAGATTTCGATTATTTAAAGATTGAAGTTTTAAAGCTGTTTGTTTGTTGAAGAAGTTTTTTGAATAATTTCTCTTTAAGTGACACAGTATTATCAAATTTAACTGATCCATTTTTAAGAGTAGCTTTATCTTTATCAACAGCTGCAGCAAATGCATTCTTCAAGTCATCGTAACTACTGTATGTAGTACCGTCGATTGTAACAGGGTTAAATCCTGCTTTAGCATTATCAACAACTTCTTTGAAGTATTCTTTCTTCCAATCTTCTAGAGTATTAAATTTACCATCAGAAACTTTCTTAATGATAAAGTCATCACCTAGAGTAGCATGACCAGCCTGTTTAGACTCATTTTTCAGCATATTAGAAGCGTAGTTTAAGAAGCCTTTTTCATATCCAAAGTAACCCCACATACGGAATGTGTTATGTTTGAATGACATAGAGCCTGGAGCTCCTTCACTTGTATTACCACCATAGATACCAGCAGTGATAGGCACCGTTACATAGGCAGAGCCAAATCCAGTTGGGTCATAAGTACCATTACCAGGACCGTGTTTGGTCATGAAGTTCTTGTCTACTAGGTCGTTAACAGAAGTTAAGTTATATTCTTTTTCTTCTGCATTCAAATCACGAACCTCATCGTATTGGTTCTTCGTATTAGCGTTACGTAGTTTTTTAGCAACTTTCTTGAACCAAGCGTTGTTTAGTGCTTTATCGTGTTTATCAATTACAGCTTCTCCTTCAAGATAATCAAGAAGCATAAGCGTATCATTGAAACCTTTCATGTAGTGATCGATTTCTGCACGAGATGTCAAATCATTTGGATTAGTATTATACCATTGGTTTCCGTCATTTGGACGTTCGTATGCCATGTTCAACCCTAGTGCTTTAAAGTCACCGTTTGGACTTGTTTCAGCAGGTGATTGTAACATACCTTGTGCAAATGCTTCTAAGTCAGTACCTTCACGGTGTCTAGAACCACCTAAGTAAACCATACGGTCATTGACGTGAGTCGTTTCGTGAGTGAAGGCTGAGATACCGAAGTCACTAATCATATCAGTAACCATGAAGAATACAGAATCATCTTTATAAGGGTTACCGTAAATACGAGCTACAGCTCCCATGCGCCAGTCAGTTGCATGATAACGACCTGTTGGTCCGTATAATTCGCGGATAGGTGCTACATCTTTACCACTATTAGTATGTCCATATTTATCCGTGCTGATTCCTTTATAATTTTGGTTATCTAGTACTGGTGTAGGCACCATATTGTTGCTCTTCAATAGTTGATTACGAACTTTATCTAATGATAAACGAGACCAGAAGTCTAGGTAGTTTTGTTGACCTTTAGCGACTTTATTGATTTCAGCTTTGAATGCTTCACGTTCTTCCGCAGTATTCTTACCGTATTTTTCAAATGAACTGTAAGCCATAGTGTTATATGTTGAAATTAAGAACATATGTGCATCTTTTAAGTTTAGAAGTGGAAGAATCATTTTACCGTGAACATCATTATTCAATCCTTCGTATGCTCTGTGTTTCTTATCAGCAAATTCAGGAGTTGTTGTCTTCGGTTCAACGACATATACATTATCTTTAGTTGCTTTTATGAACCAATCGTTTAAGTCTGTATCACTTGTGAAGAGTTCCATATTGTATTTCAGGAACTCATGTAAATTACCTTTACCAGTAGCACCAGCGATTACTTCACGATAGGCATCGTGAGTGCGGTCCCCCTTAATATAACTTTCTTTAGAGCCAATATTGATGATTCTATCTAAGACGCTAACGTTCTTACCGTAGAAGTCCGGTTTGAACAACATTAACTCTTTAATGTTAAAGTCATCGAATTTAATACCGTAGTAACGATTTAGGTAAGACAAACCAAGAAGTACTGCAGCCTTATTGTCATCAATTTTCTTAATCAAGGCACGTTTAGCGGCTTCATCAGTATTCAGTTGGTGATCTTCATTTTCCACTAACTTCGTAACGAATTGAGTAAGATTATCTTTAACATACTTGAAGCTTTCTTCTAGGTACAAGTCCTTAATTGCATTGACTTTGTTGCCACCAGTTCTACCCAAGTGTTGGTAAATCGAGTCAGATTGCAATTCAACTGGACTTAATTTGCTTTCAATAGCACTGATTAAGTCAGCACGATCTTTAACAACCATGTTTGGTGTGTACACAACTTCACCAAGCTCAGCAACACTATACTCTTTTACTTGCTTAACTTGAGAGTCTTTAGGAGAAATCGTAAAGATATCTTTTGTCTTATCCGCATAGTGAACCATAATATGGTCGGCATCTGTAAGGTCTGTGACAAAGTCATTGCCTTTCATTGCAGTTACAGACAATACTTCTTTAGTCATTAGTGGACTATCAGCAGCAAGTTTGTTCCCTTGGTCTACGATCCATTCTTTGTTGTAGAATGGTTGTAATTTTTCGATATTGCGGTATGCAAGCTCACGAGATGCATCGTAATCTTGAGTATCTTTGTAAGTATCGGCTTTTGATTTAGTGTTGTTTAGTGTATTAACTACTGGTTCGTTAATCGCATAATCATGGGCAGTGATTCCCATTTTAGCGAATTTTTCTAAGGCTTGAGCTTCTGTAATACCTTTAATTTGTTTAGATTTATTGTATGAAGATAATCCTGTAGCTACATCCGTTACATAGAAGTTATTTTTGAAGTTATCAAATCCGAAGTATGAATCCCCTGTATCTACTGAGCTTGCTCCGTACATGATTTCACCATTGGTTACTTTCATCATACTTACGTTATTTTCTACCCAACCCCAGTCATAGTTTTCATGGATTAAACCACCACTTTGACCGTGGTTTTTAAGTGTCATCGTACCTTTGATAAATGAATTTGTTAATCTACCACGTTGTTTGAAATCGTTAGGGTTTCCACCGTGGTTAACTTTAGCGACAAGTCCACCAAATTTAGAGTTGTTACCTACAATATCACCGTCGAAATAAACACTATCTGTATTACTTCTCCAGCTTTCACTTACAAGTCCTCCAGACCACCAAGATTTGTCTCCAAGACTGTTAATCTTACCGATAAATGCAACGTTACGCATATTTGATTCGTCAAGTTTGTTAACTATGCCGGTAACGTCATTATTACCTTCAACACTACCTGTTACTTTTACATTTTCGATATTTGAGTTTTTGAACATATCTCCAAGAGGAGCCACTTTATTATCTCCTGGCAAGTTAATATTAACATTACCAAGATTAATATCATGCACATGCGCATTTTCAACTCTAGCAAATAAAGGACGAGCTAAGTTGTGGATAGTAAATCTACCGCCATCATTACTTAGTAATTTACCTTTAAATGTATTAGTAACATAAGATTTTCCATTAGGTTTTACATTGGCTGCATTTAGATCTGCACCAAGTTTGAACTCACCGCTAGGGTTAGCTTTCATATCTTTTACAAGCTCATTGAAGTTGTAGTAAACATTACCTTCTTTTGCTTTTTGTTTTTCAAAGTAATGAACATACTCTTCGCTAAGTGTGTTATCAGCATTACGTTGAACTAAGTCTGGTGCTTTGGCAGTAACTTTATATAAAGTTTTTCCGTCTTTTTCTACTTCTTCAATCTTGTCAACAGCAAGTCGTGTAACCTTGTTGTCGTGAGTTGTAACTCGTAGGTAAAGTGGGGCAACATCAGCTGGTTTTTCTGTAAGCAAACTAGTATCTGTTTCATTACCGTCAGCGTCCACACTCATCAAGCTTGTTTCTTTGATATTTTTGATTTCAACTTTTTTGAGGTCAATTCTTAGAGGTTCTTCATTCAGAACTACTTCTTCATCGCCTTCACCACGGTCATAAACCATCTTAGTTTCAATCTTATAATCTTTGTAGTATTGCAAATCTGTCAGGCTAGCTGTTAAGTTGTCAGGTGAAACATTCAATGTTTTCACAATCTCATCACCTTTTTTCAGAGTTAAGGTGATAGATTTAATGGCCGCCTTGCTTGGATTTTCTAGACTGTATTTAACATCTGAAGTCCGTTTCAAATCCTTAGGTTCAACTGCAGTGATGGTCAATACTGGTTTTTCAAAGCTCTTAGTACCACGTTTCAAAATTCGGTCTTGAGGGGCCTCAATGACTTCTTCTGTTACTTTTGGTGCATCCTCAGTCTTAACTCCTTTGATAGTATTAAAGGTCTTAGTGATTTTTTTCTGACCTTCTTTACCTTCTTGAGCTACAACTTCTAAACCTTTTTTCAGTTGAGCATCTTCTTCAATCTTTTCTTCGAATGGAATCTTTTCAATGCTTTCCTCTACAAGAGTTCCTTCAATTGGTTTTGTACCACGGCTTACCTGTTGGTTTACAGGTTCCTTGGTGACTTCTGTGCTGGTTGAAAGAACTTGGTCAGTTTTGACACCTTCTACCGTTTTATAGGTTGTTTTTGTAACTTGACTTCCTTTTTCACCATTTCGTAGGACAGTTTCTTCGTCTGTATACTTAGTTGGATCCTCAGTCGTTTCAGTTTTGTAGTCAATTTCTGTAGTTGATTCTTCGACAAGGGTTCCCTCAGTCACCTTATACTCAGGTAATTGATCTTGAACAAGTGCTTGACCTTCCTTGCCTGCCTCTTGGGTTCCTTTAGACTCTACCACAGCTTCTGGCAATTCTGGTTGTGTTAAAGATTGGCCTTCCTTACCTTCCTCTTGAGTTCCTTTAGACTCTACTATAGCTTCTGGCAATTCTGGCTGTGTTAGTGCTTGACCTTCTTTGCCTGCCTCTTGGGTTCCTTTAGACTCTACGGTAGCTTCTGGTAGTTCCGGTTGCGTTAAGGATTGTCCTGTCTTACCTTCTTCTTTGGTTCCTTTGGCTTCTACTGGAGCTTCTGGCAACTCTGGCTGCGTTAAGGATTGTCCTATCTTACCTTCTTCTTGTGTACCTTTAGCTACTTGGTGGCTTGGTTCATTTTGTGGTACTGGAGTTGGGGCAGGTTGCACCTCTTTCTTCGTTCCGACTGCAATGACTTGCGACACAGGATTTTGGACTACTTGGTCTTCGATAACTTCTCTAACTTCTTGACCTTTGACCATCGATACTTTGGTTACAAGACGACGCTGACCCTTTACTCCAGCTGTGACGATACGAGTCTCTCCTTCTGCTAGATTCGCATCTGGATTTGTGACCGTTTCAAAAGGAATCTCAACCAAGCTCTCTTCCTGTCTTGTCTGAGGCTTCTCAGAAACTGGTTTTTCTTCAACAGCAGGAGCAACTGGATTCTCTACTACAGGTTTTTCGATGACAGTTTCTGGAGTGACAGCAGGTCTTTCCTGAGCTACTTCTGTTTTCTCGATTTCATTTGCATTTTGCTTTTCTACTGGCAACTGAGGCTTCTCAGCTGAAGCTGGTCTTGATGGATGGAGTTCTGCTTCCTTGAAGTATCCAATGTATTCATAGCCATCAATATGGATAATCCCTTCAGCCAAACCTTCATGTGTTGAGGCCGAAATAGTTTGGTTATAAGAAAGCAATTCTTTATTTTCAAATGCAAATGTTCCATAAGGTACAAAGGTGCTGGCTCCTAAAGAACCAATCAAGAGAACACCTAGAACTTCTCTACGACCTTTTTTAGACACCAAAAAGACTGCTAGCGAGGCCGTTGCCAAGCCAAGACCTGCCAAGGCTAGTTCCTTACTTCCTGTGTATGGAAGTTGTTGACTGTTAGTTGCCTTCTTACGATAAACTACATAAAGAATGTCATCATCTTGAAATTCTGTAGGAACCTCATGGTGAATCAGGGCCTTTTCAGACTCGGTCAACTCCTGCTCCGCCAAATAACGGTAATGAACACTATGAGCACCGCCAACTTCATTGGCTTGAACCTTATCTACTGAAAGGGCACTGGCACCAAAAAGGAAGGCTCCGATGGCTACAGGACCTACCCCAACAGTTAGCTTACGAATTGAATATTTTGTGATTTTTTCTAGTTGTTGTCTTGTTTTTCTCATTCTCACGACTTTCTGATAGAATCTTGTGGATAATGCGCACGCGCACCTCCAATTAATTTTGGACGACTAGCAAGAGCCGTTACATGGGCATGCCCAATTTCTCTCAAAAGAGGGCGAATCGGAACCTGAACATGCTTGACATGCATGCCAATTGCAGTGTCTCCGATATCCAAGCCAGCATGAGCCTTGATAAATTCAATCTCAACTGGATCCTTCATAAACTTGAAGGCTGCCAACTGACCCGAACCTCCTGCATGAAGAGTAGGAAGGACACTAACGATTTCCAGACCAAACTGCTCTGCCACCTGACGCTCAACAACGAGGGCCCGATTGACATGTTCACAACCTTGAACAGCTAGATGAATTCCTTTTTCCTCTAAGATATCTAGGATGGTCTTCACAATGATTTCGCCAATTTCTTGGCTGGATTCCTTGCCAATCTGACCACCTATCACTTCACTAGAAGAAAGCCCCAAAACAAAGATGGATCCTTGCTTCAAATTGGCCTTTTCCAATACATCTTCTACAATCTGGCTTGTCTCTCTTTGAATGTCTTTTTCCTTCATACTTGATACCTCTTTTATCACTATCTATCATATCGTTTTTTCTTGTTTTTAGCAAGATAGACAACCTGAAAATCTTACTCCAACCTGCATAAAACTCCCAGAATTGACTGGGAGTTAGTTAGTTTCTATTCTATTTATGTATATTTCAACTGTCGTACCCTTTAAAGGTGCAGAATCGATCTTCATCTGGTAATTGTCTCCAAAATGAAGTTTGAGCCGTTGGTCAACATTTTGAAGACCGACTCCCCCACGTTTGAGTTGACTTTGACTACTATCGCCAGCAACTTGGAAGCCAACTCCATCATCCTCAATGCGGATGACCAATCCCGAATCCTGTTTTTGGACAGAAACTCTAATATGTCCCTGACCTTCTTTTTCCTTGATGCCATGGTAAAGAGCATTTTCTACAAGGGGTTGTAGGACCAGCTTGGGCAAGACTAGCTTATCAAAGGCAGGATTTTCATTAATTTCGTATTCCAGCTTATCTCCATAACGCTGTTTCTGGATAAAGAGATACTGGCGGACATGATTGATTTCGTCAGAGAGACAAATCAAGTCCTTGCCTTGATTGAGCGCCAAGCGGAAGTAGGTAGCCAAGGACTTGGTCACCTGAACTACTCTCTGACTGTCCTGAAATTCAGCCATCCAGATGATGGTGTCCAAAGTGTTATAGAGGAAATGGGGGTTAATCTGGCTCGATAGGGCTTGAAGTTGGTACTGACGGGTCGTTTCTTCCTGCCTGCGATTATCCGCCATCAGCTGATCAATCTGATCCAACATGGCATTAAATTGGCGAGTCACTTCTCTCAGTTCATAGGCACCAGTTTCCTTGGCACGAAGATTCTGATTACCAGAAGCAATTTTCATCATGGTTTCTCTCAAATTCTTCAAAGGGGCAATCCAGCGTTTGAGACTGAACCATACCAAGCAGAGACAGGCAAGAAGAGAGGTGACACTAGCCCCAAGCAAGGTCCACATGAGTTGACTCCGAACCTGGTCTAACTTCTCCAACGAAGATACACCAAGCACCGTCCAATCAGTTCCTGCAATCTTTTCCTGACTGACGTAGGATTGGTGATCTAGCGTATAGCCCTGCCCTGCCTCAATATAGGGTTTCATGGCCTCCATTTCGCTAGACGAACTATAAACTGTGTGTTGAGGATGGTAGACAAATTCATGGTTTTCATTGATGATAAAGGCAAAGCCCTGCTGACCCAACTGAAGTTGATTAAGATATGCTTCCAGAGTTTCATAAGAAATATCCAAACGAAGTACACCCAGATTGGCTCCCTTTGCATCAACAAGTTCTTGAGTGACAGAAATGACCCACTGACTATCTGATTTACGAGCTGGAGTCAAAACGGGCATGGCTCCCTGATGAATGGCCTTTTGGTACCACTCCTCAGCCATCATATCTGAGGAAGTTTTCATTTGCACACTGTCATCTGTAGAAATGACCTGACCGGATTTGGTCACCAGCACAACAGTTTTCAAGTCCTGATCTGCCTTTAAGATGGTCAAAAACAGATCTCGAATTCCCTTGATCTTGTCTTGACTGGGATTCTCAGCATAGGCCAGAACATCCGTCTGCTGGGTCAAACTAGTCGAGGTGGTTTCTAATTTTTTGATATAAGACTGAATAAAGTGGCTAGTCTGGCTGATGGTCGTTTGGCTGTTGCCCTCAATGGTGGCCTCAATGGCTGAAGAACTAGATTGATAGTAAAAAGTCCCAACCAGAGCTAGGAGAATGAGAAAGACCAGAAAGATGGAAATAACCATTCTGACTAGGAGAGAAGAACGCTTCATCGACCTCCCCCTTTCTTAAACTGACGAGGCGTCACACCTGCAATCTGTTTAAAACGTTGGGTAAAATAGTTCATATCTTCAAAGCCAACCTTCTCTGCGATCTCATAAATCTTCAGATCTGTAGTTAAAAGCAAGAGCTTGGCTTGTTTGACACGCTCTCTTACCAGATAATCCTGAAAAGGCAAGCCCAACTCTTTCTTAATCAAGGAGCTCAGATAAGTTGGACTAAAGCCCAAGTCACTGGCCAAAGACTTTAAACTAAATTGGCTATCAGCCAGATGGGAGTGGATTTTCTGAGCCAGGTTTCCCTCAAACTTATCGGTCAATAAATCTTGTAACTGCTCTTCCTTTTCTTCCTTGTCTAGTTTTTGCTTGATTTTCCCCAACATCTCCTCAATGTCCTGACGGGAAAAGGGTTTGAGCAGGTAGTCATCCACACCGAGTTTGACAGCAGACAAGGCATAATCAAAATCATCGTAGCCTGTCAAAAAAACTAGATGCACCTGAGGATAGGTTTCTCGTACCAGACTGGCCAACTGGATTCCATTTAGCTGAGGCATGTTGATATCGGTTAAAATGATATCTGGCAGCTGCTTTTGTATCAATTCCCAAGCCTGCCTTCCATTTTCAGCCTGACCGATGATTTCCATATCGTAGGCTGCTACATTGACCAGTTTAGTCAAGCCTTGTCTTACCAGATATTCATCTTCTACGATTAAGATTGTGTAGGTCATGCTCCGCTCCTTTGTCACTTACTAGTATCAGTATAGCAAAATTCTCCTCTAACTGCTTAGGAAAGCCCTCTTAATCAACATAATCTAGTAAATAAGCGTAGCCTTTTTCTTCCATTTGATCTTTGGGAATAAAGCGGATAGAGAGACTATTAATACAGTAGCGCAAGCCACCCTTGTCCTGTGGGCCGTCCGTAAAAACATGGCCAAGGTGAGAATCTCCAACTCGGCTCCGCACTTCCATGCGCGTCATATTGTAAGACTTATCTTCCTTGTAAGTGGCAACATCTGGGCTGATGGGCTGGGTAAAACTAGGCCAACCGCAACCAGACTCAAACTTATCCTTTGATGAAAAGAGGGGTTCGCCAGTTGCCACGTCTACATAGATGCCCGATTCAAATTTATCCCAGTAGCGGTTTGAGAAAGCCCGTTCTGTTTGATTTTTCTGGGTGACTGCATACTCCTCAGGTGACAAGGTCTTTTTCAATTCTTCATCACTTGGTTTGGGATATTTGCTGGCATCGATGACGGGATAGGCAGCCTGATTGACATTGATATGGCAGTAGCCATTTGGATTTTTCTTGAGGTAGTCTTGGTGGTAATCTTCAGCCACCACGAAATTCTGCAAGGCCTCCTTTTCAACTGCTAGAGGTTGATCGTATTTCTTAGCCACCTCATCAAAGACTTGGTTAATCACCTCTAAATCCTTGTCATCTGTGTAATAAACACCAGTACGGTACTGGGTTCCCACATCATTTCCTTGTTTATTTTTGCTGGTTGGATTGATAATGCGGAAATAATGAAGCAGAATTTCCTTGAGGGAAATTTGATTGGCGTCATAGGTGACATGGACAGTCTCCGCATGTCCTGTTTGGTTGATCAATTCGTACTTGGTTGTTTCCCCTCTACCATTTGCATAACCTGAAACGGCATCTGTCACTCCGGGAACGCGGGAGAAGTATTCCTCTACTCCCCAGAAACATCCCCCAGCTAGATAAATTTCATGCAAGTCTGCGTCTTTACTAATTTCTGTTTTTTTCACTGTTTTTCCTCCTTGGCTAACTGATGCTTTCTCAATTTGCGAGCTATCTGTCTGCCCTGCATTTCGCATCAATAGAAAATAGAAACCGGTTATGGCTAGGAAAAAAATCCCTGCCAAGACAAACAATTTTACTTTATCATTCATGACCTTTCTCTACCCCATTTCTTTCAATTCTTTTAAAATCATATCCTTATCCATAAAACCTGGTTGAGTTTTGACCAGCTTGCCTTCCTTGTCTATAAAGGCTTGAGTTGGATAAGAACGGACACCATAACTTTCCAAAAGTTTTCCTGATGAATCAATTAGAACTGGAATATTTTTATAATCCAAGCCCTTGTACCAGTTCTTAAAGTCTGCTTCAGCTTGTTCACCCTTGTGTCCAGGTGACACTACCGTCAAAACCACATAATCATCACCAGCATCTTTAGCGATTTCATCCGTGTCAGGAAGACTAGCTAGACAGATGGAACACCAAGAAGCCCAGAATTTGAGATAGACTTTCTTGCCCTTATAATCAGACAAGCGGTAGGTCTTGCCATCTACTCCTGTCAGTTCGAAATCAGCAACTGCCTGACCTTTAGTCGCAGTTTGCGAACTAACTTGTTCTGTTTTTGTTTGCTCCTTCATAGTAGCTTCGTCTGACATATTTTTAGCTGAACAGGCTGCCAAGAAACAGATTGAGCCTACTCCAAGGAGACATGTTTGCCATTTTTTCATTTCTTCTTCCTTTCTATTCAAATAATGTAGTCAAAATGGAAGCATTTCCCAAAAGCACCAAGATTCCCATCACGATAATGAGGAAACCACCCACTTTTTTGAGGGTTCCGAGATAAGGATGAAGTTTTCGGAAATGTTTCAAAACATAGCTGGAGGCAAGAGCTAGAACCAAAAATGGTAGTGCTAGACCCAGCGTATAGATTAACATGAGACCAGCTCCCTGCCAAGCACCTGAGCCACCTGAAGCCGCTAAAGCCAAAACAGAGCCAAGAACCGGCCCCACACAAGGCGTCCAAGCAAAACTAAAGGTCAACCCCAGTAAAAATGCCTGACTATAGCCCTTACCCTTTTGCCCCTGTCTCTGTAATTGTAGCCTTCTTTCCTTGTAAAGTCCCTGAAAATGTAAGACTTCCATCTGGTGCAAGCCCAAGAGAATGATGACCGCACCCGTCACATACTGAAACCAAGAAGCATACAGCAAATTGCCTAAAAAACCAGCTCCATAGCCCAGCAAAATAAAGATAAAGGAAATCCCCGCTATAAAGGCCAGCGTTCGCAATAAACTAGTAACTGAGATGGAAAATTTGCCACTAGAAGCCTGAGCACCATCTTTGTCATCCAACAAGACCCCTGCATAGACTGGCAACAAGGGTAAGATACAAGGAGAAAAGAAGGAAAGAATTCCAGCAAGAAAAACACTGATAAAAAAAATTATATTATCCATTGCCTTCCTCCATTCTTTGATTTGATAGGACTATTATAGCCCCAAAACTCCAGAAAAAACAGGGACAATGATAGGGAAAAATAGGAATTTAATCAGGTTATGTAAAAACTGTTGCAAAAAAAGCCAGACACAGTCTGACTTCGATGGAAACTGAAAAGAAAATTCAACATTCTTCCCTACTTATCTGATAATAAATAAGGTCCGCAAGATAGCCTTTTCTCTCCACACCATTGGTAATGGTTTTTAGATAGGACATCCCTGCTTTCTCCATGGCACGACCTGAAGCTGGATTGAGACTGGCATAACGTGCCTTGACTTTTTGAAATCCTACTTGAGTGAAACAAAAGTCCAAGATAGCTTTTAAGGCCTCTGTCATCATACCATATCCCCAGTAAGCCTTGCCTAACACATAGCCAATTTCACAAGAAGAATTATTCTCATCTATTGCAACGATGCTGATATCTCCTATCACTTGCTCTGGATTTTCTTTGAGACAAATAGCCCATTTGTAATAGTTGGGATTAGCATAGGAGGCAACCCAATTACGAATCGAGTTTCGAGTCACCTCGACATCAGAATGAGGATCCCAAGTGACATAGGTCAGATTCTCAGCGGATGAAGCCCAATTTTGAAACATAGCTTCTGCATCACTTTCCACAAATCTTCGCAAGATTAAACGTTCTGTCTGTAACATTTTCGTACCGATTGCTTTCATGATACTGCCTCACTTTCTGATAGATGATTTCTATTCAATCTCCATTTAGATTTGCTTTGCTTTTGAATTTCAAGGTAATACGCTAAAAAGGTCCACTGGACCTTCTCTCACTTTCTTATTTCAATGTGAGAGGCTGAAAACCTCCACTGGAGGTTCCTCATTTTCTTATTTCTAAACTCGGGGTAAAAAGGTCCCCCGGACCTTTTTACTCCCAAAAGTCATCAAATACGGTGATGGGGAGGTGGCGTTTGTGTTGGCCTTTGTGCCACCAGTTTTCGATGATTGTTTGGGCTTCTGGGTTAATTGTTTGTCCTTCTAGGTAGTCGTCAATCTCTTCATAAGTGACTCCGAGGGCTACTTCGTCAGCTAGGCCTGGTTTATCTTCTTCTAGGTCTGCCGTTGGGATCTTTTCATAAAGGGCTGGTTCTGCACCAAGTTCCTTCAAGAGTTGTTTTCCTTGACGCTTATTGAGGCGGTAAAGAGGGAGAATATCCGCACCACCGTCACCAAACTTTGTAAAAAAGCCTGTGATATTTTCCGCAGCATGGTCTGTTCCAATGACCGCTCCGCTATGGGCACCAGCAAGGGCATACTGAGCAATCATACGGCAACGAGCCTTGATATTTCCCTTGTTAAAGTCTGAAACAGGACTACCTGTCGCTTCAACTGCAGCTGTCATGGCATCAGCTGATTCCTTGATATTAACTACCAAGCTGACATCTGGCTGGATGAAGGCTAGAGCTTTTTGAGCATCTGCTTCATCAGCTTGTACTCCGTATGGCAGACGGACAGCGATAAATTTGTAGCTATCATCCCCTGTCTCTGCTCGCAGTTCTTCCATAGCTAGTTGGGCCAAGCGCCCTGCTAAGGTTGAGTCTTGTCCTCCAGAAATCCCTAGTACAAAGGTTTTAAGGAAGGGATGTTTTTTCAGGTATCTTTTTAAGAAATCAATAGAACGACGGATTTCTTCCTGGGCATCAATCACTGGTTTGACACCCAGCTCTTGGATAATCGTTTCTTGCAAACTCATTCTTCTTCTCCTTCACCGAGGGCTTCCTTACGCATCTTGTCAATCAAGTCCATCTTGTCTTGCCATACATCACGCGCCAAATCTACTGGATAGTGCTGCGGATTGAGCACGCGCTTGTACTCATCCCACAGCTTGTCAAATTCCTTACGGGCATAAGCCTGAATCTCAGTCAAGCTAGGCAGGTTGTAAATCAATTTTCCGTCTTTGAAGATATCCACCAAGAGAGGCACAGCATCAAAATTACGAACGGTCTTCTTGATATAGGTATAGGTCGGATGGAACATCTTGATTTCTGTCATGCTGGCAACATCTACGCCATCATAAGTGATATAATCGCCTTCTGACTTGCCTTTTTCACGACTGGTAATGCGCCACACCTGCTTCTTACCTGGCGTAGACACTTTTTCAGCATTATTTGACAGCTTAATCGTATTGCGCATGTTCCCATTTTCATCTTCAATGGCCACAATCTTATAAACTGCACCAAGAGCTGGCTGGTCATAAGCTGTAATCAGCTTGGTACCCACGCCCCAGACATCAATCTTGGCCTTTTGCATCTTGAGGTTGAGGATGGTATTTTCGTCCAAATCATTAGAAGCATAAATCTTAGCCTCTGTAAATCCAGCCTCGTCCAGTTGTTGACGGACTTTCTTAGAAATGTAGGCAATATCCCCAGAGTCAATCCGCACACCCATAAAGTTAATCTGATCACCCAGCTCACGCGCCACCTGAATGGCAGCTGGAACTCCGATGCGAAGGGTATCATAGGTATCCACAAGAAAGACGCAATTTTTGTGGGTCGCAGCATAAGCCTTGAAAGCCTCATAGTCGTTACCATAAACCTGTACCAAGGCATGGGCATGGGTCCCCAAGACAGGAATATCAAAGAGTTTACCAGCACGCACATTGCTGGTCCCATTGGCACCACCAATCACCGCTGCGCGTGTTCCCCAGATAGCCGCATCCATCTCTTGCGCCCGACGTGTCCCAAACTCCATCAAGGGTTCATCTTCGATAACCGAACGAATACGAGCTGCCTTAGTCGCCACCAAGGTCTGGTAGTTGACGATGTTTAGAAGAGCCGTTTCGACCAACTGGCATTGGGCTAGAGGACCTTCCACCTGCACAATAGGCTCATTAGCAAAAACCAAGTCCCCTTCTTGGGCAGAACGAACGGTCAACTCCAACTTGAAATTGCGGAGATAGTCCAAGAATGCCCCATGATAGCCTAGCGATTCCAAATAGGCAATATCACTATCTGAAAAACGCAGGTCTTCAAGATAACTCACAATTCTTTCCAAACCTGCAAAAACCGCATAGCCATTCTTAAAAGGCTGTTGGCGGAAATACACCTCAAAGACAGCCTTTTTATTGTGAATCCCTTGGTCAAAGTAAACCTGCATCATATTAATCTGGTACAAGTCCGTGTGCAATGTCAAACTATCATCTGGATACATACTTTTCCTACTTCCTTAGCTAGAAACCCATGAAAATTTTCAAGAACTTTCATGTATTCCAATAAATTAGTACTATTATATCACATTTTAGCTGGATTGAGAAAAGAGTAACAAGCTATTCTCCACTCTCCAGTTCCTCCATATCCTGTTCAAACTTTTTCTGAGCCCATTCACCAAAATTTCTTAAAGTTAGGTTTCCAATAAAAACCCATGGAAGATAAAGAAGATAAGTAAGGATCCAAGCAGACAGATATTTAAAATTCAAAGGATTATGCTGATAAATCTCAACATTGAACTGGTAGTTCTGGAGCATCAAGATGGCTGTAATTGCAAGAGTCACTAGTAAGCATCCCAAAATCGTAAAATGAAATCGGCTATAATAGGTCACTCCGAGATTTCGAGCACGGTTAAAAAAGTAAAATGTCCCTATGATGATAACGATAAGCAGCATATTAGGATTAAAAAGGCTTGGTGCCAATACTGCCACTAAATAGCTTAGAAGTACAAGCCCAATAAAGAGTGAAAAAGACTCTGCTCCAGCTTTATTGATTAGTTGTTCTTCTCTTTCGTCAAGTAATTGATAATGAATGAATTTATTTACCATCTTCTTCCTCCCAAACTTGCTGATTTCTGCGATTCAAGTATAGGATAACTCTATCCATAGAAAAACTCCCAACGAGATAGATGATAACTGCTAGAACCACTTTTAGGGAGTACTTCCAAGTCAATAGACTGACCAGTTCCTCGCGATTGCCTATGATATCAATCAATAAAATCACTATAGAGAATCCTAAAGCAGATAAAATTCTTTCTTTTCCAGTATTCTCAACAATATCTCGAATGTCAATTCCAACATACATGCGGCGAATAATGGCATACAAACCGACTCCAATCAATAAAAGTAATTCTGGTAAATAGGACAAAAGTGTTAAATTGAAAATATAAACTTTGGCAAAAATTTCCAGTGCCAAAAATAGGCAAATTCCCAAGAGAATTTCTCCTGAAATGTTTCCGTCCAATTTTTCCGTACGTTCATCTTTAATCACAAGTTTCTTTCTATTTTTCATCTTCTTCCTCCCAAAATAATTGATCTAAAGTTTTGCCTAAGCATCTGCAAATGGACTGGCAGAGGGAGAGACTAGGATTGTATTTCCCAGCTTCAATCAGACCTATAGTCTGCCTAGTAACACCTACAGCTTCTGCCAAATCCCCTTGTGTTAAATCACGCTCCACCCGAGCTAATTTTAATTTTAAATTTTTAGTCACTAGCGTCCTCCTTCAACATTTTAAAAAGTTGCGCTTCTTTTAAAAATATTATACCATATATCTAACTTAATGCAATATATAAATGTCATTTTGTAATATTTTATTAACAAAAAAACTCTCTATCATCTTACATGGTAAAGAGTATTCGTTCTTATTTGATACTTAGCTAAGCTCCTCTTCAAAGGATAGAAGTCTAGGTCACAAATCCTTTTGGTAATAGTATCTTTGTCCTGTGTAAGGATAGTCTTGCAAAGCAAAGACTTCCTTGTAGCCATGCTTCTGATAAAAGTCTGGTGCCTGGAACTGGTAAGTATTGACAAAAGCAAAACGACAGTTTCGATTCTTAGCTTCAGTTTCTGCTTGCTGCAGTAGTTTTGAACCGATTCCTTGCCCTCGCAGTTCCTCTTTTACAAATAAATACTCGATTTCTAGCCAATTTCCAAAAGTCTCTGCTACTAAGCCTGCCAGGAGATTGCCCTTTTCATCTTCGACATAAAGATTAAGTGGCTCACTTTCAGCTTCTTCTCTTTTTGAACGATTATAAGCACGAATCAAATTCCCAATTTCTTGCTCCTTCTGGGATTCCTTATTTTCCAATCTAAAGTACATCTAAACCTCCTCGAAAACTGATACAGCTTGATTATAGTCTTATTTCAAAAGGCTGTCAAACTAGCAAAAACCCACCAACCTGAGTTGATGAGTTTCAAATCTATTTTCTAAATTTCCACTGGCTATAAATCCCGAAACCGATAATCCAGATAGCTGAACCGATTGCTCCTACAAATGTAGACTCTTGTAAAAAGAGGGTTACAAAGACAAAGGCAAAGAAGAGCATGGTTAACGGATTTAGGAAACGATAGTGGGGCATGAGGTAGCCATCCGCCATAAAGTCTGGTGACTTGCGATACTTAAGGTGAGCCACCATGATCAAGATATAAATGGCGATATAAACACCTGATGATGATGCCGTAATCAAGGCAAAGGCATCCGAAACTCCTGGCAAGACATTGATAAAGGCCGCTAGGGCAATCAAGATTGCTGAAGCGATGATGGCATTTTGTGGCACATTGTGGCGAGAAAGGGTATCCGCCTTGATTGCTTTTAGGAATGGATTTGGCGAATCATGAGCAATCTGGTACAAATGACGCCCTGTTGAATAAAGGGTTGAGTTAAGGGCAGATGCTGCTGATGTCAAAACAACGAAGTTAATCAAGGCTGCCGCCCACTTGATACCGGCTAATTCAAATACTGTAACAAAGGGAGAATCAGCCGAAGCAAGTTCACGCCAGGGAATGATAGCCATGATGGCTAAGAGGGCACCACCATAGAAAAAGACGATACGTAGAGGAATTTCCTTAACGGCTTTTGGCAAGACCTGACGTGGATTTTTAGTTTCAGAAGTTGTGACCCCGATAAACTCAATCATGAGGTAGGCAAAGAAGACCATCTGGAAGGCCATGACAAAGTTGACTCCACCATTTGGGAACAGTGAGAAATTGTCAGCAATATTAGCCAAACTTGCTACTCCATGTGGTGTCTTAAAGCCTGTCAAGACCATAAAGACTCCTGTTGCAATCATAGCTAAAATAGCCACAATCTTGACCATAGCAAACCAAAACTCAACTTCTCCAAAGAGCTTCACCGCAATCAGATTGACCAAGGCTAGAATGGTCAAAAATCCAATCTCAATCATCCAACTTGGCCAGCTAGGGAACCAAAACTGAACATAGTGAGAGATGGCTGTGATTTCTGCCATACCGATAAAGACAACGGATAGCCAGTAAGACCAAACTGAGAAATAACCCCAACCCTTACCCAAATGACTCGTGATAAAGTTGATAAAGGTATGTTGCTCAGGATCTTGATAAAGCATTTCCCCAACCGCACGCATCATGAGGAACATGAAAGCCCCAGTAATCATATAAATCAGTACAATGGAAGGACCTGTTAAGCTGATAGAGCGACCTGCTCCCAAAAAGAGTCCTGTTCCAATTGTTCCCGCAATGGCCATAACCTGCACGTGACGATTGGTCAGACCACGCTCCATCTTATTTTTTTTCTTCTTTGAACTCATAACGTCTCCAATTCAATTTAAAATGGAAAAAGGAGTGAGTGAAGCGCACAGCCTCCCCACTCCTTTTTTCTGTTTTTAGGCTGTTTTTTCAACCTTTAAGATTTTTACATCATAGCTACCGACAGGTGTTTCAATGGTTGCTGTGTCACCTGTTTTCTTGCCAATCAAGGCTTGTCCAATTGGGCTTTCATTTGAAACTTTACCTGCAAAGGCATCCGCACCGGCTGAACCTACGATAATATAAACTTCTTCTTCGTCCTCACCAATTTCTTGGATAGTGACTGTTTTACCAATCGCTACTTCATCATCTGCAACTGAGTCACTATTGACGATTTCAGCGTAACGGATTTTTGTTTCCAAGCTAGAGATTTGTCCTTCGACAAAGGCTTGTTCATCCTTAGCTGCTTCGTATTCACTGTTTTCAGAAAGGTCACCGTAGGAACGAGCAATCTTAATGCGTTCTACCACTTCTGGTCGGCGGACCAATTTCAATTCTTCTAATTCTTTTTCAAGTTTTTCCTTTTCCGCAAGGGTCATAGGATATGTTTTTTCTGCCATTTTTCTCAACTTTCTTCTGATGATATTTTCTAAAGAAAATTATGTGAAGTATCACATAATTTTAGTTTGTTTGGTTTAATTTGCTGTTGACATGGTCGGCAACATTCCGATCATGTTCTTCTTTATTGCTAGCATAGTAGACCTTACCATCTGTCACATCTGCAACAAAGTAAAGGTTTTCACTCTTAGTCTGATTGATACTTGACTCGATAGCATCCAAGCTTGGACTATCTACCGGACCAGGCATGAGGCCTAGATTTGTATAGACATTATATGGTGAATTAATTGATGTATCGATTCCAGCATCGTCAGCAAGACTAATCTTCTGACCAAGTTTGCCTTGGGCATACAAGATGGCAATATTGCTTTGAAGTGGCATACCAAGATTCAAGCGGTTGTAGAATACACCTGCAATCAACTTACGATCGTCAGTCTTAGCTCCTTCTTTTTCTACAAGTGAAGCAATGGTCAGCAATTCATTGACCGTTAAATTCTTAGACTTAATCGTACTGTAATGAGGTGCCAAAGTCTTATCCATAGTTGCCAACATCTCATCAATCAAGCTTTCAACAGTTGTGCTTTCCTTGATAGAGTAAGTAGCTGGGAAAAGGAAACCTTCCAAACGGTAACGAGCCCCACTTTCCTTTGTAGGCAAGCTTTCAAGTAGACTCGGATATTTGGCAACTTCTTGACTGATAAAGCTATCGTCTTGAACTTTTGCTAGGAAAGCATCCGCTGTCAAAGGCTCTTTGAAGTCACCTTGCAATTGACCTACAGCTTGTGCCATTTGATCAATCGTATAACCTTCTGGAATTGTCAAAGTCGCAAGAACAGGTTCTTGAGCTTCAGCTGTTCCACCTTTTTGTAGTTCGTGGATGATATCTTCTGTACTCATGCTCTTTTGCAAATTATAGTAACCTGATTTCAAATCAGCATAATTTTTATACTTAGCATACAAGCTAAAAACTAGACCGTGTTTAATCAAGCCGGCATCTTCAAGTGTCTTACCGATTTCTTGAACATTAGAGCCTTCTGGGATTTGAACCGTTACATATTGCTTAGAATCAGCGTCAACAGGCTGTAAAGATGACTGAACATACTGATAACCGAAGTAACCACCTGCCGAAATCAAGGCAAGGAAAATCAGTAGAGAAATGAAGAAGGCCTTGAATCCTGATTTTTTCTTCTTAGTAGGCTGGACTGTCTCACGACGGCTACGACGTGGAGTTGAAGGCATTCCTTCTACAGCTTTCTTTTCCACTACTGGTTGTGAAGTAGGAACTTCTTTTTTTACTACTTCTTTCTGCCCTTCTGTCTTATAAGAAACAGCTACTCTTGTTGGAATTTCATTAAATTCCTTTTCTACTTTTCTAGGACTAACAGGTCCTGGAGTTGGTCTTGATACTTCCTCAGCTGATGGAGCAGAAGGTCCTTCTTGACTCGGGTGACTAGGAGCAAGTGGAGCTTGTCTTACAGCCTCTTCTGCGGGAGAAGAAGGCACATCTTGACTTGGATGACTTGGAACAGTAAGAGTTTCTCTTTTAATCTCATCTGATGGAGAAGCCGGTAAATCTTGGCTCGGGTGAGTAGGCACGGTAGGAGCTTTTCTCATAATCTCCTCTACAGCTGATAGAGAATCTTCCATTATCTCTTCTATCGACTGGTCATTCTTAGAAGAAAATTGAGGTTTTATTGAAGCTAAATTAACTTCCTCCTGATCTTCTTCATGTTTTTTAACTCGTTCTAAATCTCGTAAAATCTGCTCTTTAAAGCTTAATTTTTCTTCTTCTCTTGACTTTTCACTCAAAAATTTTTCCTCCTCGTTGACAATCCATAATATTATATCTTAAAAGTCTAGGAAAAGCAACCTATGATGCCTTGTCTTGCCTATTTTTTAGCTTCCCAGACCATATCATACCAAGTTTCCCCTGCAAAGGTTGACTGGGACAAGCCTTCGTTGACAAATCCGTGTTTTTCATAGTAGGCGATGAGATAGTCATGACAGGTTAGGTTAATGCCTTCTCTCTCATCTTCAAGAGCAACTTCTTTCAAAGCTATTAGCAATTTCTGACCCAGTCCTAGTCCCTGTGCTTCCTTAGCAATAGAGAGACAGGTCACAGAGATATAGCCACCAGGCTCATGACTATAGTCTTTTATGTCTTCTGTAAAAGACTGATCTTGCAGATGTCGGTATGGTCCAACTGGCCCTTCGATATACCCCATGATTCTACCTTCTTTTTCCGCAACCAGAAAAGAGGTCTGAATTTCTCGCAAATGCGCCTCAAAAACAGTGCGAGGAATGGCTTCTTCGATCGAAAAATTTTCTAGTTCAATCTCAACGATACGATCTAAATCTTCTAATCTTGCTTTCCTAATTTCCATTGTGCCTCCAGATAAAAGGGATTAAACCAAATCATACTAAAACCCTGGCTAGTTGCATAAAGCGAAGTTTCTTCATCAATAAAACCGTTCATTTCAAAATAGGAAAGCAGCTCATCAGGACTCTTCAAACGAATCCCTTTGTAATCCAGCTCAACTGCCACCTCTTTCAAGGCTGCAAGAAGAAGTGTTCCCAAGCCCTGTCTCTGATGGTCAGCCTCGATAACTAAAGAATGTATTTTTAGACATTGCGGATTGTCTAACTGGGGACTTGATAGAATATAGCCTAAAAGTTGATTTTCATCCCTAGCTAGAAGAAAGGTATCCGCACACTTACGGATACTTTCTTCTAAAATATGGGAAGGTTGCTGCTTTTCAGCTGAAAAAGACGAAGTTTGAAGTGCCTCTATCTCAGCCAAATCAGACTTACTTGCCTGAATGATCTTAATTGGAATTTCCATGGGAACATCCTACTGAACATTGCTTGTCAAGTTAGACAAGAGTTGCTCAAATGAGTATTCATAGGTTTGGATATCTCCTGCTCCCATAAAGACATAGACAGCATTATCATGGTCAAGGAGTGGAGAAACATTTTCAACAGTAATGACTTGGTGTTTTTTGTTGATTTTTTGGGCTAGGTCTTCTACCTTAACGTCACCATGGTCTACTTCACGAGCTGACCCATAAATTTGCGCTAGATAAACAGCATCCGCTTGGTTCAAAGCGTGAGCAAATTCGTCCAACAAGGCAATGGTTCTTGTAAAGGTATGCGGTTGGAAGACTGCTACAATTTCCTTGCTTGGATATTTCTGACGAGCCGCATCCAAGGTCGCAATAATTTCTGTTGGATGGTGGGCAAAGTCATCGATAATCACTGTATCATTGACAATTTTCTCGGTGAAACGACGCTTAACACCGGCAAATGTTTTCAAGTGCTCACGCACCAAGTTCAAATCAAATCCTGCTGTGTAAAGAAGACCAATAACGGCTGTCGCATTCATGATATTGTGACGACCAAAGGTTGGAATGTGGAATTGCCCCAAGTCTTGTCCACGGAAGTGAACGGTGAAGGTTGAACCAGTTGTTGAACGAAGAAGCTCACTAGCTACAAAGTCATTGCCCTCAGCTTCAAAACCATAATAATAAATCGGAGCATTAGACGTAATTTTACGCAATTCTGCATCTTCACCATAGACAAAAAGACCCTTGGTAATTTGTTTAGCATAGTCGTTAAAGGCATTGAAAACATCCTCTAGACTTGTGAAATAGTCTGGATGGTCAAAGTCAATGTTGGTGATAATAGAGTATTCTGGGTGATAAGGCATGAAATGGCGCTCATATTCGTCAGATTCAAAGACAAAATATTTGGCATTGGCTGAACCACGACCGGTCCCGTCTCCAATCAAGAAGCTAGTATCCGTGATATGAGACAAGACATGAGACAACATACCTGTCGTTGAAGTTTTTCCATGCGCTCCTGCTACTCCCATGCTAACAAAGTCGCGCATAAAGCTACCTAAGAACTCATGGTAACGTTTGTAGCTAATGCCATTTTGGTCCGCATAGGCAATTTCGACGTTGTTATCTGGACGAAAGGCATTTCCAGCGATAATTTCCATATCACCGTCTAGGTTCTTTTTATCAAAAGGAAGAATGGTAATTCCTGCCTGCTCAAGACCACGTTGAGTAAAGTAGTACTTTTCAACATCTGAACCCTGTACCTTATGCCCCATTTGGTGCAACATCAAGGCCAAGGCACTCATCCCTGATCCCTTAATTCCGATAAAATGATATGTCTTTGGCATGTTTTCTCCCCTATTCTGTAATTCTTGTCAGATTCAACTCTTGGGCAACCCGACGTTCTTGTTCTGTTTGTTTACTTTTTTTATTGTAGATTTGGCTCTTCTTTAGAAAATCATAGTTGTTTTTCTTTGGAGCAGGTGCTGACACTTCTTCATTCTTGGTAGGGATAGAATGAACTTCTTCCGCCAAGATATAATGAGACTGGGTCAATTTTTGGCTATATTTGACAAATTCACCAGGGTTTTCCTTTTGGAAAGGCGCTGTCGGTTGATTGCCCTGTCTAACAAGGCCTGATTTAGAATGACGTCTCGCACGGCTGAAATCCTGAGTTAAATAGTTAGCAGAGCGTTTCTTTTTCAAGTCTGCACGCGCTTCTTCACGCGCCACCTCTGCATAGCTCTTTCCTTCTTTTTTAACCCCTAAAGGAGCTTTTTTAGGTTTCTCGACTTGCTTTTCAATCGGTTTGACTGGTTTTTCTTCAGTAATAGGAGCCCATTCTAAATAATTTTTATCTCGATACTCACCCTTGATATTACTGATCAGATCAGACTCATCGTACAAGTTCATGACTGGCATTTCAGTCAGCATGACCTCGTCATCTGACACCAATGGAAATCGTTCTTGTTTCATTTTCTATTTCCTTTCAACACTTCATTATAGCGTATTGTCTTGATTTTTCAAGTGCTGGCTTCAGAAATTCCCAAAATTTCTCTAATTTCTGCTAGGCTGAGACTGCCACGTGACTCTGTTCCATCCAATACTTGTGACACCAGATGTTTCTTTTGTTCTTGGAGTTCCTGAATTTTTTCTTCAATGGTTCCCCTGGTCACTAAGCGATAAACCTCAACCGTTTCTTCCTGACCCATCCGATGGGCACGGCCAATAGCTTGCGCTTCCACCGCAGGATTCCACCAAAGGTCAACCAAGATAACCGTATCAGCACCTGTCAGATTCAGACCGACACCACCAGCCTTGAGGGAAATCAGAAAGGCATCTCTTTCCCCTTGGTTAAAGGCCTTGGTCATGTCTTGTCTTTCCTTGGCTGGGGTTGAACCGGTAATTTTAAAGGAAGTCAAGCCCAAGTCTGGCAGTTCTTGTTCAATTTTCTCCAACATTCCCTTGAACTGAGAAAAAATCAAGACACGGTGTCCACCGTCTGCAACCTGTAGCAGCAGGTCTCGGAGACTATCCAGTTTGCCACTGGCACCCTGATAATCTTCCATAAAGAGGGCAGGAGTGTCACAGATTTGACGCAAGCGCATTAAACCAGACAAGATTTCCACACGACTACGCTGAAATTCCTGATCTGACACCTGAGCCAAACGGTCTCGCATCTGTTGTAACTGGGCTAGGTAGATAGCCTTTTGCTGGTCTTCCAGTTCATTCTTATAAACCACTTCAATCAAGTCTGGTAATTCAGTCAGAACTTCTTCTTTCTTGCGCCGCATCACGAAAGGTTTGATAAACTGAGCAACGCGCTCAGCTGGTAATTTCATAAATTCTTTCTTGCTTGGCAAGAGTCCTGGCATGACGATTTGGAAAATAGACCACAGCTCACCTAGATGGTTTTCAATAGGAGTCCCTGATAAGGCAAAAACTGACGGCACCACAAACTGTCTCAAGGTCTGGGCAATCTTGGTCTGGGCATTTTTCATGACCTGAGCTTCATCTAAGAAAAGGAAGTCAAAGGCCAGCCCCTGATAAAGCTCACTGTCCTGACGGAAGGTAGCATAGCTCGTCACATAGATTTGATGGCTCTCGGCAAGAATCTCCTCACGACTAGCTTTCAATCCATGAACAACAGCCACATCCAACTGTGGAGCAAATTTCTGAAATTCATCTGCCCAGTTGTAAATCAAACCTGACGGTGCTAAAATCAAAATCCGACTTTCTTTTGTCACTTGACTAGTCAAAAAAGCAATAGTCTGCAGGGTTTTACCAAGTCCCATATCATCAGCCAAAATCCCACCAAAACCATAATGATAGAGCATTTGCAGCCAGCCGATTCCCTTTTCCTGATAATCTCGTAAGTCAGCCTTGACCTGAGTTGCTTGTCGAGGAAAGTCCTCTGGATGCGTCAAATCCTGGGCCAAATTCTGGAATTCCTGTGAAAAAGAAACACGGTCACGCCCTTCAAAAAGATGAGCTAAACTGTAGGCCAAGGATTTTCGAGCCTGCAAAGCCCCATCTTTTAATTCAAGCTGCCCCAGTTCCTGTAAATTTTGACGAATTTTCTTGGTTTCTTCATCGAAAAAGTAGACTTGATTGGACGAATCAATATAAAAATCTTGATTGTCAACCAAGGCCTGCAAGGCTTGGTCAATTTCCTCTTGGGCAATATCTTGAAAATCAAACTGGATTTCCAAAAGACCTCCCTTGGAGGCAATCTGCACTTGAGGGCTCGCTAGGTTATAAAGTTCTTCTAACTTGTCTGATAGGTCAACATCCCCGAGTTTTTCAAAAACCGGAATGATATCATGGAAGAAATGATAGACAGACTCTGCTTTTAAGGCCTGACGCCAAGATTGAAAATCGGCTTCAAAACCAGCTGCCAAACAGACTTGGAAAATTCCTTCTTCTAAATCAGCATCACTTGAAAAGGGCAATTCTTCTAGCTCTTGTCGGCTAGATACCTGTCTATCCCCATAATCAAACCGGATTTCCAGACGAATCCGATTGTCCTCTTCCCTATCAAAGTAAAAAGAGGGTGCAAAAGTTTTGATTTGTAGACGTTCTGGAGCTGAAACAGTACCCATCTGGCTAAAGAGAGTCAGACAGGAAGCCAACTTATCGCGATCACTGCTATCAAATTGCAGGAATTTCTTTCCATGTTGATCCAAAGGCAGAGCTTTGATTTCCTTAAGAAGACGCATCTGCTGGTCTGTTAGAAAATAAACCTGTCCTTTATGGAAAAGCACAGCTCCCTGATAAAAGACATTGACCCTTGGACTCTCACTGATTTCCATTTCAAAATAATCCGAGTATTCTGTTACTGTAAAGGCAAAGAGATTGGCACCAACATGCAAATCCTGAAAAAGCAAGGTCTGGTAGCTATTCACTTGGTGGTCAAATTGAAAATGGGGTAAGGCCATCAGTAAATTCACACCCTGCTCAAAAAAGGTCAGAGGAAAAAAGAGGTGCCGACCTTGATTTTGGAAAAAGAGGTCTGGAGCCTGTCCTTCCTCCATCATTCCCCGCAAGAAAGTCAGAAGTTCTTGGCTGGCCTCATCAAAGGCTTCCCAAGACAAGGACTCCTCATAAATCTTGCCAATCATATAAGACTTTCTCTGCTCGACAATCCTTAAAAAGAGTGGAATGTCTCGAATGACATAATATTTTTGGCTATTGATTTGGCCGATTCTCAGGGTCCACAAGATATAATTGGTTCCTGCTTCCACCTGCCCCACAGCCGATAATTCATAGGCACGTTCTGATTTTGGAGACAAGATTCGATCCAAAAACTTGCCACCCAAGGTCACCTTGGTTTCAACGGCCTCTTTTTCTTCATGACCTTCTTCCAGACTTTGCAAGATTTCCTGACCACGCTCATCATTTTTCAGAAAATGCTCTAGCGCTGCCAAATGCACACAGTAGCCCCTCTTTTGGAAAAAATCGCAGGCACAAAAAACCAAATCATCCTCTAAACTATAGCGCAGTTCTTCTTCTGCAACGCGAGCGTAGAGCCGATTGTTCTTTTCCTTGATAATGTCAACCTTACCAGTTTCATAAAGGGCAACGCCTTCGATACGGACTTTCCCCGGAATCAATTTAGCCATATTTTTACCTTTACCTTATCTTTTTATTATACCATATTTTCCCCTATGAAAATAGCCTTCTAAGGATACTTTTCTCCTAGAAGGCTGGATTTTTAACGTTTGGCAAAAGTCGTCACAATCCGCTGACAAACTTCTTGCAACAGGGATTTAGGCATGGCTACATTGAGACGGGCATGGAGACTTCCTTCCTCTCCAAAATCCAAACCACGGTTAAGGATAACCTTGGCTTCATTTCTCAAAAGCTCTTGCAATCTTTCATCAGTCAGGTCATAGGCTGAAAAATCAAGCCAAATCAAGTAGGTTCCTTGCGGTTTCATGACCTTGATTTTAGTCTCTTTTCCAAATAAATCCACCACATAATTGATGTGGTCTTCAAAGACTTGCTTGAGTTCCTCTAGCCAACCCTTCCCATAGCGATAGGCAGCTTCTGTCGCCAAATAACCCAAACCTGAAATTTCATGCTGGTTATTGGCTAACTGGCGTTTCTGGTAAACCACTCTCAACTTAGGATTTTCAATGACTGCATAGGAATTTTTTGTTCCAGCGATGTTAAAGGTTTTAGTGGCACTACTCAAGACGATAGCAAATTCTTTAAAGTCAGGGTTGACAGTATTGAAGGAATGATGCTTGTGACCAAAGAGGGCCAAATCTTGGTGAATCTCATCTGAAACCAAGAAAACACCGTGTTTTTGGCAGAGTTGGCCAATCTTCTCCAACACTTCCTTTTCCCAAACACGTCCACCAGGATTGTGAGGGTTGCAAAGAATATAAAGTTTGACATCCTCTTCTACCAAATCCTTTTCAAGTCGGTCAAAGTCAATCTCAAACAGACCATCCTTTTCCACCAAAGAATTGGTAATCAATCTACGGTTGTTCAACTTGACACTGCGTGCAAAGGGTGGATAGACAGGTGTGTTAATCAAAACCGCATCGCCTTCTTTTGTAAAGGCTTGAATAGCTGTTGAGATGGCTGGTACCACACCCTCGATAAAGACAAGAGCCTCTTTGTCAAAGTGGTAACCGTGTTGTGTGGCTTCCCACTTTTGAACTTCCTTAATTAACTCTTCACTGGCATAGGTATAGCCATAAACCAGTTGATCAGCGTAAGTCTGCACGGCTTGGCGGATTTCAGGCAAGACTACAAAGTCCATATCCGCTATCCAAGCTGGTAGGACTTCACTATCCGTTTCTGCTTCTTTCCATTTATAGGTATGATGCCCTAAACGGTTTGGCAGGCTTGTAAAATCATATTTTCCCATCTTTGTCTTATCCTTCTAATGCTTGGCGCAAATCTGCAATCAAATCTCTAGCATCCTCAATCCCAATCGACAAACGCAAGAGGTCATCTGTCAAACCATAAGAATGGCGCACTTCTGCTGGAATATCAGCGTGAGTTTGCGTCGTTGGATAAGTAATAAGACTTTCTACCCCACCCAAACTTTCCGCAAAAGAGAAGACCTTGAGACTGTTCAAAATATGAGGAATGCGTGTTTCATCCGCTACCTTAAAGGAAATCATGCCCCCACGACCAGTGTAGAGAACTTCCTTAACTGCTGGAGAATCCTTCAAAAAGGCAACCACTTCTTGGGCGTTAGCTGTTGAGCGCTCCATACGAAGAGACAAGGTCTTGAGACCACGAATCAATTGATAACTGTCAAATGGAGACAAGACTGCCCCTGTCGTATTGAGATTGTAGAAAAGCTTTTCGTATAGTTCTAAACTATTGGTCGCAACCACTCCAGCCAAGACATCATTGTGGCCTGCTAGATACTTGGTTGCCGAATGAAGAACGATATCTGCTCCATCTTCAATCGGACGTTGGTAGATAGGGCTGTAGAAGGTATTGTCCACCACTACTTTGGCACCCTTAGCATGAGCCAATTTTGCTAGTTTTTCGATATCAAATTCCAACATCAAGGGATTGGTTGGCGTTTCGATATAGAGAACATCCACATCCTTCTCCAACTCGGCAATCAACTCTTCTTCTGTATTGGCATAGTTAAAATGGAAACGGCCTTCTTGCTCCACTTGGTTGAACCAGCGGAAAGAACCACCATAAAGGTCACGGACAGCCAAGACCTTACTTCCTACTGGGAAGACACTAAAGGCCAGTACAATAGCTGACATCCCTGAGCTAGTAGCTAGGGCATAGTCTGCGGACTCAATAGCCGCCAAGACTTCCTCAGCCTTACTACGAGTTGGGTTTTTAGTGCGCGTATAGTCAAATCCAGTAGATTGACCAAACTCTGGATGCTGATAGGTCGTTGAAAAATGAAGCGGTGTCACCAAAGCTCCTGTCGCTTCATCTGATTTAATGCCCGCCTGGGCCAAAATTGTGTTGATGTGTAATTCCTTGCTCATACAATACCTCCAAATCTATAGTAACTATTGTACCACTTATTTTCATCAACTCATTTTCTTCTTTTCAAGAGCTAGTTATAGTTTCAAACTATAGACTTATCGAGTAAAGCTAAAAAAGAATCCAGAAAACTTTCCAGATTCTTTTGTGACGATGATTGCTAGTGCTTACTTAGACTGAAAGAAATCCTGTTGGGATAAAGAGTCATAATGGTCTTTGTTAAATTGATATTGGCCCACATGCTGACCAATCTGACCAACATCCACGGAAAAAATATAGTCTTCATTTTGATAGTGCCAGTTCAGCCTAACTGTATTCAAGACTGTCTTATAAGTAAAATCTTGAACTTGATTCCAAGGCATCTCTACGACTTGATTAGAACGATTTCCAGTTACATCACTGATGTCCATCAAGTAGATTCCCTTAGGCGTGAATGCCAGAATCTTAGGCTTCACACTCGACTGAACATAGTAGGCTCCTCCTACAATGAAAAAATCAATAAAGGATTTGAACCATGTCTTTTTCTTGAAAGCCATCAGAAAATTCTTTTGCCCTTCAATGTGGCAAGTTGAAAGAAATGATGCAATCTGTTTTTCTGTTGCAAACTCCATAATAGCGCCCATGATGATACCTCCATAAAAATCACTAAATAGGCAGATAAGGACTCTTCACATAAAAGAAGAACTTATCATTTGTTGCATTTTATATTACTTTTTCAGTAGACGGCATCCCTCCTATAAAATCATCCTAGCATGTGTATACTTCAATCAACATTGGGTAGATTTTCGAAAATATCGGCTCACGTTTTTGTTATATTCATTATAACATAAACTCAAGAAACAAAGAAAAAAATGTGAGATTTTTCTTCCAAATTTACCATCATTCTATTAAAAAACGACAGTTTCCTTCGAAACCATCGTTTTTCTTGAAAAATCCCTATTTGACATGTTTTGCCAATTCTTCTTGGGCTTTTTTATTGGATTCTTCTTTTTCTTTCAGCCATTTTTCTTTGGCTTTTTCATATTCGTCTTTTGTAACTGTCTTATCTTGTAATTTGAGGTATTTATATGATTCAACCCCTTTATTACCAGCCAATGAATATGGTGTTGAGAAAGGAACGATTTTTCTCAATGTTGGTGTTCCACCAAGTGAAACATTTGGAATTGCTAGAGAGCTATCCACCAACCAAGCTTGGGCATCCGCATATTTTTCATAACGTTTAGCTGGATCTTGCTCCTTATTAGCTTCTTCCAACATTTGAGTGTAGACATCCAGCCCAACAGCCTTAGCCTTGTCATTGGCTTCACCTGGCTCTATACCTAGATTTTGCATCAAACCACCAGAATTAACGTTAAAGACGTCAAGATAGGTTGAAGGATCTTGATAGTCTGCAGTCCAACCACCATTGTAAAGATCATAATCTTTCTGAGCTGCAGTTTGAGCAAGATAACCTGAACTATCATAGTCCTCTGTAGAAAGTTGATGAACATCAATCACAACATTATCTGCACCTAAGACAGATTCTATTGATTGCTTCATGGAATTGATTCCTTGAATTTCAGCCTTATTAGCCAAATCTATAGTTTTATCTAAGTGTATAGGGAATTGGACTCCTTTGGCTTGGAGTTCTTTCTTAGCTTCAGCAAATTTAGCTTTAGCTTTTTCTGGATTGTAGTATGGATCCTGGGCATCTGCAAAGTTGATTCCTTGCCATTCCTTACCGTAATTCACCATCTTAGAGGCTACTACTTCACCAAAGTCTTTTCCCTTGATACTTACGAAATTTGGAGGAACAACCAAGTTACGCAAAATCTTAGTTGCCCCCTCTTCTCCTTGAGATTGAGCCCCGTAAGCTGTACGATCATAGGCAAAGTTAATGGCTTGACGGAAGTTTTTGTTAAGAACTGCTTCTTGAGTTGATTTCTTTTCAGCATCACTTGTCTTAGAAGTGAATTTATAAGATTTTCTATCCAAGTTAAAGTTTAAGAAGTAAGAAGTGGCATCTTGCAAGCTATAGATGATATTATCCTTATTCTTCTCTTTAATCCCTTCAAAACTTGAACTATTTGGATAGAGACGAGCATAGCTATAGGCACCCTCCACAAAGTTACGAGCCAGTGCATCTTGGTCACTACCATCATAATAAGCCAATTTCACATCATCTACAAAGACATTTTTAGCATCCCAGTAGTTAGGATTTTTCTTGAATTCGATGACCGATTTTGAAACAAAGGATTTCATCAAGAAAGGTCCATTGTACAAAATGCTAGATGGATCTACCTTCCCGAAATCATCCCCTTTTGATTTCAAGAAATCTGCATTGACTGGAAAGAGAATCGTTGAGGTTGTTTTTGAGTTCCAATAAGATTCTGGTCGTGTCAAGGTATATTGAACGGTTTGATCATCAAGAGCCTTAACTCCGACAGTTGAAAAGTCGCTTGTTTTACCAGTGATATAGTCATCTAAACCAGCAACGGATTCTTGTACTAAGTACAAGGCTTCTGATTTTTTATCAGCCGCATATTTCAAACCAGTGACAAAATCTTGGGCAGTTACAGGAGCATATTCTTCTCCATCTGCAGTATACCACTTAGCATCTTTACGCAGTTTGTAGGTATAGGTCAAACCGTCCTTAGAAACACTCCAATCCTCTGCCAAAGATGGAATATAGTTTCCATACTGGTCATTTTCCATGAGCCCATCTACCAAATTGACCACGATATCATTGGTCGTTGCACGGTTTTCTGCTAGATAATTCAAACTTGATGGGTCACTTACGTAAACATAGTTATATGTTTTTGATGCTGTGCTAGAATTTCCACAGGCACTTAACAAAATACCTGCACTTAACACGACACCTGCAAGTGCTGCATACTTGGCCTTAGACTTTTTCATCTCCAGAACCTCCTGATTTAAATATTTGTTTTATTATACAACTCGTATTTTATTTAGTCAATGGGTTTTTTAAAAAAATTAATCATTACATCTACAAACTATAGAAATTATTCTACAAAATAATAAAAAAGAGAATAATTCAAGCATTTCATGATAGAAATGTTCAAATTATCCCTTTTATTTATAAAAAATTATTGAGAAATTCTAAATTTTACTCGCAGGCGATCTGCTTGAGCTTTTCCAATCACCTTATCCAATAAACGAGTACGGAGACTCATGACTCCGTATACTCCTCCACCCATGGCACCGACAAGAGCTACATAAAGGAAGCTCCACAAACGTCCACTTGGTTGGAATACAAATCCTAAAATCCACTGGATGGCACCGACACCGATGAACATAACAAGGGTCAATAAACTGATTAAAATAGTTCTCTTCAAAATCACCTTGCGCTTAACACCAGTTACCTTACAAATATCCCGATACATCAAGACGTTAGGAATGATAAGACCGATGGTTGTGGAAATCAAAGGACCATAACTGTGGAAGAGGGCGATGGTAGGTATTTGCAAGACCAGCTTGGCAATGGAACCATAGATAAAATAGAGAACGGCCTTGCGGTTGCGGAACATGGCCTGAAGCATTGGAGACAAGACCATGTACAAGCCTAAAATAGTAGATTGCAAAACTGCAAAGACAAACAAGCCCATGGCCAAACTATCTGGCTTGCCATAGAAGACTGTATAAAGAGGTTCTCCTACCATAACCACTCCAACCGTTGCTGGTAGCAGGAATATAAAAAGCATGGTAATGCTATCCTGAACCAGACGAGAAGCTGCCTTCAAGTCCCCCTTGACATAGTTTTCAGTCAAGAGTGGTAAACCGACACCCCCAATTGAAACCCCTACAGAAATCAAAATCATAGTAATTTTATTTGGATTGGCAGAAAAATAAGAAAACATGACAATTAAGTCTTCATTACTGTAGTTGCTAAACCACTTCATGCTATTGATAAAGGTATTTTGGTCCAAGATTTGGAAAAGCTGAATAGCCGAACCAGTCAAGATAAAAGGAATAGCTTCCTTAATGGTATCAACCAAAAGACGCTTGCTGTTAATCTTATCCCCTGTTTCAAAGACTCTTTTGAGTAAACCTTCTTGAGCAAGGAAATAGACCAAAACTGCAAAACTGACTACCATACCGACAAAGGCCGCAAAGGTCGATTGGGTAACGGCTGCTAGGTAATCTCCTGAACCGAGCTTCATAATGATAAAGGTCGCTAAGAGCATCCAGATAACACGAATGACCTGCTCAGCGATTTGGCTCATGGCATAAGGTTTGAGGTTATTCATCCCTTGGAAAAATCCTCGGATAACACTCATAGACGGGAAAATCAAGACTCCCCAAGCCAAGCTTTGCATGATCGGTATCAAGTCTTTGCCCACGCCAGACAAGTCTGCTAGCCAAGGAGCAAAGACATACAAGACTAAAGCAAAAACGAGGCCAAGTCCTGTCATAAAGCCTAAAAAGCTCCGAATCAGGGCAAAGCTATGCTCCTCTTCTCGCATGGTATTATACTTGGCAACTTGCTTGGCCACCGCAACTGGAATCCCTGCTGTTGAAACCAGCAAGAACCAAGCATAGATATTGTAACCCATGGTAAAGAGACCATTTGCCGTAGCCGCATAAGACCCCATCCAGATGTACCAAGGGATAATATAGATGGCCCCAAGCAGGCGACTGATAAAGTTACTAGCCGTTAACCAAGCAGTCCCCCGTAACATCTGGGCCTGCTGGTGATTGTTTTCGTGCGACATAGATTCCTCATTCAATTTTGATAACTAGGAAAAACTCCTTATCTTCCATTATAAACTTTTCCTTGTTACTTGTAAATTTGCGACTTTCGGTTTACAATAGAAAGTATGATTAAGATTGAAACCGTATTAGATATATTAAAGAAAGATGGTCTCTTCCGCGAGATTATCGACCAAGGACATTATCACTTCAACTACAGCCATGTCGTGTTTGACACCATCTGCTATGACAGTCGCAAGGCTAAAGAGAAGAGCCTCTTTTTCGTCAAGGGTGCTGCCTTTAAGAAGGAATTTCTGATTTCTGCCATCTCTCAAGGCCTCGGTTGGTATGTGGCTGAAAAAGATTATGAGGTTAGTATTCCTGCTATTATCGTCAGCGATATCAAGAAAGCCATGAGTTTGGTAGCTATGGAATTTTATGGAAATCCACAGGAAAAACTCAAACTCCTTGCCTTTACTGGTACTAAGGGTAAGACAACAGCAGCCTATTTCGCCTATAACATTTTATCTCAAGGGCATCGCCCTGCAATGTTGTCGACCATGAATACAACTTTAGATGGCAAGACTTTCTTTAAGTCTGCATTGACAACTCCTGAGAGTATTGACCTCTTTGATATGATGCATCAAGCTGTGCAAAATGACCGTACCCACCTCATCATGGAAGTCTCCAGTCAAGCCTATCTGGTCAAACGTGTCTATGGTCTAACCTTTGATGTGGGAGTTTTCCTCAATATCAGCCCAGACCATATCGGCCCGATTGAACACCCTAGCTTTGAAGACTACTTCTACCACAAGCGTCTCTTGATGGAAAATAGCCGAGCAGTTATTATTAACAGTGACATGGACCATTTCTCTGTGCTAAAAGAACAAGTTAAACAGCAAGAGCATGATTTCTATGGTAGCCAGTCTAACAACCAAATCGAAAACTCCAAAGCCTTTAGTTTCTCAGCTACAGGAAAATTAGCTGGAGACTATGACATTCAACTCATTGGCCACTTCAACCAAGAAAATGCAGTTGCTGCCGGACTTGCCTGTCTCCGTCTCGGAGCTAGTCTTGAAGACATCAAAAAAGGAATCGCTGCAACCCGCGTTCCTGGTCGTATGGAAGTCCTCACTCAGAAAAACGGCGCCAAGGTTTTCATCGACTATGCCCACAATGGGGACAGTCTGAAAAAACTCATCAATGTTGTAGAAACTCATCAAACTGGAAAGATTGCACTGGTTCTCGGTTCGACAGGAAATAAAGGTGAAAGCCGTCGTAAGGACTTTGGCCTCCTCCTCAATCAACACCCTGAGATTCAAGTCTTTTTGACTGCTGATGACCCCAACTATGAAGATCCAATGGCCATTGCGGATGAAATCAGTAGCTACATCAATCATCCTGTTGAAAAGATTGCGGATCGCCAAGAAGCCATCAAGGCAGCTATGGCTATCACAAACCAAGAATTAGATGCTGTCATTATCGCTGGTAAGGGGGCAGATTGCTACCAAATCGTGCAAGGCAAGAAAGAAGCCTATCCAGGAGATGCAGCCGTCGCAGAACATTATTTATAAGATAGTAAAAAAATCAAGGGAAATGAAACCCTTGATTTTTTCTATCCTTATTTAAAAGCGTTTTTCAAACCTTCAACGGCACCTTCTACAGCACCTTTAGCATCTTCAACTACTTCTTTTGCCTTAGCAACTGTCTTTTCTACAGCGCCTTCTGCTTCAGTTTTGCTATCCCCAGTAACTTTACCAAATCCTTCTTTGATAGCGCCTGTTGCTTGTTCCAATTTGTTTTCAAGTGACATATGATTGTCTCCTTTGGTTTTATTCCGATATGTGTTACCGGTTACATATAGTTTATACCGAATACTAAGGAAAGTCAAACAATGTGCTCAAAACAAGAAATCACGCTAAGTAGAAAGTTAATCTTTCCTTGTCAAATTCGACTGCCAACTCATACTTGCCATCTTCATTTTGGACAATATAGCCCAAGACCACTAAACTGTCCACAAAGATATCACGGCGTTTCTGCATGAGCTGGTCTTTTTTGAGGAACTTCAACAAAAAAGTCGTCATATATTTAAGAGCATACTCAGGATTAACATCTCCTAAAATAGCATAGAGTTCCTGCTGTTTTTCTGTCAAAGGATACTGATTTTTGACCTTGTAGAAATAATTAGACAAGGTCATTTTTGTTCGTGCAAAATCCGTCTTTTCAACTAAAATAGCGGCATTGGTTTGATTGCGCAATTCTGTCTCAAAACTCTGATCCAACAAGGCTTGATAAACCGGACTAGCTTCTCTGACAAAAATTTCTTGGTCCAGTTCGAGACTATCAAGTGATTCCAGCAAAGGAAGATTGAGATAATAACGCTTATTTTCCCGTAGAATCAAGCCAGCCTTTATATATTCTTCCATGAGTTTATCAACTGCTACTTCTGGAAATTGAGCCTTGATTTCTCGTAGAATCACATCCTCATTCTGGTCCAGATAGCGGATCAATTCTCCAAAAAATGGCTGTCTCGTCAAACGAGAGGGATTAAAAATCTGAATCATGAAGATTCCTTTCTTTACATTGTAACAGAGGAGATGCTGCCAACTGACTAGGATTGGTCCCAGCTTGGTTTAGAGGCACAGGCAGACCAATCTCCCTATAATATTCCCTCCAAAAATCACTAATCTCCTGCTCCCCATCTCCAAATTTCATAGGAATAGTTTCGAAAATCGGTAGGATTTCTGCTATATACTGGGAACAGTAAAAACCAACTCCATCTGGATAGAAAGAAGCATTATAGGGAGCTCCAAGATGCTTACAAGCTCTCTCCTTCACCGACTGGATATCCATTTCTGAGTAGACATAGATGTCGTACAAGTGATGGGGTTCAAAGAAGTCTGCTGGTTCTTGACAGATAACACCCGCCTTTCCACTAGCATGGTAAATCATCCCATCCAAATAGATGGCGACATGGCTATAGTTGCCTGTGGAAGTCTGGATGGCCTGTCCCATATCTGACTCATCTCTCACAAAAATCAAATCGCCATTTGCTAACATGCTTCACTCCTAGAAAAAAAGGAGCCGAAACTCCTTTCGATATAATTCAAACTAGCCTTTCCTATTTTGAACTGACACCCAAAGTCTTAGGCATTAAAACTTTCAGTCAATTGAGGTACCACTTGTTTCTTACGTGAAACAGCACCTGCAAGGAAGGCATGGTTGTTTTCAAGTTTGAAGTTGAAGGCTGCTTCGACCTTGTCCATGTTAGCACCGAGTGCTAGGATTTCTGAGTTTGAGTTGACGATATCTGTAATCATCAAGACAAAGTCAGAGTAGCCGTTTGCTGTGTTTGCATCTTGCATTGCAGCTTCGATTTCTGCTTGACGTTCCAAAACTTCAGCGATGTCAACTGTGTTTACTTGAGCAACACGGACATTATTTCCGTTCAATTCAAAAGTCTTAGCATCGATGTCAATCAATTCTTCAGCAGATTTGCTAGCCAAGTTTGTACCAGCCTTAAGCATCGCAAGACCGTATTCTTCCAAGTTCACACCAGCCAATTCAGCCAATTCTGGAGCAATGACTTTATCTGTTGGGTGTGTTGTTGGTGATTTCAAAAGAAGAGTATCTGAAATCAAACCTGAAAGCATCAAACCAGCAATCTCTTTAGGCACAGCTACACCATGTTCTTTGAACATACGGTAAACGATTGAAGACGCTGAACCAACTGGCTCCAAACGCATGTAAAGTGGGCTTGCAGTTTCAAAATTAGCCACACGGTGGTGGTCCACAACACCATAAACTTCTACTTCAGCGATATCTGATACAGATTGTTGGAATTCATTGTGGTCAGTCAGGATAACTTGCTCTGCTCCTTCTGCTTTGGCAGAAGTGATGACACGCGGTGCTTCTACACCAAAATAGTTCAAGACAAAGGCTGTTTCTTCATTTGGAGTTCCAAGTGCAACAGCTTCCGTATCCAAACCATAAGCTTCTTTTGCAAGGTAGGCAAAGGCTACAGATGACCCGATGGCATCTGAGTCTGGATTTTGGTGACCAAATACTAGAATCTTAGACATGATAATACCTCATTTTGTTTATTCTCTTTATTGTAGCATTTTTTTCGCTTTTTGACAAAAGTAAGAGGAGTCAAAGGGCTCCTCACGATTCTTCAAAATAACTAAGTAAATTTCTATCTTGATTTTCAGATAAAAATTGCTCCTTCTGTAACCTCTTCTTACGCTTTAGAAGGGCTTCAGCAGACATAGCTTCTTCCTTACTGGCAAAGCCTTGAGCATAGATAAGTTTGACTGGCAAGCGTGCACGTGTATATTTGGCTCCCTTCCCACTATTGTGAACAGCGAGGCGTTTTCTAACGTCAGTCGTATAACCCGTATAGTAGGAACCATCACGACACTCCAACACGTACATGTAAGCCTTATGATCCATAATAAATCTCTTCGAGTTCAGGCGTATAAGAGCCATCATCATTGTGGACAATGAGAGGTGGCAAGACCTTAAAGCCACTTGTTGAACCATCCTTGATAGCCTCAATCAAAAGCATATTGGCTTCCTTTTCTCTTTTTGGATAGACAAATTGCAGGCGCTTAGGAGCTAGATTATGCCGTTGTAAGCTGTCCAAGATATCTAAAAGTCGATCAGGACGATGAACCATAGCCAAACGCCCATTAGATTTGAGAATACTCTGGGCACTGCGACAGATTTCCTGCAAATTGGTCGTAATTTCATGGCGCGCCAAGAGATAATGTTCGCTCTCGTTCAGGTTTGAATGAGGATCCACCTTGAAATAGGGCGGATTACACAAAATCATATCCACTTTACTTCCCTGGATGTAAGCAGGCATATTTTTCAAATCATCACATATGACCTGCATCTGCTCTTCTAAACCATTCAAACGGACAGAGCGTTCAGCCATATCTGCCAAACGCTCCTGAATCTCAACAGCCAAAATCTGTGCCTGAGTCCGAGTACTAGCAAATAGCCCAACTGCTCCATTTCCAGCGCAAAAATCCACTATCAAGCCCTTTTTAGGAAAACGTGGAAATCGTGACAAGAGAACACTATCCACCGAATAGCTAAAAACCTCTCTATTTTGAATGATTTTGATATCTGTCGAAAAGAGCTGGTTAATGCGCTCCCCTGATTTTAATAATTGTTCTTCTTCCATGGTCCTATTATAGCAAATTTATATTAACATTACAAAGAATATAGATTTCTAACTAATTCTTCTGCTTCTTCAAATGTTGAAGGGCTTCCTTGGTCCAAATTGGCATCATTCTTTTGAGAGGCGCAAAGCCGTAGTTAAAGCGGTCGCTTGAAAAGCGTCTCCGTCTAGGAAACTGGTGCTTTTCTTCCTCCAAAGTGCGGATAGAAAGACTAGCTTTCCCTGTAAATTCATCTAAATCCACTACCTGAACCTGAACCTCTTCATCGACTTTCAAGGCTTCATGGATATTTTCAATAAATCCTGTTCGAATCTCTGAAATGTGAATCAGCCCCGTATCACCCGTCTCTAGCTCAACAAAGGCACCATAGGGCTGAATCCCTGTAATACGCCCCTTTAGCTTATCACCGATTTTCATCTTAGTCCTCGATTTCAATAGTTTCAATCACAACATCTTCAACTGGCTTGTCCATAGCCCCTGTCTCAACAGAAGCAATGGCATCCAAGACTGCATAAGAAGCTTTATCAGCTAGCTGACCAAAAACAGTGTGTCGACGGTCTAGGTGAGGTGTCCCACCTTGATTGGCATAGATTTCTGCGATCGGTTCTGGCCAACCACCACGAGCAATTTCTTTCTTAGAATAAGGCAAATGTTGATTTTGCACGATAAAGAACTGGCTGCCGTTGGTATTTGGACCAGCATTGGCCATAGAAAGGGCTCCACGGATATTGTAAAGTTCTTCTGAGAATTCATCCTCAAATGATTCGCCGTAGATTGACTCGCCACCCATACCAGTTCCAGTTGGATCTCCACCTTGGATCATAAAATCCTTGATAATACGGTGGAAAATAACACCATCATAGTAGCCATCTTTAGAAAGTGCAACAAAGTTAGCTACTGTTTTAGGAGCATGTTCAGGGAAGAGCTTGATACGCAAGTCTCCATGATTGGTCTTAATGGTCGCGATAGGACCTCCTACTGTTTCAATGTCTACTTGTGGGAAATGCAATTCTTTTTCTACCATACCAAATCCTTCTAAGGCATCAAAAATGCCATCTTCTTCTAATGTTTTTGTTATATAATCTGCTTTTTCTTTGATTTTATCATGAGAAATTCCCATTGCGACGCTGATTCCAGCGTAATCAAAGAGTTCTAAGTCATTCAGCCCATCTCCAAAGACCATGACGTTGACTGGTTTCAAGCCAAGATATTCCACAACCTTTTCCACACCCGTCGCTTTGGAGCCTGAAATCGGCACAATATCAGACGAATGCTCATGCCAACGAACCATGCGAAGTTTATCTGAGAGACTCTCAGGCAAGCACAAATCATCCCCCTTATCTTCAAAAGTCCACATCTGATAGATATCTTCTTTCTCGTGGAAATCGGGATCCACATCCAAATCAGGGTAAATTGGATTGATAGCTTCACTAATCATATCGGTGCGAGTCGACAACTTGGCATCATGACTCCCAACCAAACCATACTCAATTCCCTCTTGCTTGGCCCAAGAAATATACTCCTCAACATCTGATTTCTCAATCTGATGTTGATAAATAACCTGACCTTTTTTATCTTCGATATAGGCCCCATTTAAGGTCACAAAAAAGTCAGGCTTGAGTTCACGAATCTCTGGAACGACACCAAAAATCCCTCGTCCAGAAGCAATACCTGTCAAGATTCCTTTCTCACGTAATTGCTTAAAAACAGTTGGGATTGAAGCTGGAATAAAACCTGTCTTTGAATTCCGCAATGTATCATCAATATCAAAAAAGACAATCTTGATTTTCTTTGCCTTGTATCTTAATTTGGCATCCATCTCACTACCTCTTTCAATCTAACTCTTTCCATTATACCATAAAGTAGCTAAATCCCCTATGTTCAAAGAAATTCGCTATCTCTTATTCGAACTTCTTGGATAAGTACAGAACTAAATCATCATTATTTTGAATAGTAGCATTCATTTCCAAGGGTTGATTTCGATACCAGACACCTGTCCCATCTGGAATATATCCCCGTCTGATATACAATCTCTGGGCAGGGCCATAGCCTAAGTGCAAACCTACACCAAGAGTGACCTTACTCGAAACAAACTTGACTCGTTTTTCTGTTTCTTCTAGCAATTGATTCCCAATCCCTTGATTTCGAAAAGGCTCAAACACATTAAAATCTGATAATTCTGGATAGACTTCTGCAAAAGGACCATGTTTAGCCAAAGGTAAAATGGTAACGTAGCCCGCTACAGCACCATCAATCTCTGCAACTAAGACTTCTCTCTCCCCACTTTCCTGTTCCAGAAAATATCTAGCCAAAATTTCCTCTCTACCAGGCCAACCTTGATTGATAAATCCATGAGATAAGGATTCAATATCAGACTTAATCATATTTCTAATCGTACAATTCATCTTTGACTTACCCACCTTTACTCTTTCTATTACCATTATAGCACGCCAAGGTCTGAAAAAGAGGTCCGCCCGGACCCAAACTCGCTCTCTCATTTCAAGGCTCGTGAAAAAAAGACCCAACCGGGTCTTTTTCTTTAATCTTCGTTTACGAAAGGCATCAAAGCCATTACGCGAGCGCGTTTGATAGCTGTTGTTACTTTACGTTGGTTTTTAGCTGAAGTTCCTGTTACACGACGAGGAAGGATTTTCCCACGTTCTGAAACGAAACGGCTAAGAAGCTCAGTATCTTTGTAATCAACATATTCAATTTTGTTTGCTGCGATGTAATCAACTTTTTTACGGCGTTTGAATCCGCCACGACGTTGTTGAGCCATGTGTTTTCTCCTTTATAATTTTAGTTGTCCATTAGAATGGTAAATCATCATCTGAAATATCCAATGGATTTGTTGCTCCAAATGGATTTTCATCACGTGAAAAGTCTGGTACTGAATTTGTAGGTGCTGAATAGTTTGAACTTGGTGCAGAGTAAGCTCCACCTGTATGACCCTCACGCACACTACGGCTTTCCAACATTTGGAAATTCTCAGCCACGACCTCTGTCACGTAGACACGTTGTCCTTGCTGGTTATCGTAACTACGAGTCTGGATACGACCTGTCACCCCGATAAGTGAGCCTTTTTTAGCCCAGTTAGCAAGGTTTTCAGCCTGTTGGCGCCACATAACGACATTGATAAAATCAGCCTCACGTTCGCCATTTTGACTCTTAAATGTACGGTTTACTGCAAGAGTAAAAGTCGCAACTGCTACATTTGATGGGGTATAACGCAACTCAGCATCACGTGTCATACGCCCTACAAGTACAACATTGTTAATCATAGTTTACCTTCTTACGCGTCAGTTTTGACGATCATGTGACGAAGAATGTCAGCGTTGATTTTTGAAAGACGGTCAAACTCTTTAAGAGCTGCGTCGTCGTTTGCTTCAACGTTAACGATGTGGTAAAGTCCTTCACGGAAATCTTTGATTTCGTATGCAAGACGACGTTTTTCCCAAGTTTTTGATTCAACAACAGTTGCACCATTGTCAGTCAAAATAGAGTCAAAACGTGCTACCAAAGCGTTTTTAGTTTCTTCTTCAATGTTTGGACGAATGATATAAAGAATTTCGTATTTAGCCATTGATATGTTCCTCCTTTTGGTCTAATGACCCCAAGACTTTGCAAGGGGTAAGTGAGGTTCGCTCACAATAAACTATTATACTAGAAAAAAATTTTTTATGCAAGTAAAAACTCTGGAATTCGAAAAAACGCCACATGGGCGTTTTCCTATTCTTACGGTTTGATACGGTGCAACATACGTGGGAATGGGATAGCTTCACGGATGTGTTTTGTTCCTGCTGCGAAGGTTACCATACGCTCGATACCGATACCAAATCCACCGTGTGGAACTGTACCGTATTTACGAAGGTCAAGGTAGAATTCATATTCTGTACGATCCATCCCAAGTTCATCCATCTTAGCGACAAGAGCATCGTAATCTTCCTCACGCATAGACCCACCGATGATTTCTCCATAGCCTTCTGGAGCAAGCAAGTCTGCACAAAGCACGCGCTCTGGATTTCCAGGAACTGGTTTCATGTAGAAGGCCTTGATGGCTGCTGGGTAGTTCATGACAAATGTTGGCACACCAAAGTAGTTTGAGATCCACGTTTCATGTGGTGAACCAAAGTCATCTCCATGCTCAAGATGTTCGTAGTCAGCATCTTCATCATTTTCATGCTCTTGCAAGAGGTCGATGGCTTGATCATAAGTAATGCGTTTGAATGGCTCTGCAATGTAGCGTTTCAAAAGTTCTGTATCACGTTCCAAGGTTTCCAAGGCTTGAGGCGCACGATCAAGAACACCTTGTAGAAGAGCTTTTACATAAGCTTCTTGCAAGTCAAGCGACTCATCATGTGTCAAGTATGAGTACTCTGCGTCCATCATCCAGAACTCAGTCAAGTGACGGCGTGTTTTTGATTTTTCAGCACGGAATACTGGACCAAAGTCAAAGACACGGCCAAGGGCCATAGCACCTGCTTCTAAGTAAAGCTGACCTGATTGGCTCAAGTAGGCTGGAGTTCCGAAGTAGTCCGTTTCAAAGAGTTCAGTTGAATCTTCTGCCGCGTTTCCTGAAAGGATTGGGCTATCAAACTTCATGAAACCGTTCTTGTCAAAGAACTCATATGTTGCATAGATGATAGCGTTACGAATTTGCATCACCGCTACTTGCTTACGAGAACGGAGCCATAAGTGACGGTTGTCCATCAAGAAGTCTGTTCCGTGTTCTTTTGGTGTAATTGGGTAGTCTTGAGATTCACCAATCACTTCGATGTCTGTAATGTCCAACTCATAGCCAAACTTAGAACGTTCGTCTTCTTTGACAATACCTGTCACATAGACAGACGTTTCTTGGCTCAAGCGTTTGATAACATCAAACTTCTCAAGTCCCACTTCATCACCAAATTTTTCTACAAAGTTTGGTTTAAATGCCACACCTTGGAAGAAGGCCGTTCCATCACGCAATTGCAAGAAGGCGATTTTCCCTTTTCCTGATTTGTTGGCAACCCAAGCCCCAATCGTCACTTCTTGACCAACATAGTCTTTTACATCAATAATCGTTACACGTTTTGTCATTATTTTTCCTTTTTCTTTTTTATTCTTTATGGCAAACCACTTCTATTTTGTTCCCATCTGGGTCAATCATAAAAGCAGCGTAATAAATCGGTTGCTCACTGCGATAACCAGGAGCTCCATTGTCTCGCCCACCTGCCTCTAAACCAGCCTCATAACAATCCTGAACTTCTTCCTTATTTCCTGCTAAAAAAGCAAAGTGAATAGGATTCTGTGTCCCCTGAGCTAGCCAAAAATCACCACCAGGATGAGGGCTGTTTGGGGCAAGAAAGCTGATTAGAGAAGTAGTTTTAAAAGCCAATTTATAGCCCAAAGGGGTGAGAAAGCTCTTATAAAATCCTTCTGAAATTTGTAAATCCTTTACCTTAATTTCAAAATGATCAATCATTCTCACTACCCATAAATGCTTTCAAGCGTTTAACTGCTTCTTTAAGCGTGTCTAGGTCTGTCGCATAGCTGAGGCGTACATTTTCTGGTGCTCCGAATCCTGCTCCTGTTACCAAGGCAACTTCAGCTTCTTCTAGGATAGCAGTTGTAAAGTCTGTCACATCCGTATAGCCTTTCATCTCCATGGCCTTTTTGACATTTGGGAAAAGATAGAAGGCCCCTTGCGGTTTGACCACTTCAAATCCAGGCACCTCAGCAAGAAGGGGATAGATGGTGTTTAGTCGTTCCTCAAAAGCCTGACGCATGTTTTCTACAGTATCTTGCTCACCTGATAGAGCCTCAACTGCTGCATACTGAGCTACTGCTGACGGATTGGAGGTTGTTTGACCTGCAATCTTAGACATGGCAGCGATAATGTCTGCTTGACCGACGGCATAGCCAATCCGCCAACCTGTCATAGCATAGGTTTTAGACACACCATTGATGACCACTGTTTGCTTGCGAATCGCTTCTGATAGGCTAGAAATCGGTGTGAACTCATGACCATTATAGACCAAGCGACCATAAATATCGTCTGCTAGGATGAGAATGTCATTTTCTACAGCCCAGTTTCCGATTGCCAAGAGTTCCTCACGGGTGTAAATCATACCTGTCGGATTAGATGGTGAATTCAGCACCAAAACCTTGGTCTTGTCAGTGCGAGCCGCTTCTAACTGCTCTACAGTCACCTTAAAATGATTGTCTTCCTTAGCAGGAACAAAGACAGGAATCCCTTCAGCCATCTTGACCTGATCTCCATAGCTAACCCAGTATGGGGTTGGGATGATGACTTCATCACCTGGATTGACCACTGCCATAAAGAAGGTATAGAGAGAATATTTGGCTCCTGCAGCGACTGTCACTTGATTTGGCGCCACAGAATAGCCGTAAAAGCGCTCAAAGTAGCTATTGACCGCTGCCTTTAGCTCTGGCAGACCTGAGGTCACTGTATAAAAAGAAGCACGCCCATCTCGAATGGCTGCAACAGCTGCATCTTGAATATTTTTGGGAGTAGTGAAATCTGGCTCACCCAAGGTTAGAGACAGGATATCTCTTCCCTCAGCCTTCAGCGCTTTGGCACGGGCTCCAGCAGCCAAGGTCACACTTTCTTCCATTTCTAAAACACGGTTGGATAGTTTCATAGGCCCTCCTTATTGACCAATGCTCCTGTTTCAAAATCTACTAGATAAAAATCAGAGCCTGACTTAACTTCCCAAATTGGCTTATCTTGATAACGGCCAAAGGTAATCTTGTCAATCTCGCCAGCTCCTTTTTCCTTAGAAACAGCTTCTGCTTTTTCTTGTGAAACACCCTGATTTAGCTGATAAACGTAAATCTTATGGTCATCTTTTCCAATCAGGACAGCAAGTGCTTCTTGTTTTTTATTACGACCAAGAACGCTATAATAAGATTCCAAGCCATTGTATAAGTCAACCTGATCAGCCTGCTCTAATCCTGCATACTGCTGAGCTAATTTTTCTCCTTCACTTTTAGCTGTTTGATAGGGTTTCATACTCAGAAACACCAGATACAGAAAGGAAGCACTGATAACCACCAACAAAATCGTCATCCCAAGACCATACTGCCACAGTAGATTATTTTTTGCTTTGTTTTGTCTTTTTTTCACTCGTCTATTTTACCATCTATTAAGCTTTATTACAAGTGAATATAAGAATACTCTGCGAAAATCCAATTCAAACTTTGTCAGCGTCGCCTTGCCGTACCCAAGTACTGTCTGCGGCTTGCTTCCTAGTTTGCTCTTTGATTTTCATTGAGTATAAGAAACCAATTCTATTTCTTCCTTCAAAGGAAACAGATTTTTCTTGATTAAAACCGAGCAAGAAAAGTAAAAACAGCTCCAAAATCAACCCATTAAAAAACCTGAGCTTGACACTCAAGTTTTCGTAAGTTTTTTAATCTATAGAATCACTTTATCATCCATTCTTTTAGCCATTTTTTCTAAAAATATAGGCAGTAAAAGGCTAATCATGACTAAAAAGAATCCTAGATAAAGAAATGCTACTACAAAGCCTAAATAGTCAATCAACCAGCCTGTCAGTGGGAAGAATACAATCATACTGAGGCTAAACATCATAGAGTAGACACTTAGCATGGTTGCCCTTACTTCACTTGGGAGTCGCTCTTGCAAATCATTGTCAAAAATCGGCTGAAAAAGAGCATATAGAGCATTACTAATCAAATAAACCAAAATATAGATTAGAGGTGTTCCAAAGTAGGACAGCAGGTAGGTAACTCCAGTCAGCAGGACGAGGATAGGGAAAAACTTCAAGGCAGCATATTTCTTTCCAATCTTACTCGCTAGATAGACTGCGACGATATTTAAGAGACTACCAAGTAGCATAACTGCTGAAATTTGCCAACTACTTAAATCTGGTAACTGATTTTGATAGTAAAAATAAAACATGCACATGAGTGTACCAACAATCTGAGACAAAATCATCCAGTTGAAGAGCATGGGATTTCGCTCCAACTCTTCCTTAACAGTCCAAATAATCTGTTTCATGGTCACACTATCAGTTTTTTCTAGCTTGACACTGGGTTCTTTCAGCATCCAAATCAGGAAAAGAACTATGATAGAAGTGGCAATCATGATATAGTAGGTCAGGTGCAATTGACCATGGACAAAAAATCCCGCCAACACTGTCCCCAAAGACCGAGTTCCTTCTGCCACTCCTGACATAAAGCTTGAAATGGATAGATAACGCTCCTTTAATCCAGCCTCTACAGCCGAGTCATAGACCATTGCTGCGCTTGTTCCTGAATCAAAATTATAAGACAAGGCATTTATCGCCATAGCTAGTGCATAAATCCAAAAATTTCCTTGCCCAGCCAACATGAGAATAGAAGACACAATCCCTGCTATTCGACTTAAATAAAGGTTGGTCTTATAGGAATAACGGTCAGCTAACATACCAGATGGAATTTCACAGAGAAGACTGGTCGTATGAAAAATACTTTCCAGAAGTCCAATCTGCCAAAGAGACATTCCGTTTTGACTGAGAAAGAGAATCCAAAAACTGGTAATCCCTAAAAATGCAAAAAACTCAACTCCAGCCATCAGGCCAATATTTTTCCGATAATTTCTTATTAACATCTTTTCTCCTTTAACAAGTGTATTAGTATTTCTTTTGTCCGTCACTTGTTAATCTTTGCCTTACATGATCTCCACTCCTTTTTAGAAGCATTCTTCAATGCCATTATTGTTCCTTTAATTATTTATGAAATGATATCGGAAAATAGCCGTTCTGCGGTTTCTATTGCGAGTTTTCTTGTTTATTTTAGCACTTATATCATCATATTACAAGAGAATATAGGAATACTCTTCGAAAACCAAATGCATTCCAGTCGCAAGTGACTTGAGTTTCTGCAGTTTTATAGTTTTCAAATAATCTTTGAGCAAATTTCTTGCAAGTCCTTTTGTTTTGTTGTAATATATTTTATAACAACGAGAAAATTCTCGAGAATTTAAGAAAAAGGAGACACATCATGTCTAAAAAAGTATTATTTATCGTCGGATCACTACGCCAAGGTTCTTTCAACCACCAAATGGCCCTAGAAGCTGAGAAAGCACTTGCTGGTAAAGCGGAAGTTAGCTACCTCGATTATTCAACCCTTCCTCTCTTTAGCCAAGATTTGGAAGTTCCAACTCATCCAGCTGTAGCGGCTGCTCGTGAAGCGGTTCTCGCTGCGGACGCCATCTGGATTTTCTCTCCAGTCTACAACTTCTCTATCCCTGGTACAGTGAAAAACTTGCTTGATTGGCTATCTCGTGCCCTTGACTTGTCTGATACACGTGGCGCTTCTGCCCTTCAAGACAAGTTTGTCACCGTATCATCTGTAGCCAATGCAGGTCACGATCAACTTTTCGCTATTTACAAGGACCTCTTGCCATTTATCCGTACACAAGTCATTGGTGATTTCACTGCTGCACGTGTCAACGACTCTGCTTGGGCAGACGGAACATTGGTTCTAGAAGAAACAGCCCTAAACTCACTTGAGAAACAAGCGGAAGACTTGGTTGCAGCAGTTCAGTAAAAAATAGAAAATTTTCAAGTCTAAATCAATTATCGCCACCTAATAGGGTGGCATTTTTAGACTCAATCAAGATTTTCAGACAAACATCACCCATCCCAAAAAACCTTGAGCCTTACCAGAGTCCACTGAAAAAATAGGTCTCTTACTTTTAATGAAATGAAAACCGAGGAATCTCTCGTTAATTTGAGCGAGTTCCTCGGTTATTTTGTATTTATTAAGGTCATAATTCGTTTCATATTGACCACGA
>OCJN01000012.1_pt1 | contig 191948 bp, 161 predicted proteins | sample 1480731 | NCBI WGS metagenome assembly OCJN01 (sample SAMN05301479, study PRJEB22388) | human skin metagenome | isolation source: Infant 1 DOL 23 skin | host: Homo sapiens | place: USA: Pittsburgh, Magee-Womens Hospital of UPMC | collected 2013/2014 | reverse complement strand
TTCTCACACAACACACACCCACGAAGACAACCACCCCAACCAGGGCAACCACCACGTGAGCAGCGAGAGAAAACATTAACAAACAATTAACCAGAAAGTCAAACCAACGACTCCCAGCGGCTAACCGCACGAAAACATTTCCCCCACATCAGCCAACCAAACACATAAACTGCCTGGCCACGCTGACCTCCGAATACATTACACACACCCGACCCAAAGACACAAAACCCCAGGTAGATAGATCTGATCTAGGGTTTTCCTGTGCAGTAGAGCGACTTGCCAGAAGCTGCCAGTCCTCTCCTTTGATGAAACCCAAGAAGAGCTACAGCTACTGTCCACGAAGTCTTCGGTGATAATCCTCGAAGGCTTCTCTGGAAGAATGTATTCGCTCCTTTCGCTGACTGTCCGTGGTTTTCCTGACAATGACTTCACGGTCGTAAAAATTCCGCTGGAATTCATCCTCCAGTCCGACCATGTCGGAAAGGCCACCGATGAAGGCATCATATTCACGGATAACGATTTCGTTTTGCCTATCTTCAACGGTGTAGAACACATTTGGGTTTTCAACCGTCAATCGGCCTGGCGTGCTCTGCGGGCTCACCCGCCGAGAAGCAACCTCACCCTGAAAATCGTGGGCTTGTTCGGAGCCCGTTTCTGACGCACGCTGAGACTTCTTCGAGAAACGCGCGATAATCCGACCCATCAACGAGCCTCCCCGTCCAGCACGGTTTTCATGTCTTGGACTCATCGCTACCACCTTTGCTTCGGCTTCTACGCTCCCTTTAAAACAACTAAGGCTCCAAGCTGACCAGGAGCAGATGATTCTGAAATCATCAATCCCCTAGCCTGCCCGGAGCCCTAGCCCAGCTACCTAAAAGGAATCAAGCTGCATAAACACCAATTAATCGAGAGATTAGCAGCGCGCCTACACAAAGACCAACCAGCACCTACACGAACTTCACACCAGCGAAGTTCTTCTTACCGCGGCGCAGCACGATCCACTTGCCGTGCAGCAGGTCCTCGGCAGCTGGCTCCCACGCTTCGTCCTCGATGCGCTGGTTATTAGCGTACGCGCCACCTTCCTTAATGGTGCGGCGTGCCTCGCCCTTCGACTTGGCAAGACCCGCAGCGACGAGAAGGTCGACAACAGTACGCGGCTCGCCCTCAGCGATCTCCGCAACCTCAGTCTCAGAGACGGCACCTGCCAGGGTGGCCTCGTCCAGCTCGGTCAGCTCAGCACGCCCAAACAGGGCCTGCGCTGCCAGCTCAACTGCCTTGGTGGCCTCTTCGCCGTGGACCAGGTTGGTCATCTCCTGCGCCAGACGACGCTGCGCCTCACGCTTGAATGGACGCTCCGCAACAGCGACCTCGTACTCCGCAATCTCCTCCTGAGACAGGAAGGTGAACCAACGCAGGTAGTCAATAACAACCGAATCACCGGCATTGAGGAAGTACTGGTACCAGGAGTACGGCGAGGTCTTCTCAGCGTCCAGCCACAACTTGCCGCCACCGGTGGACTTACCGAACTTTTGACCCTGCGCATCGGTCACCAGCGGCACCGTCAGGCCGTGCACCTTGGCACCGTCGATACGCCTGTTCAAATCGACGCCAGAGACGATGTTGCCCCACTGATCGCCGCCGCCAATCTGCAGCACGCAATCGTAGTTGCGGCGCAGCTGCACGTAGTCGTTGGACTGCAGCAGCATGTAGGAAAACTCGGTGTAGGAGATACCGTCAGACTCGAGGCGACGCTTCACAGTGTCGCGATCGAGCATGGTGTTGAGGGAGAAGTTCTTGCCGACATCGCGAAGGAAGTCAATGACGGACATGTTCATAGTCCAGTCCGCATTATTGACCATTGTCGCCGGGGCCTCGCCCTCAAAGTCAATGAAACGACGCAGCTGGCCCTTGATGGCCTCCAGGTTGTGCTCAATAGTGTCCTGGCTGAGCATCGAACGCTCACCGACATCACGCGGATCGCCAATGAAGCCCGTGGCGCCACCGGCCAGCGCAATTGGGTGGTGACCGGCCAGCTGGAAACGACGCAACATAATCATCGGAACCAGGTGGCCCGCGTGCAGCGAATCGCCCGTTGGGTCAAAACCGCAATACAGAGTAATGGGGTTTTCGCACGCCTCACGCAGCGCGTCAACATCGGTGGACTGATTAATCAGGCCACGCCACTGTAGTTCGTCGATAATGTTCTGTTCAGTCACGTCCCCTATCGTAACGTCTCGCTTGCCGACGTTCACCGCGAGGGTGACCTAGAACTCCTCAACGGCCTTCTTGTGGCGCCGATAGGCTGAGACGGAATCGTCCGGAAGCCACAGCCGCCAAGGCCGATTCGCCGCTCGCCGAACGCCCACACGCGGGCCCGCGTGGATGTCTTTATCCGGGTTGATGCTCTCTGGCTGCGCCACGAACACGCGTGACGACGGATCCAGCGCATCTGCCCCATAGTCATTTAAGTCAAGGCCAAGCGCCTGACCAACATTGCCCGGACCACGTCCGAGACCCGCAACCGCAGGTTTTTCACCGCGGCGACGGCGCACCGCATCCAGGCCCTGCTCAATGCGTACGGAGCGGACTAATACTCCCCCGCCCGTGCCGTCCGTAGCGCTGGTGATGTTGGCGCAAAAGTGGATGCCATAGGAGCGGTAGATATACCAATGCCCCGCCGGGCCAAACATGGCGCGATTGCGTGCGGTTGGCCCCATGAAGCAGTGCGCGGCCGGGTCAGGATAGCGCTGGTCAACTGGGCCACCATAGGCCTCGACCTCCGTGATGGTGGCGATAACATGCTCGGCGGGGATGACAATTACGCAGCCGAGCAGCGTCTTCGCAGCCTCAATCGGAGCTCCCGACAGCACAGTGCGGTCGAGGACGCTGTAGCCGTCGGGAAGCGGGAAAGGCAATTACTTGTCCCAGGCGATAGCTTCGTCGGAAAGCATGACCGGAATGCCTTCGTCGATGCGGTAGGCGATCTTTAGGCGAGGATTGACCAGCACCTGCTCGTCTTCGAGGTATTCAAGCGGCCCCTTGTCACGCGGGCAAGCGAGGATTTCAAGGAGTTTCGGATCAAGGCTCATAGTCCACTACCTTACCGAACTGAATTGCCAGGGTGTCACGCTGACCTTCCAAAGCAATCAGGTTGTCCTGACCGATTGCATCCTGGATCTTCTGAACCGCGGAATGCAACAGGTCGATGGACTCCCGCGCCGGATTCTCGGCCTTGTGACGCAGACGCTCCGGGACCGCGAGGTAGGAGTTGACTGTCTGCGGCAAGTACTCCTGGATAATGCCGCCGATGACCACCTTCTGCTCGGGATAATCTTTGAGGTACTTCCACTCGCTCAGGACGGATTCCAGCGTCGCACCCAGGTCATTTGCGGCGTTGCCAAGAGCTTCGCCAGGCTGGGCATCGAAAAGCCTGCCCAATGTCCGGTGAAGATTCCTACGCAGCTCAGATGGATTGAGCGGGCGACGCTGTGGGACCTCAGGCTTCGGCGCCGAGCTAACGGACTTCTGAGCCCCTTTGCTCTGCCTCGGCAACAAAGCAACCGACGCGCCCCAGGCGGCAATCGCAACAACCGGCCACAGGAAACCAAGCCCCACGGTCAGGTGCAGCAGCACGACGGCGATGGCAAGGATGAGCCCGACAATGTTGGCGGGACTGTTGAGAAAGCCACCGCCAGAAGAAGTGCCGGAGGATTTACTGGTAGCCACGAATCTCCTTGAACACATCAGCAAGCTCGGTCTCACGGGATTCAAAGACCTTACCACCAGTCAGGTTCGCAAGTTCCTGCATTTCTCCCGGATCCGCCTCTCCATAGCGGATGACGAATACCGGCGGCAGATTCCCGCCCTTGGACTGGTAGAAATCACGGAATTCCGCAAAGCTCTTGCCCGACGTCACCTGACCATCGGTCAACACCACGATAGACGGGATGGAGTTCTTATCCGAGCTGCCGAGAAGGTCGAAGGCCTGAATCAGTGCGTCGTAAAGCGCCGTCTCGCCCTCTGCGTACAGACCATCGACGGCGGCGGTGAGCTGCGCGCGCGATTCCGGGCCGTCAATTGTCGTGGTCGTGGGCTCGCCGACGCTCGTACTGAACGGCAGGATCGTCGCGATCTCACGGTTTCGCAATCCCACGCTTCCCGTTTCGGTGCGTGCACTGCCGTCGACGATTGCGCGCATTGTCGCCTGTAGATCAGCGATGCGCTCCCCGAACATTGAACCGGAAGTGTCGAGAACAAAGACCGACTCTCCGGGCACGCGCAGGTCATTGTCGTACGCCTCGATGAGACGATCCGTGACTGCGCGATCACCCGGGAACGGCAGCTCGATAATGACGCTGTTGGTCATGCTTTCCGGCAGGTTGGCGTCATCGGAGACCGGGCGAAGGAAGTGGTCGGCGAGAACCTGCGAGTTCGCTTCCAGCCACTGCCCGAGTGCCTCCGTCTGCCGCGCGGCAAGGTCGTTAGCCGGCTGAGCTAGTGGCGTCAGCGGGTAATCCGCACTGATGACACCGTCGCTCGGAACAACAACTTCCAGGTCAGCGCCCTCTTTATTCATCTGCTGCAACACAGCTTCATAGTTGATGAGCGCGTCGACGGAGTCCGGCTCATCCAGGAACTTGTCGCGCAGCCACCCCGACGAACCCGAGGTCATCTTCTGCCCCTCGAAGAACTTCTGCAGTTCAGGCGTGGTGCGGTTGATATCCCCCGTAGTCAGCGCCGATCCGGTGTCGGCGAACGCGGTCGCAACCGACACCACACCGGAAAAGCCCGAGTTCGATTCCGCGGGGTTGGTCATGCCGTAGGCCAATTTGCCTGACGACGCAGCCTCCGCGATCTCAGCCCACGTCGGCTGCTTGGTATCCCAACCGAGCTCCCGAGCCTTCGCCGAATGGATACCGAACGCTACGGGTGAGGTGGCGACTTTCTTGGCTTCGCCCAGCTTGTCAGCCCCACCGAGCAGATCAACGTACCGGTTGGTAGCAAACCAAGTGGCGTCAAATTGGTTGTCGAATTCGCCTGAGACAAGCGCGTGGCTGTTCTTCACGGTGCCGTCGAGAAGCTCAAGGTTAATAGTAAAACCGAGGTCGTCGGAGGCCTTTTGCATCAGTGGCTGGAGCTCTGCAAGCTCCGTGGCCCCGGCGATGCGCATAGTCGAGCCCTTGAGGTCAGAATCGACGTCGACTTTGTTGGTCTTCTCCCCGTCGGAGCCCAGCGGCAGGTTCAGGCCACCGTCGGAGCAGGCCGCGGCAGCGAAGATGCCGAGCACACCGACGAGGCCAAGAAGCATTTTGCGGAGGGCAGTTAGTGCCTTATCCATGTTCATTCGGCTTTACCCCTCTTCTGTTTCCGGCCTCGGTGGGCTCTGGTATCCACGGGACACACCCTCAATAAGCTGCTCGAGGATGTCGAAACTCGGCGGATCAATGGAGTCCACAAAATCGGTGGAGACCTCCTGGCCCGTCTTCAACTGCGTCTGGAATTCCTCCATCGCCTCAGGCTGGCTGGAGCGGTAACCGTGCTTGGCCGCCAGCTTCTGAAGCTCAGGGTCTTCGGCGAGGAGCCGTGCGACCGCAGCTCCATTGTCGTTAAAACCCAGCGCCACGTGAGTACTCAGAATCGTCGGCGATGGATACGCCAGGCGCATTTCCGACTTCAACCGGCTGTTCGGGGCACTGTTCTCCCCCAGGAACTGCGACTCGTAAACCATCACCATTGGCTTCGAACCGACACCCTGCGAGAGGTAGTCCGAAAATGGACCAGCCGACGAGGATTCCGTGTACCCCTGGCCGGTGAACAGAGGGGTGAGCTCCGGCAAGACCGCATTGACCTGCCCATTGTCAGACACAATCCGGCCTTCATTGGTAATCCAAGACATGAGCGACAAGTACATCGCGGCGGAGTTCGACGAACGAATGTCCGTCGTGGACATCTGCACCGTGCGCGGCGACGGATAATCGTTCTCCGCGAAGTCACGCCAGCGGACATTGTCATGCTGCATCGTGGCCAGCGCTGCCATATCTACCTGCCACGTAGTGCCCTGTTGGCGAGCAACATTCTCCCGCGCCAATGCCTGCAAGATGTTGTCGAAAGTAGCGATCGCCATCGGTGTGTAGAAGACGTCGTACCGCTCAGCGCCGCTCATTTTCTCGGCAATTTTCTCCGCTGCCGGTGCTGACGACGGAAACGCCAAGTCGAAGGAATCCAGATCCACATCCGTGGCCATCCGACGCGAACCCGCCGTCTTTACTTCCACCACATAGCCGTGAGAGGCAAGAACCTTCTGGACCTCTTTGTCTTCGAAGAAGGGCTTCTTCTCAGAGCCAACAATCGCCTTGACGACGGTCTTTTCACCACCGAAGAAATCACGGTTTCCTCCGGAGCTGCCACCAGAAAAACCTGGAATACTACCGCCACGACCGACATAGACTGCAACAGCCGCGATGACAATCAAAATGACTGCAAGAATTGCCCCCGGGCCCATGCACCCTTTCTTGCTACCACTCTGATTTTTATTTTTATCTCGTGAGCTGCGATTTCCACCGCTCGACCGCGTACTTTCCGCCATGAAATTATGGTAAGAGACCCGGCCAAACCTGGCAACAGATATAGAAATAATCAGTAATCTGCGTCACTTCGGGGGGGGCACCCTGGCATTACAAGGTTACTGGTGGCGTCGGATCGATCCGAGTTACTGACTGCGTTTATGACTGGCGGCGGCGGGTCGAGCCGAGTTACTGACTACGTTTATGACAAAAATGGCCCGAAAAATGGCCTGAAAGTGTCATAAACTTACACAGTTTCACATTTGCAGCCCGTATTCGCACGTGGAGCCCGTAATTTTTCGGGTGGCCAGTTATCGGGTTGATAGTTACCGGGTCATCAGTTGTCGGGTTGCTGGTTTTTCTACTCCCCCCCCCCGGGCTGTAAAAAATCGGCGTGCGGTCGATTGACCGCACACCGATTAATTAGCTGCGTTAGCTGGGCTAGCAGGTTTGCTAGCTCTAGCAGCTTTAGCCGCGAACCGGCTTTTCAGCCCACTGCTTCAGCTCGGTATTCTTCTCGTCAACGCGAGCGAGCTGCTCTGCAACACGGACACCCGCGGTGCCGCCGCGAGTATCGCGGGAAGCGACAGCACCGTCAATAGTCAGCACTTCACGGACCTTCGGAGTCAGTGCCGGGTGGATACCGGCGAGGTCCTCGTCGGAAAGCTCGTCCAGACCGATACCGCCCTTGGACTCTGCGATGCGGACACACTGGCCGGATGCCTCGTGAGCGTCGCGGAACGGTACGCCCTCGCGGACCAGCCACTCAGCCAAGTCCGTGGCCAGGGTGTAGCCCGCCGGAGCGAGCTCGCGCAGACGGTCTTCGTGGAAGGTCAGCGTTGCCACCAGGCCGGTCAGGGCCGGCAGCAGCAAGGTTAGCTGCTCAACCGAGTCCACCAAAGGCTCCTTGTCCTCCTGGAGGTCACGGTTGTAGGCCAGCGGCTGCGCTTTCAGCGTGGCCATAAGACCAGCGAGGTTACCGATCAGGCGACCGGTCTTACCGCGGGTCAGCTCTGCCACGTCCGGGTTCTTCTTCTGCGGCATGATGGAGGATCCAGTCGACCAGGCATCAGCCAGAGTGACGTAGCCGTACTCCGGGGTGGCCCAGTAGATGATTTCCTCTGCCAGGCGAGACATGTCCACAGCAATCTGGGCGAAGACAAAAGCCGCCTCAGAGGCGAAGTCACGCGAAGAAGTGCCGTCAATGGAGTTGTCCGTGGCAGAGTCGAAGCCGAGCTCCTCCGCGATGGCCTCCGGATCCAGGTGCAGCGAAGATCCCGCGAGCGCACCGGAACCGTACGGGGACACAGCCAGTCGACGGTCGAGATCGCGGATGCGGTCCAGATCGCGCAGCAGCGGATGCGCGTGAGCCAGCAACTGGTGGGCCAGCAATACCGGCTGCGCTGCCTGGGAGTGGGTCTTGCCCGGCATGATGGCATCCGGATGTGCCTTGGACTGAGCCACCAGGGCGGCAACCAGGTCAGTGACATCCAGTGCAACGCCGCGCACGGCATCGCGCAGCCACATGCGGAACAGAGTTGCCACCTGGTCATTGCGGGAACGACCAGCGCGCAGGCGACCGCCGACCTCCGGGCCGACGCGATCAATCAGACCGCGCTCCATGGCACCGTGGACGTCCTCATCTGTCGGCTCTGGACCAAATTCGCCGGAGGCAACGTCGCGACCGAGCTGATCAAGGCCTTCGATCATGGTGTCAAAGTCGGCATCGCTGAGCAGCCCACGGGCATGCAGCACTCGGGCGTGGGCCTTGGACGCAAGAACGTCGTAAGGCGCGAGCACCCAGTCAAAATGGGTGGACTTGCTCAATGCGGCCATCGCCTCGGACGGGCCACCGGCAAAGCGGCCGCCCCACAGGGAGCCTTCGTTGGTACCGTGCTTTTCGACCATTGTCTTTTCCAATAGGCCTTTCGCTCTAGTCGCTCTGGAGAAGCTTTACAGTTTGAAGTCGCGCTTTGCGGCCATCTTCGAGGACAGGCCGTGCAGCTCGACAAAACCGCGAGCCAGGGTCTGGTCGAAGGTGTCGCCCTCGTCGTAGGTAGCCAGGTTGAAGTCGTACAGCGAGGTGTTCGAACGACGACCGTTGACGTTGCAGTGACCTGCGTGCATGACCATGCGGATGTCACCGGAAACGCCCTTCTGGGACTCCTCGATGAAGGCATCCAGCGCGCGCTTCAGCGGCGAGAACCACAGGCCGTCGTAGACCAGGTTGGCCCACTCGCCCTCGACCTGACGCTTGTAACGAGCCAGCTCACGCTCAACGGTGACGTCCTCGAGCGCTGCGTGTGCGGTCATGATGGCAATTGCGCCCGGAGCCTCGTAAATCTCGCGGGACTTAATGCCGACCAGGCGGTCTTCAACCATGTCCAGACGACCGATGCCCTGAGCACCAGCGCGGCGGTTCATCTCTTCGATGGCCTCAAGCACGGAAACCTTCTTGCCGTCGATGGCAGTCGGCTTACCGTCCTCGAAGGAGATGATGACCTCGTCCGGGGAGCTGAAGTTCAGGGTCGGATCCTCGGTGTACGCGTAGACATCCTTGGTTGGTGCGTTCCACAGGTCCTCCAGGTAGCCGGTCTCAATGGCGCGACCGAAGAGGTTCTGGTCAATGGAGAACGGAGAGGACTTGGACTGCTCAATTGGCAGACCCTTCTCCTCAGCGAAGGCAATAGCCTTGTCGCGGGTCCAAGCGAAGTCACGAGCCGGTGCAATAATCTTCAGATCCGGGGCGGTGTTGGCGAAACCAACCTCGAAACGGACCTGGTCATTGCCCTTACCGGTGCAGCCGTGTGCGACGTGAGTGCCACCGAACTCCTCTGCGGCCTTCGCCATGTGCTTAACAATCAGCGGGCGAGACAGTGCAGAAACCAGCGGGTACTGCTTCATGTAGAGACCATTGGCCTTAATGGTCGGCAGGCAGTACTCCTCGGCGAACTCGTCCTTAGCGTCGACAACGACAGCTTCGACAGCGCCGGCGTCCAGAGCGCGCTGACGCACGGACTCCATGTCCTCGCCGCCCTGTCCGACATCGATGGAAACTGCGACGACCTCGCCGTCGGTCATTTCCTTGAGGTACGGAATAGCAACGGTGGTGTCGAGGCCACCAGAGTAAGCAAGAATAACCCGGTTGGTCATAGGGTAAGCGCTCCTTTAATCGGTGCTTTAAAGCATTTCGTGGAATAGTTTACTGGTTCGTTCCGGCGGCTAGACGCTGGGCTAGGTCAGCGCCGGAAAGTGGTTCTCTAGCCAGACACATTACGGTGTCATCTCCCGCAATTGTGCCAACGATTTCTTTGAGTCCCGCACGGTCAATCACACTGGCTAGATACTGTGCGGCTCCCGGTGGTGTACGCACAACCGCGATGGTGCCCGAATGATCAATGGAGACCAGCAGCTCGTCTAAAACGCGCCGCATCCTGGCCACTGCCCCGCTGGAGACAGCGAGTGCATCTTCGACGATGGAATACCGCGAACCGTTGGCTCCATCGCGAATCTTTCGGGCTCCCAGCTCATCGAGGTCTCTGGACAACGTCGCCTGCGCAATCTCAATGCCTTCGTCGGCAAGCAGCTCGACGAGCTGAACCTGACTGGACACGTGATGCTGCGCCAGCAGGTCAGCGATGCGCGTCTGCCTAGCTGTGCGAGAACCTGGTTGTGCTGCGGTCATGACCTTACTGCCTCTCCACCAGCCAGGTCAGCAACGCCTTCTGAGCGTGCATGCGGTTTTCCGCCTCGTCGAAGACTACCGACTGCGGGCCATCGATGACCTCGGCAGTAACTTCGTTGCCACGGTATGCCGGCAGGCAGTGCAGGAAGATGGCATCCTCATTTGCCTTGGCCATCAGCTCAGCGTTGACCTGGTACGGCAGGAACGGAGTACGCCGATCCAGGCCGTCGTTCTCCTGCCCCATGCTGACCCAGGTGTCGGTGATGACAACGTCGGCACCGGCAATGGCCTCATCGACGTCCGCGGTCACGGACACGGCCGCACCGGTCTGCTCCGCAACCTTCTTGGCGCGGTCGACGTAGACCTGCTCCGGCTGGAAGTCCTCCGGTGCACAGATGGTGACGTCCAGACCTGCGGTGGCGAAGCCCACGAGGTAGGAGTTGGCCATGTTGTTGGCACCATCGCCGAAGTACACAGCCTTCTTGCCACGCAGTCCCGTCTGGCCTTCCTCCGGGCACTTGTGCTCGATGATGGTCTGCAGGTCAGCGAGAATCTGGCACGGGTGGAACTCGTCGGAAAGCGCGTTGACAATCGGCACCGTCGCGGTTTCAGACATGGCCTCCAAACCGGACTGCGCGTAGGTGCGCCAGACAATTGCCGAGACAAAGCGGCTGAGCACAGCAGCGGTGTCCTGGTAGGTTTCGCCCTTGCCCATCTGCGAGTTACCGGTTTCGACCACAATCGCGTTGCCGCCCAGAGCTGCGATACCAGCGTCGAAGGAGAAACGGGTACGAGTCGACGTCTTGTCGAACAGCACCGCAACCGACTGTGGCCCCTCAAACGGACGTCGGGAGTACGGCGCTACCTTCAGCTCTGCAGCCAACTGCAGCACCTCAGCCTGCTCCTGTGGAGTCAGGTCATCATCGGCGAGAAAATGACGGAGCATCAGTTTCTAATTCCTTCCTTTGTTGGCGACAGCCTCAACGGCGTCGTTCAGGCAGGCATCAATCAACTCGACGGCGCGGTTGACTTCCTCATCGCTGAGGTTCAACGGCGGCACAATACGCAGCACATTCGCCTGCGGAGCGTTCAGAATGACACCACGTTCATAACCGGCGTTAACCGCTTCCTTCGCCAGGTTCTCGCGCAGCACCAGTCCAAGCATGAAGCCGCGACCACGCACGTGATCGACATGGCTTAACGACGCGAGCTTGCGAGCCAGGACCTTGCCCTTCTCGGTGACTCGATTGAGCAGCTTTTCTTCTTCCAGCGTCTCGATGACGGCCAGGCCGGCAGCGGCACAGACCGGATTGCCACCAAAGGTGGTGCCGTGCGCACCAGGAGTAAACAGTTCCGCTGCGCGGCCGTTGGCGATGACAGCACCCAGCGGCAGGCCGCCGCCGAGCCCCTTCGCCAGGGTCATAACATCCGGCACGATGCCATCGTGCTGGTGGGCAAACCACTGGCCGGTACGGCCGATGCCGGTCTGTACTTCGTCGACAATCATGAGAACGTCGAAGCGCTTGGTCAGTTCGCGGACGGCAGCGAGGTATCCCTCTGGCGGTGCGACCACACCGGTCTCACCCTGAATTGGTTCCAGAATCACCGCAGCGACACCCAACGGATCGGATTCGATGGTCTTGGTGAGGAAGTCAATGTCACCGTACGGCACGAACTCGACTCCACCCGGCATCGGTTCGAACGGGGTGCGCTTGTCGGGCTGACCGGTCATGGCAAGTGCGCCCATGGTACGGCCGTGGAACCCGTGGTGGGTAGCGATAATGCGATTGCGCCCCGTCAACCGCGCCAGCTTGAACGCGGCTTCATTGGCCTCAGTGCCGGAGTTGCAGAACATAACTCGGGTGTCATCAGTGTCCCAGCCAGTGAGCTCAATGAGCTTCTCGCCCAGTGCCAGTGGTGGCTCAGAGGCGAAGATGTTGGACACGTGCCCCATCGTGGAAATCTGCTTGGACACAGCTTCCACGATGGCCGGATGTGCGTGACCCAACGCGTTGACTGCAATACCGGCGAGCAGGTCCAGGTATTCCTTGCCCTCGGAATCCGTGACAATAGCGCCCTTACCCTGCACAAGCTCAATGCGCGGCGTGCCGTAATTGTTCATCATCGTGTGTTGCCACTGCTGCTTGAAGTCGCTCATGTCGTCTTTCGACCTGCCTAACATGTATGTCGGTAAATTCTTGTCCGTCTTTTCTGCCTTATCCGGGCTCTACCATTGTGCCGATACCGCCGGAAGTCATCAGCTCCAGCAGCACCGAGTGTGGCTGGCGGCCGTCGATAACGTGGGCCGCAGGCACTCCCTGATCCACTGCGTTCAGGCAGGACTCCATCTTCGGAATCATTCCGGAATCCAGCGTCGGGAGGATTTCTCGCAGATGCGAAGTGGAAATCCTTGACACCAGCGAATCGCGGTTCGGCCAATCCGTGTAGAGACCCTCGACATTAGTCAGAATCACCAAACGGTTCGCGTTAATTGCCGATGCCAGTGCACCTGCTGCCGTGTCGGCGTTGATGTTGTAGACCTCTTTGCCATCAGCGGACGGCGCAATCGTAGAGACCACCGGAATACGTCCGGCATCAATCAGGTCCAATAGCGTTTCCGAGTGCACCTCGGTGATATTGCCGACCAGCCCGATATCTGTTTCCTTGCCGCCGACGTTTACCGTTCGTCGAGTACCAGTGAACAGGCCACCGTCCTCACCAGAGGTACCCACTGCATAGGGGCCGTAGGCGTTGATGAGGTTCACCAGTTCGCGGCCGACCTGCCCGAAGAGCACCATGCGGACAATTTCCATGACCTCCGGAGTCGTGACACGGAAACCGCCTCGGAACTCTCCCTCCAGCCCCAGGCGCTTGAGCATCGACGAAATCTGAGGGCCGCCACCGTGGACAACCACCGGCTTCACCCCCACGGTGCGCAGAAAAACCATGTCCTGCGCGAAGGCCTTCTTCAGTTTCAGGTCGGTCATCGCGTTACCGCCGTACTTGACCACCACAATCTTGTCGCGGTGGTGCTGCAGCCACGGCAGTGCTTCCGCCAGCACATGTGCCCGCTGTTCGAAGGACAGCCCTTCGGTCAACTGGTGAACCATTGCAGAGTCTCCTCAAAACCTTTACGACGAATATGCCGAGTTGATGTGAACGTAGTCGTGGGAAAGGTCAGTCGTACGAATCGTGGCCTCTTCCGGATTACCAGTACCGAGGTCAACCTCCACGGCAATGTCCTTGCCGGAGAGATCCACTTCACGAGCATCAGGCGTGCCACCGGTATCGCGACAGACTACATGACCGTTGAAGGAAACAGTGATGTGCTCCGGATCCATATCCACCGGTGCAGTGCCGACAGCCGCCAGCACACGACCCCAGTTCGGGTCCGAACCGAACATCGCACACTTGAAGAGGTTGTCGCGGCCGATGATTCGAGCAGCTACCAGAGCATCTTCAGCACCACCGGTGCCACGCACGGTCACGGACACACGCTTGGTCACGCCTTCGGCGTCCGACTGCATCTGGCGCGCGATGGAATCACACACACTGAGCACTGCCTGGTCGAGCTCCTCCTGCGAGGGCTTCACACCAGAGGCACCGTTGGCCAAAATGATGACGGTGTCATTGGTGGATGTGGAGCCATCAATATCTAGGCGGTTAAACGTAACCTCGCTCGCCTTGGCAATAGCCTCGTGCGCCATTTCTGCGCTTACCGACGCATCCGTCGTAATCACACCGAGCATCGTGGCCATCGACGGGCTAATCATGCCAACACCCTTGCCCATAGCGCCGACAGTGAATCCGTCACCATGCGCAACGGCCTGCTTTGCCACCAAGTCAGTGGTCAAGATGGCTTCTGCTGCAGCCGTACCTGCGGCGGCATCGCTGCCCAGATTCTCACAAAGCTTCGGCACACCTGCCAGAACAATGTCCATCGGCAGCCGGTCACCAATCAAGCCGGTGGAGCAGGTACCAATCTCGGTAACATCGACGCCGAGCTCATCTGCGACCTTCTGACAGACTTCGAGGGCGTCGGAAATACCCGGCTGACCATTGCAGGCGTTGGCATTGCCCGAGTTCAGCACCACAGCGGACAGCTTGCCGTCAGCGATGTGCTTCTTGGATACCGTCACCGGCGCAGCCTGGACACGGTTGGTAGTAAAGACAGCCGCAGCAGTCTTCTCCGGCCCCTGGTTTACGATGAGCGCCATGTCCGGGTTTCCGCTGACCTTGATGCCTGCAATGACACCACTGGCCACGAACCCCTGAGGTGCACATACGCCGCCTTCGTCACCAGCGACGTTGACGAGACCTTCTTTTTCTTCCTTCATCATGGGGCAACTCCTACCAATGGAAGTCCTGCAGTTTCATTCTGTCCAGTAACCAAATTCATGCACTGAACTGCGGCACCACCGGTGCCCTTTGTCAGATTGTCAATCGCCGAGGTCAGCACCAGACGCTTGGCGCGTTCATCTACCTCAACCTGAATCTGAACCAAGTTAGAGCCAATTACCGACTGCGTCTGCGGCTGCAGCCCTTCGGCCAACACCTGCACAAACGGCTCACCCTTGTAGAACTCGAGGTAGGCCTCCCGTGCGGTTGCCTCCGTCACCCCGTCGACAAGCGGAGCGGTGATGGTGGTGAGAATGCCGCGCGACGTCGGAGCGAGCACCGGCGTGAAGCTGACGGTGAGAGCCTCTGCGTACGGCTTGAGGTTTTGTAGGAACTCTGCGGTGTGGCGGTGCTTGCCCGCAGTGTTGTAGGCGCGGAGATTGCCCATGACCTCGGACCCGAGCAGGGGCACAGCTGCCTTCTTGCCCGCACCAGAGGTACCGGTGATAGAAACAACGGACAGATCCGGCTCGACCAGGCCCTTTGCAACTGCCGGCAGTGCCGTAATAGTCCCGCCAGTGGGGAAACAACCCGGCACAGCAATACGCTTGGAAGCAGCCACTACTTCCCTGTTGCCCGGCAGCTCCGGAATACCGTAAGTCCAGGTACCGGCGTGCTCCGAGCCGTAGTAGTGCTCCCACTCGTCGGCATCCTGCAGGCGGAAATCCGCGCCGCAGTCAATAATCACCGTGTCATCGCCCAACTGCTCTGCAATCGCAGCCGAATGACCGTGGGGCAGACCGAGGAACACCACGTCATGCCCAGCGAGTGTGTCACCATTAGTCGGCTCAATACGGCGGTCAGCCAAAGGTGCCACATGAGGCATAATATCGCCCACACGAGCACCCGCGTTGGATGCTCCCGTTAGTGCGCCGATGGTCAGTTCGCCGGAAAGATACGCCGGGTGCGACAACAGGAGGCGGAGGATCTCTCCTCCTGCGTAACCGGTCGCACCAGCAATGGCAACGGAAATACTCATGCCAAACATTCAACACTTTTATTCACTGCGTTGCAAGATATTCATAGAATTCGTTGCCAAAGTGCTGGAATTCTATCGATGTGACGTGAGTGAATTATGAATATAACGCCGTCGTCGGTACATACATCTGGTTCGCCGAGCCGGCCATTCAATCAGCGCGCCGGATTACTCAACGCCGGACTATTCAACTACGACGCTTGGCTCCTGGCTCATCACGCCATCTGCCCACTGCGCCACCGATGACGTCGTGGTGTAGAGATAGTAACCCGATTCCTCCGGTGCCACGCTGCCATCAAAAGCCACCGCGCCCGAGAACACCGCCGCTAGCTGGCCGTCGATAAAAAGCGGTCCGCCCGAATCGCCTACCTGCAACGCCGCGGGGCGTTCCATGCGCGCCAACACGGAGTCTTCCCGCACGCATTGTTGATACTTCACCGGACACATCGAAGCGGTGACGGTCGCCGACGGCAGCGTGCCGTCCGCAACATCGCCGAGCAGCGATCGCCCATAGACCGTGCCTGCCGTTTCTTGCTCCGAAAACGCTTGACGACGTTCCATTGCGGGATACCCCGGAAGAGCTGCGTCGCCCGCAAGGTGAACAAGCGCTACGTCACCGGTGGGCGCAATCTCCCAACTATCAATCGGTACACGCCGGGCATCCGGGCCGAAACCGACCTCTACTTCCCCAACCTGCTGCGGGACATCACGCACGCAGTGGGCTGCGGTCATTACCCACTGCGGGGCGATTGCAGTTCCCGTGCAAAAGTTTCCGGTATGGGGACTGGTCTGGACCATGATTGACACCACGGAGTCCGCCGCCACACTAGGCGCAGCAGCCTCCCCGCCAACCAGCGCAGCCGCACTCGGCACGCCGGTGAGCAACAGACCTGCCGTGACAGCAGCTGCCGCCACAGTCGTCGCAGGCTTCGCGCTGCTCACCGCGCACGCCCCAACGCGCTGCTCTCGCGCCTCTGCGCTATCCAGCCTGTTGTCGCGGTGCCGCAAGTTGCCAATCATGGGTATCTCTCCCCGGGGTCTCCCCTTTTAGCCGCGCAGCTGAGCGCCGTGACGGGTAGTGGCCAGCTCAATGGCCGCCTCGCGAGCTGCGGAAGCTTCCTCTTCCTTCAGCGTACGGTCCGGCGCTCGGAAACGCAGGGAGTACGCCAGTGAGCGAACGCCTTCGCCCATCTGCTCGGAACGGTAAACATCGAAGATACGAATGGATTCGAGGAGCTCACCAGCACCCTCCACCAGAGTCTTCTCCACCTCTGCGGCGGAGACCTCATCGCTGACAACAAGCGCGACGTCCTGGTGGACAGCCGGGAACGGGCTGAGTACCGGCGCCGGCAGATGCTCAGTAACTGGCAACGCATCGAGATTAATCTCCATCGCGCAGGTGCGCTCCGGCAGACCAGCATCCTTGCATACCTTCGGGTGCAGCTCACCGGCGTGGCCGACGACGTGACCGTCGACAAGCAGCTCAGCGCAGCGGCCCGGGTGCCACGGCAGCACCTCAGCATTGCGGATCTCCAGCTCGACATTGGCAGCGCGGGCAACAATGCGCGCGGCTTCGATGGCGTCCGCGACGGTGTACGCGGCCTCGTCACCCCACGGGCTATCCAGGCGGATACGACCGCAGGCGACAGTGGCGACGTGCAGCGGCTGCTCCGGCAGCGACTCCAGCAGCTCGGCGCGCTCGGCCTCGCTCGGCAGACCCGCGGTAGACGGCATCGGCGAGACACCGTTACCGCGCTCGATGGAAACCTGCTCCACACCGTAGAGCGACAGGTCGACCTGGCCGCGAGCAACATTGCGCTTCAGCGATTCAAGCATGGACGGCAGCAGAGTCGTGCCCAGCTGAGCGTGGTCGGACTCCAACGGGTTGATGACCTTGACGGTGTTACGACGCGGGTCATCAGCGTCCAGGCCCCAGACGTCGAAGACATCGTTGGCAATGAACGGTGTCGGCAGAATCTCCAGGTAGCCATTGTGAGCCAGCGCGTGACCGACGAAGCGGCGACGCAGCTGACGCTCAGTCAGACCGCGACCGGCCGGGGCGATTGGGAGGATAACCGGAATGTCTTCCAGACCTTCCAGACGCAGGATTTCCTCAACCAGGTCAGCGGACATGGTCAGGTCCGAGCGCCAGGTCGGCGGAGTGACAGCCAGGCGGTCACCGTTGTCGACGACCTCGCAACCGACCTCGCGCAGGCGTCCAATGACGGTCTCACGCGGGTAATCAACGCCCGCAACTTCGCTGGCGCGGTTGACGGCAAAGTCAATAGTCGGCATGGTGGCAACCTCACCGAGCAGGGTGCGACCAGTGTCGATAGTGCCGCCGGCGATGTCAGCGAGCAGCTGGCAGGCCAGATCCAGAGCCGGCTCGACCAGAGCGGTGTCCACGCCGCGCTCGAAACGTCGTGAGGCCTCGGAGCTCAGCTTGTGGCGGCGACCACTGCGGAAGACATGCAGCGGCGACCAGTTGGCGGCCTCGAAGACCACGTCGGTGGTGTCGTCGGCGATTTCGGAGGTGAGACCACCCATGATGCCGGCCAGCGACTGAATACCATTGTCGTCGCAGATGACAACGTCTGCCGGGTCGAGCTTGCGGTCCACGTGGTCGAGGGTGGTCAGAGTCTCGCCGGCCTTAGCGTTGCGGATGTGCAGGCCACCAGCGATCTTGGAACCGTCGAAAGCGTGCATCGGCTGACCGAGCAGTAGCATCACATAGTTGGTGACGTCCGTGGCCACGTTGACCGGACGCTGACCAGCCAGCAGCAGGCGGCGACGCATCCACCACGGGGTCTCGGCGTTCGCGTCGATGCCGGTGACTCGGCGCAGACCAAAGCGGCGGGTGTCGGTGTCCTCGTCGATAGTGACGTTCAGGACCTCACCTTCGACCGGCAGCTCGTTGACCTTGGCTGGATCGGCGAAGTCGAGGTTGAAGGCGGAGCAGATCTCGCGGCCCAGACCGCGGGCTGACAGCGCGTAACCGCGGTCCGGGGTGATGTTGACCTCGAACTTCTCGTCATCGAGACCGATGAATTCCTTGGCGCACGAACCCAGCTCAGCTGGGGCCGACGGCAGCGTCAGAATACCGGCGGAGGAATCGGTCATACCCAGCTCAGCTTCGGAGCACAGCATGCCGTTGGAAACCTTGCCGTAAGTCTTCCGTGCGGAAATCTCGAACCCACCCGGCAGCACGCAGCCCGGCAGCGCGACGATAACAATCGAGCCCTCTTCGAAGTTGCGGGCACCACAGATAATCTCCTGCAGCTCGCCGGTGCCATTGGCATCACCGACATTGACCTGACAGAAGCGAATTGGCTTCTTGAAGCCCTCGAGCTCCTCAATGTGGTCGACGCGGCCGAAAACCAGCGGCCCCTCGACCTTCTCCAGCGGCTCGTGCCCCTCGGTTTCAAAACCAACGCGGACAAAGCCCTCATCCAACTCGTCCGGGGTAACGGACCAGTCCGGGTTGATGGTGTTCTCTGGGCCGCGAACGATTTCAGTGACCCACGACTGTGGAATGAACATGTAAGTAAAACTCCTATCTGTAGGTCAGTGAATTAGCCGCGGATACCGAACGGCTGCGTGAAGCGGACGTCGCCTTCGACCATGTCGCGCATGTCGGTCAGGCCATTGCGGAACTGCAGGGTGCGCTCCAGGCCCATGCCGAACGCGAAGCCCGAGTACACCTCCGGGTCAATACCGGAGGCACGCAGCACGTTCGGGTTGACCATGCCGCAGCCACCCCACTCGATCCAGCCTGCGCCGCCCTTCTTATTCGGGAACCAGACGTCAACCTCAGCGGACGGTTCAGTGAACGGGAAGTAGTTGGTGCGCATGCGGGTCTTGGTCTCCGGACCGAACAGCGCCTTTGCCATGTGATCCAGCGTGCCGCGCAGGTGCCCCATGGTCAGCCCCTTGTCCACAGCGAGTCCCTCCACCTGGTGGAAGACCGGGGTGTGGGTGGCGTCGAGCTCATCGGTGCGGAAGGTACGGCCCGGGCAGATAACGTAAATCGGCAGGTCACGTGACTGCAGAGTGCGAACCTGGACCGGCGAGGTGTGCGTACGCAGTACCTGCTTGGATCCTTCCGGCGCAATGTGGAAAGTATCCTGCAGAGTACGAGCCGGGTGATCCGGCAGGAAATTCAGCGCGTCAAAGTTGAAGTACTCGGCTTCGACCTCTGGGCCCTCGGCGACTTCCCAGCCCATGCCCACGAAGATGTCACCAATCTGCTCGGACAGGATGGTAATTGGGTGCATACCGCCACGCTGGCCCCGCGTGGTGTCCACCGACACGTCGATACGCTCCGCGACCAGGCGACGCGCGTTTTCCTCTTCCTCCAGCACTGCAAGACGCTCAGCATAGTGCTTTTCGACGGCTCCGCGAACAACATTTACGCGACGACCAGCATCCTTGCGCTCAGCCTTCGGAATGGAGCCCAGCGCGCGGCGAGCCTGCGGAATGTAGCCTTCATCCCCCAAGTGCTCACGGCGGGCGGCAGAAAGCTCATCCAGGTTGCCGGCAGCATCAAAGGCACCCGTGGCCTTCTGCGCAGCCGCCTGGAGGGCGTCCTCGGAAAGATCGATAGGATTTGGCGAATCGCTCACGTGTCAACCACTTCTATATAGGACTATCAGTTCTTGTGATGGAACAATCATAGTCGAGGATAACTGCACACGTGCATGCACCTCACCATCGAGGTTTCCTACTTACCCCGAACCGTCTCCCACAGGCACATGGCCGCTGCGGTGGCGAGGTTCAACGACTCTGCCTCGCCCTTAATCGGGATGGACACACTTGCCCCCGCCGAGGCCGTAATCTCCTCCGACAGGCCATGGGCTTCGTTGCCGAAAAGCCAGGCGACGGGACCGTCGGGAAGCGCATCAACGCCGAGCGTGAGAGCGCCATCCATCGCCGTGGCGAGGGTGGTAAAGCCCGCTTCCCTGACTTTCTCCATAACGACATCAATATCGCGCTCGCGTGCGACAGGGGTATGAAAAACAGAACCTGCCGACGAACGCACGGCCTTAGAATTCAACGGGTCAACCGAATCGCCAGCAAGGATAACCGCACCAGCTCCGAGAGCATCAGTCATACGCACAATCGTGCCGACATTACCCGGGTCATTGCACTCCACCGGAATCACCAGACAGCCGGACTGCTTTCCAACCTCAATGGCCTCTTCCAACGAAGTGGACACCGCACCTGTGTCGCAGACAGCGAAGAGTCCGGTGGTGGTGACAGTTTCACTTAAAGAGCGGGCGGCGGCGGCGTCGATAAGCGAAACAGACTTACGCTGCGTCCCCGATTCGAGATACCCCGTGAGCAGCTCGCGGAACTGCTCGGCGGCGGCAGCGGTGACGAAGATTTCCACGACAGCCTCTGCGCGGATAGCTGCATCGACGGAATTGAAGCCTTCGATGAGGAAGCGACCGGTCTTCTTCCGCTTGGCCGCACGGTGGAGCTGAATAGCCGCCGAGACTCGCGGGGTGCGAGGAGTAAACGGCTCGTCGTTGAAGTACAGCGCAGAGTTCATAGTGATTAATCCTAGTGATGCGGCTCGGGATTCATAACCGCCAGCAGGCCAGTGCGGATACGAAAAACCACCGTCGAGGTTATTCGTTAACCCAATCGACGGTGGTTTTTCAAAGATGTTGGCAGGCGCACTGCCGGTCGCAGGCGCTTGCCGACGCTACGTACGAGTTACCTCGTAGCTGCTTTACTTAGCAGCAGGAGCGTTGACGTCCTCCGGCAGAGCATCCTTAGCGACCTTGACCAGAGCAGCGAATGCCTGTGGGTCGTTGACAGCCATCTCAGCCAGGTTCTTACGGTCAACCTCAACGCCAGCCAGGTTCAGGCCCTGGACGAAGCGGTTGTAGGTGATGTCGTTAGCGCGGGCAGCAGCGTTGATACGCTGAATCCACAGACGACGGAACTGACCCTTACGGTGGCGGCGATCGCGGAACTCGTAGGTCTTGGAGTGGAGCATCTGCTCCTTGGCCTTGCGGTACAGGCGGGAGCGCTGACCACGGTAGCCCTTTGCGGAATCGAGAACTTCGCGACGCTTCTTCTTAGCGTTAACAGACCGCTTCACACGTGCCACGGTGATACTTCCTTTTCGTTGTCTTTAAGAACTAGTGAAATTAAGAGGGCGATTGCCCTGGGACGAGGCTTGAAAAACTAAGCCTTGCCCAGCAGACGCTTGACGCGCTTGACGTCCGACTTAGCAACGTCCGTGGTGCCCTTCAGGCGACGGGTACGAGTGGACGGCTTGCCCTCCAGGAGGTGGCGGCGATTAGCCTGCTCGCGGCGCAGCTTGCCGGAACCGGTAACCTTGATGCGCTTTGCGGTGCCCTTGTGGGTCTTCTGCTTCATGTTAAAACTCTCCCCTACCGATCTTTGACGCTCGTGGCGCAAAAATCTCGTTTACAACCATTTCTGGTCAGGTCGGTTACTTCTTACCCTTATTCCGAACCGGCCCCAGGACCATAGTCATGTTGCGACCGTCCTGCTTCGGGCGAGACTCGACGGTGCCGTACTCTTCGACATCGGCGGCCAGACGCTCCAACAGGCGGAATCCCAGTTCTGGACGAGACTGTTCACGGCCACGGAACATAATCGTGACCTTGACCTTCGAACCCTTCTCCAAGAAACGAACAACGTTGTTCTTCTTGGTTTCGTAGTCGTGGTCATCAATCTTCGGACGGAACTTCTGCTCCTTGACCACAGTCTGCTGCTGGTTCTTTCGAGCCTCGCGTGCCTTCTGGGCTTGTTCGTACTTGAACTTGCCGTAGTCCATAATCTTGGCGACCGGCGGCTTTGCTCGCGGAGCAACCTCAACCAGGTCAAGGTCTGCTTCGTAAGCGAGCTTGAGTGCGTCACCGGTGCGGACAACGCCCACCTGCTCACCATTCGGTCCTACAAGGCGGACTTCCGGTACTCGAATATCCTCGTTAATACGAGCTTCAGCGCTGATGTGGCCTCCTAGGTTGAACCTGAACAATCTTCGTTTCAAACCGCGATAGCAAGCGGGAAAGGAAGAAAAGCCACGCGTCTACAGCGGATTACTACACACTGTATAAGGACGCCTTCCAATCGTGCGATGTGACATCACCGATTAGGGTGGACCCCGGCGCTACCGTAATTCTTTGGCGCACCTAGGGTGGGACTTAAATCCTCTTCGCTGCCGAATGCAACTAAATGCTCCCCGAAGGCAGCAAGCATCGCATTCTGGCGGTCGTAGACGAGATGTTAACACAGCTGTTCTCGCATACCAAAACCGGCTCTCACTCCGGGTTATTCACCATCGGCACCCGACGCGATACCAAGCGTCAAAAAAGTGCAATCCGAATTGTAATCAGATTGGTAGATTCTCTCCATAGTTTTTAGGCCAAACACGATTAAAGTCGTCACCATGAATACTGGCTCCAACGGCTTTGGCCCTAAAGCCGAGAACACCGATCCTAATCAGCATTCCGCCCGATACGACAAGCCACCGACCGGCGATTTTGTCCTGACCGGCGACTCCGTCTCAGAGCTTTCCCATGCTCTGGCAGATTTGGAGGCCAGCTCGCTTCGGCTGGCTCAGCTCACCCGTACTTGGCAGGTGCGCCTTTCTCAGGCAAGCGGGCAAGCGCCGACTGGACCGCACGCGCCTCACACTACGGGAGCGGAATCTGCGCCGGTACCTCAAGCGCCGCCCCATGCTGCACCTCAAGGGGCACATCAACACAATCCGCAACCGCCGCCAGCGCCCAGTCCGCCACTAGAGCAGGCACCTCCTCCCCGTTGGGAACCGCAGGCTGAGCAGACGCTCGCCACACCGCAGTATCCCCAGCAGTCTCAGCAGATACAGGTGCCACCACCGCCAACACAAGCGGACTGGCGGAATCAACCAGCTCCCCTGCCACAGAGCGACGCAGCTGCGCAGCCGATGTTTGGCTTCCCCTCTGCCCACCAATGGCGGCGGGATTCGAAGTCGCCGCAGTCTTCTCCCTCGCCACAGTCTTCTCCCACAGACCCCACCCCGCCGCCGAAGCTGCCAGAGGCACCGCGCGAACCTCGCGAGCCCTGGTGGCGCAACGAGAAGGCAATCATCAGAATCATCGCCATCTTCGGTGGTCTCATCACCGCTGCCGGTATCGCATTTTTCGTCGCGGTCGCAATCCAATCCGGCCTGATCGGACCAGCCGGTCGTGTGGTCCTGGCTTACTTGTTGGCCGCCGTGCTCGCGGTCGCGGCTGTGCGAGCGCACCGTCGTCAAGCACCGCCTGCTGGTGTGACGGCGTTGATTGCGACATCACTTGCCGCTGCGCACCTGACAACGATGTCGATGTCCTACCTCCTCGACTGGATTCCGGTGGCAGCGACGCTGGTCATCATGTTGCCTCTCGCCGCAGTCGGTCTATACGGCGCGCGGTGGACGAAGTCGAGTGCAACCGCGGCGTGGACAATCACAATCAACACCGGATTAATGCTGTGGGCGACGATCGGCCTCAACTTCCACGCCCGCCCGCTGAGCTCCTCGCTCGCGCAAATCACCCTTCAACTGATGGTCATCGCCGCTATCGCCTGCCTCCTGAACGTCCCCTTCCGGAAGTACGTAGTCGCATTCCTGCTCGGCGCAAACGTTCTCATCGGCGTAATCACGACCAACAATGCACTGGTGATACCCGCAATCGCCGCACTCACCATTGCCCTTTTCGCGTTTGCCCAGTTCGGCCCGCTGGCGATGGCTCGCCAACTCACTCCCGAGCTTGACGACGAGCCTTCGGAAACCAGCACCTGGGAAGACGATCTGGTCACCATCACGTCAGTAGTTGCCTTCTCGACTCCGGTTGTAGCTGCAGTCCCAACGGTCAACGCCACACAGTCCACCTCCAGCCTCTGGTTGCTGTTCTACGGCGGATTCGTGCTGTTCATCGCAATTGCTGCAGTATTCCTTTGGAACCGTGCCATCTTCCGCTATCTCGCACCATTGGCCTTGGCCACGGCAATTCTGCCCTGGCTAGCGCTCGCGGTGGCGGGCCCGGAAAGGAGCTCAGGAGCCGATACTGGACCCCACACTTGGGGTCTCATCCCAATCTCCATCGGTGCCGCGCTCTTTGTCTGGGCGCTGGCCACAGCACCGAAGCACGGCGCGATTGGCGCACGACTACAGGCTCCTGAACCAACCCGGGATGCCGTCGCACCATATACAAAGATTGCGGCACTGACCTGGCTGCTCGGCGCAACGGTAGTACACCTCTACATCCTGCCCGCAGCATTGAATGCCGGTGCTGCGGACGACTACTCGGCAACGTGGGCAGAAATGCTTTCGCTGTTGTTCCTGCTGTGCGCCGACGTCGGCCTGGCCGTGACGGCAGCGAGGTCGCAGCTACCGCCAGCTTTTGCACTGATTGGCCTGGCTGCACTGGGTATGCCATTTATCGTGCTGCTCACGACTATTGGCGTGAGCTTCAACGCCGCACACATGTTGCTGAGTATTTTCTGGGCCACGATTGCCGGCATGCTGGTGCTATCGAAGAGGTTCCACCACATTCCGGCGCGACTGGCAGCGGGTTTGACGATTGCGGCGCTGTCTATCGTCAAGCTGATCTTCTACGACATGGCAACGCTCGATGGCGTTATCCGCGCCTTGGCGTTCCTCGGCTGTGGTTTGATTCTGCTGGCCATGGCGGTCTCCGGGGCAAAGCAGAAGAGTGCCGAGGAGCCGGCGGCACCGGAGCGTGACGGCACCGCCAGCGATACTGACGCTGCCGACGCTGCCGACGCTGCCGATGCCGACCCCGCTGCTGACAGACTGGAAGGCTTCACCCGCACCGACGGTCCTGGAATTTCCGACGGAAACGAGCCGACTACCTAAGCTACTTAAGCAGCGGCTTCAGGTACTGCCCGGTGTGGGAGCCGGAACAGTTCGCGACATCCTCCGGCGTGCCCTCTACAACCACGGTGCCACCGCCGGAGCCGCCTTCCGGCCCCATGTCGATGATCCAATCCGCAGACTTGATGACATCCAAATTGTGCTCAATGACAATGACGGTGTTGCCCTTGTCCACCAGGCCCTGCAACACCAACATGAGCTTGCGGATGTCCTCAAAATGCAGCCCCGTGGTCGGCTCATCCAAGATGTAGACCGTCCGGCCATTGGAGCGCTTCTGCAGCTCACTGGCCAGCTTTACACGCTGAGCCTCACCGCCCGAGAGTGTGGTTGCCGCCTGCCCGAGACGGACATAGCCCAGGCCGACGTCGACAAGCGTATTGAGATAACGCGCAATCGACTGAATCGGCTCGAAGAACTCCGCTGCCTCGGAGATGGGCATGTCCAGAACCTCAGCGATGGTCTTGCCCTTGTAACGAACCTCCAGCGTTTCGCGGTTGTAGCGCGCGCCGTGGCAAACCTCGCAAGGCACATAGACGTCCGGCAGGAAGTTCATCTCAATCTTGATGGTGCCGTCGCCCTTACACGCCTCACAGCGGCCGCCCTTGACGTTGAAGCTGAATCGACCGGGCTTATAGCCACGAACCTTGGCCTCTTGCGTCTCGGCGAAGAGGTTGCGGATCTTGTCGAACACACCGGTGTACGTCGCTGGGTTGGAACGCGGGGTGCGACCAATCGGCGACTGATCAACTTGCACCAGCTTGTCCAGCTGATCCAACCCCTCCACGCGGCTGTGTCGACCCGGCACCTGACGAGCACCGTTGAGCTCGTTGCTCATCACCTTGGCCAGGATTTCGTTGACCAAGGTGGACTTGCCGGACCCGGAAACACCCGTAACGCAGGTCAACACGCCGAGGGGGAACTTCACGTCAATCTTCTTCAGGTTGTTTTCGCGAGCGCCCTTGACCGTCACCATGCGCGACTTATCAATCGCACGACGGTTCTCCGGCACCGCCAATACCCGACGACCCGAGAGATACGCACCTGTCAGTGATTCCTCGCAGTCAACGATGCCAGACGGTTCACCCTGGTAGACGATTTGTCCACCGTATTCACCGGCCTTTGGCCCAATGTCGACCAGCCAATCGGCCTCGCGAATCGTGTCCTCATCATGCTCGACCACAATCAGGGTATTGCCCAGGTCGCGCAGGTTTTTCAGAGTCTTGATTAGACGACTGTTATCGCGCTGGTGAAGACCAATCGACGGCTCATCCAAGACATAGAGCACGCCGGCGAGCCCCGAGCCAATCTGGGTGGCCAGACGAATTCGCTGCGCTTCGCCACCGGACAGCGTGCCCGCCGAACGCGACAGGGACAGATAGTCCAGCCCCACATCCAGCAGGAACTTCAGACGAGCCTGCACCTCACGCAGAACGCGACCGGCAATCATTTCCTCGCGCTTGCCCAAAGTCAGCGAATTCAGGAATGCCGAGCCATCGTGGACCGACAGCTCTGTGAGCTCGGCGATATTCTTCTGCCCGAACTCCGCCGAATCCAGCGTCACCGAAAGAATTTCTGGCCGCAGACGCGTGCCATTACACGCAGGACACGGCACTTCACGCATGTACCCCTGGAAGCGATCCTTCTGAGAGTCACTCTCTGCCTGCGACAGCTTGCGGTGCAGGTACGGCATCACGCCTTCAAACGGCGCGGTGTACTGGCGAGTACGGCCGTACCTATTGCGGTAGCGCACCGTGACCTTGTGGCTGGAACCATGCAGCAGGGCCTTACGCTGCGGTGCTGTAAGCTCCTCGAAAGGCGTGGTCGGGTCGAAGCTCATCTCGGTAGCGAGCCCCTCGACCAGCTTTTCAAAGTACTTCTTGTTCAGCGTCTGTCGCCACGGCGCAATAGCCTCGATCGTCGGCAGTGACGGATCTGGAATGACCAGGTCCGTGTCCACCTCCAGCTTGGTGCCAATGCCGTCGCACTCCGGGCAGGCACCATACGGCGAGTTAAACGAAAACGACCGTGGCTCCAACTCATCGATAGCAATACGGTGCCCATTCGGGCAGGCCATCTTCTCCGAGAACCGCTGGGTTCGACGCGGGTCGTCCGCCTCTAGCCCGACGGCGTCGATGACCACGACGCCGTCGGCAAGCAGAAGCGCCGTTTCGACGGAATCGGTGAGCCTGCGCTGCTGCGACTCCTTCACCTGGAGACGGTCAATGACCACGTCAATGTCATGCTTGACCTGCTTCTTCAGCTTCGGCGGATCCGTTAGACGGTGCATTTCACCATCGACGATGACACGCGCGTAGCCCTCGGATGCGAGGCGTTCAAACAGGTCGACGAATTCACCCTTGCGCGTGCGCACGACGGGTGCGAGGACCTGGAATTTGGTGCCCTCCGGCATTTCCATGACCTGATCGACGATCTGCTGTGGAGTCTGTGAGGAGATTACTTCCCCACAGGTCGGACAGTGCGGAGTACCGGTGCGCGCGTAGAGAAGACGCAGGTAGTCATACACTTCAGTGATGGTTCCGACGGTCGAGCGCGGGTTGCGGTTCGTCGACTTCTGGTCGATCGACACCGCCGGCGAGAGCCCCTCAATCATCTCTACATCGGGCTTTTCCATCTGCCCCAGGAACATGCGCGCATAGGAGCTCAGCGACTCCACGTAACGGCGCTGGCCCTCGGCGAAGATTGTGTCAAATGCCAGTGACGATTTACCCGACCCCGACAGACCTGTGAAAACCACCATCTTGTCTCTGGGCAAATCGATGTCAACACCCTGCAGGTTATGCTCGCGGGCGCCTCTGACCACTAGACGTTCAGCCACAGTGGGAAACCTCAATTCGTCGACGATTCACTGCCGACTAGTCTACAGTCCATAACCAATTTTTCGCACATGTGTTCAGAGACTCGTGGTTACGTTGCGCTCCTAGCGCGCCGACAGACACCTCATTACCCTGGGGCGCATGAACGACGACATTACAATCAGCCCTTACTCCAACTCGCCGAGAACGCGCGGCGTTGAGCGCATTGACTACGGCAATGTCACTATTTATAAGACCTCCGTCGGATCGATGGACAACAACGTCTACCTTTTGGTCGACTCCCGCGAGCCCGACAATTCCCTACTTATCGACGCCGCCACCGACGCCGACCATCTAATCCGCCTGGTTGAGCACGTCGGCGCGCAGGTCCGCACGATTGTCACCACGCACTCCCACGGCGATCACGTTCAGGCGCTCGGCGAGCTCCTGCAGTCATTCCTGGCCCGCCACATCACGTCCAGCCTCGACGCTGCCGACATTCCCGAGCCCGCCGACCAGCAGCTCGACGGCGGCGAGACCATCACGTTCGGCGAGGACATCACGCTGCCCACGTTCATCCTTCGCGGACACACCAAGGGCGGCCTCTGCCTCGACCTGTCCGCCAAGGAAGCCGGCGCGCTTTCCGACGACACCCCGTCACACCACCTCTTCGTCGGTGACAGCATCTTCCCAGGCGGTGTCGGCAAAACGTACTCGCCCGAGGATTTCACGCAGCTTATCGACGATGTCGAGAGCCGTGTCTTCCGCGTCTACCCCGCCGACTCGGTGATTCACCCCGGCCACGGCAAAGACACCACAGTTGGTGTCGAGAGCCCCGAGGTCGAGAACTGGCGCCAGCGTGGTTGGTAGCGCTGGATGAGCGTGGTCGGTAGTGCTGGATGAGCGTGGTTGGTAGCGCTAGATGCAGTCGCAGCGTCTGAAAACCTCGTCATTCCCGCGACATAAATAGGCCAAGCTGCGTAGGATTAATAGTGAATTACAGCGACCAGATGGCCAAAAACACGGTTTCACCTGGACGACAAAGGAGATGGAATTTAGATGATTCGCAAGTTTGCCCGACCAATGCTGGCCTCGGTTTTCGTTGCCGACGGTGTCGACACGCTGATGAACCAGAAGGATCATGAAGAGGGCGCACGCGACCTGATTGCCCGCGTCCGCTCCGTAACCCCGAACCAGTACAACAAGTACGTGCCAAATAGCGAGAAGCTGGTTGTCCAGGTCGTCGCTGGCACCAAGGTTGCTGCGGGTTCCCTCTACGCTCTGGGTAAGGCCCCACGCCTGTCCGCCACCGCTCTGGTCGCTGCACAAGTTCCGACGATGCTCGCTCGCCACGCATTCTGGGAAACCCAGGATTCGAAGGAGAAGGCGGCTCGCCGCACTGGTTTCCTGACCGACATCGGTTTGCTGGGCGGCCTCTTCCTGGCTACTGCTGACACCGACGGCAAGCCGGGTGTCGCTTGGCGCGCTGAGAAGGCAGGCAAGCAGCTGAACAAGAAGGTTCAGGCTGCCCTGCCGACCAAGTCTGAAACCGAGCAGCGCACTGAGGAAATCAGCGCAGCCTTCGCTTCCGCCGGCGAGAACGTCCGCGAAAAGGCCGGCCTGCTCCGCGACCGCGCTTCTGAGGCCACCGATGGCGCTCGTGAATACGTCGAGGACAACAAGGACGGCTGGCGCGAGCAGCTCACCGACGCCTTCGACACCGCTAAGAGCTACGTCGAGGACAACAAGGACGACTGGATTGCCAAGGCCACCGAGCTCGCTGAGGACGCGCGCGACTATGCCGAGGACCTGGGCAAGGATCTCAAGAAGGACACTCGCAAGCAGCGCAAGGAACTGCGCAAGCGCGCAGCCAAGGCTTCCAAGGAGGCCAAGAAGTCCGCAAAGAAGGCGCAGAAGCGCCTGCAGTAAGTTTGCTGCCGCAGTTAAGGCGGTATACTTAAACGCTCCCCACGCCACTACGCGTGCGGGGGCGTTTTCATATTTTTATATTCATTCAGCACATCAGTTAGCACTAATTTTGCGATTCGTTGAGGAGACCAGGTTGGCGTCGCGCGCATCCGAGCCCGGGCAGGACCAGACAGGCCGCATTGGCCACACTGGCCAGGCAGGTCTGCCGGACCAGGCAAGTTCAGCACCACAGCGAGAAGAAGAAAGCATCCTTGCTGCCGAACAGGCCTACGTCGACCGTGCGTTCAGCTTCCTCGACCGGGCACGCGAGCGCGACCAAGAGTACCTGCGCCAGGTCATGCTCATCGACGACCCAGACCCGCAAGCCCGCGTTGAACGCGAGGTGGAATACCACCGACTACAGGCTAATCTGGACCGCTACCGCTCAGCCGAGATCGGCCTGGTCTTTGGTCGAATCGATATCGATGACACAGATCCCGACAATCCTTTGGCAGAGGAAGGGCCGGGGGCGACCGTCGATAAGCGATACATCGGGCGAATCGGCCTGTCCGATGAAAACGACGACTACCGCACGGTCATCATGGATTGGCGTGCCGACGGCGCGCGCCCGTTTTACCTGGCCACGACCGCGCATCCCGAGGGAGTCAGCCTGCGCCGACACCTGCGCACGCACGGCCGGAAGGTCCGCAGCATTGACGACGAATGGCTCTCCGGCGAGGAAGCCGACAGCGCACACGAGACCGAAGTTGAAGCGGGCGTCGGTGGCGAATCGGTGCTGCGGGAGGTCATGAATCAAGCGCGCACCGGCCATATGCGCGGCATTGTGGAGACCATTCAGCGCGAGCAGGACCTCATCATCCGCGACTCCACCCGCGGCACTCTGGTCGTCCAGGGCGGCCCCGGCACGGGCAAGACGGCGGTGGCGCTGCATCGCGTCGCATGGCTTCTCTACACCTACCGCGATCAGCTGGCGAAAACCGGTGTCCTCATCATCGGCCCGAACACAACCTTCCTCGACTACATCTCCCGCGTGCTGCCGAGCCTCGGCGAAACGGGCGTGGTGCTGACCACCATCGCCGATCTCTACCCCGGCGTGCGCGGTTCCGACGCGCTTATCGACGGACACAACCCCGAACCCTTGGTTGCGCAGGAAGTTAAGGGCTCGATTGAGATGCTCACGATCCTGCGTGAGGCCGTGCGGGCCTACCAGGAGCTGCCCGCGGAACCTCTTGAGGTCCGGAACGACAACATCACTCTGACCATCACGCCGGAGATGGTGAAAGCCGCGCGGACGCGTGCGCGGAGGACTCGTAAACCCCACAATCTGGCTCGCCCGATTTTCCGCGATCACGTGGTGGAACTGCTGGCCGCACAGATGGCCGAGGTCATCGGTGCCGATCCGCTGGGCGGCGAAAACCTCCTGTCCGTGACCGACATTGCCGATCTACGCGACGAAATCGACGAATCCGGAGCAGTTGCCGACATCCTCGATGAGCTGTGGCCTGCGCTTACGCCCGAGCGGGTGCTGTCGGAGCTGCTGAGCTCTCGCGAGGCCATCGACTACGCCGCCACCGATTACGACGAGCTGACGCGCGAGGCTCTCTACCGGCCGGAAGGCACCGACTGGATGCCTTCCGACGCCCCGCTTCTCGACGAGCTGGCGGAACTCCTCGGCCCAGTTGGTGACGCGGAGGCCGATGAAGAGGATTGGCAGGCCCGCGTCGAGGAAGCGCAGGGCGCGTTGGATACCCTGTCCAGTTCTGCGTCCCAGGATCTTGACGACGGCTTCGAGGCCGAGATCTTGTCAGCGTATGACGTCATCGATGCCGAGGCACTGGCCGAACGCCACCGTGAGCGCGACCTGCGATCCACCGCCGAGCGGGCGGCGGCGGATCGCCTGTGGGCCTACGGCCATGTCATCGTCGACGAGGCTCAGGAACTCTCCGCGATGGCCTGGCGAATGCTGCGCCGCCGCAGCCCCAACGGCTGGATGACCCTCGTCGGCGACGTGGCCCAGACGGGCTCCCCCGCAGGTGCCGCGACCTGGGATGATGTGCTGGAACCCATCATCGGCTCGAGGTGGCATCTCCACGAGCTGACCGTCAACTACCGCACCCCAGCTGAGGTGATGGAGGTCGCCGCCAGCGTCCTGGCCGAGATTGATCCGGAGCTGGAGGCACCGCAGTCGATCCGCGCGACCGGCCGCAAGCCTGTCCAGGCTCGCACCGTGACGGAGGCTCTGGCGCATGTGGAGCAGGTTGCGCAGCCGGACCGCCTGGTCGCTGTGATCGCGCCCGCCGAGTTGCTCGAAGCCACGCGCGCGGAGGTGCGGGATTTTCTCGGTGGTGGAGCTGATGGAGATGGTGACCCTGATGGTGCTGGCGGGGCTAGTGCCGCCGATGACGCACCTGCTACTCGCCCCAGCAAACTCACCAACTGCGCGGTCTACGACATCACGACCTCAAAAGGCCTGGAATTCGACGAGGTCATCGTCGTTGCGCCCGACCAGATTGTGGCGCAATCCCCACAGGGGCTACAGGACCTGTACGTTGCACTGACTCGTGCGACCCAGGGGCTAATTGTTGTGGCGCCTCAGCAGTCGGGCGTTTTGCCGGAGCTGCAATGGTTAGAATGACGAGGATAGTGCCGTACAGAATGAGTGAGACATTATGTCCCAAAACTATCTACCTCAGCTAGCTGAACTTCGCGCACGCCGTCTCATTGCCCAGGGGTTAGCTGCAAGTCAAGCACGCAGCGATTGGAATACAAACCTCAACTCGCCTGCATTATCAGCAACGCATGGCATGGTCGCTCTACAAGGGCAGAATTATTCGAACGGTGTTAATGCCATCGCCCTACGCAGTGGCAGCACCACCGACGATGTTTTAGCAGCCATTTCTTCTTACGACATCGTTCGCTGTTGGTCTCAACGAGGCACCCTGCACTTTGTTTCAGCGCAAGACGCGGGAGCAATTATGAGGTTGACGAATCCGCGCATCGAAAAGGCAGCAGCAAGACGTCGTACGACACTCGGGCTTTCTCAAGATGATGTGCAGACCGCAAGGGCAGCATTTCATTCCGAATTGCGCTCACGTGGCCTGTCCGACCCGCTGACTCGGACTGAAGCCTATGAGGTTTTCGCAGATCATGGAATAGACCCCACGGAACAAAGAGGTCCTCACCTACTGCGCACATTCGGCGGCGAAGGCGCTGTCGTCCAAGGGCCACGAAAAGGATCCGAAGATACCTTCGTCCTGCTTGCCGACGTAACTTTCAAAGGCGGCCTCTCAGCAAATACCACGGAGGGCTCCAGCACAGAACACTCAGCTGAATCCACGCTGGCCGACATTGCCTGGCGCTATGTTAATTCCCGCGGACCTATCTGTGTAGCTGACTTCGCGTGGTGGCTGGGGCTGACGAAAACTCAAGCGAAAAAGGCCTTTAAGCTTATCGACCACTTAATAGCTCCTTTCTCCCTCGATTCCTCTGCCTCTCCGCACACGCCAACTGACACAGAATTCACCGGCGAAGGACTCGCACAAAATGAGTACTTCATGCCGGCATGGCAGCAGAACGTAGCTGAGGCCGAGCTTGAAGCCGCGCTTTCACTGACGCTTCGACTGCCCGCTTTTGACGAGTACCTCATGGGCTATGGCAGCCGTACCGAAGTTCTTCCTGAATCCCTTCGCAACCAGGTCTTAACCAGAAACGGAATTAGCTGGCCTTTTGTAGTTGAAGAAGGGGTTATCACCGGCCGACAATAGAAAAACCGGCACCTCAACTAAGAGATGCCGGTTTAAAACGAAAGCTAAATTGTTAGCTGACGGTCTTACTAGCTCACCGTTTTGTTAGCTCACAGTGTGAACAATCATGACGTCACAGTCCGACTGACGAGCAACATCAGCCGGCACGGAGCCCAGCAGACGACCAGTCAGCGAGTTAATACCGCGGTTGCCAACCACCAGCAGGTCAGCGCGACGGTCAGTGACCAGAGACATCAGAGCCTCAACCGGGGAGCCGGAACGAACCTCGGTCTCAACCTTGGTAGCGCCGACGGCCTCTGCGGCCTCCTTAGCAGCAGCCAGGTTCTTCTGAGCCGGGTCATCACCGAGGACCTGAACCGAATCCTGGCGCAGGGTCTTGGACGCATCCTCTGCAGTCTCGTAGTAAGCGCAGCCGATAACCAGGGTGGCATCGAAAGCCGCGGCAATCGAGGCAGCGCGCTCTACTGCGAGCAGCGACGACTTAGAACCATCCGTGCCGACAACAATGGTCTTGTAATCACTCATGAAAACTATCCCTCACTGTGGAAGTTGCATTAAAACAGTTCATCGTGCGTAACGCCGTCGTTGCCCCGAACCCACTGGCCAGAGCCACTTTCGCGAATACACTGTTTTACTTCCCACAACAGTAGCAAAAAACTACTCGACACCGGCCTCAATCATCCCCTTAAGTTCCTTCTTGAGGTCGAAAATCTCATCGCGCAAGCGCCCCGCGAGCTCGAACTTCAACTCTCGCGCAGCCGCGGCCATCTGCTCCGACAGGTCCGCGATAAGCGCCTCGAGCTCCGCCCTCGGCATCTGCTTACCGCTAGCACCATCGGCCGCGCCCGAGCCGTCGGCACGCGAGAGCAGCGCATCAGCGGCCGCACCGGTCTTGCCTTCGTAATCGGTGTCAGCGTTGTCGTAGACCTGATCCAGAATGTCCGCGATCTTCTTGCGCAGCGGCTGCGGATCGATGCCATGCTCAGTGTTGTAAGCAATCTGCTTTTCGCGGCGGCGCTCCGTCTCGTCGATGGCGAACCGCATGGAATCGGTGATCTTGTCGGCGTACATGTGCACCTCGCCGGAGACGTTTCGCGCGGCACGACCAATCGTCTGAATCAACGAGCGCTCCGAACGCAGGAACCCCTCCTTGTCGGCGTCGAGGATTGCCACCAGCGAAACCTCGGGCAAGTCCAGCCCCTCGCGCAGCAGGTTAATACCGACCAGCACGTCATACTCGCCGAGACGCAACTGCCGCAGCAGCTCAACGCGTTTGAGCGTATCCACATCCGAATGCATGTACCGCACCTGCACGCCATTTTCGAGCAGGTAGTCGGTCAGATCCTCCGCCATCTTCTTCGTCAGGGTTGTGACGAGAACGCGCTCGTCACGCTCGGTGCGCTTTCGGATCTCGCCGATCAAATCATCGATCTGCCCCTCAGTAGGCTTAACGACGATCTTGGGGTCCACCAGCCCAGTCGGACGAATAACCTGCTCCACATACTCGCCACCGGTCTTTTCGAGCTCATAGTCACCCGGCGTTGCGGACATGAACACGACCTGGCCCACGCGGGCATCGAATTCGTCGAACGTCAGCGGGCGGTTATCCAGCGCCGATGGGAGGCGGAAACCAAAGTCGACAAGGTTGCGCTTACGGGAGGCATCGCCCTCGAACATGCCACCAATCTGCGGCACAGTGACGTGCGACTCATCGATGATGGTGAGGAAGTCCTCCGGGAAGTAATCAATGAGCGTAGCGGGGGCCGAGCCCGGCGCGCGGCCGTCGATGTGGCGCGAGTAGTTCTCAATGCCGGAGCAGAAGCCGACCTGCTCAATCATTTCGAGATCGTACTCCGTGCGCATGCGCAGGCGTTGCGCTTCCAGCAGCTTGCCGCGATTTTCCAGATCCGCCAGGCGTTCGGCGAGTTCGGCCTTGATGTCCGCGACGGCACGTTCCATGCGCTCCGGGCCTGCGACATAGTGCGTAGCTGGGAAGATGCGCAGCTCCGGGACTTGATCGATGACATCGCCCGTGACTGGATTGAGGTAGTACAGCGAATCGATCTCGTCGCCGAAGAACTCCACGCGCACGGCCTTTTCTTCGTAGGCCGGGATGATGTCGACCACGTCGCCTTTTACTCGGAAGGTGCCCCGGGTAAAGGCGATGTCATTGCGGGCGTACTGAATGTCCACCAAAAGGCGCAGGAACTGGTCGCGGTCGATTTCTTCGCCCTCCTTCAGCCACACCGAACGGTCGAGGTATGACTGCGGGGTACCCAGGCCATAGATGCAAGAAACAGAGCTGACGACGACTACGTCGCGACGCGACAGCAGCGCTGAAGTAGCCGAGTGGCGCAGGCGCTCCACGTCCTCGTTGATGGAGGAATCCTTTTCAATATATGTATCGGTCTGCGCGATGTAGGCCTCGGGTTGGTAGTAGTCGTAGTACGAAACGAAGTACTCGACCGCGTTGTTTGGCAGCAGGCTGCGGAGCTCATTGGCCAGCTGGGCCGCAAGCGTCTTGTTCGGTGCCATGACGAGGGTTGGCCGCTGCACCTTTTCGATCAACCACGCTGCGGTGGCTGACTTACCGGTGCCCGTGGCACCCATCAGGACTACCTCGCGCTCGCCTCTATCTAGGCGCTCCGACAGTTCCGCGATTGCCTGCGGCTGGTCGCCCGAGGGCTCGAACTCGCTGATGACCTCGAAGTTTCCCTCAGCGCGCTCGACTTCACCGACGGGACGGAACTCCGAGTGCGCGAGGACGGGTTGCTCTGCTGCAAATGCCATAGTTCCCAGCGTAGCGAAGGCTGTCTTGAAAGCGGCTGGTTACGTTACTTCCTGGGGCTTTGGGCTGTCCAGGGCTGGGGCCCAGGGGCTTAGGAGCGGCTGTCGAGTTCCGGACCAACATTAAAATCGGCACAGATTTGGACAAGGCTGGCATAAAGTCGCTGCCAGGCCAGCAAAGGCGGGTTCCGCTTCACCAGCTGGCCCTTAGTGCGCATGGACTGACTCCTGGTGAAGCGCAAGCCGTCTTATCGATGGTCCGCGGCTGCGGCTGCGAGGCTGCAAGGCTGCAAGGCTGCGGGAGGCCTGGGTTATCCACACCCTGAAAGTTGTCCACAGATTGGACGTGGAGCCTCTCTCACAGAAAATCCCCTGGGCCGAAAAAGCTTAGAGTCCCGACCATGGGAAGTTTCACCACGGCCGAGTTGCGTGCACTCGGCATCGGAGAGAAAAAGACCAGAGCCCTCCTACAACAAGGCAGGCTAATTAAATTGGTACGTGGCCTCTACATTGACGACCACTCTCCCGCCTCAGTCGCCCGAGCAATCACGGGGCATTACAAAAGCATTGCGCTAACCGGTAAAAGCGCAGCTCAAATCCACTTGAGACTTCCCCTGACACTTCCTATCCAGGCAGAAGGCGCGGGATCAGTTCAGGCCGAGACCTTCTCCATTAGGCACAGCCGCCTACCGTCCTACACCAGCATCAATGGCCTCCCAGTTGTCGAAGCACTCTGGGCAGCACGAGCTTCAAAAGACTATGCACGCAGAATCCTGGAAACACACTACGCCGGCCGGGACGGCGAGAAGCGACTCAACCACGACCTCAGCCGGATGCGGAAAGTTCCCGCCTGGCTGCGTGAAACCATCGCCACCACGCCAATCGGCTCATGCAGCGAACTCGAGCGCAAGCTGGCCCGTCCACTAATCAAGCGCGGGTACCGCATCCGAATGAACCAGTACATCGGCCCCTACTGCTTCGACATCCTGCTTGACCAGTGGAAAATAGCTATCGAAGTCGACTCAGAGACGTACCACGCTAACGAGGACTCGTTCATCGCAGATCGCTGGAAGGCCAACTCCGGCACGCTGCACGGCTGGATAGTCCTGCGGTTCACAGACTCATGCATCAATTGGAATCTCGACAGTGTCCTCGACGAAATCGAGCAGGCAATTCGATGGGTACAAAAGCGCCGTCCCCGCATGGACTATAAACCAGGATGGCCTGCCTGTCAGAAAGTTTGGGAATGGAATCCAACGGTTGGCTACGCCAATAAGCAGCGATAAACAGCCGATATTGCGAGATAAACCGCGATCCATTTGCCGAATTGTTATTTATTTTGTAATGAAAACTGCCCGCACAGCAACTAGCCTGGCGCCTATGAACACCTCGCGCCGCACACCAGTCCACACGCACGCTACGACTCGCCCAGGTTCCACCACTCGAAAAGCAACCTCACACCGAGCCCTTGTGGCCGGTATCCTCGCCACCACCGCATTGGCTTTCACCGCCTGCTCAACACAGGAAACCGAAGCAGCGCCCGAATCTGCTACTCCGGTTGAAACCACCACCGTTACTCAGACCGAGGATGGCGTATCTGACAAGGGTTCGGGCAACACGCCTAACCCAACCGGTTCCGCACCGGACCAGGGAGGCGACACAACGACGGCGGAGACTGGTGGCATGTCGACGTCGTCAAGCGAAAGCGGCGACAACGGCGACGGGAGCGAGCTTCGTCAGGACATGACCGCTGAGATCTACAACAACCCCTCGCCGGGATCCACCTTCATGGCGGCCGGCGAACAGGCAACCACCTGCATCTACGGCGATGGGTACGGCCTCAACCTCATCGCGGCGGGCCCGAATACCAGCTGCGACTTTGCGAAGGCCGTTTTCAACCAGCAGACCGAGGGGCTTAACGCCTCGGAGGACAATATCCGCGACCACCTGCAGCCAAACATCAAGGCCAAGAGTCCCGCGACCGGGAAGACCTACGACCTCAGCTGCAGCACACAAGACGACGTTGTCGTGTGCACCGGCGGCAACAACGCGAAGATTTACATGTACTAGCGCACCAGGTGGCGGTCGGCAGTCGGTGCAACTGCTGGCCGCCAGCCGCGATTCGCCGATGGGGAATCGCAACAAGCCCGCAAACTCCCGCCTACAGTGAAACCATGACTGTTTCCCGCTTGCGCCCCTTCGGCGAGACCATCTTCGCCACCATGTCCCGCCTCGCTACCGAGCACGAGGCAATCAATCTTGGGCAGGGCTTCCCCGCTTGGGATGGGCCGGCGGAGGTGCTCGCGGAGGCGCGACATCAGATAGCTGGAGGAAACAACCAGTACGGCCCCGGCCGCGGCATGAAGGTGCTCCGCGAGGCTATCGTCGCCGATCGCGCCCGCCGCACGGGGCAGGTCTACGACGCCGACGCCGAATGCCTCGTCACGGTCGGCGCCACGGAGGCGATTGCCGCCACCGCCTTGGGGCATCTCGAACCCGGCAGCCACGTCATCGTCATCGAGCCGTACTACGACTCGTACAAAGCCGTCATCGCACTGGCTAACTGCACATATACCGCGGTGCCGCTCATCCCCGCAGCTTCCGGCACGGCACGCTCCTGGTCGCTCGACCGCAGCGCGCTTGCCGATGCCGTCACCGCTAAAACGGCCATGATTATCATCAATTCGCCGCACAACCCCACCGGCACCGTCCTCACGGAGGAGGACTTGCAGGCCATCGCCGATGTCGCCATCGCAAACAATCTACTCGTGCTTGCCGACGAAGTCTACGAACGCCTGTACTTCAACGGATTGTCACACTCTTCCATCAGCGCTCTGCCCGGCATGCGCGAGCGAACCATTGTCGTGTCCAGCGCCGCAAAAACCTTCAACGTCACTGGCTGGAAGATTGGCTGGGCGCTCGCCCCGACTGAGCTACTCGATGGTGTCGTCAAGGCCAAGCAGTTCTTGAGCTATGTCGGCGCCACTCCCCTTCAGCCCGCAGTCGCCCGTGGCCTGCAGGAATGTGCCCCTTGGGTGGACGAGCTGGCGGGTCAGCTCGAGGACAACATGCGGCTCCTCGCCGATGGGTTGGAAGGCCTGGGCGCTGACGTCTTCACGCCGCAGGCAGGGTATTTTGTCGTCGCCGATGTCTCGAGCTGGGGGCTTGGCGACGCCCTGGAGACCTGCACCCGCCTGGTCAAGGAATGCCGCGTCGCAGCCATCCCCGTCACCGCTTTTGTGGATGACCCAGAGTCAGAAAAGTACCGCTACCTGGTGCGGTTCGCTTTCTGCAAGCGCGCCGAGGTGATTGAGAAGGCTATCACCCGGCTGCGGAATTATCTTGCTGCCCGGCCTGCAGCTGACGAATCTGATTCAGCGGCTGAATAATCCGCTCCCAAATCCGGTCGACCTGGCGCACGAGGTCCTCCTCGGTGCCTGAGTTTTCCATAACCACGTCGGCGCACTGCAGGCGCTTGTCATCGCTGATTTGCTTAGCGATGCGCTGCTTCGCATCCTCTCGGTCTACACCGCGGCTTTCCACCAGACGGTCGAGACGGACCTCCACCGGGGTATGCACAACTACGACGAGGTCCTGCGCTTCCGACTGCCCCATTTCAATCAGCAGCGGAGAGTCAAAAACAATGATGGCGTCACCTGCCGCGTTGAACTGCTCTTCGGTGCGCTGCTCAATACGCGGGTGGGTAATGGAGTTCAGCAGCTCCGTCTTCTCCGCGGATACGAAGGCTCGCTTCGCAAGCTCGCCGCGGTTGAGGGAGCCGTCGTCAAGCAAAATGCCCTCGCCGAAAGCTTCGGCGAGTTCGGTGAGCGCCGGCTCGCCGGGTTCGACGACATCGCGAGCAATCTGATCAGCATCGATGATGACGGCACCGAGCTCGGCAAACCTACGGGCGACCGTAGATTTCCCACTGCCCATGCCACCGGTTAGTCCTACTTTGAGCATGTCTCTAAGGGTACGTGGACACGCCCCCGCACGTTAGTGCTTTACGACGAGATCCTCGATGCGGTGACCCTCTTCAACGGGATCTGGGTTGACTGGGGCCGGGGCGGTGCCGTTACCGAATGGGCTGCCACCAAGGGCCTCACGGCCGTGCGGCTGGAGCAGGTCAGAGAGCTCCGGCCCCTTCGGGACAATCCCTAAAGGATTGAGGTCGCGGTGGACCTCGTAGTAATGGCGCTTGATATCGACGAAGTCAGTGGTGTCGCCGAAGCCCGGAGTCTGGAAGAGATCACGCAGGTAGTTGTAAAGAGCCGGCATCTCGGAGATTTTGCTCCGGTTGCACTTGAAGTGGCCGTGGTAGACGGCATCGAAGCGGATGAGGGTTGTATAAAGGCGAATGTCGGCCTCAGTGATGTGGTTGCCCATGAGGTAACGGCGGGTCTCTAAGCGCTCAGAAACCCGGTCTAGGGCATTGAACAGCCGGTCGTAAGCCTTGTCGTAGGACTCCTGCGAGCCTGCGAAACCACAGCGGTAGACGCCGTTATTGATTTCGGTGTAGATGAACTGCATAAGCTCATCCATTTCCTCGCGCATCTCCACCGGGTAAAGATCCGGGGCGCCTTCGCGGTGGAACTCGGTCCACTCGGTAATGAAGTCCAAGGTGATCCAGGGGAAGTCATTGGTCACAACCTCGCCCGACTCGATCTCGACGATGGCCGGAACAGTAATGCCGCGCTGATAGTCCGGGAAACGCTTGAGGAATGCCTCCTGGAGGCGCTCGTAGCCTAGTACTTCGTCGCGACCACCTGGCCCTTTGTCGAATGTCCAGGAGCGGGCATCGTGCACTGGCCCTGGAATTCCGACTGAAATTGCATCTTCCAAGCCGAGCAGCCTGCGAACGATAAGCGTGCGATGCGCCCACGGGCAGGCGCGAGCCGCAACAAGGCGGTAGCGACCGGCTTCAACGGGCCACGTCTTAATCCCCTCGCCTACCTCGCGACCGTTCTTAACAATGCGGTCGTTGATATAGCGGGTGTCGCGGTTAAAGTCCTTGCCCTCCTGGGAGTACACACCACCGGTGGAGTGGGAGGAATCCTCTACCTGGTTAGCGTTATCTACCTGCTTGGCTTCGTCCTTTGTTGTCATGTCACCAATCATATGGGCAGAAAGATAGGCTGTCAACGGCAGTAAAGACCGCCAGAGCCACCAAAATCGACAGGACCACCGGGGCATTAGAGTCATTAGGGCCATTAGGACGGCTTGCGCTTCGCCAGTAGCCGGTTACTGTGCAGCAAACTACTTCTGGTGAAGCGTAAGCCCGCCCTAGGCAACAGCGGCGCCACCTTTATGGCCCAAAGCCCCAACACCAGGACCAAAAATGCAGCAAGCCCCCAAGCCGCTGCTATAAGAACAAGGCCGAGCAGGTGCCCGTCGTAAAGCAAAGAAGGCACGAAAAAGCCCCAGCGAGGAAAACCTCGCCGGGGCGATTTCTCAAAGGGACGTGTAAGCCCTTAGCGGCCTAGCTTAGTTGCCAGCCAGCTTCTCGCGCAGAGCAGCGAGCTGCTCGTCGGAAGCCAGGGTGCCGCCTGCGTTGTCTGCAGCCGGTGCGGCCGGAGCAGCCGGGGCTGCCTCGCCGGACTCGGAGGAGTAGTTCGAAGCGGTCTCTGCAGCCTCGGCAGCTGCAGCGCGGTGACGCTCGATCTGGGCAGCGTGCAGCTGGTGGTGACGCTCTGCCTCTGCGTAGCGAGCCTCCCACTCTGCGCGCTGGGTCTCGAAGCCCTCCATCCACTCGTTGGTCTCCGGGTCGAAGCCCTCCGGGAAGATGTAGTTGCCCTGCTCGTCGTAGGAGTCGCCCATGCCGTACTTGGTCGGGTCGAACTCTTCGGTGAAGTCCTCGTCAGCCTGCTTGAGGGACAGGGAGATACGACGACGCTCGAGGTCGATGTCGATGACCTTGACCATGACCTGCTCGTCGACGGAGACAATCTGGTCCGGAACGTCGATGTGGCGGGAAGCCAGCTCGGAGATGTGAACCAGGCCCTCGATGCCCTCCTCGACGCGGACGAACGCACCGAACGGAACCAGCTTGGTGACCTTGCCCGGAACAATCTGGCCGATTGCGTGAGTGCGGGCGAAGACGCGCCACGGATCTTCCTGAGTAGCCTTCAGGGACAGGGAAACGCGCTCGCGGTTCAGGTCGACCTCGAGAACCTCGACGGTGACCTCGTCGCCAACCTGGACAACCTCGGACGGGTGGTCGATGTGCTTCCAGGACAGCTCGGAAACGTGAACCAGGCCGTCAACACCGCCGAGATCGACGAATGCGCCGAAGTTGACGATGGAGGAAACGACACCCTTGCGGACCTGGCCCTTCTGCAGCTGGTGCAGGAACTCAGAGCGGACCTCAGACTGGGTCTGCTCGAGCCATGCACGGCGGGACAGAACGACGTTGTTGCGGTTCTTGTCGAGCTCGATGATCTTGGCCTCGATCTCCTGGCCGATGTACGGCTGGAGGTCGCGGACACGACGCATCTCGACGAGGGAAGCCGGCAGGAAGCCGCGCAGGCCGATGTCGAGGATCAGGCCGCCCTTGACGACCTCGATGACGGTACCGGTAACCGGCTCGTCGTTCTCCTTGAGCTGCTCGATGGTGCCCCAAGCACGCTCGTACTGAGCGCGCTTCTTGGACAGGATGAGGCGGCCTTCCTTGTCTTCCTTGGTCAGGACCAGCGCGTCGATCTCATCGCCAACTTCGACCACTTCGTCAGGGTCGACATCGTGCTTGATGGACAGTTCGCGGGAAGGAATGACACCTTCAGTCTTGTAGCCGATGTCGAGAAGAACCTCGTCGCGGTCAACCTTAACGACGGTGCCTTCAACGATGTCACCATCGTTGAAGTACTTCATCGTCGAGTCGACAGCGGCCAGGAAATCCTCAGCGGTGCCAATGTCGTTGATGGCAACCTGAGGGACGTTAGAAGTGGACATATAAGATGTGCTCCGAAGCGGATAGAAATCGAAAAACGGACAATTTCGGCCTTGCCCCTCAAAGAAACCCCTGGACAACCGGGCCAAATCCGCTTTCGGCGAATCTCGCCATTGGCAATTAGTTAACCCGATGTCCCTGGAGCTCGAGGCTGCAAAGTCGGCACGCTAATGCATACCTAGCGAACAATACCGATTTGAGCTGCGACATTCAAGTCCGCAACACATCCGCGGCAAGCCCGCAACAAGTCCGCCGACCAGCACTACGGCCCGACCTTCGCACCACTAATGCGCAGCAGTATCCCAATTCACACCAGCACCGATAGAAACATCCAACGGCACCAACAATTCAGCCGCCGAGTCCATCTCCCGATGCAGCAGCTCCTTGATGGCCGCCTCTTCCCCATCTGCAACTTCAACAACCAATTCGTCATGAACCTGCAGGAGGACACGTGAGCGCAACCCGCCCCGTCGTAAAGCATCGTCGACCCGGAGCATTGCAATCTTAATAATGTCTGCCGCCGAGCCCTGGATCGGCGAGTTCAATGCCGCGCGTTCCGCGTTATCGCGAGCGATGCGGTTGTCGGCGTTGAGTTCCGGCAGGTAGCGACGACGATCGAACATCGTGGCCGTAAAGCCGTCCTTGCGCGCCCGCTCAACAACCTTGTGCAGATAATCGCGCACACCACCGAAGCGCTCGAAGTAGTCCTCCATGAGCTTCTTCGCCTCGCGCTGCGGAATGTCGAGCTGCTGAGCCAGACCAAAAGCGCTCAGACCATAAGCCAATCCGTAGCTCATCGCCTTTACACGACGACGCAGCTCAGGCGTAACCTCATCGATGCCGACGCCGAAGACCTTCGAGCCGACGTAGTTATGCAGGTCCTCGCCCTGGCGGTAGGCCTCAATCAGCCCCGGATCCTGCGATAGGTGCGCCATCACGCGCATCTCAATCTGCGAGTAGTCCGCGGTGATCAGCTGCTCATAGCCATCGCCGACCACGAACGCCTCACGAATCCGTCGCCCGAACTCCGTGCGCACCGGGATGTTCTGCAGATTCGGCTCCGTCGACGACAGACGCCCCGTCGCCGCGACCGCCTGATTAAAAGTCGTATGAATACGGCCATCATCAGCGACAGCCTTAATCAGCCCCTCCACGGTCGACTTCATCTTCTGCGACTCGCGGAACTTCAACAGGTAATCCAGGAACGGATGCGGGTTGACCTTCGCCAGCCCCTCAATTTCCTTCGCCGCCGTGGAATAGCCCGTCTTCGTCTTCTTTGTCTTGGGCATTCCCAGCTGGTCAAACAGGACCTCTTGCAACTGCTTCGGCGATCCGAGATTCAGCTCAGGCTTATCGACGAGGTTGCGAGCCTCACTCTCCGCCTCATCGGTAGCCGCCTGCGCCTGCTTTCGGAGCTCCTCGAGCGCATCAACATCGACAGCGATACCGGCACGCTCCATCCGACCCAGCACTGGGGCGAGCGGGACTTCCAGGTCGGCGTACACACTGTAGAGCCCGGCCTCGTCGAGTTCGACAGCCAATCGCTCAGCCAGGTCGATGACGGCGGCGACATGGGAAGCGTCTTCGGCCGGGCCATCGAGCAGGGTCATCTGGCCCTCGGCCTGCGAAAGAGTCTGGCCCAGGTGACGCTGGACGACGTTGTCCAAGCTGTAGCTGCGCTGGCTTGGGCGCAGCAGATACGCAGCCAGGAAGGTGTCGTGGATGACCCCGGCCAGCTCGAAGTCGTAGTTCCAGAGTGCATGCATGGCCGTTTTAGAGTCATGCACCAGCTTCGGATGGTCGCCAGCGAGCCACTCGCGCAGTGCGTCGGCATCTTCGGCGGAAAGATCACCCAAGTCGAGAGAAACAGCCTGGCCGGAGGTCTTGCCCTTCTCATCTGCGGAGCCAATCATCAGGGTGTGCTCCCCGACCTGCAACGCGGCCGGCTCGTGCAGATTATCGAGCCAGGCAGCCAGGGCGCCGTCGTCAAGCGAAACAGCCTCGAGCTTTGTCGCACTGTCGCTGGTGGAGGCGGTGACGCCCGCGCCTTCGATGGAAAGGGTGCGGAACACGCGCTCGCGAAGGTTGTCGCCGAATTCGAGGCGGTCGAAGAAGTCGATGATTCCCTGGGCGTCGGCGGGACGGAGCTCGAGCTCGTTCGGACCGTATGGCAAGGGCAGGTCCTTGACCATTTCGGTGATGTCGCGGTTCAGCTGGACGTTTGCGACGCGCTCGCGGAAGTTATCGCCGACTTTGCCGCGGATTTCGTCAGCGTGGTCGATGAGGTTTGCCAGCGTGCCGTACTGAACGATCCACTTCGTCGCGGTCTTCTCGCCGACCCCCGGAATGCCCGGGAGGTTGTCGGAGGGGTCGCCGCGGAGAGCAGCGAAGTCCGGGTACTGAGTCGGCGTCAGACCGTACTTCTTCTCGATAGCAGCAGGCGTGAAGCGATGCAGCGTGGTGACGCCGCGCATTGGATAAAGCACCGTGGTGGTGTCGTTGACCAACTGGAACGAGTCACGGTCACCGGTGACGATGAGCGTTTCGAAGCCCTCAGGCTTGGCTTGGGTAGCCAAAGTCGCGATAATGTCGTCGGCCTCATAGTTGTCCTTTTCCAGCGTGACGATGCCCATCTCTTTCAGCACCTGCTGAATAAGCGGCACCTGACCACGGAATTCCTCAGGAGTCTTCTCACGCTGAGCCTTATACTCCGGGAAGATCTCGTTGCGGAAGGTCTCGCGGGCGACATCGAAGGCGACCGCCACGTGCGTGGGCGTTTCCTCGCTGAGGATATTGGACAGCATAGAAAGGAAGCCGTACACCGCGTTCGTTGTCTGACCACCGGTAGTTGAGAAATTATCCACCGGAAGGGCAAAGAACGCGCGGAAGGCCATGGAATGACCGTCGATAAGCATGAGGGTCTTCTTCATGACATCCCAGTGTAGGAAAATATTGAACAGCGTAGGAAAACTGAGATGCGCGCTGAGGAATCGCGAGCTGCGGAGGATGAGCTGTTGGCCGGTCAGCTTCAGTGAACAATAATTACGGTAATCAGGCTGCATTTTGAAACGGATTCAGCAGCCCCTTAGTCCACCTGAACAGTGATTCGCAAGAGTGAGCCTCTCGAGCGTCGCTTGGCACCTGGTTTCAGTTTCCGAAATGCTGTAATCCAACTTTAATATTCGCCTTATTTTCCTGGAGTTTTTCCATATTTTCCAGCGATTGTTCAACAGCATGCACGGAACCTGCCCCAAATGAGGCACCTAGAAATTACCCCCTCTTTGAGGTGGCCGCGAAAACATATCACCACGTCCTGCGCATGCCTCTGAAATCAATTGGCGTAGTTACGCTTTCATGGCTTTAGACTCTTCAGCATGAGTGAGTTCGATTCGACCGATTTCCAACGGAGCGCCCAGTCCACCCGCGAGCGCATCATCGCGGCTGCAGCTCGGCACTTCGCGCGCAAGCCTTTGCGAAGCGTGCCGCTGAAGGAAATTGCCAGCGATGCGGGCGTTAGCGCGCCGCTCATCATCAAGTACTTCGGCTCCAAAGAAGGTCTCATGGCCGAACTGATTGACTTCAGCCAGTTCAAAGGCACACTCAGCCGAGCTCCCTTCAATGAACTTGGCCAGCGGATGGCCAGCGCTATTTTGACTGGTCAAGGAATGGCCGGACAGTCCATGATTCCACTGATTGTCGGATCCCTCGACTCCGAGGAAACCGCAAAAGTCATTGCCGAGCGGTTCAATGAAGCTGTTGCAGATGACCTAATTCGCCGCGTCGAAGCGGACGGACCGGAAGACGTTAGCTACGACACTGCTGTGCACCGCAGCCAGATGGCTATTTCCCTCTGCGTCGGATACCTAGTTCTTTCCGACACCGGCCTAATCGATGAGGCCAACGCGCCGAGGATTTCGGTTGAGGCCCTGGGCAGCTGCCTGCAGCAAATCATCGAACACGGCTAAGAACCGAGCACGGCTAAGAAAGCAGCTCCACTGCCCACCGCCTACTGCCCCCCCCCACTGCCACCGACTACTCCTGCGTAACTCACTGAATCAGCAGCGCCACCCCAGGCGCTGCTTTTTTGTTTTGTGTCTTTAATCGCACCCCGAAGCTACTAATACACACACGGAAATACGCTTCTTCTCAGGTGGAAGACATACAATGGCCTGCGATGTCTACTGAAAATACGAGCGCTCCTGGCGCAGAGTCGACCACGCTGCCGACCACGAGCCCCTACTCTGAAATCCCGAAGCCGACCCCGCTGGGTGTCATCGCCAACGCAGTTCGCGGTGGCCTCATTGGTCTCGCCGAGACGATTCCGGGGGTCTCCGGCGGCACCCTTGCGCTGATCACGGGCATCTACGGACGCCTGATTGAATCGGCAAAGCGCATCACCGACCTGCCGCGGGCAACTTCGAAGGGCACCTTCAAGGAGGACCTTCGCAGAATCGACTGGTGGCTGCTCATCCCGGTGGCTATCGGCATGGTTGCCGTGGTCTTCTCCATGGCAGGCATCATGGAGAACTTCGTCACCAACCAACCAGTCGCTTCCCGAGCACTGTTCATGGGCATGATCGCCGCCTCGATCACCATGCCGCTGAACGAGCTACAGCCAGGCGCTCTGCGTCAGCCGGGCATGCGCGGCAAGGCCATCGCAGTCTTCCTGTTCTTCAGCATCGCCCTGTTCGCGCTGACTTCCCTGCCACAGGCCGCACCGACGCAGCCGCCTCTCTGGCTCGTACTCATCGCCGCCTCGATTGCCGTGTGCGCACTGGTTCTGCCGGGCGTTTCGGGCTCTTTCTTCCTACTGGTCATCGGACTCTACGCACCGACCATGGGCGCAATTCACGACCGTGACTTCGCCTACATCGGCACGTTCTTCGTCGGCGCGCTGATCGGCATCGTCCTGTTCATCCGCCTCCTCGAATGGCTGCTGAGTACGCACCAGGCGCTCACGTTGGTCGCCATGTCCGGCCTCATGCTCGGTTCACTGCGCGCTCTCTGGCCGTGGCAGACCGAAAACAACGAGCTCCAGGGCATCGGCTCCGACTGGGGACTCGCCCTCGGACTGTTCATTCTCGGCGCCGCAATCGTCAGCGTCGTCGCTTATGCGCAGCGCCGTTTTTCTAATTCGGGGTCGATGGACTAAACTAGTCAAAGTCGCTTCGATAGAGCATTTTCGCTTATCGACGGCTTTGCGCCCCTGTAGCCCAATTGGCAGAGGCAACGGATTCAAAACCCGTCCAGTGTGAGTTCGAGTCTCACCGGGGGCACGATTTTAAAACCCGCCTTCACCTGACTTTTAGCCTGGTGGGGGCGGGTTTTTGGTTGGGTTAGTATTCACTATCTTTCACTCTTTTTCACGCACTTTCACGTACTTTCACGGGTATTTTGCACCAAAAATGAGCCAAAAAAGAGCCACGTATTGCCTGCTGAATCCTGCGTTAACTCCTGGGTGAATCTGTTTTTGGGCATAAGAAAACCCCGCCACTACCGATTGAGTGAACGGGGCAGTGCCATGGCGGGGACTCGCACCCCGCGAATGTGGCTACTCCATGGCTTTTGAGTCCGTTGATTTCAACAGGCGAGCATACGCTCTGAAAACTTCTTCATCGCCATCGACGTACTCGGACATCCCACTCAACAAAGCTTGCCGCTGCTCTTCTATGATGGAGACTCGAAACTCAGCGATGTCTTCTGCAAGATAGGTGGCTGCGACTGCGTAGCGGCGCAGTGCCGCGGTTACTTCTGATTTGCCGCCGCGGTCGCCGATGCGGGCGCGGTTGATAAACGGCACGAATTGTACCGCGCCGAAGTTGTGCTGCAGACACTCGCTCAACTGCCCGGTCACGCATTAAAACTGCCGAGACGGTTTCCGCTTCACCAGCAGCCGTTCAGTGTGCAGCAAATGCATTCTGGTGAAGCGGAAGCCGTTCTTTTGCAGCAGGCATCCAACTGGACTCTGGCCAATTGGCGTCATCAACAAACGAAGCCCGCTGCTACAGGTTATCCACCGCGTACTGAGCTTCCTCCGGAGTAAACTGCTCGCCGTATTCCGACGTCAGCTGCTCGTAAACCGCATCCGGGGACATCGCCATCGAATCCTGGTAGATTCTCGCCTTTTCCAGTGCGTTCTTATTCCAGTCCGCATCGAGATTGTCCATTGCATACTGGGCTGCCTCCGGTGAGAACTTCTCGCCGTACTCCGAGGTCAGCTGATCATAAATACCGGCCTTCGACATGTGCATGCGATTCGCGTAAATCTCTGCCTTGCGGAGAGCATTCTTGTATTCGGTCGGGACCTTCTCATCCTGCTTTTGCTGCTCCCCCGTCTGACCTTGCTGCTCATCTACACCTGCCTCGGAAGACTCAGCGAAATCGGCATTCTCAACAGTCCCAGAATCAGCCGCAACGGCAGTCTCCGAACCAAAGAGAGATGCAGCTTCAGAATCGGAACCCGACTCAGTGTCACCGCCACCAGTCAAGCTGGCCGCCACAGCGAGGACCACGACAGCGCCCGCGGCAATACCACCCCATTTGAAGCAGCCACCCTTCTTCTTTTCTTTCGGAGCCGGAGGCATCTGCCCCGCTGCCGACGGACCCTGCGGGTAGGGCTGCTGGCCGAGCGGATCCTGCGGGCTGTGCTGGTAGGACTGCTGCCCCAGCGAATCCTGCGGATTCTGGGAGCCGTACGGATTCTGGGAGCCATACGGGTTCTGTGGACTCTGCGGGTTCTGGGGGAAAGTGGAATCGGACATCGTAAGAAGCCTCCTGCGTAGAAGTTGCAATAAACGAACAGCTCTCTGTCGTCAGTTGGAACTATCCCAGGAACTCCGGATTCAACTTTCCGCACTACACAAATATTTTCGATTCGCGAACCATAAGGCACCACTGAAGGTAAGAAAAAACCAGGCCTCTACCCCATAGAACAGGGCTTGGAACTGGTTAATCTCTTTAAAAACTAACCTTCAACCCCGGCCAGCGCTTACTCAATATCGGCAAATAATATCGCCAACATTTTCCAAACCAATAGAAGGCCAAAAGCGGCCAAGGCATGGAGCCCCTCCAACGACAGCCGCCCATATGGAACCCGACAGCACATAGACACCCCACCGAAGGCACTTCCTAACAAAGATGCTTCCGAGCAAGCTCGATGCACACCTTCATCACAAACGACGCAGCTGAGTAGCCCTTAACACAAACGATGCCATGGCAGGACTCGTCGAACTCGGCAAAAGCCGGGGTTCCGGCATCACGCCCGCGGCCGCCAGCCCCACGACACTTCCCAAATCCCCGCTCCCCCAACCGCAAAGATTTTATTTTCCACCCCACTGTCCATATAATGAGATACCAATCCCGTATAGCAAGACTGGTTTAGTTTTTACGCACACCACTACGTATCACCTGCCAAGCTTTGCTCCCGGCTTTACGCACTGCCCACCAGCAGCTCACGCCGCGGTCGAGTTTTCTCAAAGTACAAAGTACTCAGTACTCAACACGTTTTGGACTGTCATCATGCCTGCTGCGAATTCCCCCTCTAGCTCCTCCGCCCACACTGCGAACGCGAACTCCGCTAAGACGCCACTTCACGCAGTACCGGAGGACACCGCCCCCACAGATCCGTCGACCATCACCGATGCGGAAATCTTTGAGGCACACCGAGGCGGCAAGCTCCGCTCCCACTCCACCATGAAGCTCGAGACAATTCGCGACCTCTCCATCGGCTACACCCCAGGTGTCGCTCGCGTCTGTGAGGCCATCCACGAAGATCCGGCTCTGGCCCGCACCTACACCTCGACCGGCCAGAACGTCGCAGTGGTTTCCGACGGCACCGCCGTGCTTGGCCTTGGCGACATCGGGCCCAAGGCCGCGCTACCGGTGATGGAAGGAAAAGCCCAGCTCTTCGAGCAGTTCGCCGGCATCTCCGCTGTGCCAATCGTCCTGGATACCCTCAATACAGAGGAAATCATCCAGACGGTCAAGGCGCTGGCGCCGTCGTTTGGCGGAGTGAACCTCGAAGACATCTCCGCGCCTCGCTGCTTCGAGATCGAGCAGCGTCTCGACCAAGAGCTCGACATCCCCATCTTCCACGACGACCAGCACGGCACCGCCATCGTCATCGCCGCCGGCCTGATCAACGCCTGCAAGCTGACAGGTCGCAGCTTCCAGGATCTCCGCGTGGTCATCTCCGGCGCTGGTGCCGCTGGTGTCGCTGCGACGAAGATGCTGCTGTCCGCTGGCGTGTCCGACATCGTCGTCGTCGATTCGCGCGGCATCATCCACCCGGACCGCGAGCCACTGAGCGACATCAAGCAGTGGGTCGCCGGCATGACTAACCCACGCGGTATCACCGGCTCGATCAACGATGCGCTTGTCGACGCTAACGTGTTCATCGGCGTCTCTGCCGGCCGTATCGGCGAGGATGCGATTAGCCAAATGGCCGCTGACCCGATTCTGTTCTCGCTGGCCAACCCGATTCCGGAGATTCCGATGGAAGTCGCCCGCAAGTACGGAGCCGTCGTGGCCACTGGCCGCTCGGATCATCCGAACCAGATTAATAATGTGCTGGCCTTCCCGGGTCTGTTCCGTGGCGCACTGGAGGCGGGTGCCAAACGGATCACCGAGGCCATGAAGCTGGCTGCTACTCAGGCCATTGCAAATGTTGGCGTAGAAGACCTGAGTGCCGACCGCATTATCCCGTCGGCGCTGGATTCGCGCGTCATGCCGGCCGTGGCGAAGGCTGTCCGCGATGCTGCGCTGAGCGACCCGGCCTCCGGCGCGGTCGGCCCGCTCGACGTCACTGGCAATGGCTTTGCTGCAGCTGAAGCGAACTAGAAAACCGGCGCTGACTATTCCCCGGGAAGTCTGAAAAGTGTGCGGTTTTCCTGCACCAGCCTAAGACGCAGCTGAATAGGGGTACCGAATTTAAGGTATTCCTGTGCCTAGGTAACATATTCAGATATGAAAAGACCCATCGCATTGGCGGCTGCCACGCTGACTGCGACCTTGTTCTTAGGGCTTACAGGCTGCGTCACCAATGACGAAAGCGGTAACCCCGAGGGCTGGTCAGAGATCAAACCGGCAGCGGTCCCCGAACTGGCGAAACAGGTCCCAGCAGATCTTCGTAAGCGCGAAGTATTGCGCATCGGCACCAACCCAACATTCGCCCCGGCAGAGTTTAAGGATTCCGCCGGTTCCATCATCGGATTCGACATTGACCTCATGCGGGCCATGGCCAGCGTCCTGGATCTGCGGCTGGAAATCCAAGAACAGGATTTCGCACTGATTCTGCCGGCCCTGTCGGCCGGCGCAGTTGATGTTGGTGCCTCCGGCTTCACCTCAAACGAGGAGCGCCGCAAGACCTACGACTTCGTCGACTACCTGGATACCGGCCTGCAGTGGGCACGTCGCCCGGGCAGCGACGCCAGCTCCGACAACTACTGTGGCAAAACTGTCGCTGTTCAGCGCAATACCGTCGCTGACATGGAGGACCTGCCGGTAAAGAATCAGGATTGTCTGGATCGCGGTTTGCCACCAATTAACAAATTGGCCTACCAGGATGCTGGTACCGCAGCTACCACCGTGGTGCTGGGGCGTGCTGACGCGCTGGCAGCTGACTCACCAGTCAGTGCCTACGCGGTCAATCGTTCTGAGGGCAAACTCGAACTTGCCGGAGATATCTACGATGGTGCCCCGTTCGGCTTCGCTATTCCGAAGGATTCAGAACTCGGCCCAGTACTCCAGCAGGCGCTGCAGTACCTCATCGACAACGGCCAGTACAAGCAAATCCTGACCACATGGGGTTTGGAAGACGGTGCTTTGGAACGCGCCACTATTAACGGAGAGGAACTTTAAGTGAGCGACTCATCTGCGTCTGGCGCCCGCTACGAGGCCACACAGGCGGAACTCAACGAAGAAATTAAGGCCAAACCGCTGCCGCACCCGGGTCGCTGGATCACCGCAGCAGTGCTGCTTGTGCTCTTCCTGTGGTTCATCATCGGTGCCGCCCGCAACGAGGCCTACCACTGGGATGTTTACTTCCAGTACCTGTTCGACACACGAATCGCCGCTGCCGCTGGCTGGACCATTGCACTAACGGTCCTGGCCATGCTCATCGGTATCGTCGGCGGTGCCATCGTCGCCGTACTCCGAATGTCGGACAACCCCGTGCTGTCCACTGTTGCTTGGTTCTACCTGTGGGTTTTCCGAGGAACTCCGGTCTACGTGCAGCTGGTCTTTTGGGGCCTCCTCGGCACTATCTACTCGACGATTGACCTGGGCGTTGCCGAGGTTGATCTCAGCACTGTCCTGTCCAATACCTTTGTGTTAGCGTTCGTCGGTCTCGGCTTGAATGAGTCCGCATACATGGCTGAAATTGTCCGTGCCGGCATCCAGGCTGTCCCGGAGGGCCAGACCGAAGCATCGAAGGCACTGGGTATGAGCTGGTGGCAGACTGTCCGCCGCACCATCTTGCCACAGGCTATGCGCATCATCATCCCGCCGACGGGCAACGAGTTCATCTCCCTGCTGAAGACCACTTCGCTGGTCATCGCAGTGCCGTTCTCGCTGGAACTCTACGGCCGCTCCACGGACATCGCCAATGCGCTGTTCCTGCCGGTGCCGATGCTGCTTGTCGCCGCCACCTGGTACTTGGTCATCACATCAATTCTGATGGTCGGACAGTTCTACCTTGAGCGCTACTTCGCCCGCGGCGCTACCCGTCAGCTCACCGCCCGCCAGCTGGCCGCGCTTGCCGACGCCGAAGGTGTGCCGCTTGCAAATGCTCGCGTTGTCGATAAGGACGAAGAGCACTTCTACCGAGAGGATCCGCAGTAAATGACTACCAAAGATTTGATGGTTGAGGCGCAAAAGGTTCGGAAGAACTTCGGCCGTCTCGAGGTCCTCAAGGGCATCGACCTGGAAGTTCCACGCGGTACGGTTACCTGCCTCATTGGGCCTTCGGGCTCCGGTAAGTCCACACTGCTGCGCTGCATCAACCACCTGGAGAAGGTCAATGCCGGCCGTCTCTACGTCGACGGTTCCCTGATTGGCTACCGCGAAAAGAACGGCAGCCTCTACGAAATTTCCGCCGCAGAAGCTGCCCGTCAGCGTCGCGATATCGGCATGGTGTTCCAGAACTTCAACCTGTTCCCGCACCGCACGGTGCTGGGAAATATCACCGAGGCACCAGTGCTGGTAAAGGGCGTCTCTCAGGAGCAGGCTGAAAAGCGTGCCATGGAGCTGCTGGAGACTGTTGGTCTGGCTCACAAGGCCGATGCCTACCCTGTTCAGCTCTCGGGCGGTCAGCAGCAGCGTGTTGCCATTGCTCGAGCCCTGGCCATGGAGCCGAAGCTAATGCTCTTCGATGAGCCGACTTCCGCTCTTGACCCCGAGCTCGTCGGTGAGGTTCTCAACGTCATGCGTGGTCTGGCCGATAAGGGCATGACCATGGTCGTCGTGACGCACGAGATGGGCTTTGCCCGCGAAGTCGCCGACCAGGTCGTGTTTATGGCTGACGGCGTGGTCGTGGAGAAAGGCACCCCGGATGAGGTGCTGGGTAATCCGCAGCACGAGCGCACCCGCAACTTCCTGTCTTCGCTGTTGAAGTAACAGCAAGCCTAAGCGCCAAAAGTTGCGGAGATTCCGCGAAACATAGTGACTGCCGCGCCGGTAGTCGCCAGAATGACCGCGAGCTTTCGGGCTTGCACAATGGGCACTCGTCGGGAAACGCGAGTGCCCAAAAATATACCCACAATCATGGCAACCAAACACAGCGGCCAGAGGATAACCGGTGTGGTGGCGAAGACAGATACGTCACCGCTGATTTCCTTGAACAGCAAGGACAACGCGCCGGAAACAAAGAAGAGCGGTTGCAGGGTGGCTGCAAATGTCTGCGCTGGCCAACGGGAAGCCTGTGCGTAAACGGTAATGGCTGGGCCCGCAATGCCGGCCAGGGTATTCATAAAACCGCCGGCCACGCCTGAGGCAACGGCGTATTGTGGGCCGTCGACACGCATGCGCTGAGGCATAAAGGATGTCACTAGCAGCGCGAGTAGCACGAGCCCGCCGACCAGAACCTGGAGTGGCCCGCTGGGCGTGTTGTGAACCACCCAGGCGCCTGGCAGCGCACCTAAGGCCATCACCGGGCCAATCAGCCAGAACTTCTTCCAATCGACGTTCTCTCGCACCGAGATGGTCTGCATGATCGCATTGACCGATGCGAGCACGTTAATAATCAAAATCCCTGCTACGGGACCTGCAACCAGTGAGAGGACCGGACCTCCCAACAGTCCGAGTCCCATACCGGCTATTCGCTGCATCAGAGCCCCGATGAAAATCGTTGCCACGATAAAGACAAAAGCCCACACTGATAACTCCATAGGAGGGAGTTTACAGCGTGGGCTTTTTGGCTTTTCGACGGGCGGGGTCGCCGAGGATCCGTCGTAAAGCGGAAACGTTAGCAGACTAGATGACGCCCTGAGCCAGCATTGCGTTAGCGACCTTCTTGAAGCCTGCGATGTTGGCACCGAGCACGTAGTTACCCTCGTGATCGTACTCAGCGGCGGTGGTTTCGCAGTTCTTGAAGATGTTGGTCATGATGCGCTTCAGGCGCTCATCGGTGTAGGAGAAGGACCAGGAATCGCGGGTAGCGTTCTGCTGCATCTCCAGAGCGGAGGTAGCAACACCACCGGCATTGGCAGCCTTGCCCGGCGCAAAGTGGACACCGTTGGCCTTGAAGACCTCGATAGCCTCCGGGGTGGACGGCATGTTTGCGCCCTCAGCAACGAAGCGGCAGCCGTTGTCGACCAGCAGCTTGGCGGACTCGCCATTGAGCTCATTCTGAGTTGCACACGGCAGTGCGACATCAGCCTTGAGCTCCCAGATGTTGCCACCCTCGTGGAACTCAGCGCCCTCAGCCTCAGCGACGTACTCGGAGACGCGAGCACGACGAACTTCCTTGATTTCCTTCAGCAGCTCGACGTCGACACCGTTCGGGGTGGAGACGTAACCGGAAGAGTCAGAGAAACCGACGACGGTAGCGCCGAGCTCCTGAGCCTTCTTAATGGCGTAGATGGCGACGTTACCGGAACCGGAAACGATGACCTTGGCACCGTTGATGTCAGCACCGTTGGCCTTCATCATCTCTTCAGTGAAGTAGACACAGCCGTAACCGGTGGCCTCGGTACGAACCAGGGAACCGCCCCAGGTCAGGCCCTTACCGGTGAGAACGCCGGACTCGTGCTGGTTGGCCATACGGCGGTACTGACCGAACAGGTAGCCAATCTCGCGGCCGCCGACGCCGATGTCACCGGCCGGGACGTCACGGTACTCACCGATGTGGCGGTGCAGCTCAGTCATGAACGACTGGCAGAAGCGCATGATTTCTAGCTCGGACTTGCCCTTCGGATCAAAGTCGGAGCCACCCTTGCCGCCACCGATCGGCAGGCCGGTCAGGGAGTTCTTGAAGATCTGCTCGAAGCCCAGGAACTTAATGATGCCGAGGTTCACGCTCGGGTGGAAGCGCAGACCACCCTTGTACGGGCCCAGCACAGAGTTGAATTGAACACGGAAGCCACGGTTGACCTGGACCTTCCCCTGGTCATCGACCCACGGCACGCGGAAAATGATCTGACGCTCCGGCTCACACAGACGCTGAACCAAGCCGTAGTCACCGTAGTGTGGGTCCTTTTCCAGGACGACCTTCAGCGACTCCAGAACTTCTGCCACTGCCTGGTGGAACTCCGGCTCACCGGCGTTTCGGGTGAGAATCTGGTCATAGAGTCCCGAAACCTTCTGCTCGATATTCAAAATAAACCTCTCTGCGAAACCATTATGGCGCCCACGAAGAACAAACCGTCAGCGGTTGTAAACCACTTTCCGGTTGCCGTAACTCGGTGGCACAGGTTGTGTGCACAAGGACTGGGCAACTGTAGATATTGAAGCGGACATAATTATACAACGGCATATTGCTGGGAAAACTCGTAGCGATTCGCGCTACACCCGTTGGCCAAGCCAATCACTGACTCTGTGGAGGCTTACACTTTTCACGAATTAGGTAGGATATTACCTAAATACGGCAACATTCCAGGGATACGTCGCAACAGATTCGAGCATTTCGTCGAACTCACGCAGCACTGGGTCCGGGGGCAATTCTGCACGCGGAGTCAGTAGCTCAGAGAGGTCCATAGCGAGTTCATTGAGAGAACCGCCGTGCTGATCGAAGCTCAAGAGATAACGGAATACCTTCCTATCCCCCAACGGCTCCTTCGGGTTCTCACGCTCCCACTGCTCCACCAACTGCGCGTCCGTGTCCGCCGACGCCACCGAAACATCCACGTCACTAATTCGCCCGGCGCGGTCAAACTCACTCAACTTGGTACGAAATGCCTCGGCCAGCGCCTCCGATTCGGTCGGCTTCACCAGGCAGTGAAAAACAATCTTCGACATAACTTCACAGGCTAAGCCACGCGAGACGGCCAGACAATAGCTAACCGTCGTCAAGCCCTGTCCCCCTACGTTGGCGCGCCGACCGGCAGCAAAGACGTAGTGTTGGACTTATGCAGGCTTTCAGCAATCCCCTCATCACGCTTGCCGACGGCACGGTGAAGCAAGTCAATCCTTTTTCCGGTACCCAGGTGTGGACAGTCCCAGGTCGTGGCAATCGGCCGTTGGGAATTAAGCACACGGATCCGCAGCCATTGAGCGAGGAGGATTTTGGATCCCGCGACTCCTTTGGCTGGAACAACCTGCTGCAAACCCCGCCGGAGAAGGCCCGCGTTGTCCTCGACGAATCGGTATTCGGCGGCTACAGCACGGTGACGGGAGTGCTGCCCGACCAGCTTTTCGACACCACTGCGGAGTTCCGCCGCGTGCCCAACCTGTTCGAGATCGTCTCCTATGACTATTGGTCGGAAAACTATGGCTTCGAGCCCGACCGCGAAACTCAGCAACGTATGGAGGCCTACCTCGATGACCCGAAGGGCCGCGAGCACGTGCTCAACATCATTCGCACGCGATACCGCGCCGCTGGACGCAGTGAAGAGGAAATCAACGCGCTTTCCGACGAGGAATTGCTGCGCCGCGCCCCAAGCTATTTCGCCGGCGGCCACGATGTGATTGTTGCCCGTCGCCACTTTGTCGACGCCGCTACCCACGATAACCAGCTGGCTTCTTCTGGCACATTGAGCGTTGCCGAGCACCGCGCACTCATTGCGTTTACCGTCGAGTCGATTGCTGACCTGTACCGACGGAACCGCTACGTGCGTTATGTGGCCGCTTTCCAAAACTGGCTGAAACCGGCAGGCGCAAGCTTCGATCACTTGCACAAGCAGCTTGTGGCCATCGATGAGCACGGCGAGCAGCTCAAGCGCGAAGTGCAGGCGGTGCGCAAGAACCCGAATATCTACAACGAATACGCAGTGGACTATGCGGCCCGCCACAACCTGGTTATTGCGGAAAACGAGCACGCGGTGGCTTTCGCAGGATTCGGACACCGCTACCCGACGCTGGAGATCTTCTCGAAGTCGGATGTCTGCGAACCGTGGCTGCAAACCCGGGCTGAGATAGACGCAATGTCGGACCTGATTCACGCATGTCATGCCGCTGCCGGGCCCACCATTCCGTGTAACGAGGAATGGCACCACCGCCCTGTCGATTTGGATGCCCGCATGCCGTGGCGCGTAATGATTAAGTGGCGCACCTCAAATTTGGCCGGTTTTGAAGGTGGCACCAAGATTTATCTGAACACCATCTCCCCATGGGATCTGCGCGACCGCGTTGTCCCGGAGATGTACCGTTTACGGGAGACCGGAAAGATTTCGGACAGCATTCACATTGCGACCGAGTGCCAGTGCCAGCCAAACTCGCTGAAGTACAACCCGCTCGTCGAAGACGGGTCGCGACTGTAGTTCTCTGGCACAGAGTAGAGAGAAGTTAGGAGTCTTAATCCAGGTGAGCAACAATGAAGCACGACTGAGCCGCATTCGCGACCTCATCGCCACTCATCGAGTGCCATTGGACAGGCAGTGGGAAATCTACCGTTACCTGCACCAGCACCCGGAGCTATCTCAGGCGGAGGAGAAAACTGCCGCGTATCTGGCCGGTGCTCTTCGCGACATGGGCACTTACACGGTGTATGAGGGAATCGGTGGTCACGGCCTCGTTGGTGTCATGGAAAATGGCCCCGGCCCTACCGTGCTGTTCCGCGCTGATATCGATGCGCTTCCGGTGTTCGAGGAAACAGGTGTGGATTTCGCTTCCTCTGCCACCGGTACCGCCCGCGATGGTTCTGCCACCGCCGTCATGCACGCCTGTGGCCATGACATGCACATGACGGCCGGTCTTGGTCTGGCTAGCCTGATGGCAGCAACTAAGTCTGAGTGGTCGGGTACTTTCATTGCCCTGTTCCAGCCCGCCGAGGAACTAGCCTGTGGTGCACAGGCTATGATTGACGACGGCCTGGCAGACCTCATCCCCACCCCAGATGTGTGCTTCGGCCAGCACATTGTTCCCGGCCCCGCAGGTCAGGTAATGACCATGCCCGGCCCGGCACTTGCTGGCTGTGACACCATTAGCATCACGCTGACAGGTCGCTCCGCACATGGATCTATGCCGCACAACGCCATTGACCCGACGTACTTGGCTGCCGCAATCGTTCTGCGCTTGCAAGGAATTGTGGGGCGCGAGATTCCTCCCCACGAGTTTGGTGTTTTGTCCGTCGGCACGCTGCAGTCCGGCAATTCGAATAACACAATCCCCGGCCAGGCCAAGATTGTGCTGAATATTCGCTACTACTCCAACGATGTGCGCGCGAAGCTCGTTGCGGGCATTGAGCGCGTTGTTCGTGGCGAGTGCCTGGCTTCCGGCACTGAGGTTGAGCCTGTGATTGAGTACTCCGATCACGGCGAAGTCACTGACAATGATCCGGAGGCGTTTGCCACGATTCGCCCGGTCATGGACGCTGTGCTCGGCGACGATTCCACCGATGCTGTGCCGTGGACCGCGTCGGAGGACTTCTCAGACCTGCCGCGTGGGCTGAACTGCCCATATGTCTACTGGACTGTTGGCGCCACACCTCGGGATACGTGGGAAGCCGCCGTTGCTGCCGACCGCGTGGTCGAAGACGTACCGTCGAATCACATGCCGACATTCCTGCCGGACTTCGAGCCGACGGCTACCTCCGCGACTTCTGCCGCCGCTGCCGCCGTACTGTCCTACTTGGCAAAGTAAGGGCTGCGTGCCGGCCGCTTGCCACCGCGCACAGCGCAATGATCCCTCCGAACAGCCCGACAGCCCAGGTCGAAAGGCTCCAAGCAAAAAGCCGGTAAGCCCCAAAAGGGCTTACCGGCTTTTCCTAACGCGCCAGAGAGCTAGCGAGCGTCCTCGCCAATAACGTGGACGTGAATCATGTTGGTATTGCCCTCATTTCCTGGAGGGGTACCAGCAACAACGACCAGCGTGTCGCCAGCGTTGTAGTTTTCCATGGTCAAGAGCTGCTCATCGATGACCTGCATGATCTCATCCGTGCTGTTAACCTCGCGCACCAAGAAGGTCTCCGCACCCCACGTCAGCGCAAGCTGCGAACGAACCTGCTGATTCGGAGTGAATACCAGCAGCGGCAGGCGAGAGTGCAAGCGTGCCACACGGCGAGCGGTATCACCCGAGGTGGTGAAAGCAACCATAGCGCGGGCATTCAAGCGCTCACCGATATCGCGAGCTGCGTAGGAAATCACACCACGCTTCGTGCGAGGCATGTGGGTCAGCGCAGGAACTTCCCCCTCGCGCTCAGCGGCGGTGACGATGCGAGCCATGGTCTTAACCGTGGACTGCGGGTACTTACCAACCGAGGTCTCACCCGAGAGCATCACGGCATCTGCGCCATCGAGCACAGCGTTGGCCACGTCGGAGGCCTCCGCACGAGTCGGGCGCGAGTTCGAAATCATGGAGTCGAGCATCTGGGTGGCGACGATGACCGGCTTGGCGTTCTCGCGGGCAATCTGAATAGCGCGCTTCTGAACCAGCGGAACATCTTCCAACGGCACCTCAACACCAAGGTCACCACGGGCGACCATCACGGCATCGAAAGCCAGGATGATGGCCTCGAGAGACTCGACTGCCTCTGGCTTCTCCAGCTTGGCGATAATCGGGACACGACGGCCAACCTCATCCATGACCGCATGGACCAGTTCGACGTCGGAAGGCGAACGGACGAAGGACAGCGCGATGAAGTCGACTCCCAGCTTCAGAGCGAAGCGCAGGTCGGCGATATCCTTCTCTGACAGAGCCGGCACCGAGATGTTCATCCCCGGCAGGGAAACACCCTTGTTGTTCGAGACCGGACCGCCCTCGATGACACGGCACACCACATCGTTGCCATCTACCTCGATGCACTCCAGGCCCACCTTGCCATCGTCGACAAGCAGGCGATCGCCCGGACGGGCATCGTCAGCGAGATTCTTGTACGTGGTGGAGACGCGGTCGTGCGTGCCTTCGACATCGTCGACGGTGATGCGGACAATCTCGCCGTCAGCCCAATACGTCGAGCCTTCCTTAAAACGACCGAGGCGAATCTTTGGTCCCTGCAAGTCGGCGAGAATACCGACGGCATGTCCCGTAGCGTCGGATGCTTCACGCACCCAGTGGTAGTTCTGAGCGTGGTCCTCATGCTCACCGTGAGAGAAATTCAGGCGGGCAACATCCATGCCGGCGTTGACCAGCCCGGTAATCCCCTCCAGCGAAGCAACTGCTGGACCGAGGGTACATACAATCTTCGTTCGTCTAAGCACGGCCTCCAGCCTAGTCCCTTAACGGGCTATGCGTCAGTTGGAAGCACTGTGAGCTTCAGCAGCCTCGCGCTCTCCCCTGACTTCAGCTGCGGTTTCGCGGCTCTTGGACCGCAGAATCCACAAAGCAATGACAGCGCAGAAAAAGACCACGAGCGACGTGATGTTATTAATACGCACACCGAATATCAGCGTTGCGTCATCGACGCGCATGAGTTCAATGAAGAAACGCCCCAAAGTGTAGGCCGCGACATAGAGCGCAAAGACGCGTCCTCCGCCCATCTTGAACTTTCGGTCCGCCCACACAATGACCAGACAGGCGAGGACGTTCCACACCATCTCGTAGAGAAACGTTGGATGCACCACGGCCAGCACTTCGCCTGTCGACGTTCCGGTGACAGGGGCAACCCGTCCAAACTCATCAACTCGTTGGTAGATTTCCAGGCCCCACGGAAGTGACGTTGGGCCACCGTAGAGTTCCTGGTTGAACCAATTGCCCAGACGCCCAATCGCCTGTCCAAGGATGATTGCGGGTGCGGCCGCGTCAAGAACTGGCGCAAACGGTACCTTCCGCCACTTGGCGACCGCCCACGCGGCCAGCACCCCCAGCGCCACCGCTCCCCAGATGCCGAGGCCACCATTGGTGATTTTCAGTGCATCGGCGGGATTGGCGCCGGGGCCGAAGTACTTCTCCCAGTCGGTGGCGACGTGGTAGAGACGGCCGCCGATAATGCCCGCAGGAATGACCGCAATGGCAATGTCGAGGACTAACTCCGGGTCTCCACCCCTGGCCGCGTAGCGGCGCTGCATCCAGTAAATGCCGACGAGTACGCCAACCAAGATGGAAATCGCGTAACCGCGCAGTGGTAGCGGTCCTAACTGCCACACCCCCTGCGGCGGAGAGGGAATGTTGGCCAGATACGTCGTTGCAGTTTCAGCGAGAACAAGGGTGGAACTCATAAATGCGCTAGCTCTCTCCTCGTACGCCCGCGGCGAGTTCGCGGGCGAGCGTTACCAGGTCATCGGTGCTCTTCATCGCGGCCTTGATCAGTGCCGAGCCAACGATTACGCCATCTGCAAACTCGGCAATCTCCGCGGCCTGTGCCCCATTGGAGACACCCAAACCGACGCACACCGGTGTATCGGTGACCTCGCGCGTGCGGGCAACCAACTTGCCTGCGGCCGAGTCGACGCTGGCCTGGGCACCTGTGACACCCATGTGGCTGGTGGCGTAGACGAAGCCGGTCGACGCGGTGGCAGTTAGCTGCAGACGCTCGTTGGTCGATGACGGGGCCACCAACATGATGTTGGACAGACCATTGGCCTCAGCTGCACGCTGCCATTGGCCGGCCTCCTCGGGGATGAGATCCGGGATAATGGTGCCCCGACCACCAGCGGCGGCCAAGTCCTCGGCGAAACGCTCCGGACCATACTGGAGAATCGGATTCCAGTAGCTCATGACCACACAGGTACCGCCGTGCTCGGTGACTTCGCGAACCACCCGCATAATCTCACGGGTACGGAAGCCCGCATCCAGAGCCACGTTGGCGGCATCCTGAATGGTTGGGCCATCCATCATCGGGTCGGAGAAAGGCAGGCCGACCTCGATGATGTCGGCGCCAGCGTCGACAATCGCCTTGATGTTCTCAATCGACTTATCGGTGGTCGGGAAACCCGCTGGGTAGTAGCCGATGAATGCTGCGCGGTTTTCCTCACGGACCTTGTCAAAGACGTCACTCAGACTCATTTAGGACTCCTCCATCAGATCAAACCACTTAGCAGCGGTGTCGACATCCTTGTCACCGCGACCGGAAACATTGACAATAATCAGCGGCTTACGGCCCAGCTCTTCATTCAGTTCACCGCTGATGAGTCGGGCGGCAGCCACCGCGTGTGCGGACTCGATAGCGGGCAGGATGCCCTCCATCCGAGTCAGGTCCTGGAATGCCTGCATCGCCTGGGTATCGGTCACCGGCAGGTAGGACGCGCGATCAATATCAGCCAGGTAAGAGTGCTCCGGGCCCACGCCCGGGTAATCCAGACCCGCGGAAATCGAATGAGACTCTGTAATCTGGCCGTCCTCGTTCTGCATCAGGGCGGCGAAGGAGCCCTGGAACACCCCCGGATTACCGGCGGCCGAAATCGGTGCTGCATGGCGACCGGTCTCAACACCGTCACCGCCAGCTTCAGCGCCAATCAGTCGAACCGATTCATCATCGATGAAGTGGTGGAACGCGCCGATCGCATTAGAACCGCCGCCGACACACGCCACGACAGCGTCGGGAAGCGAGCCGGTCTCCGCGAGAATCTGCTGGCGTGCCTCGGCGCTGATGATGCGTTGGAAGTCGCGCACCATTGTTGGGAACGGGTGCGGGCCGGCTGCAGTGCCGAAGCAGTAGTAGGTGTCATCGGCGTGTGAAACCCAAAAACGCATGGCCTCATTGATCGCGTCCTTGAGAGTCTTCGAGCCAATCTCGACCTCGATAACCTCGGCACCAAGCAAACGCATGCGAGCGATATTGAGACGCTGGCGGATTGCGTCGACCTTGCCCATGTAGATACGGCAGTTAAGGCCGAGCAGCGCACAGGCAGTCGCGGTTGCGACACCGTGCTGGCCAGCACCGGTCTCGGCAATGATGTTCTTCTTGCCCATGCGCTTAGCAAGCAGAACCTGTCCCAAGACGTTATTAATCTTGTGGCTACCTGTGTGATTCAAATCCTCGCGCTTGAGCCAGACGTCAGCGCCGATATCAGCGGAGAACTTCTCCGCGTAGTACAGCGGCGAGGGACGTCCGACATAAGTACGCTGAAGCCGGTCGAGCTCATCGAGAAAATCCTGATCAACGCGGGCCTTCGCGTAGCCATCGGTGACCTCACCGATAACGGCCATCAGCGCCTCCGGCACAAACTGGCCGCCCCACTTACCCCAGTGCCCAATGGCATCTGATTCGTGGTTCGTTGTCTCCGCGATAACCTCACCCATCGTGGGCAGGCGGTCACCGCGGGCATCATGATTCTTGAAATCTTGGTCACTCACAGTTATCTATTGTGGACTATCCCCACCCGTTGCGGGGACATAAGGCCTAAGAAACTGTGGCGTGCCAGCACAACAGGTGCGACACGCAACCAAACTAGGCGCAGATCGCAGCGCGGTACAGCTGCTTATCGCAACTGCGGTCTATCACTACTCGCTGCGGAGTGTCGGGTGGACACCGGCGGCAACGAGACGTCGGCAAGCCTCACCCGGCTTGCCCGCGGTAACCAGGCCCTCGCCCACCAGTACCGCGTCGGCGCCGTGGGAGGCGTAGTAGCGCAGTTCCTCCGGCCCCTTGACACCGGACTCTGCCACCTTCACAACATGATCCGGCAACATCGGCGCAAGGCGTTCGTACACGGAGAGATCCACGTCGAGGGTCTTTAGATTGCGGGCGTTGATGCCGAGGATCTTGGCACCAGCGGCCTCGGCGCGCTCGACCTCTTCTTCGGTGTGCGCCTCAACCAGAGCGTTCATGCCAAGCGACTCGGTGCGATCCAGCAGGGATTCCAGCGTCGGCTGATCCAAAGCGGAGCACATCAGCAGCACCAGGTCGGCACCGTGTGCGCGGGCCTCATGGACCTGGTACGGAGTGACGATGAAATCCTTGCGCAGCACTGGAATGTTGACCGCGCGGCGCACGGCATCGAGGTCGGCGAGCGAACCGCGGAAGCGGCGCTCCTCAGTCAGACAGGAAATGACAGCCGCGCCACCCTGCTCGTACTCTGCCGCCAAGACCTCCGGCGAAGGGATGTCAGCCAGCTCTCCCTTCGACGGAGAGGCACGCTTGACCTCTGCAATCACCTGCACCCCGGGCTTAGCCAGTGCCGCCACGGCATCAATCGGCGACGGCGCCTTCAGCGAGAGCTCCTTGATTTCACCGTAGGAAATCTTGGCTTCCCGAGCAGCGAGATCTTCCCGCACGCCCTCAATAATCTTGTCCAGAACGTTAGCCACGGCCTTACTCCTTATCCAGATCCGTAGGATCTACACCGGCATCCAAAGCATCCCACAGAACTCGACCCGACTGTGGGTCTTCCTCCAGGTCCTCGGCGATACGCTGACGGCGTACCTCCGGGGTCTCATACGCGCTGGACTTCTGCTTCTTCACAGTACCCGGTCGACGCACCAACAATACCGCCCCGACCAGCGCCAATGCGCAGCACAGCAAGGCCAGGGATGGCCCCATCGCATGCACTTCAATCGCTGAGATCTGCGCCCAGTCTGCCACAGTCACCGCATCACTGGCGCGTTGTGAGGCGCTTCCCGACGTCAACAAATCCAGTGCCCGCTGGGAATCCACCCCGTCTTCTCCGCTGGCAAGCAGAGTCATCGGAGTCCACGACGCCGCAACTGCGAGCAGCGCCGCGAGGCCACCGACGATACGGCGCCCCAGTGAGCCCAAAATGGTGGTGGCAAACAGTGCAGCCACCATTGCCAGCGCAATCGACGTCAACTCTGGACCCCAGACTGCGCCCACCAAATCTGTGGTCGCTGGACCGGACTTGTCATCAACAGTATCGACCGTCAGCCACGCACTACGGCTGCACAACCACATTCCCGCTGCGGCCACACCAATGAGGCCACCGGAGAGCATCGTTGTCGACTTCATCGAAAACCTAGCTCCTTTCCGCTGGGACTAGTGTCTCAGCTGCCGCGACAGCTCGCAGCACGGCCGCGGCCTTGTTGCGGGTCTCCTCATCCTCTGCCACCGGGTCAGAGTCACTGACAATTCCGCCGCCAGCCTGAACATAGACCGTATCGCCCTTCTTCACACCTGTGCGGATGGCAATTGCCTGATCGGTATTGCCCCGGAAGTCAAAGTATCCAACAGTGCCGCCGTAAACACCCCGACGCGTGTCTTCGAACTTGTCGATAATGCTCAGCGCGGAAGGCTTCGGCGCACCCGACAGCGTTCCCGCTGGGAAGGTGGCCGCGAACGCGTCGACGGCAGTGGCGTCGCTGGAAAGCTCGCCGGTGACCGTAGAGACCAGATGCATAACGTGACTGTAGCGCTCAATATGACGGAAGTCGTGCACAACAACACTGCCTGGGCGGCAGACACGTCCGAGGTCATTGCGGCCAAGATCAACGAGCATCAGATGCTCACTATTTTCCTTCTCGTCTGCCAGCAAATCAGCTTCCAGCGCATTGTCCTGCTCCACCGTGGCACCGCGCGGACGTGTGCCCGCGATGGGATTGGTGATGACCTCACTGCCCTGAACTGCCACGAGTGATTCCGGGGAGGAACCGACAATTTGAAAAGCGGTAGCGGAGAAGTCCTTGGTTGGAACGTTGACCAGGAACATGTAGGGCGACGGATTGGAAACCCGCAGGATGCGGTAGATATCAAATGCTGACGCCTGCGTGTCCATCTCGAACCGCTGCGAGAGCACAATCTGGAACGCATCACCAGCTCGGATGTGGTCCTTGCAACGCTCAATACGATCCATGTGGTCGTCGGCGGCGCGCTGGCGACGAATCACCGGCTCTGGGAAGCTAATTTCCGCCGGACGCAGATCAGAGGACCCCGACAGCCGCTCCACCATCGCATTGACCCGATCACAGGCGGTGTCATACGCCTGGTCAATCCGCTCATCCGAGCCGTCCCAGTTCACTGCATTAGAAATCAGCCACAGCACGCCCTCGTGGTGGTCAAAAGCAGCCAGGTCCTCCACCAGCAACTGCATGAGCTCAGGAATCTGCAAATCATTGTCAGTGGTATCCGGCAGCTGTGGCTCGATGTAGCGGACAATGTCATGCCCGAAGTAGCCAACGAGACCAGAGGTGAGCTTGGGTACCGAGGCATCGTCGGCAAGCGGAAGCTCCGTGTGCAGCAGCTCCAGCGTGCGACGCAGAGCATCCAACGGATTTCCGCCCTCTGGCGCACCCGACGGCGCATTGCCAATCCAGGTTGCCTCCCCCGCATCATCCACCGTCAGCGCAGCACGACTGCCGCAACCGATAAATGACCAGCGCGACCACGACTGCCCCACATCGGAGGACTCCAGCAAGAAAGTGCCGGGACGATCGGCCGCGAGCTTGCGGTAGGCCGACAGCGCCGTTTCGCCGTCCGCCAAAACCTTGCGAACCACGGGCACGACCCGATGGTGTGCAGCCAGTTCACGAAAGCGCTCACGCGTGGTCATGGTGATACGAGTCATAGCCGCTATTGTGCCACGCACCCGGATTGCACATCACTTAACCCCGGACTTCACCGGAGGTGGGCGCGCTTGACGACGAAATCCCCACCTCGGCAGCCGGGGTTGACTGCCTAGTCCTCGAACACGGGATGCACGTCAAAGCAGCTGTGCGAGCCAGTGTGGCATGCCGCGCCGTCCTGCACTACCTGCATCAGCACGGTATCGCCATCACAGTCCAACGCCAGCGATGTCACGGTCTGGAAATGGCCGCTGGTAAGCCCCTTAATCCAGTACTCGGACCGGGAGCGCGACCAGTAGGTGCCGCGCTTGGTAGCGATGGTATATGCCAGTGCGTGGGAATCCATCCACGCCATCATGAGCACGCGGCCAGTGGATTCCTCCTGCACAATAGCGGGAATCAAGCCGTCAGCGTTGAACTTGGCGATGTTCGCGATATCTGCTGGGAGCGTGTACTCACGCGGATCGTCGCCGGCGCCGTAAGCTGCAGCGCCCGGGGCTAGACCAGTCACTGGCGCACCTCGATTCCCTCGCGGGCCATCTCTTCCTTAACCTCAGCAATGCTGACCTCGCCGAAGTGGAAAATGGATGCGGCCAACACCGCGTTGGCACCGGCGCGCACTGCTGGCGGGAAGTGCTCTGCCTTGCCCGCACCGCCAGAGGCAATCACCGGGACGTCGACGGCAGCGCGGACTTTCTCCAGCAGCTCCAGGTCGAAGCCGTCCTTGGTGCCGTCGCCGTCCATGGAGTTCAGAAGAATCTCGCCGACACCGAGTTCCTCGCCGCGGCGCGCCCACTCGACGGCGTCGATTCCGGCCGAGCGGGAACCACCATGCGTAGTGACCTCGAAGCCCGACGGCTGGGGCGTGCCTCCCTCGGGAACACGGCGGGCATCCACCGACAGGACGACGCACTGCGCGCCGAAACGACGCGACAGCTCGCTGAGCAGTTCCGGGCGTGCAATCGCAGCGGTATTGACACTGACCTTGTCGGCTCCGGCGCGGAGCAGCTGATCGACATCCTCGACGCTGCGCACGCCACCGCCAACCGTCAGCGGAATGAAGACCTCACTCGCGGTGCGGCGCACCACCTCGAGCATGGTGCCACGGCCATCCTTGGAAGCCGTGACATCCAGGAAGGTCAGCTCATCAGCACCCTCCTCGCCATAGCGGCGGGCCAGCTCCACCGGATCGCCGGCATCACGGAGATTCTCAAAGTTAACCCCCTTGACGACCCGCCCATTGTTGACATCCAGGCAAGGAATCACGCGTACTGCCAGAGACATGGTTTTTAAGTTCTCCTCGTGTTAGCTCAAAATTGTGGCTCGACGGTTTGCGCAACCACCCAGCTCGGGGCATTGCCCACGTTTTAGCTCCGGAAGGTCTCCGGACGACCCAGTTGGTCAATAATCGACCGCAGCGTGGCATGAACATCTCGAGTTCCCGCCAGCACGCCTACCGAATCATGTCGCCAGGGATTGCCCGCCAAGTCCGTGACCACGCCACCGGCTTCGGAAATCTGCAGTACACCAGCTGCGTTATCCCACACATGCGGCGAGAAAGTCACGGTGCCGCCGAATGCCCCCATCGCAGTGGAGCCCAAGTCCACTCCGACAGAGCCGGTAATTCGGATCGTCGGATAGCGCTCGCCCACCTTTGACAGCAGCAGTTGGCGCCATTTGCGCGGGAGTGTGCCGTCAGTACTCGCGATGACGGACCCGAAGGCAATCGAAACCGGACGGCCAGCCTCGGCATCGATGTTGACGCGACGGCCGTTGACAAACGTGCCGCTGCCCTTAGCTGCGGTGATACGACGGCGCAGCAGAGGCATGGAGGTGATGCCGACCACCGGCTCCCCCTCGTGCATCAGTGTGAGCAGCATGGCACACAGTGGAAAGCCGTTGGAATAGTTCGTGGTGCCGTCAATCGGATCGATGACCCAGGCGGTATGTTCCTCGGGAACTTTGCCGCCGAATTCCTCGCCGTAGACGGGCAGGCCAGAATACTGCGTGAGGAGCTGGCGCAGACGACGCTCAATTTCCAGATCGGTCTCCGTCGCGAAATCTCCGCGCGGCTTCATGACAACCGGATCCGCGCCCACCTGCTGTGTGAACAGACCTTCAACCTCATCGAGCGCCGCTTCAGCAATAGCGAGCATCGCCCGCGGTTCCAGGGCATCCATACTTTCTAAGTCCTTCATCCGCCGTCTCAGCCGGGGTGCCGTGTGCTCGTTAACGCTTTCGCTTGACGACGTCTCCCCGGCCCGGCCACGAAAGTGTTCTCTTTAGCCGCGAGCTACTGCCAGGGCCTCTTCAAGGGTGAAACGCCCTGCGTAGAGCGCCTTACCCACAATTGCGGAGTCAACGCCCTCATCGACCAGCGTGGCAATAGCTGCAATGTCGTCCAGGCTACTGACACCGCCGGAGGCGACGATTGGAGCATCGGTAGCAGCGGCGACCTCGCGCAGCAGTTCCACATTCGGCCCCTGCAGGGTGCCGTCCTTGGAGACGTCAGTCACCACGAAACGGGATGCACCCTGAGCATCCAGGCGCTCCAGCACCTCCCAGAGGTCACCACCGTCGGAGACCCAGCCGCGACCGCGCAGGCGCCACTGCCCCTCTTCGTTAAGAACGTCCAGACCGATTGCCACACGGTCGCCGTAGTTGGCGATAACCTCGCGGCACCACTCCGGGTTCTCCAGTGCGGCGGTGCCAATATTGACGCGGGCACAGCCGGTGGCCAGCGCAGCCTCGAGCGAAGCGTTGTCACGGATACCGCCGGAGAGCTCCACCTTCACGTCGAGCTTGCCCACGACGTCGGCAAGCAGGTCGTAGTTCGAACCGCGGCCGAACGCGGCGTCGAGGTCGACCAGGTGGATCCACTCAGCGCCTGCGTTCTGCCAATTCACGGCAGCTTCCAGCGGTGCACCGTAGGAAGTCTCGGTTCCAGCAGCACCCTGAACAAGGCGCACAGCCTGGCCATCGGCTACGTCTACAGCGGGCAGCAGGGTCAAACTCATGGGGGCTCTACTCTCTTCGACTTTTGGGCGTTGTGGCCATAGTCGCCACGACGCTTGTTGCTAGTTATCTCAGTATAGGTGGTCTAGGTGGCGAAATTCCGTCACCTACCAGGTAGTGCGGTTAGGGCAGATACTACCGATTGGGCAACTACAGCGTGTCCACCCAGTTCTGCAGCAGCTTCAACCCTGCTTCGCCAGACTTCTCAGGGTGGAACTGCGTGGCCCACAGCGGACCGTTTTCCACGGCTGCGATAAACCGATCGGATTCGTGGGCAGACCACGTCACCAGCGGCGGAGCGATGCGAGAATCCGTATCAAGGTCCCACGTGCGCACACCGTAGGAATGGACGAAGTAAAAACGCTGACCCTCCAGCCCCTTAAACATCTTTGAACCTTCCGGCACTTCAACCGTGTTCCAGCCCATGTGCGGCAGAATCGACGCCTCGAGGCGCTCGACAGTACCGGGCCATTCACCACAACCCGGGGTGCCGGTGACAGCTGCGGATGCGTCGGTCTCCGCTGCATGGATGCCGTCGGCGTACTCGACGCCGCGATCAAAGAGCACCTGCATACCAACGCAGATTCCCATCACCGGCCGACCACCTGCGAGTCGAGAACCAATCAGGCGCGGCCCTTGCACTCGATGCAAACCCTCCATGCATGCGGCATAGGCACCGACGCCGGGAACGAGGAGACCATCGGCCTCCATCACGGTCTTCGGATCGGCGGTCACAATAACCTCGGCACCCGCGGTGGCCACAGCGCGCTCAGCTGAACGCAAATTACCGGAGCCGTAATCAAGGATGGCAACAGTTGGGGTCTTCGTCGAAGGTGAGACTTGTTCCATAGTTGGACATTTTAAGGCGCTGGGAATCGATGTTTCCCATTTACCCCAAGAAAACTGCCTGGACAGGCAAAAGCGCTGGTATACGCCCACCGAATACTTTGGTAAACTCACGGTTAACAACAGGTTAACTACGTTATTGATTTATCCCTAATACCCCTGATTACTTTTTCACAGAGAGACTCAGACGCTATGACTACCGCATCCGTTCTTAGTAAATCATTTGCCATTGTCCGCGAGGACCTTCACCGGCTCTACGGTGCAGCCTGCGACGCTGCGACCATCGATTCCATCCTCGACGATGTCATTGCAGAGCTGTCCGGCTCTGCGAAGGTGACTAACTTCCTCCCCGTCCTCGCCGAACGCGAGGCCACCGAACGCATCAAGGCCGCGAGCGGATGCAAGGACTTCGCCCCGCGCCAAGAGATTCTCTTTGCCGATAGCCGCGGTTCCGGCCGCAGTCAGATTGCCACTGCCCTGGCCTACCACCTGGTTGGCGACGAAGTCTTTATCCGCACTATCGGCCTCAATCCAGAGGATGGCCTGAACCCTCGCGTCGTCGCGGCTCTTCACGACCGTGGCGTGGACACCTCACGCCTCACCCAAAAGGCGATTACTCCCCGCGTTTCCCACCGCGCCGACGTTGTCGTACTCATGGGCATCGACGAGACACCAGCAGTCCCCGGCGACCGCTACGTGGAATGGGATGTCGCGGATCCGGACAATCTCGCAGACGATGAGCTCCAGTCGCTTATCGACGATATCGAAACCCGCCTGCGGGCTCTCTTCACCGAGATGGACGTCGCCGTCGCGTAAACAGGCACGGCTGGCCCCACACCGGGGGTGCATTTATTAACCAAAAAGACTGGCTGTGCAAGTTCTTGCGCAGCCACTCTTTTTCTAACATCTCTTTGTATGTAGTTACTTCTTCTTGCGGTCCCGAACCGTCAAACGCGTCACTGCATTCTTTGCCGGGCGGGCAACACGCACAGCGGCCTCCGGCGTACGACGCTTGACGGCATCTCCCAGACGACGCAGCGTAGCGCGGGTGTTCTGGTACTCCGCCACGCGGTGCTTTCCGATGATTCGGTCGAGCACCGCACCAATGAGACCAACTGCCAGCAGAGCTGCCGCAAAGGCAAAGACAGCCGGGTACGGACGGAGTGCAGCCGCGGCTACGGCTCCCAGAACGAACGAGCCGATACCAGTGCCCGAGTCAAAGGACATGTTCCAGAAGGCACTGGCCTCAGCAGTACGGTCACGCGGCAGGCGGGCAAACATCAGCAGCAGAGCCTCATTTTGCACTATGCCGAAGCCCGCGCCGTAGAAAATGGCCGCAACCAGCAGCAGCCAGGCCGACAGATCAAAGAGAACCACGCCGGACATCATCAGCAGGCCAATAAAACCACTGATCAATGCCGGAATCAGCAGAATTCCAGCCTCCGACTTCCGGTCGGCGTAGATTCCTGCGAAGTAACGGAACACCATCTGCGCGCCACCGAGAACAGACAGCGACAGGCCAGCCACAACCGCACCGGAGACCAGATCAATTTCGCGAGCTGCCGGGGCAAGGAATGCGGAAATACCACCAAAGCCCATCGCAATCGTGCAAATTGCGAGCGCGGGAATGGCTACCAGCTTCCATGTGGCAACGTGCTCAACGGGGCTCGGCTGAGTTGCTGCAGATCCGGGCACAGGATCGCCGACGTCTTCCTTGCCGCCCTTGCCCTCCTTCGGCGCTGGCTTAATCTTCGGGATAAAGAGTGCCATCAACGAACCGACAAGCGAGATGACGGCGCCCAGGACATAAACAGGGGTGTAAGAACCCGTCTTGTCCGCAATGATTAGTCCTAGTGGCAAGAAAATGAGCTCAGATAAACCAACTGCCACACCGAGAACGCCAGAGGCCTTACCCAGAAATTTCATTGGCACTAGCTCGGCAATCAATGCGGACTCGGCGACAGTCAACGCACCGAAGCCCATACCGCGGAGAACCGCAATGATGAGCACCAAAGCAGCATCGGTGCCAAAGATGTGCAGAATCGTCGGCAAGCCCAGAAACAGACCTGAAATCAGCATGGTCATGCCGTAGCCAAGACGGCGACACATACGTGGAGTCTGCGTCTGTGTGAGAACGGTAGCGGCCATAAAAACACCGGTGTAGGCACCGGCGAGCGAGGTTCCACCGCCATCGTCAAGAATTGCCTGCGGAATGACAGGCATGAGGAGTGACCAGCCACCGAAGGCGGCCATCACGGCGACTAGCGTAGGTACTAGTCCGGGCGCTTTCCACATGCTGTCCAGTTCGTCCAACTGCCTGCGGTCCATCACCCGGGACGCCATTTACTCCATCACTCCTATCAACCACAAAATTGCGCCGGCGAGCGCGATCACAGATAAGAGACCAAGGACAATTGTTCCGACCCTCGATCCGGACTTATAGAGTGACCATGTTCCGCCCACCAGCAGACCAGCGACAATGAACAAAAAATAAGTGCTCAGCGTCGATGCGGTAGACACCTGCGCTAAAAGCACGTCTACAGACGTTGTTACCATCGATTCCCCTAAAATGCCAGCTAAGGCGGATTTTCCGGTTTCCTACAGCGGCCGTCTACTACAGCTGCGACCTACAGAGTGCCCTTGGTCGACGGCACACCGTGGACGCGCGGGTCGTCCTCGACGGCAGCACGCAGGGCACGGGCCACAGCCTTGTACTCAGCCTCGGTGATGTGGTGCGGATCGCGCCCGTAGAGACAGCGAACATGCAGCGCAATACGGGCATTTAGGGCGAAGGACTCAAAGAAATGCTCGTTGATAACCGTTGCGTAGTGGCCACCAATGACGGCAGTCAACATCTGCTCTGGTTCGCCAGTGCCAACGAAGTACGGGCGACCAGACACATCAACCACTGCGTGTGCCAGCGTTTCATCCATCGGGATATAGCAGTCACCAAAGCGACGAATACCAGACTTGTCCCCCAACGCCTGGGCGAAGGCCTGCCCCATCACAATGCCGGTATCCTCCACCGTGTGGTGCGCATCGACCTCGGTGTCGCCGTTGGCGTGCACAGTCAGGTCGAAGCTGCCGTGGGAGCCGAAAGCGGTCAACATGTGGTCGAAGAACGGCAGACCGGTCGAAATATCGGTCTTGCCGGTGCCATCGAGATTCACCGAGCAGACGATGCTCGATTCGCGGGTGGCGCGCTCGACACGGCCAACGCGCTCAGTGCGCTCTGCCTCCAGATGGTCCTTATCACTGAAGTGCATAAGTCAGATCTCTCCTTGTAGTGGGATGTACCGGCAGCATTTCGCTTAAGCCAGCGCGGTCGCTGCCAATTTCTTGGCCGCCGCCAGCAGCGCATCATTTTCGCTGGGCAGACCAATAGTGGCACGGAGACGACCGGGCACGCCAACATCGCGGATGAGTACTCCCTCATCCAAGAAGCTCTGCCATGCCGTCGCGGCATCGGCGAAACGACCGAAGAATACGAAGTTGGAGTACGAGTCAATCACGTCGTAGCCATAGCTGTTCAGGGCGGCTACGACGCGGTCACGCTCGTCGGCAAGCTTTGCGACGGTCGACAGCGTCGCATCCGAGTGGCGGAGTGCAACCGTGGCTGCGGCCTGCGTCAACGTCGACAGGTGGTATGGCAGACGCACGAGCATCACAGCATCAATAAATGCTGGGTTAGCAACGAAGTAGCCGAGGCGGCCTCCGGCGAAGTCGAAAGCCTTGCTCATCGTGCGGGAGACAACCAGCTTCGACGGGAACTCAGCCAGCAGCGTTGTCGCCGACGGCTCCTCAGTGAACTCGGCGTAGGCCTCATCGACAATGACGATGCCCGGCGCGGCTTCAATAATGCGGCGCAGGTCAGCGAGCGCGGTCAGGTTGCCAGTCGGGTTGTTCGGAGTCGTGATGAAGATGACGTCAGGACGGTGCTCGGCAATGGCCGCGAGCGCACTATCCATGTCGATGTCGAAGGTCTCCGGGTCGCGGGCGATGCCGATGAACTCCGTCTGCGTGCCGGACGAGAGGATCGGGTGCATCGAGTAGCTGGGCACAAAGCCCATTGCGCTGCGCCCCGGCCCGCCAAATGCCTGCAGCAGCTGCTGGAGAATCTCATTGGAGCCGTTGGCGGCCCATACCTGGTCGACGGTGATGTCCACGCCGGTCTGGCGGGTGACATAATCGGCGAGTGCGCTGCGCAGTGCTACTGCGTCACGGTCCGGGTAGCGGTTGAGGTCAGAGGCGACCTTCTCCACTTGCGCCACCAGGTCGGCGATGAGGTCATCGGATGGCGGGTACGGGTTTTCGTTGGTGTTCAGGCGAACATCGACGTCGAGCTGCGGGGCACCGTAGGCTTCCTCGCCGCGCAGTTCGTCGCGCAGTGGCAAATCTGCCAGCGCCAACTTGGCTACCGACGGCTGTGGCTGATTCTCAGGCTGGTTGCTCATTAGTTGTTCCCCTTTTCTGCGCCATTGTCCTCAGAGCCGAGAAGCGTCTCAAAGCGGGCACGGATGGCCTCGCCGTGCGCTGGCAGTCGTTCTTCGTTGGCCAGGACTACTACGCTGTCGGCAACTTCCTTCAACGCGGCCTCGTTGTAGTCAATCATGTGGACCGACTTGAGGAAGGTGTGCGTTGACAGGCCCGAGGCGTGGCGGGCGGTGCCGGAGGTCGGCAACACGTGGTTAGAGCCGGCCGAGTAATCGCCCAGTGGCACCGGCGAGAAGCGACCGATGAAGATTGCGCCGGCATTGGTAATGCGTTCGGCATCGGCCTGCGCGTTTTCGGTGTGGATCTCCAGGTGCTCAGCGGCGTAGGCATCTGCAACCTGGATGCCGATATTCATGTCGTCGACAAGCACGATGCCAGACTGATCGCCGGTGAGCGCCTCGCGAACGCGGTCGGCGTTCATGGTGACCTCGTAGCGGTTTTCGACCTCGCGGTCGACGGTGGCGGCGAAATCGGCGTCGTCGGTGATAAGCACGCTGGCGGCCATGACGTCGTGCTCAGCCTGGGAAATCAGGTCGTAGGCGACGGAGACAGGATCAGCGGTGTTATCTGCGAGAATGGCAATTTCGGTCGGGCCAGCTTCGGCGTCGATACCGACGACCGAGCGGCACAGGCGTTTGGCGGCGGTAACGAAGATGTTGCCCGGACCGGTGACCATGTCGACCGGCTCGAGGCTCTCGTTTTCATCGCCGTATGCGAGCAGTGCGACGGCCTGTGCACCACCGACGGCCCACACCTCGGTCACGCCAAGCAGCTTGCAGGCAGCCAGGATGGTCGGGTGCGGCCAGCCGTCGTTGTCGGCCTGCGGCGGAGAGGCGACGACGAGGGACTCCACACCAGCTTCCTGAGCTGGGATGACGTTCATCAATACAGACGACGGGTAGACGGCGTTGCCCCCGGGGACGTAAAGACCGACGCGCGAAACCGGAATCCACTTCTCGCGGACAATGCCGCCGGGCAGAATTTCAACAGTCTTATCATTCGGCTTCTGAGCAGCGTGGAACGCGCGCACGCGCCCGATGGACTCCTGCAGAGCAGAGCGGACATCGTCTTCCAGCGCAGCTTCCGCGGCATCGATAACCTCCGCTGGAACGCGCATGGATGCCGGACGAATACGGTCAAACTTCTCGGAGTACTCCATCGCCGCTTCCACACCACGGACTGCCACGTCATCGACGACGGGTTTGACCGTGGGAATCATCGAATCAACGTCTGCCGCACCACGCGGCAACACTCGACGCAGAGTGGCGGTGGTGGGAGTCTGACCGCGAAGATCAATAGTGGACAACATAATTAATTAGTAACCGCCTATTCGCACGATGGATTCATACGTGAGCACTTCAGAGTGACAAAGAAATGACAACAAAGTATTGAAAATCTGGGTCAAAGCCAAAGACTTTATCCACGGTTTTCGCTACTATTCGCCCTTAAAGGCACCCTTGAGTATGAACTAAGCATATCTTTCTCACGTTAGGTTCATACCGATTGCCCCATTTAACCCCTCATACTGTGGCGCAAGTTAGCTCCGCCACAGTGCCCCATTACAGTGTTAAGGAAAGTAGTAACCAGTCGTAGAAAGGTCAGCTGTTGAACCAGGAAGGAAACAGCCCGGATTTGCCGGAGCTCGTCGCAGCCTATGCAGACGCGACCGCAGCCGACAATTCCCTGGCCACGCGCCAACTGGAATCAGTTTTCGCGCATCATTTCTACAACCCACAGCTCTTTTCTGACCCGGAAGCCCACGGCGTTACCGAACACGTCGGCGCGTTTTACCGCATAGTCCGCGAGGTCACCGAATCGCTCGGCATGATGACGGCTGCGCACGATGCCGCCCTGAACTGGATGGTATGGGCATCCGATAACGACAACGTCCCGGAGTACTGGCGCGCCCGGGCACGGCTGGCCGCGGACGAAGCCCGCCGCTACACCACCTTTATCGCCGATGGCCCCACCTCTGCTGCCGCAGAGACCGAAATCCCACTCATCGCACGCATGAGCAGGGAAATCACCTCGTACCGGGCACTCGTGCTTGCCGACGATCTGGATGCCCCAACCAGCAGTCACAGCGCGGTGACCACGGATGCGGATGGGCCGCGGCCGCAGGAATCGTCGGCAAGCGAAGAAGCGGAGGAGCCGTTTAGCCCACGCCAGTGGAAGAAGCGGGCGGCACTGACTGACGCGCTGATTCGGATTGCAAGCGCCCTGCGAAAGGTCAACCGCGAGGACTTGGCGCGGGAGCTGCACGAGATGATTCGTGCACTGCCAAATGAGGATAAGTTTGAGTCGATTGCGCTGGCGAAGACTCTGACGGAGGCATCACTGCTGCACCGAGCCGGGAAAGTCGTCGACGCAGCGCGACTTTGCGCCTCACAGCTCAATGCAATCGGTAACCGCTCCGTAATCGCGGGCCTTGAGCTGAGGCAGAATTTGGCACGGTACTCGATAGAGACAGGTAATAGCGATACCGCGTTCCGAATGCTGTCAAACAACGTGGCAGTCGCGGACCAGCACAGACTGGACACTGACTATATTCTCGCGGTTCGTGAGATGGCAGACATCAACTTCGAGGTGGCACACAACAAGCCCGATGCCGGGGAGATGCTGAAGCTAACTCAGCGCGCCCAGGATGTGTCGGCAGACTACCCCAACTGTGAAGTCACCATGGAAATCGCGCTGCTGAAGGCAACGGCACTGTACGAGCTCGGAGATTTCCACCATGCCGGCCAGGAAGCGGAGTCGGTTGCAAAGTGGTCTGAGCCTACCCAGGATTCCGCACGTACTGATTTTTCCTGTGCCATTGCGGCGGAATCGGCAGTCCAAGAGGGCAATACTGAGCATGCCGCAGTACTCTTCGACGCACTGGCCGATATTCGTGCCGGATACTCGTCCCCGATTTCGCCTGCGGAAACTCTGATGGATGCCGCACTATCACTCAGTAACGTGGGCGCTACAAGTGAACTGACTGACCACCTGATGGAACGCTCACGTGGCTACGTGGTTGGGTCCTGGGAATCGGCCAAGTGGCATGAAGCACAGGCGCTGTTGTGCTGGTCTGTGTGGGACAACGACGGCGTGTACAAGTACGCCGACGAAGCTGCCGAGCTTTTCTTAGAAGCCCACGCCCCTGCCGACGCCGCCCGCACACTGACCATCGCGGTGCGTGCTGCTGCTAGTGATAACAATGAGGAACGCGCCCGCCGGTTCGCGGTTCGCATCGGCGACCTAGTCGGCCCGGATCACCCGGTGCGCGATGAAGTTCGTGGACTAATGCGTAGCTTTTCAAACCCGGCTTAACAGCGCACCCGACTGCACAGGTCTGAAAAACAAAGCAGTTTTTGCATCTTCCCGATGCCACGGGCGAAGATAGTCCAATGGTCTGGTGGGAAGAAGAAAACTCTGAGTCTGGAATTCAAGTTGGCGATTGGGATACCGGCATCGCGGCCGACTACGCGTCAGGGAATTCAGAAAACGCATCAGCAACGGAGAACTCGTCCGAACCCCTGGACTTTCCTCCCCTGCCCAATCCGCTAAAGGCATTACCGGACTCACTTCCGGAGCTGCTGGTTATTTCCCGCAGGGCCGGTGCCACGCTCGACCACGTCACCAGTTGGCGCGCTGTCACCAAGTTCGCCCACACGCACTGGTTAGCCGACGCGCCTACCAACTCCCCCGATGTCGTTGGCGAATTCCACGCACTCAGGCACGCAGTCGCCGACCAACTGGAATTAGTAGAAGAAGCCGCTGCTGCACGCGCCGAGTGGCTGCGCTGGGCAACTGAGGCCAACATCCGCCCCGCGATCTTGCACGCACGCTCCTACGGAGCATTCGCCGAGGCAGAGGCCTTCATCGACGCCAACCCAGGTGATGCCATCACCGGCCGGCGCCCCGAGGACTCCGAAATCCCCGAGCTGATCAGTCTTACTAAGGACATCGTCGCCACCACTCCACAGCCCGGCGAGGCCTATTACTACCTGGTTAGCGCGGCTGTTGCCGGCGCCGCAGCATCGCTGGCGCGCCGGGCGGAAATCGCTGGTCAACTCTCTGAATGGTCCGCACGCTGGGCACCAAAGCGAAGCAGTTTCGACGACCGCAAGCTGTTGGAGGCGCAGCTCGCACACAGCCGTGGTGAGCTGCGCAGGGCCGCCCGCATCGCAGCCAGCGTCGCGGCAGCCCCTCAGTCGGAACCCGTCACCACGACGATTGAAGCACGCCAATTCCTGGCTTTCCTCTCTCTGGAAGCTGGTGAGGAAGCGGAGGCAATCCGCCAGCTACGCCCAATCGTGCAGGCTGGTCTCGATGCGGGACTCACGGTCGCGGTGCTTCGCAGCGTGCGTCTGCTCTGTGCGCTTCTCAACGCCCACGGCGATTTCGCGGAATCCGCCGCAATTGCCCGCCGCGCGCTCGCCAGCGCCGAAGGCATTCCGGTCAACCCCATCACCATGGATATCCAGCTCGTTCTGGCCCGCAGTCTCCTCGACGCCGACGAGGTTGACGAGGCGCTGCGCTTTGCCGAACCAGTTGCGCACTGGTCAGCATTTACCGCCGATGAAGAACGCACCGACGCGGCTTTTTCTATTGCCTCCGCAGCCGCGGGTCTCGGCAATAATCCCCGCCAGGCGGCAAAGCTGCTCATCGAACACGGCGAGCACCTTGAACGCAACGGCGATACCAAGGGCGCTGCCAAGGCCTACCGCCAGGCTGCACGTTCCATCATTCATGTCATTGACCTGGTCATTTCCGAAGAGGGCTCCGAATTCACCGCCGAGATCGTCTCCGAGGACGCTTCCGCCGTCATTGACCACACGCTCAACGAGGCTGAGGACCTTCTGCTGCGTTCTCAGAAGCTCATCTCCGACGACTGGTCACTCGCCGACTGGCACGACGATGCCGCCTACGTCTTCTACTCCGCTGGCCGCGACACTTTGGCCATCAACCATGTGGAAGCCGCCGCGAAGGGCTACCTGCAGTCCGGCGATGGCGAGGAAGCCGCCCGCGCGCTGCTGGCGGGGGTTCGATACCGTCTCGACGCGGGTGATTCCGACGGTGCCGCCGCCTACGCCCGGCGCGTCGAAGAGCTTCTGCCCCGCGACGTGTGGGAAGGCCATCCTGTTCTCGATGCCCTTGACGTCATCATCATTCAGTCGCTTGACGACGAATACTAGCGCCCCGCCCACTTCAGTGCTGGCGGTGGCACAAAGTAGAGTGTTAGGTCATGACTACTTCTGGTGATTCCGCGACTTCTAGCCCGCAGCAGCTTTTCGACGCCGCCACGGCATTGGCTGAGGAAAACAACCTCTGGGAAGCAGCCCTAACTCTGATGCAGGGGTTCGAGGAGCTCGGCGACGAGGCGGATGCTCCGCAGACCGACAGTCTGGGGCGCCCCATCCGTGGCTCTGCACCGAAGCTGATGGACAAGGCCGCGGACTGGTTGGATTTGCTGGATAACCTGGAGAAAGACGGCTTCGAGCCGACTGCGGACACCCCTCCGCGCCACTTGCGCTGGGCGATGTGGCACACCTTGAACGGCCAGGCAGAGATTCGTCGAGGACATCAAGGGCGCGCCATTGATCACCTGGAGTTGGCGGCGGGACTTTTCCAGTCCGATAACCTCAATATCCAGGCCGTGCCTCTGCTTGCACAAATTGCACAGTGCCACCTGCATTTGGGCGATGTCGCTGCTGCAGAGAAGGCGCTTTACCGCGCACAGGAAACCTGTGATGAGCAATCGCGGGAGCGCTGGGGGTCGGCACTAAGCGAGATTGGCGCGGAAATCGCCCGTCGCTTGTAGGCGAAGCTGCGAAGCGATACCGGGGGCTGATTCAGCTACTGCTCGTCGAAGTCGAGTCCGACATCGAACACCTTGGCCGAGTGGGTTAGCGCGCCCACAGCCAGGTAATCGACACCACAGGACGCGTACTCACGAGCCACATCGATGGTCAGTCCACCAGAGGACTCAAGCTGCGTGGCCGGAGAAATCTGCGAGCGGCGCTGCACCGCAATCTGGGTCTCCCAGACCTCGAAGTTGTCCAGCATGACGATGTCCGGCTTCATCGGCAGGATCTCATCGAGCTGTGCGAGGGTATCGACTTCCACCTCACACGGCAGCTCCGGGTACTGATCCCGCACCCTCTTCAACGCACCGGACACGGAACCGACAGCCACCACGTGATTGTCCTTAATCAGTGCTTCATCGCCCAAAGCGTAGCGGTGGTTAATTCCGCCGCCGCAGGTCACAGCATACTTTTCCAGGTTGCGCAGCCCCGGCAGCGTCTTTCGGGAATCGCGCACCCGCGCACCGGTGCCGATAATCGCGTCAGCCCACTGGCGCGTCGCAGTAGCTACACCACTGGCGTGCGTGAGGATATTCAGCATTGTCCGCTCAGCAGTCAGCAACCCCCGAGTCGGCGCAGAAATCGTTGCCAGCACTGTGCCAGGACGCACCAGGGTGCCATCTTCAACGTGCTTTTCGACGGTGAACTCACCCGAGATGACCTCCTGCAGCGTCCACTCCACCGCATCGATTGCCGCGATAACGCCCTCTTGCCGGGCCACCAGGCGGGCGAGTGCCTGCGCAGATGCCGAGACTGTCGACAGCGAGGTCACATCCGGCCCGAAGCTCATGTCTTCCTGTAGTGCCGTCCGAATGAGGCCACGGGTGATGTTTTCGTTCAGCACCCCGCGCAGAGTGTCCTTCTCAAGAGTCATGGTTAGCTAATCCCCATCCTTTTCAAACCAAGTGTGGCACCCCAAAGTATATGGTCGTGCCAATGCTGCTTCGACGACTTTCCTTGCGGCCACGACCTGAACCGATTGCGGGAGCCGATCGATAACCGCCAACGCCTGCCGCAAGCTCTGCTCATTACGCGTTACACCAGCGCCTTCCTGCATCGCCGTCTGCAACCGGAAAAGCTGCCGTGGTTCCAGTTCTGGCCGTGGCTGAGGCAGGCTTTCAACGGCCGCTGCGAATTCCTCGTCCCCGACCGGCACAGCGTGTGTTTCAGCGACTTTTTCGGCCACCCGCTTGCCGACGACCAGGCCCTCCAGCAACGAATTGGAGGCCAACCTGTTGGCACCGTGGAGCCCTGTTGCGGAGCATTCGCCGGCCGCATAGAGGCCCGGCACACTAGTTGCACCGAATGGGTCGACGGCAATACCACCACAGGTGTAGTGGACCGCCGGGGCCACGGGAATGAGGTCCTTGGTCGGATCAATCTCCGCTGCGGTCAGGCCCGCTGTGATCGTCGGAAAGCGGGCGGCGAAGTTGTCGATGTGACGTGCGTCGAGGAAGACGTGGTCCTCGCCGAGCTCGCGCATGCGAGTCGCGATGGCGCGCGAGACGATATCGCGCGGAGCCAGGTCCCCGCGAGGGTCAACGCCGGCGGTCACACTGTTGCCCCGGGAGTCGACGAGAATGGCTCCTTCACCACGGACAGCCTCGCTGATGAGATGGCGTCGGCCGGTGCCATCTGATGCCGAGCGCTCGTCATAGAGCACCGTCGGGTGAAACTGGATAAACTCCATGTCCCGAATCTCCGCGCCAGCATCGGAGGCCATGCCGATAGCCTCACCGCGGGCACCCGAGGGGGCCGTGGTCGCGCGGTAAATATGGCCCACGCCGCCGGTAGCCAGCAGAGTGGCGCCTGCTCGAATAGCTCCACCCCCACGGGGATCCGCTACCAGCGCCCCCAGCACGCGGCCGTCTTTGCCAACGATGAGCTGGCGCGCTGTGGCGTTTTGTAGTACTCGCACGCCGGTAACTGAGGCTTCTAGGGCGCGCTCGATTTCAGCACCAGTGGCGTCACCGCCGGCATGAATGATGCGCCGCGCGTGGTGTCCGCCCTCTTTAGTGCGGGAATAAACGGCCGGGTTATCCGGTGCCGGGTCGAATGTAGCGCCTAGCCCGATTAGCCACTCGGTCGCCGCAGCGCCGGCGCGGATGATGGAAGCCACAGCCTCTTCATCGCCGTGTCCGGCACCGGCATCGAGAGTATCCGCGATATGGGAATCAGTGGTGTCGTCGAACCCGTTGGCCACATGGCCGCTGGGGTCGTCGTCAAGCCCGACGACCGCGAGCCCGCCCTGGGCGAGATTCGTGGCAGCATCGGCGAAACGCAGCTGTTTGCGGGCACCGACGCGCCACTCGACGCTGTCGATAACCAGCACGTCGAAGCCGAGCTCAAGAGCCCGACGCGCAGCACTGAGCCCTGCGACTCCCCCGCCGATGACGAGGAAGTCACACGTCAGTGTCCAACTGTCGAATGATGGGCGCAGACCAAACGTGTTACTCGCCTCCGCCTGGGTTACCGATGGCGATCATGCGCTCGACCGAAGCGCGCGCCTTGTCGGCGACATCCGGCTCGACATCGACTTCATCAGTGCCCTCAACGAGGCAGCGCAGCAGAGCCGCCGGAGTGATGAGCTTCATGTACGAGCAGGAAGCGCGGTCGTTGACCGGCTCAAAGTCGACATCCGGTGCGGCCTTGCGCAGCTGGTGGAGCATGCCCACCTCAGTGGCCACGAGCACCTTGCCGTTGGGCTTGTTCTCCTTCAGCTTCTGCGCCTCGGTCAGCATCTCGCCGGTGGAGAGCATCTGCACGCGCTCGGGCTCGATGGTGCCTTCACCTGCGAGGTAAATCGCAGAGTTCGCGCAACCGCACTCCGGGTGAATGAACAGCTGCGAATCGGCGTTCTCCTCCGCGCGGTGCGCGAGTTCCTCACCGTTGATGTTGGCGTGGACATGGCACTCACCAGCCCATACCTTGATGTTGTCGCGGCCGGTCTCACGGCGGACGTGTGCGCCGAGGAACTGATCCGGGTTGAACAGGATCTCCTGGTCTTCCGGGATGGACTTGACCACGTCGACGGCGTTGGAGGAAGTACAGCAGATGTCGGTCAGAGCCTTTACGTCTGCCGTGGTGTTGACGTAGCTGACTACCAGTGCGCCGGGATTCTCTGCCTTCCACTCGGCCAGTTCATCTGCGGTGATGGAGTCCGCCAGGGAGCAGCCGGCGCGCTCGTCCGGAATAAGGACGGTCTTCTCTGGGCTCAGAATTTTGGCGGTTTCCGCCATGAAGTGAACACCACAGAAGACGATGACGTCAGCATCGGTTTCCGCAGCGATGCGGGAAAGTCCGAGGGAGTCGCCTGTGTAATCGGCAATATCCTGAATCTCCGGCAGCTGGTAGTTGTGCGCAAGAATTACGGCATTGCGTTCGCGGGCGAGGCGCTTAATCTCCTGGGCCCAGCGCTCATCTGCAACTACGCCACCGTAGCGGCCATCTTTATCGACTACCGATTCGTACAGATCCGATTCAAGGCGCGGCAGGCTGGAAGCATTGGCCGCAAGGCTGGTATTCACGGAAAACTACGTCCTTACTTCAATGGGCTGTGGCTACGACCGGAGAAAACGCCGTCACCGTTACCGGCAACGGTCCCCGGAGGCATTCGCAGCGGACTCAAACGGGCAAGTGCAAGAGACCTAAGCTCGCCACACAATATCGAAAAAGCCCCTAAATCGGGGCGAATACTGACATCGAAGACGAACCTATTTCCCAAAATTGTAAGGCTTGTATAAGCCTATTTCCCAATAACTACCCCTGTTCAGTAGGAAATAGTGCTTTACGACGGCTCCCGCGCAGAACCTCACTGTCTCACTTAGTGACCGAATCCGCGCCCGTAGCATTGTCTGCAGCGCTCTCGTTGCCTTCCGTGAAGTCCGTTTGGAACAACACCCGGGACCACAGTGCGAGCATGGCAACCAGTGGCGCGACCAGCAGCGCTACATAGGTCTTGAAGTCCGGAATCACCGAGAACTTATCGCCCGGCTGCATTCCCGCCAGATCCGGCTGGAGCAATGCCGCAACCGACTGACCGACGAGGTACGTCACTGCTGCGCTCATCAACGCGGAGAAACCTGCCCAGCCAATTGCTGTGAGCATCTGCACAGGGGTCGTGATGGCACGATTTCGGAACGTAGTAATTCCCAGCACCAGGCCGCTGATGGCAGTGACAGCAACAAACCAGAGCAGCCCAATAAAACCAGCGTCAACAGTTTCCTGAATAATCGCTAGTTGGTTATCCGGGAGCATTTGCACTTGCTGCTTGGGGCGCAGGAATGCCCAGGCCACTCCAGCTATCGTTCCCGTTACGACGGAGAAGAGAACAATACCCGAGGCCATTGCCACGCTCTGCTTTTCAACGTGTGGGACTCGGGTATTTTTCATAGTCATAGTTGACTAACTTACCTCACGGCGCACATCCGGTACTAGCGTGCCCGAATGGCGCACTAGCACAACCAGCGCCTTTTATCGCTGCTCCAACATAACGGAGTCCACTTCGCCGTGGCGCGAGCACTTTGCAGTCCAGCCGTCCGGACGCACCTGCACCACCATCCGGCGCCCACAGAGCTGGCAGAACCGAGGCGCCTCCAGTCCAGCTTTTGCACCATAGGAGCGTTCGCGCACTTCACCAGCTTCGAGGTCGGCGCCGGTAAAAGGATCGAACTTGGGCTCATCTCCCAGCACCATGGCCTGGAGCAGCTCTGTGGAGTCGACTTTCTTACTCCGCGGCGAGCGCGGGCTAGATGTCCGAGGCTTAGACAGTTGCATTGAGGGCCTTAATTGGGAGTCGTACCTTGCCAAGCATGTCCAGATCCTGCTCCGCCGGACGGCCCAGAGTGGTCAGGTAATTACCGACAATGACAGCGTTGATACCGCCGAGCAGCCCCTTTTCTGCGCCCAGGTCGCCCAGGGTGAGCTCACGACCGCCAGCAAAACGCAGGATGGTCTTCGGCAGTGCCAGACGGAAGGCACCGATGGCACGCAGTGCGTCCTTGGCTGGCATCGGCTCGCGACCGGCGAACGGAGTGCCCGGGCGCGGGTCGAGGAAGTTCATCGGCACCTCGGTCGGGTTGAGGGCTGCCAGGTCCTGAGCGAACTCGGCACGCTGCTCAAGGGTCTCTCCCATACCCAGGATGCCGCCACAGCAGACCTCCATACCGGCTTCGCCGACCATGCGCAGGGTGTCATGGCGCTCTTCCCAAGTGTGGGTGGTCACGACCTGCGGGAAGTAGCTCTTGGCGGTCTCGAGGTTGTGGTTGTAGCGGTGAATACCAGCCTTGGCCAGGCGATCCACCTGCTCCTGCGTCAGAATGCCCATAGAGGCGGCCACATTAATGTCCACCTCTGCCTGAATGGCGGCGACAGCCTGTTCCATCTGGCTGAGCAGTCGCTCGTCCGGCCCCTTTACTGCAGCAACGATGCAGAACTCAGTCGCACCCGACTTTGCGGTCTGCTTAGCGGCGTCCACCAGCGCCGGGATATCCAGCCATGCCGAACGCACCGGGGACTCGAACAGACCCGACTGCGAACAGAAGTGGCAGTCCTCTGGGCAGCCGCCAGTCTTCAGCGAGATAATGCCTTCAACCTCGACCTCTTCGCCGCACCACTTCAAGCGCACCTCGTGAGCCAGCGCCAGCAGATCCTCGATGCTGTCGTCATCGAGATTGAGAACTGCCAGGGTCTCCTCATAGTTCAGCCCCTCACCGCGGCCGAGCACCTTTTCTCGGGCGAGTTCCAAAATGTCCTGCTGCTGTTGAGTCATGGGGGTGACGCTCCTTGAGGCTGGGGATAAAACTTGAACACCGTTTCAGAAGTTGTTCAGTTATCAAACTTAATACCGCAGCTACAGAATGTCGAACAGGGTTCAATTCCCGTCGTGTCGCGGATTTACGCTCCGCATCTCAGCCTTAAGGCATCTTCCAGATGATTCTTCTTTCGTCTACGGTAGGCAGTGTGCAATTGACCAAGGACATCATTGTCGACGCAGCTCTTACCATTCTCAACGAGTACGGACTCGGCGATCTCACGATCCGCCGCCTGACTCGCCACTTGGGTACCGCCGCTGGCGCAATGTACTGGCACTACCCTTCCAAGCAGGCACTGCTGGGTGCCGTCGCTGACCGCATCTTGGCTCCCTGCACAGAGTTTTCCGCCACCGGCGATTGGCGTGCCGACATCGAAGCCGTCGCCGAGCTGCTCTACTCCTGCCTCACCGCTCATCGGGATGGCGCCGAGGTCGTCTCGGCCGCACTCGCTACGGGCACCGCCACGATTCGCCCCGAACAACTGCTTGCCGACGCCCTGGAGAATGCACCCGAAACCTCCATTAACACCCCCTCAGCGGCTGATACCGCGTCTGTCCTCGTGTACTTCATTCTCGGTGCGACAGTCGACCAGCAGACAGCCATCGCGCTTGACCTGAACGGCGCCAAGGGCGTTTCCAACAAGGGCGACACCAGTGGCGAGAACGCCGATGATAAGGATCTTGAGGTCGAGACTTCCTCTGAAGATGCTGCTGCACAGGCAAAAGAGCTCGGCCGCCAGCGCATTGCACTGGGAACCGAGCTCTTTATCGCCGGAATTGCGGGGGTTGCGGGGACTAAGGGAATCGCAGGTCATTAAGCCCCGCTGGAGCAATCACACTCACGGTCAAGCCGCGGCGCTAGAGCACCAGAGCTGCTACCCAACCAGCTGCCAGCAGCGGCAGGTTGAAGTGCAGGAAGGTCGGAATAACCGAATCGCGAATGTGGTCGTGCTGCCCGTCGGCATTGAGACCCATCGTCGGGCCGAGCGTCGAGTCCGATGCCGGCGAACCAGCATCGCCCAGAGCACCTGCAGTACCAATGATGGCGACGGTAGCCATCGGCGAGAAGCCCAGCGATACACACAACGGCACATAGATGATGGCGATAATCGGCAGCGTCGAGAAGGACGAACCAATACCCATCGTGACCACCAGACCAACGACCAGCATGGCGAATGCAGCGGCAGGCTTGTTGCCCGCAAACAGCTCTGCAGTAGCGGTCACCAGCGGCTCGATCTGGCCGGACTCCGACATCACCGAGGCGAAGCCCTGTGCAGAAATCATGATGAAACCAATCAGGGCCATCATCTTCATACCGGCGGTGAACACGTCGTCCGCCTCACGCCAGCGCACGGCGCCGGTGAGCATGAAGATTGCCAGACCAGTGAGTGCACCAATCAGCAACGGATCGGCATCGGTCTCCATAGAATTCATCACAATCTGGACGACGAAAGTCACCACGATTGCAACGAGAGCGACGATAACTCGGTACTTCGACACCGGTTCGTCAGACTGGGTTTCTGCGTGTGAGGACTGGGCAATCGGCCGATCTTCGTAATGCCGTGGCTTCCGGTAGGAGAAAAATACGGCAATGGCCAGACCGGCCAGCATGCCGAGAGCCGGGATGCCCATCGTCATCATGATGTTGATATTGGAAACATCAAGGCCAGCATTCTCGATGTTCCCCAGCAGGATGTCGTTCAGGAAGATAGAACCGAATCCGACCGGAACCCACATGTAGGTGGTGACCAAACCGAAGGTCATCACACTGGTAATCATTCGACGGTCGATGTTGAGGCGGTTAAATACCGGCAACAGCGGCGGAATAATCAGCGGGATAAACGCAATGTGAACTGGGATGAGGTTCTGCGACATGATCGCCATGGCCAAAATGCCGGCGACCATGCCCCACTTGGTCCATGCCTCTGCCTTAGATTTAGCGCCTTCATCCTCCGTGCCGATCTTGGCAATCAGCCAATCGGCCAGCAGTTTGGGCAGCCCGGAGGATGCCACTGCCATGGCAAAGGCACCCAGCATGGCATAGCTCAGGGCAATCTTCGCACCACCAGAGAGGCCTTCCTGGAAGGCAACCATTGTGGCATCGAGCCCCATACCGGCGGAAAGACCACCGACTAAGGCGCCAATAAACAGCGCTAGCACAACGTGTACCCGGCAGACCGCCAGGATTAGCATCACCAAAACGGCGAGAAGAACGGCATTCATAAGGAAAATATTAAGGCAACCTTAAGTATTTCCAGCAACCGGGGCTAGAAAGATTTCACCCCAAAATCTTTACACCCCGGCTAATGCGGCTAATCAATCGAGACGAGTCCCTGGCCGCCCTGCACTGCGTCGCCGACTTCAACATGAATAGAGCCGACGGTGCCTGCAGCCGGGGCCGTAATCTCGGTTTCCATCTTCATTGCCTCGAGAATGAGCAGCACCTCCCCAGCCTCAATCTTCTGGCCTTCCTCGACCAAAATCTTGCTGACCGAACCTGCCAGTGGCGCCACCACCGAATTGGCGGAGACACCCGAGACACTAGCGGTGGCCGGCTCAACGGAAGCGCTCGACGATCCACCCAACACGATGGGCGAAAGACGCTTGGGCTCCTCAACTACTTCAACGTCGACATCGTAGGCAATGCCGCCGACAGTCACTTTCAATTTCATGGCTCAACAATCCTCACGTAACAAAAGTCAATGAGTCAGACTCAATTAAGTCGGTTATCGAAAATTTCCAACTAACGCAGGTTGTGCTGCTGCTGGATCTGGCGTCCCTGCGCAGCCCACGTCTTATGGCGGTTGTATCGAATTGCCTTCACCTTGCCGCGATTGCCCAGGTACGCAGACACCGCTGCCGAAATGGCGATGACAGTATCCTCGGGGATATCTGCGTCCACGCGTTTGCGCAGTTCAGCCAACTCGCTCTCTGCCTGATTCAGTCGTGCCGTGGCCTTCTGCAAGCTTGTCGAGGTCGCATCCAACCGGTCGGTCAGTTCAGCGACGAGCGCTCGCAGCTCCTTAATCTCACCGATGCCGTCAGACATTACTGTGGCCCCAATCCGTGCTTCTTGGCCGGGCGAACCTCGCGCTTGTTACGCAGAACCGACAGTGCGTCAGCCACACGCAGGCGGGTTTCCGCCGGGTCAATCACGTCGTCGACCAGTCCGCGCGAGGCGGCGACATACGGCGTCGAGAAGCGTGTCTTGTATTCGGCGATACGCTCGTCGCGCACGCGCGCCTGCTCTTCCTCGTCGCCCGCGGCGGCAATTTCCTTTCGGAAGACCACGTTGACCGCACCCTCTGCGCCCATCACCGCAATTTCCGCGGTCGGCCATGCGAATACGTAGTCCGCGCCGAGGTCCTTCGAGCACATCGCCAGGTACGCACCGCCGTAGGCCTTACGCATGACGACGGTCACCTTAGGCACAGACGCTGCGGAGTATGCGTAGAGCATCTTTGCGCCGTGGCGGATGATGCCGCCATGCTCCTGGGTGACGCCCGGCATGAAGCCAGGAACGTCAACCAGGGTGACCAGCGGGATGTTAAAGGCATTGCAGAAGCGGATGAACTTTGCGCCCTTGTCCGAGGAATTGATGTCCAGCACACCGGACATCACGTTCGGTTGGTTGGCGACAAAGCCCACGGTACGGCCCAAAACTCGACCAAAGCCGACAACCAGGTTGGTGGCAAAACCCGCCTGGCACTCGAGGAAATCGCCATTGTCGGCGATACGGATGATGACCTCGCGGACGTCGTAGCCCTTCTTGCCATCGACGGGGACGATGTCGCGGAGCTCTGGATCCGGCTCGGCGTCGAATACCGGATCCACGATTGGCGGCTCTTCCGTGTTGTTCTGTGGCAGGAAGCTTAAGAGCTTCTGCGCAATCAGGATGGCCTGCTCGTCATCGTCGGCAACGAAGTCAATATTGCCGGCCTTGGCCATGTGCGCATCAGCGCCACCGAGCTGCTCGGAGGTGACTTCCTCGCCGGTCACAGACTTAATAACGCCCGGGCCGGTGATGAACATCTGTGCCTTGCGAGTCTGAATGATGAAGTCGGTCAGCGCTGGCGAGTAGGCAGCGCCACCAGCACATGGGCCTGCAATGATGGAAATCTGCGGCACCAGACCGGATAGCCACACGTTGTTGTAGAAGACCTGGCCATAGCCCGACAGAGAGTCAATTCCCTCTTGAATGCGAGCGCCACCGGAGTCGTTGATGAAAACGAACGGAGTGCCGTTGTCGGCAGCAGCGCGCATGGTGGCCGCAACCTTGCGGGACTGCGTTTCACCAGCGGAGCCACCCATGACCGTGAAATCCTGGGAGGCCACATGCACTGCCCGGCCGAGAACCGCAGCAGTGCCGGTGACCACACCGTCGGCAGGCGCGTCGGCAGTATCCATGCCGAAGTCGGTGGTGCGGTGAGTCATGAACATGCCGGTTTCACGGAAAGTGCCCTCGTCGACGAAGTTGTCGATACGCTCGCGGGCAGTCATCTTCCCACGTTCGTGCTGCTTGGCCTGGCGGGCTTCACCGCCACCGGCCTCAACACGGCGACGCTGAGCATCCAAATAATCCAGGCGCTCCGCCATCGAGGCGTCGACGCCCGGCGCGACGGCATCCGCCGAATTCGGCTGGTTTGCTGAACTTTGCGACATTGCTATCTCTTCTCCCGATGTTCCTAGGCGGGTTCCACCTGGACGGTCTGCGAGCGACCGCCAACGGTGACCTTGTAGCGAATTGGCTCGCGAATGGCATTGGCAGCACCAGAGGCCTGCTCCGCCTCGCGCTTGAGCTGTTCGGCAGTCTTACCGACGTTCTTCGGCCCTTCGCCGCGCGTGGTGAAGAATCCCGGTGCGACGGATGGGAACAGTGCGTTGGTCAGGACGTCCTCGGCGGTGCCGTTGTAACCGTCGAGCTCCTTGGCCTGCTTGACCAGGTCGTCCCACTCTGGTTCGAGGAGATCAGCCGGGCGAACCGTGATTTCTTCCTTCTTGGTCTGTTCCGCTGCCTGCTTAATCAGCTCTGGGTTGCGCTCACCCGGGCACTGCCCGTAATAGCCGAGCATGAGGTCAGCGAACTCAGCCGTCATAACCTTGTAGCGTCCCATCAGCACGTTAAACACAGCTTGCGTGCCGACGATCTGCGAGCTCGGAGTCACCAACGGCGGGTAACCGGCGTCCTTTCGGACAATCGGTACCTCACGCATGACCTCTTCGACGCGGTCACCCGCCCCCTGGGCCTTGAGCTGGTTTTCCATGTTCGACAACATGCCACCAGGAATCTGCGACATGAAAATGTCGGTATTGACCAGGGTTTTCGACTCGAACTCTGCGTACTTCGGACGCACCTTGCGGAAGTGGTCACGAATGGTGATGAGGTTATCCATGTTCAGGTCGGTGGTGTAGTCGGTTCCCTCCAACATTTCCACCAGCGACTCGGTCGGGTTGTGCCCCGGGCCCAGCGACATCGACGAAATTGCCGTGTCCACGACATCCGCACCAGCTTCGATGGCCTTCATCAAAGTCACCATCGTGACACCGGTGGTCGAGTGACAGTGGACGTTAATCTGGGTGTCCTCGCCGTACGTTTCCTTGATGCCGCGGATGATGTCGTAAGCCGGCTGAGGTTTCAGCAGCGCTGCCATGTCCTTCAACGCAATGGAATCCGCCCCCATATCCAGTAGACGACCAGCGAGCTTCACGTACCCGTCGACGTCGTGAAGCGGAGACGTCGTGTAGCAGATCGTGCCCTGCGCATGCTTGTCGACGTTCTTAACTGCGCGCATGGCGTGCTCGAGATTGCGTGGGTCGTTAAGCGCGTCGAAAACACGGAATACGTCCATACCGTTTTCAGCGGACTTCTCGACGAACTTGTCAACCACCATGTCCTCGTAGTGGCGGTAACCGAGGAGATTTTGACCGCGCAACAGCATCTGCAGGCGACTGTTCGGCATCAGCTTGCGGAATGTCCGCAGGCGCTCCCAGGGGTCTTCATTAAGGAAGCGGATGCAGGCGTCAAAGGTTGCGCCGCCCCAGCACTCCACACTCCAAAAACCGGCCTTGTCCATTTCTTCACAGACATCGACCATGTCTTCCATAGCCATTCGCGTTGCCATGAGGCTCTGATGAGCGTCTCGGAACGCTACTTCCGTTACACCAATGGTTCGTGGACTCATAACTCCAAAAGTAAAGGCCTTTGGGGATCTTCGCGCGTTGGTGACCGCGAATATTGGGGATTCGGCGCCCGCCAAGGTGCGTTTAGAGTGTCAAATTGCCCACTTGCAGGGTTAAATACTTATTTTCACGCGAAGTTTATGCTCTTAATCGTTCGACTCGAATTTTTCCTTGGGGGTCGTTTTTGCGAAGTGCGCTCGACAGATGGGACGGATGGCGCGCCCACACGGGACCGAAAAAGGCTCATGTTTTTTACAAAACGGTTAAGGTAGTCACATGAACCAAGCAAATACAGTCGGCGATTATCAAGTATGGCCGGGTGAGCCTTACCCGCTCGGATCTACCTACGACGGCGCTGGCACCAACTTTGCACTCTTTTCCGACGTTGCGGAAAAGGTTGAGCTTTGTCTGATTAGCGCCGAAGGCGAAGAAACACGCATTGAGTTGGAAGAAGTCGATGCGCATATCTGGCACTGCTACATCCCGTCTATCATGCCGGGCCAGCGCTACGCCTACCGCGTACACGGCCCATTCGATCCGGCCAACGGTAAGCGTTGCGACCCCAACAAGCTGCTGGTCGACCCATACGCCAAGGCTTTCGACGGCGAATTCGACGGTCACCCATCACTGTTCAACTATGACATTCATGACCACTCGAAGCGCAACACCGAGGACAGCCTGGGACACACCATGACCTCCGTGGTCATCAACCCATTCTTCGACTGGGGCGCTGACCGCGCACCTCGCACGCCGTACAACGAGACCGTGATTTACGAAGCCCACGTCAAGGGCATGACCATGACGCACCCGGATATCCCGGAGGAGCTACGTGGTACCTATGCCGGTCTCGCGCATCCGGCGATTATTGACTACCTCAAGGACCTTGGTGTCACGGCTATCGAACTGATGCCGGTCCACCAGTTCCTCCAGGACGACCACCTGCGCGAAAAGGGGCTGCGCAACTACTGGGGCTACAACACCTTCGGTTTCCTAGCACCACATCAGGACTACTCGGCTTCCCAAAAGCCAGGCGGAGCAGTCAGCGAGTTCAAGGGCATGGTGCGCGCATTTCACGATGCCGGCATTGAGGTCATCCTCGACGTGGTCTACAACCACACCGCCGAGGGCAACCACATGGGCCCAACCATCTGCTTCCGAGGCATCGACAACGAGGCCTACTACCGCCTGGTCGAAGGCGATCGCCAGCACTACATGGACTACACCGGCACCGGTAACTCCCTGAATGTGCGCCACCCACACTCGCTGCAGCTGATTATGGATTCGCTGCGCTACTGGGTCTCCGAGATGCATGTCGACGGCTTCCGCTTCGATTTGGCATCCACCCTGGCTCGAGAATTCCACGATGTGGATCGCCTCTCCGCCTTCTTTGACTTGGTGCAGCAGGATCCGATTGTCAGCCAGGTCAAGCTCATCGCAGAACCGTGGGATGTCGGCGAAGGTGGCTACCAGGTCGGTAACTTCCCACCGCAGTGGACTGAATGGAACGGTAAGTACCGCGACACCATCCGCGACTTCTGGCGCGGTGAGCCATCCACGCTCGGCGAGTTCGCTTCACGTATCACCGGCTCCTCGGACCTGTATGCAAACAATGACCGCCGCCCAACTGCGTCGATTAACTTCGTGACCGCGCATGACGGTTTCACCCTCAACGACTTGGTCAGCTACAACGAGAAGCACAATATGGCCAACGGCGAGGACAACCGCGATGGCGAGTCCCACAACCGTTCGTGGAACTGCGGTGTGGAAGGCCCGACCGACGACGAGCGCATCATTTCGCTGCGCGCCCGCCAGCGTCGTAACTTCCTGACCACTCTCCTGCTGTCCCAGGGCACTCCGATGATTAGCCACGGTGACGAAATGGGACGTGGCCAGAAGGGCAACAACAACGTCTACTGCCAGGACAACCGTTTGGCCTGGGTCGACTGGAATCAGACGCGTACCAACTCTGAACTGGTCGAATACACCCAGTTCCTGACTGAGCTGCGTGCGGAACACCCAGTCTTCCGACGCCGCCGCTTCCTGCGCGGTGGCCCGCTCGGTGCGGAAACCGACGATCGTGACATTGCCTGGCTGACCTATGAGGGTCGCGTCATGACTACCGATGACTGGAACTTCGACTTCGGCAAGTCGTTGATGGTCTGGCTCAACGGTGATGCCATCACCGAGCCTGACCGCCGAGGTCACAGGATTGAAGATGACTCCTTCCTGTTGTGCTTCAACGCTCACCACGAGGACATCATGTTCCAAATTCCGGGCACCGAATACGCACACAGCTGGGAAGTCATCATCGACACCACAGAGATCACGGGTCGCCCGACCCGCGAGCGCATCGTTGAGCCAGAAGGCGAGCTCCGCGTGCCAGCCCGTTCTACCATCGTGCTGATCGAGCGGCACTAGCCGCGTCCGCGTTGGGTGTAGGGGCCTGGGCCTGGGTTGGAGCTGGGTTGGCTTCTGCACCGGGGCCTGGGGTTGGTTCCTACACAAAAATCCCCTGTCGGCGGAAGACTTTTCTTCCACCGACAGGGGATTTTCGGCTCTGAGTTCAACTCAAAACAGGGTTTGGGTCAACACAGCACTGCGGGAGCCGAGCTGGCGTGAAGTCTTCTTACGCAGATGCGCGCATATTGAACTCCGCCTGAGAGTTCAACCAGTACTCCGGCTCGGTGTCAAAGTAGTCGGACAGTCGATTTGCGAGGTCAGTAGTGACCGCAGTGCGGCCGGTGCGAAAGCGCTCCAGAGTTGAGCTTGGCACGCCGATGGCAAGAGCCAGTCGGTAGATAGAGAGGTGTCGCGGCTCGAGGAAATTATCGTTCAAGATAGAACCAGGGTGCACAGGATGCGTGCTCAAAATGTTTACTCCTTATTTCATCGCTTCACTGGCATACGTTGTTTCCGCTTTGCCTTTCGCTTGAGCTCGAAAGCTCGAACGACCAGTTACCGCCGTTCGTCGAAAAGTATAAGGAGCGCCCGCTCAAAATGCATCCGGACATTTAACCCCCCAAAACATGTGGTTTTCAGGGGTACAGACACCCCCACTGTCCGAACGCTCCATAAATATTCCTATTTTTGTGGGCATTTCCACATTCTCGGAAGCCACATGTACTCGGCGCGAGCCGCAGGTACCGCAGCCTCTATGGGGCTCAATCCGCCATCGGCGCTACCATCTAGTGCATGACTACGACCACGCCATCCTCCGAGCCCGCCGTCGTCTTCGAGCTCACCGGCGACACGGTGACTATTACCGCAGATGGGCTCCGCCTTACCCACACCATCAACACGGCTAGCACCGCCCCCGCGAAGCCCCTCCCGCTTGCCGACGTTGCGGAGGTCGCATCGGCAAGTAAAAACGGTGTCTACACTCCGGCCAACCGCTTCTTCCCCGGCACGGTGGACCTCGGAGTAGCTTTGCCAAAGGCCCGTGTGATGTCTCATCGTCAGGCAGCAGCGCAGTTGCTGGCAGACCTCATCGCGGAGATGGCCAAGAGTCCGGAGTTCTACAACTCAGCAGATGCTTTTACTTCCACGTTGATGCCGTGGGTGGCACAGCGCGCGGCAGTCACCGAAGGCGTGAGTGTGGTTGAGGGCGCGGGCGACGTCGTAAAGCAGTCTGTGCCTTTTGCACCGCTTCCTACGGGGGATGAGGTTGCGGCGTCGGACATCGCACCGTTTGCGGCGTTCGATGTAGAGACAGCGAACGAAGACACCGGCTCGATTATTCAGCTTGGCGTTGCGGTCGTGCGTGGCGGGAAGGTGACGGAGCGTTATTCCTGGATGTGCCGTCCGCCAAAGGGGCTGGAGTATTTTGATGAAGCCAATGTCGCGATTCATGGCATCACGGCGGCGGATGTGGCCGGTGAGCCGTCATTTCCGGAGCAGCTGGCGAAGTTTGTTGACGTCGTTGGGGATTTGGACGTAGTTGCTCACAATGCGCGGTTTGATTTCACAGCCCTGTCGCGGGCGTGCCGGGCGGAAGGCATTCCAGCACCGAAGTTGAATTTTGCGTGTACTTATATGTGGGCTCGGCAGATGCAGTTGGGGCTGCCCAATTTGAAGCTGCCGACATTGGCGGAGGCCGCGGGGGCGTCGCTGGAGAATCATCATGATGCGACGGCAGATGCGGTCGCATGTGCTGAGGTAGCGCTGTGGTTGATGGAGCAGCAGCGCGCAACATCGGTGGCTGATTTGAGCCAGAAGGTCTCGCTGAGCTTGGGCCAGATTGGCAGTGGACGAGTGCGGATGGTGCGCTATGACCCGGCTGGTGTCGCCAGCACTGGCGCCGGGACCAACGCGGGAACTGGTACTGGTGCTGGTGCGCAGTCCGGCAGTTCCGCGCCGTCACGTCGGCCGCGTCGCAATGCGAAGTGGGATGCGGCCAAGACACCGGACACCATTCCAGACCCGAATCCGGACGCGGATCCAAGCGGCCTGCTGTACCAGCAGCGGGTGACGCTGACCGGCGATTTTGCCCCGTATGACAAGGGCTTTCTGTGGGATAAGATCGCCTTTGCAGGTGCGAATATCAATAAGGGTGTCACGAAGAAGACGACAATTTTGGTCGCCGGTCCGTGGGATTCGGTGACGTCGAAGGAGAAGAGGGCTCGACAGCTGCAGGCCGAAGGCCAGGAAATCCAGATTTGGACTGAGAAGGAGCTCTTCACCGCACTCGGGCTGAATCCGGAAGAGGATGGCGCGTCCGAAGCAGGAGACACTGCGGAAGGGACACCTAGCGCCAGCGCCGGAAACAACTCCAGTGAGTCGGTTCCGTTGTTCGGTTCTACTTCCCTGCCCGGCGATGACGGAATGCCACCCTTCTAGGCCACGTTCACGAGAAGAAATTCGCATTCGGACGGCAGGCGCAGACTCTGGGGCTAGCTGCTGCCACAGCGGTCAGGCAGCAGCTTTTCCTGGTGGGCGGTATAAAGGGGAACATGAGTCGCCGACCAATTACGTCCACCTACCGTCTCCAACTCCGTGGCCCCAAGGCCGACCCAAACGGGCGCGCTTTCACGTTCGCTGACGCGGCTGAACAGGTCGGCTACTTGGCAGACCTCGGAATTTCACACCTGTATCTGTCGCCTATCCTCACCGCCGTACCGGAGTCTAACCATGGCTACGATGTCATCGATCCGACGACGGTGAACCCGGAGCTCGGCGGCATGGAAGAGCTGCAGAAGCTCGCGCAGGTGGCGCACAAGGCCGGTCTGGGCATCATTATCGACCTGGTACCGAACCACCTCGGTGTTGAGGAGCCCAAGCTCAATGCCTGGTGGTGGGACGTTCTGACCTATGGCAAGGATTCTCAGTTCGAGCCATACTTCGATATCGACTGGCACGAGGACAACGGTGCCAACGGCAAGATGGGGTTGCCGATTCTGGGCTCCCCGGAGGATATCGACAAGCTGGAGCTCGACACGTCTGGTGACGAGCCACTTCTGCGTTACTACGACAACACATTCCCGGTGCGCCCCGGCACCGAGGACGGAACCCCGCAGGAAGTACATGATCGCCAGGCCTATCGCCTGATGTACTGGAAGGACGGGGTCATTGGCTACCGTCGATTCTTCAGCGTCAACGGTCTGGCCGGCATCCGCCAGGAAAACCCGGTGGTATTCGAGCACACACACCGCATCATCCGCGAGCTGCTGGCAGCGGACATCATTGACGGTGTCCGCATTGACCACCCGGATGGCCTCAGCAACCCATTCGGATACCTCAGTGAGCTGCGCCGTCTACTCGGCGATGACAAGTGGCTGGTTATCGAGAAGATTCTGGGTGCCGAAGAGCCACTGGATCCGAGGCTCCAGGTTGACGGCACCACGGGTTACGATGCCCTGCGTGAGTTCGACAATGTCTTCGTCAACCGCGACTCCCGAGACGCCATGAGTATGTTGGCTCTGCAGCAGTCGGGCTCAACCTGGGACAAAACTGCCGTGCAGGCAACTGCGCAGGACCTCAAGCACGATGTCGCGGCTCACGAGCTGGCTGCGGAGGTCCGTCGTCTAGCACGTGCCCTGCGCCGCGATAACTGGTCTATCAGCGGTACCAGCGTCAGCGATGAGGTACTTATCGACACCATCTGCAAGCTGGTCGCTGCCATGCCTGTCTACCGTTCGGACTATGTCTCCCTGTCACGAGTGGCTTCCACGGTCATTGGTGAAATGGCAGCGCGTTTCCCCTCGCGTGTCTTTGCTCTCGACCTCATTTCGGCAGGTTTGGTAGCCGGTGGTGAGGCCGCCACGCGGTTCGCGCAGGTCTGTGGTGCGGTCATGGCAAAGGGTGTCGAAGACACCACCTTCTACCGCGCCTGCCGCCTGATCAGCCTGAACGAAGTCGGCGGTGATTTGGGTCGCTACGGCATGTCGGCGGCGGAGTTCCACCTGTTGCAGTCGGAACGTGCTCGCCTCTGGCCACGAACCATGACCACGCTGTCCACGCACGACACCAAGCGCGGCGAAGATGTCCGAGCCCGCATTCTCCAGCTCTCCGATGTCTCCGGCGACTGGGCTGAAAATGTCCGCAACTGGATGGCCATCACCCCCGCCCCTGACGATGCCACCGGCTACTTCCTGCTGCAGAACATCATCGGAGTCTGGCCGACCGACGGCGTAATTACCGATGAACTGCGTGAACGCCTCCACGACTACGCCATTAAGGCCATCCGCGAGGCAGATGTGCACACCTCCTGGACGGAGCCGGTCGAGGAGTTCGAACTCGGCATCCGCAGCTGGATTGACGCGCTTCTCGACGGCCCCCTGACCGACTCCATCACAGAGTTCGTCCGCTCCATTGCGCCAGCTGCCCTGACCACGTCACTGTCGCGCAAGCTCCTCCAGCTTGTCGGCCCCGGCATCCCCGATACCTACCAGGGGACGGAGTTCACAGAGGACTCCCTGGTCGATCCCGACAACCGCCGCTTCGTCGACTACGATGCGCGCGTCGCGGCGCTGGATAAGGTCGCCCGCGATGAGGTCACGTCGGTGACTAAGAGTCCAGAGCACCCAGCTGAGCTGCCGGAGGACTTTACGGATGCCGATGCGGACGTCGCAAAGCTGATGGTGACTCACCACGGCGTGAAGCTGCGTGCGGAACGCCCGGAGTCCTTCGTTGGCGGTGCCTACCAGCCAGTATTCGCCGTTGGTGTGGGCGAGCGTCATCTGGTCGGCGCGGCGCGTGGACCGAAGGGCGAGCCCGAAGATGTTATCGCGCTGGTGACGCGCCGTCCGCTGGGACTGCAGCGCGAAGGCGGTTGGGGCGACACTACAGTGACACTTCCCAAGGGATTTTGGACCGACCGTTTCACCGGCCATACCTGGTCGGGCACCATCGCCGTGGCTTCTCTGTTCAGCTCCTTCCCAGTAGCACTGCTGGTACGCGAGGACGATGACGACTAATCGAATGAAGGATTCGCTTGCCGACGGTTCCCGCGATCAGACCCGCAAGGCTCAGTTGGCGGAGGATCGAGAGGTTACACGTGCGCTGCAGTCGAAGTACGACTCGTGGGCAACTCGGCACCCCACCGCCGCGCAGGACTTTGTCGATGCGATTAAAGAGATTCTCTCCGATGCCGGTTTGGCGTTTGACAATGTCACGGCGCGGGTGAAGTCTTTCCGCTCATTGCGGCAGAAGGCCCTGCGTCGTGAAGCGGATGGCAGCTACGTCTACCCTGACCCGTGGCACGGTATCCACGACATCATCGGTGTGCGTGTAACCACGTACCATTCGACGGAGATTCCCGCGATTATGGATGCGCTGGGAGATTCGCTGACTGTGCTGCGTAGGATTGACAAAACCGCGGAGACACGAATCAGCGGCCGGTTGGGATACGGCTCCCAGCACTTGATCTGCAAGGTGTCGACGGCGGCGCCGTCAGAGCTAGCTCCATATGCGGATATGCAGTTTGAGGTGCAACTGCGCACTGTGCTGCAGCATGCGTGGGCGGAATTTGAGCACGATATTCGCTATAAGGCCCCTGAGGGAGCGACAGACCCGCGGATTGATCGAGCTTTTGCGCTGGCCGCTGGCCTTATTGAGCTCGCGGATCAGCAGTTCGACCAAGTCGTTGCCGTGCTGGAGGAATCCACGCCGGACGATTCCGCGCAGGGAGAGGGCAAACAGCCCTCAGCTCCGGCAAAGACCACAGCCGATGACATTGTGGTGACTGAGGAAACCCTACCCGGCGTGCTGACGATGCTGCTTCCAGATGCGCCCCGATCGAAATCAGAACATTACGGCTGGGCAGAAGAACTGCTGGAGCGCAATGGCATTCGCACTGTCGGGCAGCTGCGAGAGCTACTTAATCCACAGCGCCTCAGTGCGGTAAGCAAGGCCATGAAGTACCGCTTTAACCCAGGCCATGTGCGTGTTATCGATGACCTACTACTAGCGGCTCGCGGTGAAAAGCACATCAAGGCCACTGCAGATACCAGCCATAACCCGAAGCGTCGACCAGCCCGTTTGCGCGCACGGTTGCAGCAACTAGCGGAGGCCGGGATGCCTATGAGCGACGTCCCCGAAGACGATCGAGCTGACGGCGATCGCGCTTCGTAGGCCGCCCGGCACCGCGATCGCGCATCGGCATCGATGCGAGAATCTCCCTCGGAGGCGGTGGCGGAGAGTGGTCGATATAGCACTGCCTGGCCACCGGAGCTCCGACCCGCTTCTTCACCGTCTTGGTGACCTCAACAATGTGTTCGCGGTGGTTTGCCCACAGTCGCACTCTGTCCCCTGGGACGACCAGAACTGAGGGTTTCACGGCTTCGCCGTTGACTTTGACGTGGCCGCCACGGCACGCATCTGCGGCCAATGAGCGAGTTTTCAGCAACCTGACCGCCCAAATCCAGGCATCGATACGCACTGGTTCGGTAGACAATTGCTGCTGAGCAGGCATTTACTGCGGATCCTTGTAGTTCACAATCCGCTGAACCTTTTGCCAATTGAGAAAACCACCGACCAGGCCGACTACTGCCAGGATGAGGAATAGGGACATGCTTCCGGCTAGAAGTCCGAGCACTGCACCGCCGACGACACCACTGCCTGCCCATACAACGGCATTGCGGGAGTACTTTCGCACCGCGTTCTTGCGGAGCTCAATGGGGTTCTGAGGTTGGGGCTGAAGATAGCTCATGGAGTACATATTAGAGCGTTCTGGTCGCCCTGACGCATCGCATAGGTCGATAGGGCGTACAATTCGGGAAAAATTTCTACAGCTATAGCAAACCTGCTAGATATTCCTATTTGGGTAGGTAATTAACACAATGGCGTAGGTTGATTGCTAGTGTTAGTCCTATGACAGAAACTGTCCGCCCCCGCCACCGCATGGTCGACCGCGTTGCGGCGATCCTCGAACTCGTTGCGCGCTCTAACGAAGGTCTAACCCTCACTGACATCGCCCACACGCTGAACTATCCGCTCAGTACCACGCAGGGCCTTGTCAACGGTCTGACTGTGACAGGTTACCTTGACGAGTCCAACAAGCGTTACACGCTCGGCATGGCGCCGTTTCTGCTCAATGTCATGGCCGGTCGTCGCATGGTCAACGTTCCGACGGCTGAGCTCGAGGCGATTCACAACGAAACTGGCTTGATTACCGTGCTGGCACTGCCGGTTGGTGGCAAGCTTTTCTACCTCAAAACCGTCGGTGAATCCATGCGCTACCAGTACCTGACGGAGAACTTCCTGCCGCGCTCGCTGTTGCGCACCTCTGCAGGTTGGGTTTTGATGAGTCGGTTTGAAAAGCGCGAACTGTGGTCCTACCTGAACTCCGCGCGGCCGGAAGACCAGGTCTATGTGGATGATTTCCTCCGCCAGGCCGGGGAAATCGCAGAGACCGGCGTCTGTGCTGCCCCGGGTATTGCCGAAGGCGGTGGCGTTGACGGTGTCTCTATCGCAGTGGAGGAAGACGGTGCTACTGTCGCGGCAGTCTGCGTCTTCGGTCGGCCAGAAAAGATTGCGGAAAATAAGGACGAGCTGGTGGAAATTCTCAAGCGCCATCGCGGCGCACACAACGGCGAGGAATCCCCGAACCAGGGTTAGTGGCTGTTAAGCGCGCAGCTCCCACCAGATTTCGCCACCGTCCGTAGACGGCTCGCTAGCTCCCTTAGTCAGCGCCTGCATTTCGCCGTCAAGCTGGGCAATCCCATCGGCAGTCACCGCGATGGAAAACTCCACGTTCTGGCCCCACCGCGTTTCCACGATCTCATAACCACGAGCACGCAATTCCGCTTCGATGCGACCGGCATCTGCGGCGGAGACACTCACTACTCTCAAGGCTCTTTGCACGCGCCGCATGCGCGTGACTTTTTCTAGACACTCTGAGACCGAATCCGAATAGGCCCTCACAAGCCCACCCGTGCCTAATTTGATGCCGCCAAAATAGCGGATCACTACGGCGGTGACATTCGTCATTCCAGAGCCCTGGAGCACATCGAGCATTGGGCGCCCTGCCGTGCCGCCAGGTTCACCGTCATCTGAGGATCGCTCCACCCGATTCCCTCCGACGACCTCATGAATGTATGCGCTGCAGTGGTGGCGAGCATCCGGGTACTCCGCCTTGGCCAAATTGATGACCTCTCGGGCGCTGTCTTCGTCGTCAGCACGCGCGATCCACGTGATGAAGCGAGATTTCTTAATCTCGATTTCATTCGTGACGATGTCACCGCCGGCGGGGACAATCAGCTCGATGTCGCGCTGCTTCTGCGTCGCTTCGGTCGAAGTGGATGGCTCGGTGGTCATAGTGTCCATTGTTGCGTATGGGCTTCGTGCACACCCAATCACCGTCGCTCGCTACTATCTCGACTTCACCTTGGACTCACCTCAAATACGCGGTGTTCGAAAACGGTTCCCCTGTGCCAATCCGCTGACTGACCTACCATGGTGCCCATGAGCAACTACCGAGTCTGGGCCCCGTACGCTTCCGAAGTCCGTCTGCTGTTGGGCAATCCTGACGCGCCAGCGATTTTTGATATGCATCCAATCGCTGACGCCACCGATGGCTACGGCGCCAACTCTGGTTGGTTTGAAGCTGATGTGGCTCGTACACCGGGGGATCGCTACGCATTTTCGCTGCGGGCACATGCGGGATTCGGCGCGCCTGACGACGAATCGGGGGACGGCTCCTCCCCTGCTGTCGGTGACTGGACAATACCGCTGCCAGATCCGCGTTCCCAGTCGCAGCCGGATGGTCCGCATGGTTTCTCCGAGGTCGTTGACCTGGGTGCCTATAAGTGGAAGGACTCGGCCTGGTCGGGCCGGATTCTGCCAGGAGGTCTGATTTATGAGCTGCATGTGGGCACCTTCAGCGATTCTGGTGATTTCGAAGGTTTGGTGGAACATCTAGACCATCTGATTGAGCTGGGGGTAACACATATTGAGCTGATGCCAGTGCAGCCTTTCGGTGGTGACCGTAATTGGGGCTATGACGGTGTGTCCTGGCACAGCGTGCACGAGGGCTACGGTGGCCCGCGGGGTCTACAGAAGCTGATTGATACGTGCCACCGAAAGGGTTTGGCTGTCATCTTGGATGTGGTCTTTAACCACTTTGGTCCAGACGGCAACTATGTGGGATTTTTCGGCCCCTACACCGCTGGTGGTTCGACGGGTTGGGGTGAGGTTGTCAATCTCACTGGCGACAACTCTGATGAGGTGCGTGCGTATATTTTGGATGCAGTGCGCCAATGGCTGGTGGATTACCACGTCGACGGTCTTCGTCTGGACGCAGTCCATGCCCTGCATGACGAGGGGGCATTCCACATTCTGGAGCAGATGCAGGTTGTCGCAGACACTGTCGCAGCCGAGACTGGTATTCCGCGTTCTTTGATTGCAGAGTCCGACCAGAATGATCCGCGTTTGGTCCGCCCGCGCGCTGCAGGTGGCTTTGGCCTCAACGCTCAGTGGGATGATGACGTCCACCATGCACTGCACACGCTGGTCTCTGGCGAGGACCACGCCTACTACTCAGACTTTGGGTCGGTGGAAGCGCTAGCTAGTGCTTTGGAAACTGGCTTCTGGCATACGGGCACAATGTCGACGTTCCGTGGTCGCACTCATGGTCGTCTCTTCGACCTGTCTGTACAGCCCATGCATGCTTTCGTAACGTACACGACCACACATGATCAAACGGGAAACCGCGCTGTCGGTGACCGTCCGTCGATGAACCTCACTCCGGCGCAGCAGGTTTTAAAGGCAACAGTTATCGCCTGCAGTCCTTTCACCCCGATGCTCTTCCAAGGTGAGGAATGGGGCGCCTCTACCCCGTTTGCTTTCTTCTGTTCCCATGAAGATCCGGAGCTGCAGCGGCTCACGCGCGAGGGACGCCTACGTGAGTTTGCCCGTGCTGGGTGGGATCCGAAGGAGGTATCCGACCCATCGGATCCAGAGACCTTCCACCACTCGAAGCTCAATTGGCAGGAGGTCTCGGAGGGCTCGCACGCCACTATTCTGGCGGCCTACCGCGATCTCTTCGCGCTGCGGAAGTCCCACCCGTCGCTTCGCACTCCCTGGTCGGCATCTGTGGTGACTGAGTATGACGAGGACAATCGTTGCCTCGTCGTTGTGCGCAGCCAGGATGAGCGCGAAATGGGTGCCCGGAACTCGGATGCCTTTGAAACTGTCGCTTTGGTGGCGAATTTCTCCGACGCCGAAACCAGCGTCAGCCTGGATTCCGAGTTCGGTTCCGCCCACCTGCTGCACACTTTTGAAGACGCAGCAGCCAGCATCGTCAATGACGAAGCTGCCGGTCCCGAAATCTCGCTTCCAGCGTGGGGCTACGCTGTCGTCTCGCTCAGCTAGTCAGCCGGACTTTCAGCCTCGGTGTCGGACTCTTCCTCATCCGCCGCACCCGACTCGGGTGCTGGCCACGGCAACTCGGTGACATCACCGTGGAGGACGTGAGCCACCAACGCGTCTGCGACGAGAATATCGCTCATCACCAACGTCGGAACCAGGTCCGCCAGCTGAGCCCACATCGGAATCAGCTCACGGACAGCGGCGACACTGGCATCAGAGTTCTCAGCCTGAGTACGAGCCAATACGCGGGCAGCCACTGCAATAAGCAGTGACGTTCCCGGCACCAGAGTCCAGTGCAGCGAAGGATCATCCGCATCGATGCCGTCGAGCTTGTGGAAGCGCACATTGACCGCCTTGCGCAGTCGTGGAGACGCCTTCGACACCGTCTTAAACAACACTCGAGAGGCGGCGGCAAGCTGGGTCATGACACCGGATTCCACAATCTCAGCACGATTGCGTACCACTTCATAGATTGCCGTGAAACGAGCGTCATCGTCGGTCAGCGGACCCGGGACCATGCGGTAAGGATCAAAGACCTGCGACAGAATAGCGCTGGCCTGTGCTTCCGGCAGCGAGGTAATCTGCACCGAGCTCTGGTCGATAGTAGCGGACTCCAGGGTGGTGTCCTGGCCGCTGGCAGCAATGTCCAGCAGTCCCTGGCCACCAGTTGTGCGCAGGTAATCCAGCTGACGAGAACGGTCCACGCTCTCATCAGTGAGATCCGCTAATGCTGCCAATGCACCGAGCCACGGCACACGGCGACGCCCCGGCACTGGCTTAGTAACGCTGAAGTCTCCCAGCACGAGTCCGGAGGCGATAAACATACCCGGCTGATCGTCGAGCGCGATGACTGAACGGTTCAACGCTGCCAGTCCGGCGCGTGGTTCGGCACACAAGATCGCACCCAACCTAGGTGCGGCCAGCAGCGGATTCGCCTGCGCCATGTCGGTTGCACGACCAGCGCGCAAGGTCGCCAGTAGCGTCCACAAACGTGCGAGCTGATCCTGATTTAGCTCGCCCCACAGTTCCTGCGCGCGAGCAACGGGATCGGTGTCCTCGCCATCGAGGTCGATAGCCTCTGCATCATCGACATGATTCAGAATGGTCGACCCGGCCGCCGGCCACTGCGGGTGGCGTTCCTTTTCCACACCGAGAGTCACCTGCGCGACGAATGGGCCGAGGCCGCGGAGTTCGGCGGGAAGCTCGCATTCGCCCTCTACGACTTCCAGGGCGACGGGTTCGCGCCACGGTTGACCGGCGGCCCAGAGCCACAGGGTCATCGGCAAGTGCGAAACGTCGTCAGCGACATCAACCTCGATGATGTCAGTGGCTTCATCGTTGAAGGCAATCTGGCGGATGGCATCGCGGGAGGAGGCCTCCACCAGCGGTACAGACAGGCGCTTCCGTCCCGTCACACGTGTCCAGTCCAAACTAATGCGCAGGGCCTTCAGCAGAGAGATACGGTCGGCAAACTTGCCGAACTCCGCGTAGCCAGTATCGCCGAATCGCTTGATGGGGACGCGGCAGATGTCGCGCTCACCGCTGGAAACTGCAAAATGCGCATGGCGCAACTCGCCCGGGGCATTGACGACAATCTTGCCGAAGGCATCGACACGCTTCGGGCGGGTGACCAATGTAGTGGTGCGGCGGGCGACGGATTCGTCGGCAAGCGGAACCTCAAACTGCAGCGTGCCTGGCGTGACCTGCAACTGCAGCCATGCGCCCTCGTCGGTGGAAAGCTCGACGGTGCCTGTGACTTCGTCCGCCCCGAGGCGCACGATAGCGGGCTCGGCGTCAAGCGGCTTGTCACCCGAAACAACGCGGATGTCGGCGGGGCTCAGCCCGTCGATGGTTGGGATGCGGAAGCCGTCACCACCACCGCTGTAAGTGATCGTGAGGTCTGCCTGCTCCGCAATGGCGAAGTGCTTCTGGAAGCTGCGGCCACGCGGATTGACCAGACGAACCACGAACTCGCCGACCCACGGGTAATCGTCATCGGTAAGAATCTCAACCTCGCCACCCGCGGCGGGTACCTCGAGGTCATAGACCATGACGGAATCCGTGGTAAACGCACCATATCCACCAAAATCGGTGACGATAGCACGCCAGGACTCGTCCTTACCGGACAGCGTCGGCGGGAACACAGCGACCGGACCACCGGCGTAAACCGGGGTGCCGTAGGCAGACACCGTGCCGTCGAGACGCGCGTGAGGCATGGTCATTCGCGGTTGACGCTGCGGGGATGCCGACCGAACCTCGCCGGCCGCCCCGGACCGACGAACCTGAACTGCATGAACATCGCGGAGATCGATCTCAGCGACTTGCCACAGCTCCCAGTTAAATGGGCGCGGGTCCGATAGCAATGGCACCTCAGCGCCTGTGACGGGGTCAACGAGTGTGGCATCAACCGGGTAGACCACCGTAGCGGACGTCGAGTGTAGCGAGACCTTGTCTGTGACTGACTGACCGTCGGCACCGAAAATGAGAATCGGGTCCTCAGTGCTAATCGCAGGGACTCGCCAGTGCTTCTCATCGCCGATTTCCACCAGCACATCGCGCACCGGCTCATCGATGGTCACCACTGGACGCGGCAGCGAATCCTGCAGGCCCACCACCGGCGTCGTTGCTACCGTGCCGCCGAAGGTGACACGCCAGGTCCGTCCCGCCGGATCCAGCGGCGTCGGTAGCTGTACGCCAACGGTCTGCGTCAGCTCATCGAAGTACAGCTGCGGGCGGCCGGTCGTTGCCACCACGCCCACGGCTTCACGACGATTCGCAGTACCCGCCGGACGCATACGCAGCTCTTCACGCGCAGCGGCCACCAGAATAGGCGGCAGCCCCGCATCGAGCTGGCCGAGTTCTTCCCGAGCCTCCCAGTTGGCCGGATCAGCGGCGGTGGCAATGGCATAGCCGAGGGTTGCCTTAAACAACTTGTGCGCCTGACGAGGTGCCGTCCTGGCCAACTGACGCAGCGCCAGTGGGTAGACACCATCTTCCGCCTCTGCGATTTCGGTCAGCAGCTCCTCGAGCAGCGGATGAACCTTCGACAGCGCCTGTACCAGGTCATTTGATGAAGGGTCGGATAGCTCCGATACGCCCGCAAGCTCCTCACAGCGCTCGATAATCAGTGGCATCACTGATAGCTGCACACCCGCGTGCAGAAGAAGCACCTGCGCTGCCCGCTGCAGCGGATCCGCGTCGGCCTGGCTGCTGTCGACGTCGTTAGGCAAACCAGCATTGGCCAGCATTGTCGGCACTGCGGCGGCGAGGTGCTCGATGAGCGCGCCGGTAGTGTCAGCGTCTGGATCCAGCTGCAGAGCGGCTGGCCAGTCCAGCCACATTTCGCTTGCCGACGCAACACGCGCGGCGCGTCCTACCAGCGAGGCAAGGGTGACCAGCGGGTGATTGTCAACGACACTCTTCGCAGCTTCAATATCGGCAGCAGTACCACCCACCAGATGATGGGCCAGGAGCGTCCCCAGGAAGCGGTCGATACGCTCAACCTCGTCCATCGCCAGCCCTGACCAGACAAACAGTGGCTCAACTTTGGCCTGTGTGGCGGATTCCAGCAGACCCGGAATCCGGGTGGCCAGGTCCTGCTCTGCGGCAGCCAGCCACATTTCGACAATCACGGTATTTTCCACTCGGACACCCTGGTCGACACTGCTTGCCCCAGTCATAGTGGGTGGACGCTCCCCTTCGCTACAAAGCTTGCTCGAAAAGATTCATTTAATTAACGGAGCTGGGAGGACTTCCTCGGAGGTTTCCCAGCTGGACCCAGCAAGTCTAGGTCAAAAAGTCATACTCTGGTGTGCCGGGTACCAGTCGGCGGCACTTCAGCGGCGAGGCATCCATGCGTGCCAGCAATTCCTCGAGGTCAGAGGCACGACGTAGCTCAATACCGACAAGAGCCGCGCCAGTTTCGCGGTTGTTGCGCTTGAGGTACTCGAACTGCGAGATGTCGTCATCCGGGCCGAGAACATCGCTGAGGAACATACGCAGCTGGCCGGGCTTCTGCGGGAAGTTGACCAGGAAGTAGTGCTTGAGGCCGCGGTAGACCAGCGAGCGCTCCATGATCTCGGCATAGCGCAGCACGTCGTTATTACCGCCCGAGATGATGCAGACAACAACCTCGTCCGGTTCAAACTGCATCTGCTCCAGAGCTGCCACAGACAGCGCACCGGCCGGCTCAGCGATGATCCCTTCGTTCTGATAGAGATCCAGCTGCGCCTCACAGGCCGCGCCCTCCGGCGCAATCATCGGATGAACGCGGTTGCGGTTGGCCTCCAGGATGTGCCATGGCAGGTCACCGAAACGGGCCACCGCGGCGCCATCGACGAACGGATCGGTGTGCCCCAGCGTAATCGGGCCATTGTTCTCCAGGGCTGCGCGCATGCAGGCCGCACCCGCAGGTTCCACCCCCATGACCTGGGTGTTAGGCGACATATCCGACAGGTAAGAGGTGACACCGCTGAGCAGACCACCGCCACCGACCGGTACGCAGATGGTATCCAAGGTCAACCCCTGACCGGAGAGCTGCGCAATAATTTCAGCTGCGACAGTGCCTTGTCCGACGATGGTGTTGAAGGAGTCGAATGGCTCCACCATGGTGGCACCAGTGCGCTGTGCGTCAGCACGCGCCGCAGCGGCGGCCTCATCGAAGGAGTCCCCGACAACGACAATCTCAACGGCATCGCGGCCGTGGTAAGCGATACGGTCGCGCTTCTGCTTCGGCGTGGCATTGGGCACATAGATGCGCCCCTTAATACCCAGCTGACGACAGGCATATGCCACGCCTTGAGCGTGGTTTCCTGCAGATGCCGCAACGACGCCTGCTGCTCGCTCTTCGTCGGTGACCTGAACCATGGCGTTGTAGGCACCGCGAATCTTGTACGAGCGCACGTCCTGGAGGTCTTCCCGCTTGAGGAATACCTTAGCGCCGGTGATTTCGGAAAGACGTGGGCTGAACTGCAGCGGAGTGGCCGCAATAACCGAAGAAATTCGTGCCTGCGCAATCTGAATATCGGCCGCGTGGACAAGTCGGCGTTCGGTCTGGGAAGCAGGCACGGAATTCTCACTCATGAGCTATCACTCTACTCGGTCATACAACCGGTTGCGACAATCAGGGCCACGATAAGCTACCCCAAAATGCTGGCCCCAATCGTCGCCTTCAGATCACCAATCAAGCTGGCGTCCCGGTCAACCCGCAAGTGCTCGCCGAGAACCAAAGTGGTGTGGGAATCGCCGTCGACAAGCTTGAGGTAAACGTCGGAGTCGCCTGGGTTGTCCAGCAGTACTGACTTCAGCTTGGCAATCATCTCCGGAGTGCACTGATCAGTGCGCATGGTCAAACGCAGCGGCGCCGAAGTGGAGCCATTACGGCCAAGATCCGGCAGCTTCAGGTCATCACAGACCACACTCATGCGGTCATCGCGGTACTGAACGCGAGCACGAATAAGCACAATGGCGTCTTCAGCAATGCTGGTGGCAATCATCGCGTAGGTCCTCGCAAAAGCCATGATTTCCACGCGCGCGCCGTTGTGGTCCTCAATACCGATAATCGCCCAGGGCTGACCGTTCTTATTCACGCGACGGTCAACGCTAGAGACAATGCCACCAATAGTGATTTCGGTGTTGTTAGCGACTTCCCCACCGACGACCGTGGTCAAAGCGGTATCGGTCTGCGCGGCCAGCGATTCTTCGAACCCATCGAGTGGATGACCGGAGACATAGAGGCCCAGCATTTCTCGTTCCAGGGTCAGCTCGTGCTTGCGATCCCACTTTTCATCCGGCACACGGATTTCAAAGATGCTCTCCGATCCGGTGTCCTCTTCCCCACCGAAGCCCGCAAACAGGTCGAACTGTCCCTTGTCTGCAGCCTTCTTGGTCGACAGCACCGAGTCAATGGCTTCTTCGTGAATGAGCGCAAGGCCCTTTCGTGGGTGCCCCAGCGAGTCGAAAGCGCCGGCCTTAATCAGCGACTCGGTGATGCGCTTGTTACACGGCAGCGTCTCAATCTTGTCCAAATAGTCCGAGAACGACGTGAACTTGCCCTTCTCCTCGCGCGTCTTCACAATCGACGCGACCACATCATGGCCGACGTTGCGGATAGCGCCAAGGCCGAAGCGAATATCCTCACCGACCGGCTCGAAGTCCATACCCGACTCATTGACATCCGGCGGCAGCACCTTAATGCCAAGGTGTCGACAGTCCGACAGATAAATAGCCAGCTTGTTCTTATCATCCGCCACCGAGGTCAACAGCGCCGCCATGTACTCAGCGGTGTAGTTGGCCTTCAGATACGCGGTCCAGTAGGACACCAGGCCGTAGCCCGCCGCGTGAGACTTGTTAAACGCGTACGAGGCGAAGGGCAGAATAATATCCCACAGCTTCTGGACAGCATCCTTAGAGAAACCATTTTCCAACATGCCGCCTTCGAAGTTCACGAACTCCTTGGCCAGCACCTCGGGCTTCTTCTTACCCATGGCCTTACGGAAACCATCTGCTTGGCCCGCGGTGTAATTCGCCAGCTTCTGCGAGATCTTCATGATCTGCTCCTGGTACACGATCAGGCCGTGTGTTTCTTCCAGGATTTCTTTCAGCTGCTCATCCAGTTCCGCGTGGATGGCGTTATAAGGCTTGCGACCATTCTTAATATCCGCGTAGTCAAAGTGCGCGTTCACACCCATCGGCCCCGGACGGTACAGCGCCAGCGATGCCACGATGTCGTCGAAGCCCGTTGGCTGCATGCGTTTGAGCAGCTCACGCATTCCGCCACCATCGAGCTGGAACACACCGAGGGTGTCACCGCGCGACAGCAGCTCATAGACCTTCGGATCATCGGTCTGAAGGTCATCGAGCAGAACTGTCTCGCCTCGGTTGGACTTGATGTGCTCAATACAGTCACCGATAACCGTCAGGTTTCGAAGACCCAGGAAGTCCATCTTCAACAGACCGATGGCCTCACACGCCGGATAGTCCCAGCCAGTGATAATCGCGCCGTCAGCCTGTCGCTTCCACATCGGGATGTGATCCAAGAGTGGCACCGACGCCATCACCACGGCACAGGCGTGCACGCCGGTCTGCCTAACGACGCCCTCGAGACCACGAGCCGTCTCGTAAATTCGAGCCACATCCGGGTCGGTTTCAATAAGCTGACGAACCTCGGCGGCCTCGCCGTAGCGTGGGTGCTCCGGGTCGACGATGCCGCTCAGCGGAATGTCCTTAGCCATAATCGCAGGTGGCAGCGCCTTAGTAATGCGGTCTGCAATCTGGTAACCCGGCTGACCGAACTGCACACGCGCCGAGTCCTTCAGAGCCTGCTTGGTCTTCACCGTACCGAAGGTGACCACCTGCGCCACCTTGTCTTCGCCCCAGCGATCGGCGGCGTAGCGAATCATTTCATCGCGGCGGCGGTCATCGAAGTCGATATCGATATCCGGCGCGGACGGGCGCTCTGGGTTCAGGAATCGCTCGAAGAGAAGACCGTGCTCAATCGGGTCGATATTGGTGATCCACGTCGCGTATGCAACCAAAGAACCGGCAGCGGAACCACGCCCCGGACCGACCTTGATGCCCACCTCACGGGCATGGCGGATCAACTCCGCCACGATAAGGAAGTACGACGGGTAGCCCTTACCGTCAATCACCTCAATTTCGTACTCCGCGCGCCGGATGTACTCCTCCGGTACCTCGCGCCCTTCAAAGCGCTTGCGCAGCCCCTCCATCACGTTGTGATGCAGCCATGTCGTCGGCGTCTCCCCTTCCGGAACGTCCGCCTTCGGCATGCGATCGTGCGGGTGCTCCTCCCACAGCTCGTCGTAGTCCTCGACGCGCTCTGCGATGAGCAGCGTGTTATCGCAGGCACCCGGGACTAGGTGATCCCAGGTCGCGCGCATTTCTTCGGCGGACTTAATAAAGTAGCCGTCACCGTCGAACTTAAAACGGTCCGGGTCATTGAGCGTCTTACCCGTCTGCACACAGAGCATAGCCTCGTGAGCCTTGGCCTGGTCACGGGTGACATAGTGGCAGTCATTCGTAACCAGCGGCGGCAGGTTCAGCTTCCGGCCAATCTCCAGTAGCTCACTGCGCACACGGGTCTCAATATCCAGCCCGTGATCCATCAGCTCAAGGAAGTAGTTTTCCTTGCCGTAGATGTCCTGCCACATCCCGGCGGCCTGCAGAGCCTCGTCGAACTGCCCCAGACGCAGACGCGTCTGCACATCACCCGACGGGCAACCAGTGGTCGCGATAATGCCCTCGGCGCGTTCTGCCACCAACTCGGCATCCATACGCGGGTACTTACTAATTTGTCCCTCATACGATGCCATCGACGACAGGTAGAACAGGTTCCGCAGACCCTGCGCATTCGCAGCCAACATGGTCTGGTGCAAGTAGGAACCGCGACCCGAGACGTCGTCTCGACGCTGATGCGGTTCACCCCACTGAATGCGCTTTTTATTAAAACGGCTCTCCGGCGCCATATATGCCTCAATGCCGATGATTGGCTTGATGCCCTTGGACTTCATCTGCCGATAGAACGCATTCGAGCCAAACATATTGCCGTGGTCGGTGACACCGACCGCAGGCATTCCCTGTCGCGCAACCTCGTCGGCGAGCAAATCAATCTTCGCCATACCGTCGAGCATGGAGTACTCGGTGTGATTGTGGAGGTGCACGAAGGAGGAGTTAGCCATGAGTCCAGATTGTAGACAATCCCCCGGACTGAACAAGATTCCTTCGAACACCCAAAATGAAGCAGCCCCTTATGCCTGCACAGTTATAGCTAAAGACGTGTGCAACATCACTCTTACTTTTCCTTTACTTTTCAAAACCAGTTAACAATACTCGACACCACGGTTCGTGAGGAAGTTCTCATGTTTTCCTCGCGGCCACAAAGAAACGCACTGCCCTCGAGCAAAGAACCAAAGGAGCAATACAGTGTTCGCACCACTTTCCGATGGCCACTTCACCTACTTCCCCAAGCCCGAGCTTGACGAGGTTCTTGCAACCATCGACCGCCGCCCAGTTGCCGCCGGCTACCTCATCGATGGCGATGTCATCACCTCCAACATGGATGCCGCCCGCTACAGCTGGCTGGTCTAAAAGGGCGCAGACCTGGAAAATTCTGACTTTCTTTTCAAAATCAAAGACAGTACAGGTTTTCAATGATTACGTTTTAGGGCATGAAACTTTCTCGAGCTTCTGCCCCGGAGTCCTCGGACACATCCCGCCCGGCTCCGACATCGATGTCTCACCTGCCTGAAGCGCTGCCGCCGCAGACGCCCCAGACAGCCCGCCCGCCACTAGCTACCGACACGCTGCTTAACTGCACTTCCCTTCCTGCAGTCGTCGTCGACCTCGCGGCGGTCGAAGCCAATGCCCGCGATATGCTCCGCCGTGCAAACGGGATGCCTATCCGCGTGGCCTCGAAATCGATTCGCATTCCACAGCTTATTTCGCACGTCCTGGCCTTCCCCGGTTTCCAGGGCGTGCTGGCATATTCACTGGCAGAGGCGCTGTACCTATTCCGAGAAGGCATTAGCGACGACATCGTCGTCGCCTACCCAACTCTTGACGCCCGCGCTATCTCAGAGCTTGCCGACGATGATGCAGCGCGTGCCGCCATCTGCGTCATGGTTGACCGTCCCGAGCATCTGGAGGCGCTGGCGTCGTCGGCAAGCGAAAATGCGCCAATCCGCGTGTGCATGGACGTCGACGCATCCTTTCGTCCCCTCCCCGGCGTGCATATCGGTACGCTGCGCTCAAGCCTGTTCTCGCCGAAGCAGGCAGCGGCGTTTGCCAAGCAGATCATTGCCCACCCGGAGCTGCAGCTGGCCGGAATCATGATGTATGAGGGACACATTGCCGGAGTGGGCGATGCCGGAAACTCCCTGCGTGCGCGCGCAATTCGAGTGATGCAGGCCGTCTCAAAGAAGGAATTGGCAAAGCGCCGCGCGAAGGTTGTCGCTGCAGTCGAGAAAGTGGCGGGGCCGCTGGAGTTTGTCAACGGTGGTGGCACGGGGTCGCTGGAGTCGACGTGCGCCGAGGCCGCAGTCACCGAGGCAGCGGCGGGGTCGGGGTTCCTGGCACCAACCCTCTTCGATAACTATCGCGCATTCAATCTGCGCCCGGCGTCCTGGTTTGTGTTGCCGGCGACGCGACGCCCTAAGAAGGGCGTGGTCACGGTGTCCGGCGGTGGTCGAATTGCCTCTGGACCGGCGGGAGCTGACCGGCTGCCAACCCCCTGGTACCCCACTGGCCTGCGCTACGCGGCAGAGGAAGGACCAGGTGAGGTGCAGACTCCGCTGCTCGGCAAGACCGCCGACGCAATTTCGCTGGGAGATCCCGTGTGGTTCCGCCACGCCAAGGCCGGCGAAATAGCCGAGCACACACAAGAAGTCATTGCAGTTCGAGATGGCGCCATCATCGCCCACTGGCCCACGTACCGAGGAAAGGGATTGATCTTCACATGAGCAATTCACGCAACAACGCCCGCTTCACAGTCTCTACAGTTGAGTCCCGCGTACCACGCGTACGTCGGCGTGCGCAGGCAAAAGCCGTCGCCAACTCTCATTGGAGCAATTGGGCGCACACGCAATCGTGCACCCCGTCCTACACTCATCAGCCGCACGATGATGAGGGCGTTATCTCGGTAATTAAAGCGGCGAAGACCGAAGGAACTACGGTGCGCCCGCTAGGGGCCGGTCATTCTTTTACTTCCGTGGCCACCACCGATGGGCACCGCATTCAACTCGACCGCTGCTCTGGTCTGGTCGAACTCGACGCCGCCAACCAGACCGCCACGCTGCGTGCCGGCACTCGCCTGCGCGACACTCCAGGTATTCTGCGCCCGCTCGGTTGGGCACTTCCCAACCAGGGCGATGTCGATCCGCAGTCGCTGGCCGGTGCTATCTCTACTGGCACACACGGCACCGGGCTTGGATTCACCGGCTTCGCAGGCACCGTGAAAGGATTCAAGATTGTCACCGCGGATGGCGTCGTCAGGCACTGCCATCCGGACGCTGAGGGAATCGACGGCGAGCTCTACCGCCTCGGACGGCTGGGACTGGGTGTCTTCGGCGTGCTTACGGAGGTCACGATGTCCGTCGTGCCAGCGTTTGATCTGCACGCCGACGAGCACCGCGAAGAGTTTGATTCCCTGCGCAAGAGTTTCGCCGAGCGCTGCAAAGAAGCTGACCACCTGGAGTTTTTCTGGTTCCCGGGACAGCGCGAGACGCTGGTCAAGCACAATACTCGCATTGAACCGCAGCGCCACCGCCGCCCGAGCCGCAATAGCCTGAAGCAGCGCCTGGGCAGCGCGCGTACGTATCTTAACGACGAAGTCGTCAACAACATGGGACTCTTGGCGTGCTGCGAGATTGCTAAGGCCATTCCCGCTACGACCGATACCATCAACCGGATTGCCACCAACACCGTGCCAGAGCGCAGCTACTCCAATGAGGCGCACAAGGTCTTTGTCTCGCCGCGCCGAGTGCGTTTTTCCGAGATGGAGTACTCCGTCCCGCTCGAGGCCGCTTCCGATGTCCTCGGGGAAATCCGCGACGCGATTGCCCGCAAGAGGATGAAAGTCTCCTTCCCCATCGAGGTGCGCTCCGCGAAAGCCGATGATGTGGCCCTATCCACTGCGTACGGTCGCGACAGTGCCTACATCGCCATCCACCGCTACTGGAAGGAAAATTATCGAGAGTACTTCAACCTCATCGAGCCGATTTTCAAGGCCCACGAAGGTCGCCCGCACTGGGGCAAATTGCACACGCTTCGCGCGGAGGATTTCGCGGAACGTTATCCGCTGTTCGGCGAGGTCCAGGCACTACGGGAAAAGGTCGACCCGCAGGGAATCTTCCTCAACGAGCACCTGCGCGAACTTTTCTGCTAATTATCTGCCGGCTTTACGACGTCCCGGGTAACCGCCCCATCCGTCTGGTCGGCGGCATCGTCGGAAACCGCGGCCGGTTCAACACCGGCCTTGTGGAGTTCCCGGCGTACCCGACGCTGCCGGCGCATCTTCAGGATGAGGTCGCAGATGAACAGCGCGACGGCACCCCAGATGATGAAGAATCCGATCCAGCGCTCCGGTTCGAGCTGCTCGCCCAGCACAGTGACTGCCAGGGTGATTTGGAGAACTGGAGTCAGGTACTGCATCAGGCCCAAGGTGGCCAGCGGCAGGCGTTTGGCACCTTCGCCGAAGAGAAGCAACGGAATGGCGGTAGCAACACCGGCGCTCATCATGAGCAGCACGTGACCAGTTCCTTCGGAGGTAAAGGTGCTCTGTCCGTTGTAGGTCAACCAGAGGATGTATGCCAGCGCAATCGGTGTGATTACGGCGGACTCGGCCGTCAGCGAAGCTGCGGAGGAAAGCGATACCCGCTTCTTCATTAGTCCGTAAAAACCGAAACTGAACGCCAGCGCCAGCGCACCCAACGGCGGATGTCCCACACCAATTGTGAGAACAATGACCGCAATGGTTGCCAGGATGACACTGCCGAGCTGCAACCGCGAGATGCTTTCACGGAAGAAAATCATCGCCAACAAAACGCTGACCAGCGGGTTGATGAAGTAGCCGAGCGCAGCCTCCGCCACCTGCCCATTGTTGACCAGGTAGACGTACACACCCCAGTTGACGGAGATCAACAGTGCGGCAATAAAAATAGTGCCCCAGGTCTTGGCACTCGCGGCCTTCAGCTCTGGCCATGCGCGCATGAAGCTGAGGGCAATAACCATAAAGACAAGGGTCCAGACGAATCGGTGCGCCAAAATCTCTACGGCCCCTGCTGGTTCCAGCAAGGGGAAATAGAGCGGAAACAGCGCCCACAAAAGGTACGCACCGAATGCCTGAATCACTGTTGACTGACTCCTTTTCGTTCTTGTTGAAACTGACTGCGTACTGGCAGCAGAGTTCTAGCCGCTTCATCCTAGTCGTTTGGACTTGGCCGCTTAGTCCTGGCTTCTATTAGGTCTGGCCGCTTAGTTCTGGCTCAGCCCCGGCGCAAAGAGCGGATCTTTATCCGTGAAGCCGGAACTCAGCACCGGGCGAATACCAAAACGGCCACGCGCCGCATCTGACGGCAGCGCCTCGACAGCTTTCACATCGGGCATTTTCTTGACATCCATCAACGATTCAGCGTCACCATAGACCAGTAACCCGTTGAAGCCGAGCCGTTCGTCGTCAATCGCGACGTCTGCGTAAGCAGCCGCTAACTCCAGCTGATCTTGCAGCAGCTTTTCTTCGCTCGCTGTTTTACTCGGCTGCGGCAAATACCGGGTGCTCACACCGCCGATGATTGCAGTCGATACTCGCAGAGAGGGCTCTTTTTCATAGACCTGTGCCGCTTCTTGCGCATCGAGCAGCCGGTCAAAAGTCACCATCGCCCAGAACTTCGGGTCCTCCACGACTGGCTGGCCGGTCTTTAGCCGGTAGTCCTCTTTCTTCATATTCGCGAGGGACTCGTCGGCACGCTCTACGTACTGCTCGGTTGCTTCCCACGGGTCCGGGCCGAGCGCATCGCCGTTGAGATTTTGCGGCTTGCTTACCCGATCGGAGGTCGAAGCGACTGCTAAAACAATCACCAATACGACAACACAGAAACCAGAGATCAGTGCCATCACTGGCGAAATACTGCCGTCACCAGTGCTTTTCGCACGAGTTTCACGGCGTGGTGGGTTCTTGGATCCCGATGGGGTCTGCGTCATGCGCTCTGCCTCAAAACTTCCAATGCGTGGTTCAAATCATCTGGGTATGGACATTCGATTTCCATCCAGCGCCCATCTGCCGGATGGTGGAAACCAAGCGAGACCGCGTGAAGCCACTGGCGGTTGAGCCCCAGCCGCTTGGCCAATGCCGGATCGGAACCGTACATGGGATCGCCGCAGCATGGGTGATTCAGCGCAGAGAAGTGCACGCGAATCTGGTGCGTACGCCCAGTTTCTAGATTCACCTTCAGCAGCGTTGCTGGGGCGAAGGCCTCAAGCGTTTCGTAGTGCGTCACAGCATGCTTGCCATCCTGGCGGACGGCAAAGCGCCAACCCGCCGACGGATGACGGCCAATCGGCGCATCAATTGTCCCGGACAGCGGATCCGGATGCCCCTGAACCAGAGCGTGATAGGTCTTGGACACCTCACGGTTTTTGAACGCCCGCTTGAGCACGGAGTAGCCCCGTTCGGAGCAGGCGACAACCATCACGCCAGAGGTGCCAACATCGAGGCGATGCACGATGCCTTTTCGCTCGGGCGGACCGGAGGTAGAAATGCGGAAACCAGCAGCCGCCAGTCCGCCGATAACCGTTGGGCCTTCCCAACCGACTGACGGATGTGCGGCCACACCGACAGGCTTGTGAACAGCCACCAAATCGGAGTCGTGGTAGAGCACGTCCATGCCCTCGACGAGTTCCTCTTTGGGAACCAATGGCTTTTCCACCGGCGGCAACAACACAGAGAGGAAAGCGTTTTCTTCCAATCGGTCGGACTTGCCAACGCTCACGCCATCGACCGTGATGTCCCCAGCCGCTGCCAAATCAGCCACCGCTGTGCGCGAGAGCCCCAACAACTTAGCCACACCGGCGTCTACCCGCATACCAGCCAAGCCCGGTGGAACGGGCATCTGCCGGGTTTCTCGGTCGGGCTGGTGCGCTCCCCCGAGTGCTGCACCACCATTTACTGCATTGTCGTTCACTGCTGTCCTCCCTCCGCCGACTGCTTCTGATCCTGCTGAGCAGATTTCTTCTCCGCTGCAATCTGATCAGCGAAGAGATCCGGCTCCTTGGAAAAAACCATCCAGATAACGAGGATAATAACGCCCACAGTAATCGCGGAGTCCGCGATATTAAATACGGCAAAACCCTTAACCGACAGGAAATCGACGACGTGGCCGACGTAGAAACCGGGTTCCCGAAACAGCCTATCGATGAGGTTGCCCAGCGCACCACCAGCAATAAGCCCCGCTGCAGTCGCCGATATAGGACTGCGCAGCCAATGGGAAAAGCACATCACAGCCAGGATGTAAACCAGCTGCAACGTGGTAAAAACCCAGGTGGCGTTCGTGCCAAAGGAAAAGGCTGCACCGGGGTTAAAAACGAGCCGCAACTCGAAGAGATCGCCAATGACCTGCACCGCAGGACGGCCATCGAGAGTCTTCAAAGCGATAATCTTGGTCAGCTGATCAATGATCGCAACTGACACAATAACCGCAGCGAGAATCCCCCGCCGCGGGAAATATGTCCTCGTTTCCTTCTTAGTCACTGTCCCATAATGGCCTAACAAACCCATATTCAGCCAACTGACACCGCCCGGGTGGTTCATATCCACCACGAAACCGGTACGCTAACCGGTGTGACTCGACGTTTCCAATCTCAGTTTGTTCCGGCCTCCTCTGCTTTACGACGTGCAGGAGGCACCACCTCCTCGTGGTTCCGTCGACCTAGCCGCAGCGACCAGCCTGGTCACACCAAGCGTGGCCTGCTGGCGAGGGTCGGCACCGCTGTTGTTGCCGCTACCACTGTGGTGTCATTGGCCGCGTGCTCGTCGGAAAGCTCGGTGGAAACGCAACCCGTGGACGTTGCACAACCCAAGGTCGAATTGACCAGTGCTGGTAGCGGTGAGCTGGCGAGCGTGCGCTGGAAGGACGACGGTGCAGAGCAGGAGTCGACCGTGGCGGTGACGCAGGGCTTCGCGCAGCGTGGCGGAAACGCCGATAGCGACCAGACGTTCCCGGACACCCGCCTGGAAATCCCCCTGACCAGCACTGTTACCAGCGATAACGATACTCGTGTGGTGACGTCAGAGGTGGGTAAACCCCACGGCTCCAACGATGAGCTGAATGAGGATATCGCTACCGCACGGGGCTTTATCTCTGATTGGTCAACAACGGCCACAGGTGAGGTTAAGGAACTCAAGCTGGGAGCGCCGGAGAAGGCGACCGACACCGCTCGCGCTGGTGTGGAGATGGCGCTGCAGCAGCTGCATTCCGTACCTATCGTCTTCCCTTCCGAGGACATCGGAAAGGATGCGACCTGGACGGTCGAAAGCGAGGTCGAAGGCCAGACCACGATGACGCAGAAGGTGACCTATACCCTGCTCAGCCGTGCGGGCGACATTGTTAATTTGAAGGTCGATGTCAAGCAGGTGCCGACCGTCACGGAGTTGGACACTGGTGGCGAGGGTGCGCTGAAGGTTGTCGAGGCCACGACTGACATGCTTGCCGACCGCGTCACCATCGACCTGACCAAGCCCCTTCCGGTGAACGGCAACATCGATTTTGTTACCTCGGTGACCTACGGCGACGGCAACTCCGATGTGCGCATCACTCAGCAGACGCATCGCGGGCTGGAGTTTAAGGACGGCGACGGCTCGAGGAAGTAGCCCAGAAGATTAGCTCGTACCACCGCAAGGTTAGAAGACGAGAAAGTGTCTAGGTTTATGTCACTTTTCTGCCCAAAAAATGGGCGGAACTGTCATAAACCTAGACACTTTCTTTTGTGTGGCCAGTGCACCCGACCGGACTAGGCCGTAACGCCTGGTCCGACGGCACCTAAGCCGGTGGTGGCGGAGGCGGTGCATCCTCAGCCGGCGGCGGCGGTGGCGGTGGCGGAGCCTCTTCAGCCGGTGGTTCAGGCGCGGGAGGCGGCGGAGGCGGCACTTCCTCGACCGGCGCTTCGGGCTCCGCAGCCGGGGCTGGCTCCTCGACCGGTGCTGGGGCCTCCTCGACCGGAGCCTCTTCAACTGGGGCTTCTTCCTCCGGCTCAGGCGGCGGCGGAGGGGTTTCGCCCGGCGCGAGACAGAACCCCGGCTTGTGCTCCGGATCAAGCGTCGACGCCAGGTTGCAGGCCCATTCCTTGCTCAGCATCCAACGGCCATCCCTGTAAATGAAGTCCACCTGATCCACGAGCATCGGATCTTCCTCCGGGCGGAGGATATTGACACCGGCTACGGCCTGCTTCGTCGTGAAGCCAGGCGTGATCGGATCAATGACATCAAAGCTAATTTCCTGCTCATTGGCACTATTGGTGACAATGTCGAAGAAATCGCCGGCAGTATCTCCGTCCTCGATGGTCAGCGCCTTTTCCTCGATAGGTAAATCGGGGTTGATAAGGCGTGCGAGGACGTCGTTAAGCTCTGCGCGCGTCGGCAGCATGATGACGGGTTCCGCCGAGCTGGATGTCTTCGATTCAGTCGTCGGCGCTGCAGTATTGCCGCCACCGCAGGCAGCGAGCCCAAGTGCGCTGACCGAGACAATCGCCGCTACTGTCACACCACGCGCTGTGCGCCAACGCATTCCGCTAACGCGCTGGTTGCAGGGGACTTTCATATGTGCACTACTCCAATAAAATCTGCATGAAGATTCGCTGGCTTCACGCCTTCCATAATCCTACACAAGGCCAAAACATCGCCTAGGTAAGATGGTGGACATGTCGACTCAGGATCATTCCCCGGCTAGCTCGGCCTCGTCTACCCCGGCCTCCCCTCGCCGAATCGTTGTCATCACCACCGGCGGCACCATCGCCTGCACCACAGATCGAAACGGTGCGTTGACTCCGACCATCTCGGGCGCGGAGCTCGTCGCGGCGGTCGCACAGCGTTATCCAGAGGGCATGTTAGAGCTGGAAGTTCGTGAGCTCGGCATGTTGGACTCGTCGAGTCTCACACTCAACGATGTCGATCGTATTCTCGCCACTATTCACGAAGTGCTTGACGACGACTCCGTGGACGGTGTCGTCGTAACTCATGGCACGGACACGATGGAGGAAACGGCCATGGCTGCCGATATTTTCCATGCGGACTCGCGTCCGGTTGTCTTTACTGGTGCACAGCTTCCCTATGATCATCCGGAAACCGACGGACCCGGGAACCTCTTTGAGGCCGTGACCATTGCTTCCGATGCCTCTGCGCAGGGAATTGGCGTTCTTATTGTCTTTGGCCACGCAGTCTTGCCGGTGCGAGGTGCGACAAAATGGCACACAACCGATCCTTTGGCTTTTGCCACTAATGCCCCGGAGGAGCCGGTTCGTCCAGATCCGCTGCCGCTGGCCGCCTTGGCGGGCTCGAAGGTAGAGATTATCCCCGCCTACTTAGGTGCAGATGGTTCACAGCTGGATTCGGCCGTCGCCGCCGGTGCACGCGGCATTGTCGTAGAAGGCCTGGGGTCGGGCAATGTCTCCGATGAGTTTGCCGCCGCCATTGACCGGGCCATTGCCGCTGATGTGACCGTCGTGATGGCGACGCGCGTCCCGCGTGGCGATGTCCACGCCGCCTACGGTGGCGCCGGTGGCGGTGCGACGCTGGCTCGGCACGGTGTGATTAGCGCTGGTTGCGTGCATGCACCGCAGGCGCGCATCATTCTCGCTGCCGCGCTGGCTGCGAATGTGCACCCGCAGACGCTGTTCTAATTCACGCCTCGATGATGCGGATGATTTTCGCCGGATTTCCAGCCACGACTACGCCCGCGGGAACGTCCTTTGTCACCACGGCACCCGCGGCGACCACGGAATTGTCGCCGACGCGTACACCGCCCAGGATGATGGCTCCACCACCGATCCAAGCATTGCGCCCGATGATGATTTCATCACCGGACTCTAGATAAGCGGCGCGGGCCTCAGCTCCCAGTGGGTGTACTGGTGGAAGCAGCTGCACATTGGGCCCGAGCTGCGCGTAGTCGCAGATTGTCACCTTCACCACGTCAAGTGCGGTGAGCCCAAAGTTGATGAAAACGTTGTCGCCGATGTGGATGTTATCGCCGTAGTCCAGGTAGATCGGCGGGCGGACGGTGCTGTCCTCTCCGAAAGACCCCAGTGCCGGTGCCAGCACTTGCTGTGCTGCCTGCTGGTCTTCGCGAAATGCGACCTCAAATTCCGCGGCCACCTGGCCAATTCGCGCGTTCAGAGCCTGCGATTCCGGATGATCGGCGATATACCACTGACCGTTCAGCATGCGCTGGCGGTTATCCAGACCGTCGTCGGGAAGTGTGGTCGTCGGATTCGGATCTCGATCGGTGTTGCGCAACGAGGCGCGGCGAGCTGCCTCGAGCTCTGCAATGCGGGATTCGGTAGTCATAGTGGCCCAGTTTACGGTCAGCGCATAAACAGGGAGCCGCGAACGGCACCGAGGATAACGGCCACGTCAGGCAGCCGCATCAAGCATCCGCATCGGGGCCAACCTCATCTTCACTTTCCCGCTCAGGTTGCGGCAAGTCAAGAGCTGCAGCTTCGTCGGAAGCCAGCCACTCCGGCCAGTCCAAACTGCACACCGCAGAGCACGGGCGCAGCTCCGGGTCGTCCTCCTTCAGCGTGATCATGCGCCCGGGGCCGCTGGTGCGGCTTTCAAAGCGGACAGTCACAATCCCGTGCCCCGCCCCCTGCACCCAACCATGTCCATACTCGCTGTGGTGTACGTCCGAGGTAGGTGCCCACTTGGAATCGGAAAGCCGAACGGTCGGCAACGCGCCGGTTCCAGATAGCTCGAGCAGGCCGGCGGGAGCGTCGGAAAGCGCAGGTGCTGGTACTCGATCTTCGACGGTGATAGCGCGGTCGAGCTCAGGAAACAGGACTTCTTGTATGTGCGAATCCAGCCCGGAGAAACCGACGCCCACCAGTCGCACTGGGCCGACCTCCGCGGGTGTGAACGCGATTCGGTGAGCGACAGCCATGAGGGTGTCGAAGTCCTGTGTGGCGTAGGCGAGCGTCTCAGATCGGGTATGGATGCTCAAGTCGGACAGACGCACCTTGCAAGTGATGGTGCGGGCACCACGGCCATCTTTTTTGAGCCGTCGAAAAGCGGACTCACCTGCGCGATCGATGGCGGCGTGGAGTTGGGCCTGCGACTCCAGATCCTCAGGATAGGTGTACTCGGCCGATACCGACTTGGCGACATCGCGTTCCTTAACCGGCCGGTCATCTGTCCCCTGCGCCAGCTGCCACAGCATCACACCGGTTTTGGATGTCAGCGAAACCTCGACATCGCGCTGGGACATGGCGGCAAAATCACCGATTGTCTCCACGCCCAGCGTGTGCAGTTTTGCAGCGGTGACAGGGCCAATGCCCCAGAGCTTCTCTACCGGCAATGGGTGTAGTAGCTCGTGATTGCGTGCGGGGTCCAGCACGTACACGCCATCGGGTTTCGCCAGGCCTGACGCAATTTTTGCGAACTGCTTGCCCGCGCCCGCGCCTATCGACGAGGCCAAGCCGGTCTCCCGCCGAATATCTGCCCGCAGTTGCTCCGCCCAGGCAATGACCTGCTCCTTCGAGGCTCCCTGAAGCTCTTCGGGTTCCATGAAAGCCTCGTCGACACTGAGCTGCTCGACCACGGGCACGCGCTCGCGGATTACAGAGAACACGCGGCGCGACACCGGCCCGTAAATGCCCTTGCGCGCGCTGACCGTCACTGCGTTCGGTGGCATGAGCCGACGTGCGCGGGCCATCGGCATAGCCGAGTGCGCGCCGTACGCGCGGGCCTCATAGGAGGCACCGGCGACCACACCTCGACCACCCAGTCCGCCGACGAGAACTGGCCGCCCGCGCAGAGTCGGGCGGGTGAGCTGCTCGACGGACGCGAAGAACGCGTCCATGTCGATGTGCAGGACCCACCGCCCGGAAGTCGGCATTGAGATTACTCTCCCCTACTGCTTGGCAATATCCGCCGAGCAGCCGTCCGCCACGTCGTAGCTCAGTGGCTCTCCGCCAGCGACGACTTCGAAGGCGGTTGCGAGAACCTCGCGGGCGATGAGGTCAGCGTGGCGGTTGGCCCATTCCTCACGCTCGGACGGGACCTGCAGCTTCACCGAGATACGGTCGGTGACCTCGAGGCCAGCGTTCTTGCGGGCATCCTGCAGACCACGGATACGGTCAGCGGCCCAGCCACGGGACTCCAGGTCCTCGTCGAGCTCGGTGTCGAGCACAACCAGACCATTGACACCGTCGACCTCAGCGGTGGAATCCGGCGAGATCGCGACCAGGTTGCGGGTGTACTCGCCCTCCTGCAGCGGAATGCCATCGGCGACAACCGCGCCGTCGACAACCTCGTAGTTGCCAGACTTCACAGCCTTGATGACCTTCTGGACATCCTTACCCAGGCGCGGACCGGCCACGCGAGCGTTGACGGAGACCTCGAAACGTCCCACCGAGTCCACGTCGGAGGTGAATTCCACCTTGTCGACGTTGACCTCGGAGGAAACGATGTCGGTGTAATCACGCAGACGTTCGGCATCCGGGAATGCCAGGGTTAGCTTCTTCAGCGGCAGGCGGTTACGCAGCTGGTTGGCCTTGCGGATGCGCGATGTTGCCGAGCAGACATTGCGGACAATGTCCATGGACTCAACGAGTTCGTCATCGGTCGGCAGCTTGTCGACGTCCGGCCAATCCTCCAGGTGCACCGAGCGGCCGCCAGTGAGCGAGCGCCAGATGACCTCGGTGGCCATCGGCAACAGCGGAGCAGCCACGCGGGTGAGAACCTCCAGCACCGTGTACAGGGTGTTGAATGCCTCTGGGTGCTTGACATCACCGGCCCAGAAGCGGTCTCGGGAGCGGCGCACGTACCAGTTGGTCAGTGCGTCACAGAACTGACGGACCTCATCGGTGGCAGCAGCAATGTCGGTGTTGTCCAGGCACTCAGTGACAGCACGGACAGTTGCTGCAAGCTTGGCCAGGATGTACTTGTCCAGGATGTTGTCGGAGTCCACTGACCATTCGGCCGGCTTGGAAGCGTAGAGCTGCAGGAACGAGTATGCGTTCCACATCGGCAACAGTGCCTGGCGCACACCCTCGCGAATGCCCTGCTCGGTGACAATCAGGTTGCCGCCGCGCAGAATCGGGCTGGACATGAGGAACCAGCGCATGGCGTCGGAGCCGTCGCGGTCGAAGACCTCGTTTACATCCGGGTAGTTGCGCTTGGACTTACTCATCTTGTTGCCGTCATCACCCAGCACGATGCCGTGGGCGACGACCTTCTTGAACGCCGGGCGGTCAAACAGTGCAACAGACAGGACGTGAAGCAGGTAGAACCAGCCGCGGGACTGGCCGATGTACTCCACAATGAAGTCGGCCGGTGCGTGGGACTCGAACCACTCCTTGTTCTCGAACGGGTAGTGGAACTGCGCAAATGGCATGGAACCGGAGTCGAACCAGACATCCAGGACATCCGGGACGCGGCGCATCATGGACTTGCCGGTCGGGTCGTCCGGGTTCGGGCGCACCAGCTCGTCAATCTCCGGGCGGTGCAGTGTGGTCGGGCGAACGCCGAAGTCCGCCTCCAGCTCATCGAGGGAACCGTAGACGTCGACACGCGGGTACTCGTCGTTGTCGGAAACCCACACCGGAATAGGCGAACCCCAGTAGCGGGTACGGGAGATATTCCAGTCACGTGCACCCTCGAGCCACTTGCCGAACTGACCGTCGCGGACGTGCTCCGGCATCCACTCAATCTCGTTGTGGTTGAGCTCCACCATGCGCTCGCGGATCTTGGTAACGGACACGAACCAGCTTGGCAGTGCCATGTAGATCAGCGGCTCGCCCGAACGCCAGGAGTGCGGGTAGGAGTGCTCGATGGTGCGGTGCTGGACGACGCGGCCAGCGGCCTTCAGGTCACGGATGATGTCCTTGTTGGCGTCGAAGACCAACTTGCCCTGGTACTCCGGCACCTGCGAAGTGAACTTACCGTCCATGTCCACCGGAATGATGACATCAATGCCGTATTCATTACAGGTGTTCATATCGTCTTCACCGAATGCCGGTGCCTGGTGGACCACACCAGTACCGTCCTCGGTGGTGACATAGTCGGCCACCATAATCTGGAAGGCGTTCGGGTGATCTGCGAAGTACTCGAAGATCGGCTGGTAGGTCAGACCTTCCAGGTCAGCACCGGCGAAGGTAGCCACCACCTCGTGTTCCTTGCCCAATTCCTTGGCGTAGGCACCAATCAGTGCTTCTGCCAGCAGGAAGGTCTTACCTGCAAACTCCGGCACGGAGGAATCCTCGCCGACCTTAACTACGGCATATGTGACCTTCGGGTTCACGGCCAGGCCAAGGTTGGACGGCAGCGTCCACGGCGTGGTGGTCCAAGCGATAGCTGCAGTGTCAGCGAGCACCGGATTGTCCGCCAGCGTCTTCTCCGCTGCAGAGCCAGCCTTGGCGCCGGTGAACGGGAAGGTCACGGTCAGGGTCGGGTCCTGCCGCATCTTGTAGGAGTCATCCAGGCGAGTCTCCTGGTTGGACAGCGGGGTGTGCTCTGCCCAGGAGTACGGCAGCACGCGGAACCCCTGATATACCAGGCCCTTGTTATAGAGCTCCTTGAAGGCCCAGATCACGGACTCCATGTAACTCATGTCCATGGTCTTGTATCCGCCGTCAAAATCAACCCAACGAGCTTGACGAGTGACATATTCCTTCCACTCGCCCGCATACCGCAGCACCGACTCGGCGCAGTACTTGTTGAAGTTAGCCAGACCCATTTCCTCGATCTGACCCTTGTCCTTAATACCGAGCTGCTTCTCTGCCTCCAGCTCAGCCGGCAGACCATGGCAGTCCCAGCCAAAGACACGGCCAACCTGGTAGCCACGCATGGTCTTGTAACGCGGAACGATGTCCTTAACGTAACCGGTCAGCAGGTGACCGTAGTGCGGTAGACCGTTGGCGAACGGAGGGCCGTCATAAAAGACGTATTCGTCAGCACCATCACGCTGATCGATAGAGGCCTGGAAAGTGCTGTCCTTACCCCAGTAGTCCAGGACCTTTTCTTCCAGTTCCGGGAACTTCGGGCTCGAGGTGTACTTACCAAAGTCAGCAGTGCGCGGATATGCGCCACCTGCCGGAGTGGCCTCAGCAGAGGCATTTACATCGTTCGAATTAGACACCGTTTTTACGTCGCTTCCGTGGTCGAACATCATTAATACTCACCACGGGGACGCGTGCCTAGCCCCTTCGGCGTTGTTACTGGTGACGCTGAAAAGGAGTCTCGCGCGGTACCACCCCGCTTGGCATCACGCTTTACGACGGTTCTTGCAAACAAGAACCATGCGGTTTCACGCGATAGCCCGCTTATTTAATAAGGCTTTGTAACGGTGCCAAACCGTTCGGTTCTACTGGGTCCATTTATTGCTGGACTGTTCTTCCGAAACGCTCCCCGGTGATGGCCGGCTCATTGCGTGTATGAGGGTCAGTATAGCAGTGTCTCAGGCAACTACTACAACCCTGACCGAAACAAAGAATGCGCTTGACTCGCAGGGAACGATAACAAAAACCACCGCGCTCTGCCTCCTCAGGAAGGGGAGCCGAGCGTGGTGGTTTTCTACGTATTGGCTACGTAATTAGTTGTTGTAGCCGTCGGCCGGGGCAGCCGACTCGCGAGAGTTCAGGTCGTCCAGCTGGGACTCCAGGAAGGTCTTCAGGCGGGTGCGGTACTCGCGCTCGAAGATGTGCAGCTCCTCGATGCGACCCTCCAGAGCGGTCTGCTGCTCCTTGACGGTGGTCATGATCTCGTGGTGCTTGCGCTCTGCATCATCCTGCAGCGCGGTTGCCTTCTGCTGCGCTGCGGTGATGGTGGCGTTAGAGCGAGCGTCTGCGTCGCTGATCATCTGCTCGCTGCGCTGGCGAGCGTCAGTGAGGGTCGACTCAGACTCGTTGCGGGCATCAGCCAGCAGCTGCTCACTGCGCTCCTTGGCATCAGCCAAAGTTGCGTCTGCCTCATTGCGAGCGTTGGTGATAGTGCGCTCGGCCTCTTCATTGGCCTCTGCCACGGTGCGGTCAGCGTTCTCACGAGCCTCGGTGACAAGCTTGTTGGCCTCAGCGTAGGCGTCAGTGGTGACGCGATCAGCGGTGTCCTGAGCAGCCTGCAGGATACGAGCAGCGCGGAGGCTAACTTCCTGCGACTCAGTGCCGGTGCTTGCTGCAACTGCCTGCGGCTGCTCCGCAGATGCGGAGGAAGCCTGCTGTGCAGAAGCCTCTGCCTCAGAAGCACGCTTCTCGAGAGCATCCAGACGATCCTGGTAGTGAGCCTCAATCTCCTGCTGCTGAGCGCTCAGGCGCTCGTTGTACTCAGCGCGCAGTTCCTGCTCAATTTCCTTGCGCAGCTTGTCCTCATCGACAGCCGGTGTCGCAGCGGCAGCACCGGAAGCGGCATAGTCTGCGCCGCCACCCTGCTCTAGCTGACCTTCAAGGTCCTCAACGCGCTGGCGCAGCTCAGCGTTTTCATCCTGGAGCTCACCCAGTGCGTCCTCTACGAGGTCGAGGAACTGGTCGACCTCATCCTCGTTGTAACCACGCTTGCCAATCGGAGGCTTGCTGAAAGCCACATTATGCACATCAGCCGGAGTCAACGGCATGGTGAGTTCCCCTAACACTTTGAGCGGACAGTTCTTAAGAAATCTTAAGAGAATTATTTCCAGTAGTACTGTTTACCCGGCCAATCCTACCTGCTCTAGTCACAGTCCTCACCCCATTTATTTTGGGCAGGACTCTATCTCCCACGTTCTAACCAGTGGCAAAGTTCTAGTAAAACGTTAAACCTCGCCCTTACCCTGCACCTTTAGCCACAGAACTTTACCCCCGACACAACAAAAACCCATTGGGGATTATATTCCCCAACGGGTTCCTATTGTTGCCCCCGATTAACACCCCCGGCGGCAATTCAATGCCCGAGAACATCGCATTCGGGACAGTCAAAACAACACAGCTCCACCGAAATCCACATTGTGGATCCCAAGCAAACAGTTAGCGATATTTACGCCACCGCGCCGAGAGCTACCTGCAGCACCATTCGCAGAATCATAAGGATGAAGAACAAAACAAGCACAGACATGTCCACCATCACGTTGCCCATCGGCATAGGCGGGATGAGTCGGCGCAACAGCTTCACCGGCGGGTCGGTAATGACAAAAACAACTTCGCCAATCGACGAAAACACCCTGCCTGGTCGCCAAGAGCGAGAAAATGACTGAATCATTTCAATCACAATGCGAGCCAACAGCAGATAGGTGAAAAGCTTCAGCAGGATTAGCAGAACTAGCAGTAGTGAAGACACGAATAAACAGTCTAGCTAATTAATCGAAACACGAAACACTAACAAGCCATGCGAGCCGGCTGACTAGCCGGACATCCGGTCGAACTGGCCCTCGTTGACATCGCAGCCATGCGGGTACAGGGTGAACACGGAGCCGTCAGCCTTGATTCGACCGCGCAAACCGAAAACCAGTCCAGCAACGAAGTCGACGTAGCGCTTAGCCTCAGATGGGTCAAGCTCACTCAGATCGAAGGTGACGATGTCACCGTCGCGGAAGTGCGAACCGATGTCCGGAGCCTTGGAGTACTTGTCCTGGAAACCACTTTCCGGCTTGATAAAGACCTGCTCTGGTTCCTTGGTCTCAGCAACGGAGTGCAGGTTGCCATAGCGGTAGTCCTCCTCGCGGGAGTTCACACTTGCAGCCTCACGTGGAGCCTCTTCACGCAGCTCGTAGCGGTGGCGCTCTGCACGACGCGAGTCGGCATAGGAGTCATCAAAACGCTCCTCGTCACGGCGGTCAAACTCGTCGTAGTGCTCGTCGTAAGCCGCGTCATCAGTCGGGGTAAGACCGAAAAAATTTGAAACCCCACGGAAGAAATCAGCCATCTTCTGCTACGTCCTTCTTAGTGTGCGAATTTAAGTCTGTGCTACCCACAACCTACCGGCTGGGTTGGCAATATCGCATAGACACGCGCAAATTTGGCGCGCCAAAATTACAACTTTGAAACTTAGCCCTGCTCAGGCAGGATTACGATGCCCGCCTGACGGCCAGTCTTCCCCTCCCGCCGGTAGGAAAAGTACTGCTCATTGTCAATAGTGCAGCTGGGCTCGACGTTGACATGCCGCACACCGAGGTCATAGAGCTGACGTATCAGGCCGGCGCGCACGTCGACACCGGCAGTCCCCTGCTTCGTTCGCGTCTTCGCTCCGGGTAAATGCTTATCGACGTCATCGGCCATCGACTCAGGCACCTCGTAATTGTGGCCAGAAGCCGCCGCACCGAGAAGCGCATGGATATTCTCGGGCGTGGCACCGAGCTCAATCATCTTCTCGACAGATTTACGAACGATTCCGTTGCGGGCGCCGGTCCTCCCCGCGTGTACCGCAGCGGCGACACCCGCATGATCGTCGGAAAGCAAGACGGGAACGCAATCGGCAACGAGTACTACCAGCGCGAGACCCGGCGTGGTCGTGACGATGGCGTCGGTGGCCGGGACAGGCTCAGTTTGTGGTTCGTTGACGACGGTGACCGTGTTGGTGTGAAGCTGCTCCATATAGACGAAGCGGGCACGGTCGATTCCCAGAGAATCGGCCAAGCGCTGGCGGTTGCGTTCGACTGCGGACGGGTCATCGCCGACATGATCTCCAAGATTGAAGGAATCATATGGTGGCAGCGAAAACCCGCCGCGCCGATTCGTCAGAATTTTTCGGCTGCGGCGGGATTCAGTCATGATTTCTTAGAAGCCCCACTCCGGCAGGTCGCTGGAAGCCTGGTAGCCGCCACGACGGTCGTCGCGGTCATCGCGCCCCTCGGAACGGTGAGCACCACGGTAGGTGCGGTTTTCCTGCGTACGCGGTGTCGGGTTGTCGGTGAACAGACCACCGCTGTTCGGGTTGGTGCGCGGGACAAAGCGGTCGCGATCCTCACGCTCGCGCGGCTGTGCGACCGGGCGCTCTTCCTCCGCACGCGGGGCCGGAGCGCCGAGGTTGTCACCGCCCGGCAGTGCGCTGCCCTGTCGCGGTGCCTGCTCAGCGGCCGGACGCGCCTCGGCATCCTGTGCAGCCGGACGTGCAGCGGCACCTGCGGCTGGCTTGTCCAGCGGGTTGCCGTTACCCTGCTCAAAACCGGTAGCAATCACAGTGACGCGAACTTCGTCACCGAGGTTGTCGTCGATAATGGTACCGAAGATGATGTTGGCATCCGGATCAGCCTTTTCCTCCACGATGGACGCGGCGGCGTTGACCTCCATCAGGCCGAGATCGGAGCCACCGGCGACGGAAATAAGCACACCCTGTGCACCATCCATGGTGGACTCCAGCAGCGGGGAGTTAATGGCCTGAGTCGCGGCATTCATCACACGGTCGTCGCCGCGTGCGGAGCCAACGCCCATCAGAGCCGAGCCAGCCTCAGCCATTACCGAGCGGACGTCGGCGAAGTCGACGTTAATCATGCCCGGAATGGTAATCAGGTCAGTAATACCCTGGACACCGTTGTAAAGAATCTCGTCGGCAAAGCGGAACGCGTCCATCATGGACAGATCCTGCTCACCAATCTGCAGCAGACGCTGGTTCGGAATGGTGATAAGGGTGTCACAGACCTCCTTGAGGGTTTCAATGCCCTCAGCGGCCTGGCGTGCACGGCGCTTGCCCTCGAAGTCGAACGGCTTGGTTACCACGCCGACGGTCAGGGCACCGGACTTCTTGGCGATGCTCGCGACAACCGGAGCTGCACCGGTACCGGTTCCACCGCCCTCACCTGCGGTAACGAAGACCATGTCGGCACCCTTGAGGGTCTCTTCAATCTCGTCCTTGTGGTCTTCCGCGGAAGTGCGGCCAACCTCGGGGTTAGCGCCAGCTCCCAGACCACGAGTTGCCTCACGCCCAATGTCGAGCTTGACATCAGCGTCGGAGAACATCAGGGCCTGCGAGTCGGTGTTGACTGCGATAAATTCGACACCCTTCAGCCCCTCCTCGATCATGCGGTTGACAGCATTGACGCCACCGCCGCCGACACCGACGACTTTGATAACGGCGAGGTAGTTATTCGGGGAGGTCATTGCGCGTTTCTCGCCCTTTCCTATAGGTCCTAAATAATTTCATCTAGCCACGTTGCACATGGGCCGCACGACAGCATTGGCACCGCCGGGCAGTACAGCTCTCCATGACACCGCACGGAAGAAGTGCATCATGGCCGAAAAGCTGTTGACCCCATTGTGGTCGAAAACTGCAAATAATTCAGCGACCTTTTAGCGCGTGTCGCTACCTTAAACCTGCACTTGAGGGATAGTGTTTAGCCACAGAAATCACTCCAGACACCACCATTCTCTACTCTCCCTTAGCAGCGGGTAGTCGGGGGTTGGAGACATTCCAAATCTTCTCGCCACGGTTCAGCACAATCTCCGTCGCGCGTGCCTTTTCTGCCGCATTATCCGAGGACCCGAAGTACACCTCGTATCCATCGGTCAGAAATAGCTTGATTTCTGCCTCGGAAGGAGCGCTAATCCGCTCCACACGGTGTGCAACGGGCTCTGGCAACGCCTTGACGACGTTCAAAACCGCCTTGATAACGCGCGGTTCGGGGTCAACTTTGCCGTCTGTTGGCTCATCCACGCGAGGTGCATCAACAACCTCGATGACACCCGCCGGCGGGGCTGCCGTGACGAACTCCTGACCATTTGCGGAAAACAGATGCTCTCCGTCAGTGGCACGGACAAACACCACCGGGGTGAATTCCCGTACCGAAATAGTCACGCCCTGCGGCCACGAACGACTGACCGTCACGCTATCGACCCACGGCTGCCCCGCCACGGAGCGCGCTGAGGCATCCGTGTCCAAGCGAATGAGCTTTTGATTCTCGGAGATACCACTGGCCTCGACAATCGCGTCTTTATCCCCGTGGACGACGCCCTCAACATCGATGTTTTTCACAACCAGCCACGGCGAAAACCACACCACCGCTGCAACGATGGCGATAATCGCGACCAGGCCACCGCCGATGAGCCAGCCGCGTCGCGGGGCGCGCGCTGAACGCCGACGCCGCGACGCTGTTGTGCCCCGGCCTGCACCGTCGGTCTGCTGAGATTGCTTTCGGCTGGTTTTCACAGTGCTACGACTCCACCTGTTCGTCGTTGTCGCCGCTGAGCTCGCGCACGATTTCGTCGGCAAGCATCGTCACAGAGCCAGCGCCGATGGTCAGAATGACATCGTGCGGTTCGGCGATTTCGCGAACGCGAGCCGGGACGCTGGTGAAATGCGGCTCATACGTCACAGGGATGGTCATTTTGTTGGCAATGAGCGCGCCGTCGACGCCCGGCAGTGGCTCCTCGCGGGCGCCGAAGACATCGAGCAATACGGCCTTGTCCGCCAGAGACAGGGCGGCAGCGAACTCTTCGGCAAAGTTGCGAGTACGCGAGTACAAGTGAGGCTGGAACACAGCGATGACCTTGCCACGACCGGCCTCGGTGACCAACTCCCGAGCTGCGCCCAGAACTGCGGAGACCTCGGTCGGGTGATGCGCGTAGTCGTCGTAGATACGAGCGCCAACAAATGGGCCCTCGCCGATACTGCCGTGGTAGTCAAAGCGGCGACGAACACCGGTGAATTCACCGAGACCGCGCGCCATACGCCCCAAATCTGCCCCGACGCAGTCGCCACCGACCATTGCAGCCAGCGCGTTGAGCGCCATGTGACGGCCGGGCTGATGAAGTTCAAACCTCACCGATGTCGAGCCAACAGTGGCCTCCACGCGGGCACCACCACCGACCGGAGTCCAGCCGTGCAAAACGGCACCGACCGGCAGCGTCGGGTGTTGAGCCAAGGCTTCTTCCCCACCATAAGCCAGCACGTTAATGCCGCGCTCCACCGCGCGCTCGCCCAATGCGGCCGCATGCGGATCCTCAGCACAGATGACCAGATGACCGCCATCCTTAATGCGCTCTGCAAAAGCGTCAAAGACGGCGTAGTAGGTCTCGTCGTCACCGAAAAAGTCAAGGTGATCGGGCTCGATGTTGGTAATTACGGCCACTTCCGGCTGGTAGGTCAACAACGAGGCATCCGACTCATCGGCCTCAGCAACAAAGACATCGCCACTGCCCTGGTGAGCATTGACACCGGCCTTGCTCATCAGACCGCCAACGGCAAAAGACGGATCCAAACCAGCTGCCTGCAAAGCGGCGACGGTCATCGACGTAGTCGAGGTCTTGCCGTGAGTACCGGCGATCAGGAGAGCCTTGGAGTCCTGCATCAACAGCGCTAACACATCGGAGCGCTTGAGCACCGGAATGTCCAGCTCATGTGCACCGGCCAGCTCCGGATTCGTCTTCGGAATAGCTGCGAAGGAAATGACCACTGCGTCCGGCAGCTCTCCCTCGCCAGCAAGCTCAAGATTCGCACGGTCATGCCCAATGGCGATGGTGGCTCCCATCGCACGCAGTCCCACCACCGCGCGGGACTCCTTGACATCGGAACCGGTAACACGAATGCCACGCGCCAACAGGATGCGAGCGATACCGGACATACCGGCACCGCCAATGCCAATCATGTGGACACTTGCGGGCAGCTCTCCCGTTACCGGCTGAAAGTCATCGAAATTAACGTTCATGTTTATGCTCGCTTTACTTCTTAGAGTTCACAGCCGCAGACAGCACCCGACGGGCGATGTTCTCCGCAGCGTTACCATGTCCAATGTTGGCCAGGGCGCGGCGCCCGTCGGCAAGCTTTTCTGGGGACGTGACCAGCGGAATCACGATATCCGAAACTGATGCCGCAGTCAGCGACTCGTCGGCGATGAGAATACCGCCACCAGCATCGATGACATCGGTGGCGTTGAGCGCCTGTTCCCCATTTCCGTGTGGCAGCGGTACATACACCGCAGGCAAGCCGACAGCTGAGACTTCAGCCACCGTCATCGCACCGGAACGGCACAAAATCAGGTCGGCGGCGGAGTACGCCAGATCCATCCGGTCGATGTACGGCACAGCGACATAGGGGGCGTCCTCGCGGATAGCCTCGACCTCGACGTGATTCTTCTTGCCGTAGGCATGCAGTACAGATACACCGGCGTTGGCGAGCTCTGCGGCTGCACCGGTAACAGCTTCGTTGATGGAACGTGCCCCCTGCGAACCACCGGTGACAAAGAGCACCGGACCCTCCTGCGGTAAACCGAAGAACTCGCGGGCTTCGGCACGCTTGGCGTCGCGGTCCAACGCCGCGAGACTGGCACGCACGGGATTGCCAACAACCTCGGCCTTCAGGCCAGAGCCAGTCACGGCGGCCAAGCCGACGCCCCCGAGTGCGACACCGAGCTTATTGGCCAGGCCCGCACGGGCGTTGGCCTCGTGCACCAGGAACGGAATCTTCTTCCCCGCACGGCACGCCATGTAGGCCGGTGCCGATACGTAGCCACCAAAGCCGATGACCGCATCAGCGTCAATACGCTTGAAAACCTTGCGGGTCTCACGCACCGCACGAGCGACGTTGAGAGGCAGCTTGAACAAATCCGCAGTCGGCTTGCGCGGCACCGGCACTGGCGGAATCAGCTCCAGGTCATAGCCTCGCGCCGGTACGAGGGTCGACTCCAACCCCCGATTCGTACCGAGTGCAATGACGCGGGCATCCGGCTGCAGTTTCAAAATCGCATCCGCTACTGCCAGTGCAGGTTCGATATGGCCAGCCGTACCACCGCCGGCCACCACAATGGTCGGAGCAGAGCCATCTTCCTTGAGAAACTGCTCAGACTCCGAAGCGCCTTTCGCCCCAGCGGCTGCGCCCAGATTCTTGTCTGCCATGGTGTTATCGATTCCTCCTCCGCGGTGCTGAACCGCCGTTCCTATTGTTTCGGCCCGGGCGCTGGCGCGAACGCGACTGTCCGCCACGGCCTTCGCCCCGAATCCTACTGCCCCGGCCTGAGCTTGACGACGACCAGGAGCCCTGTGACCGTCCAGCCCGCGGCGACCTCGCTGTAAATCCCCGCGTCCGTCCGTTGTCACTGCGAGGGGAATAATCCACTTCGCGGCCACGAACGCTGCCCGAGTTTCCGGAGCTGCCGGAGGTTCGGGAGCCACGCTGCGGGGCGGCACCTCGACCACTGCGGCTGCCTCCACTACGGCCGGGCCGATTGGGTCGGTCAGCTCGGCCACTGTAGGTTTCCCGCACCTGCGCCCCCTCGCCGCGTGGAGTACGCGCTCCACTGGTCACCACGGGAGGACCGAAGCGTTGCGGATCGCGATGGGCACGCACCTTCGGCGCGTGGCGACGCGATTCGTCATACGGGATTGGTTCCGGAATACCCAGGAACCTGTCCAGCCCCGGACGTCCCGAAGTCTGCATTGCAGAGACTGCCTCCGATTCGTGGCGGGCACATGTGGCCAGCAGACCCATCGAGAACAACGTCACCATCGCCGATGTACCACCGGCGGAAATCAGCGGCAGCTGCAGACCAGTCACTGGCAACGCACCAACGACGTAGCCGATGTTGATGAAAGCCTGCACCACGGTTGCAGCAGTAATCGTGCCCGCGAGCAGACGGAGAAACGGATCGTTCTGACGACCGGCGATACGAAGTCCCACCCAGCCGAGCGCTGCGTAGAGCAAAATAACCATCAGCGCGCCGAGGAAACCAGTCTCCTCACCGATAATGGCGAAAATGAAGTCATTCTTCGCCTCCGGTAGGTATCCCCACTTCGCGCTCGACTGACCGAGACCGACACCGGTGAGAGAGCCGTCGGCAAGCGAAAGAAAGCCTTGGTAGGACTGGTAGGCATCGCCCTGCACGTCGTTGAAGTTACCAACCAGCGAGTCCAAGTAGACCCTGATTCGCGCCGAACGGAAACCCGCGGTGACGGTAAAAATCACCAGGGCGAAAGCCGCAGCGGCAAGCAGCCCGGTGATGAATACGCGCGGCAGGCCAGCGAACCACGCCAACGCCACCACGACGAACGCCATGGAAGCAACCATGCCGAGGTCACGCTGCAGCATCACCAGTGCCAATACCACGAAGCTGACCGCACCGAACAGCCCGAACAAATCGGTATAGGACACAGCAGTGCGGACCTTTTCAGCCAGCAGCTTCGAACCCCACAGTGCCAGCGCGATCTTCGCGATTTCTGACGGCTGCATGGTGATACCACCAATACTCAGCCACGAACGCGCACCGGTTTCCTCCAGGCCGATGCCGATACCAGGGATAATCACCAAAACCAGCAGCACAAAGGACAAAATCAGCGCTGCTGTCGATAGCGAGCGAATCAATTCCACCCGCATTCGCAGCACAATCCACATGGAGATAAGACCCGCCACCACCATGACCAGCTGACGGATGAACACCGACCACACGCTGCCCGAGTCATTACCCGCGCTGGCCATGGATGCCGACAGCACCATCACCAGTCCGATTGACGTCAGCAGCGCGACGATAATCATCAGCAGGTGGTAGTCGAACAGCGGACGCGACTTCCAGTCGTTAAAACGCTCCACCCACGCCGGCCGTTCTCGAGCACTAGAGCTTGACGACGAAGGCCGCTGTGAACTGGTAGCCTTCGTCCCCTTTTGTGCCGTCGCGGCGCTAGCGCTTAAATTACGAGCCTTGCGGGAGTTATCCATCAGTTGACGTCACCTTCTGCGCCCATTGCGCGAACAAGTCGCCACGTTCAGCCATACCGGAGTACATGTCCAAGCTGGCGGCAGCTGGTGCCAACAGCACCACATCCCCAGGGTTGGCATATTCACTAGCTGCCATACAGACCTTCGCCATGGCATCGACCTTGTCGGTGTCATCAATGACAACGACCGGCACAGCAGGTGCGATGCGGGAGAGCGCATCGCTGACTAGTTGCCTATCGACGCCCAGAACCACGGCGGCCTGCAGGCGGTGAGCATGCTTCGCCACTAGCGGCGAGATTTCCGCGCCCTTGAGCTGACCACCGACGATCCAAACGACACGCTCATGACCGGACAGTGCAGCGTCGGCAGCGTGGGGGTTGGTGGCCTTGGAGTCATCAATCCACACGACATCATTTGCCTTATGGACAATCTGACCGCGGTGTGCCCGAACTTCGAAAGTCTCCAATGCCGCTGCAATTTGCTCCGGTGAGGTACCGATACTGCGCGCCATCGCAGTGGCGGCCACCGCGTCGAGAACACCTGCCCGGCCGGGAGGAGAAATTCCCGCTACCGGTGCGATGACAATGCCCGGACCAGAGTCGTCAGCTGCGGCATCGCCGCCGCCAAAAGCACGGTCGACAATCATGCCGTCGCGAACTCCGACCTGGTGTGCCTCCGGGGGACCATCGGTAAAGCCCACGACGGAGTTGCCGAGCTCGTCGTTTTTCAGCATCTTTTCCACGTGCTCGACGACATCTGCGTCATCCGCACCGTAGATTGCGACAGTACCGCGCAGCGCACGGGTCTTGTCCAGACCGTAGTTTTCGTAAGAACCGTGCCAGTCGATGTGGTCTTCCGCCAGGTTCAGCAGTACTCCCGCATCTGGGCGAATGTTTGGAGCCCAGTGCAGCTGGAAGCTGGACAGCTCTGCGGCCAACACCTCGATACGAGGCTCAGCAGTCAGTGCGTCGTACAGGGCCACACCAATGTTGCCCACAGCTGCGCCCTGCTCCCCGAGCATGGCGGCCAGCATGGAGGTGGTTGTGGTCTTGCCGTTAGTGCCGGTGACTACCAGCCAGGTCCGTTTCGGACCCCACAGCTGGGCACAGTCGCCGGCGAAAGCCAGCGCCACATCACCGAATACCGGGACACCGGCCTCAGCGGCGGCGTCGAACAGCGGACTGGTCGGACGCCACCCCGGGGAGGTCACGATCGCAACCGCGTCGGCAAGCTCGTCGCGAGCGTCTGCGGTCGTGACATGCCGAACCGAAAAGTCAGCGGCAACCAGTGCGCCGAGAGCGGAATCGTCCACGACGACAACTTCCGGACAGCCGATGTCCTTGAGCATCGCAATGGCACCGCGACCGGAAACTCCGGCTCCTGCCACCAGAACTCGACCAGAGCGCACCGTAGCGACTAAGTCGAGATTTCGGATATCGGTGAGGTTGGTCGGGTCTGGTGAGTTAATCATTGAAATACGCCTACCTGAGAGAGCCAGTCACTGTAGAAGATGGCTGCGCCAATCATGTTGAAAATGCCTGCGAGTAGCCAGAAGCGAACGACAACAGTTGTCTCCGCCCAACCTCCGTTTTCGAAGTGGTGATGGAGAGGAGCCATGCGGAATACGCGCTTGCCAGTCGTCTGGAAAACCGCGATCTGGATTGCCACGGAAGCAACTTCCATCACGAAGATGAAGCCAATGATAACCATCAGCAGCTCAGTCTTGGTGACAAATGACAGACCCGCTACCAAACCGCCAAGAGCCAGCGAACCGGTATCTCCCATGAAGATCTTTGCCGGCGCTGCATTCCACCACAGGAAGCCCAAACAGGCGCCCAGACCCGCGACGGAAATAACGGCGATATCCAGCGGATCGCGGACGTTGTAGCAACCGCTGCCCAGCGAAGCCTCGCAAGAGTTACGGAACTGCCAGAAGGAAATCAGCGTGTAGGTGGCCAGTAGCAGCGCGGTGGCGCCAGCGGCCAGGCCGTCAAGGCCATCAGTGAGATTGACGGCATTCGTCCATGCGGCAATGACGATGAAGACAAATACCAGGAAGACAATCATGCCGAACCACACAGGCCCCGGTGCCAGATTCAGGAACGGAATATCTCGAATCAGCGACAAGCTCGTCGAACCGGGAGTCAAGCCAGACGCATCCGGGAACTGCAGCAGCAGCACGCCGAAAATCAGCGCTGCCGCCAGCTGCCCAACCAGCTTCGCGGTCTTGTTCAGCCCCAGGTTGCGTCCTTTGTAGAGTTTGATGAAGTCATCGGCAAAACCCAATGCGCCCATCGCCAGAACCAGGAACATCACCAACAGACCGGAGGCGGACGGCCCCACGCCAGTCTGGATATACGTAACGAGGTGTGAGAGGAAATAACCAGCGACGATTGCGGCGATGATGGCGATGCCGCCCATAGTCGGAGTTCCCCGCTTGCGCAGGTGGCTCTTCGGCCCTTCTTCACGGATCTCCTGGCCAAGACCTTCAGCAGAGAATTTGCGAATAAGCACTGGTGTTAAAAAGACACTCACCAGAAATGCAATCGCACCACTGAGAATAAGTTGAATCACTTACTTTTCCTCTCCGCTTTCACCTTCGGGCGTAGTCCCAACCTTGGCAGCCAGCGAGTCCGCGACCCGCCACATACCGTCCGCATAGGAGGCCTTGACTAACACCACATCGTCCGGACGCACCTCGGCCGCCACCAAATCCGCGGCAGTGGATGTATCCGGCACCCTAGAAGTATTTAACCCCAACTCTTCCGCTTTGTCGGCCAGGGCATGCACATTAGAACTCTCTCCGACTGCAATTAGTCGATCGATGCCGCGGCCCACAAGGTACTCGCCAAGCGACGAGTGCTCATCTTCAGCGGAATCACCAAGCTCACCCATCTGTCCCAGCACGGCCCACGATGAGGCGTCCTGGTGCGTTGGGCCAGCTGCTGTACGTGCCAGAGCATCAATCCCCGCACGCATCGAATCAGGGTTGGCATTGTAGGAATCGTTAATAACGACGATGTTGCCAGTGAGCTGCTGGACATCCATGCGCCGCTCTGACGCTGCCACATGCGCGGCCATCGCCTTTGCGACCTGCTCAGCATCAATACCGGATTCCACTGCCACCGCAATCGCCGCCAGGGCATTGGCCACTTGGTGCGCACCATAGACCTGCAGTTGGATCGGGAATGTACGCCCGTCCGGTACATGCAGGTCAAAAGATGCACGAGCAAAATCGTCGAGCTGCACATTCGTGGCGCGGTAATCCGCGGTTGCGTGGCGTTCGGAGTTCTCATCTGCAGAGAAGAACACCACCTTCGCCTGGGTACGCGGAGCCATGCCAGTGACGTAGTCATCGTCGGCATTAAGTACGGCCACACCGCCCTGCTCCGCAGCCGGCAGCGCTTCCACGAGCTCGCCCTTAGCCTGCGCGATTGCCTCGCGCGAGCCAAACTCACCAAGGTGCGCCGTGCCAACATTGAGCACCGCACCAATAGTCGGTGGCGCAATGCGCGCCAGGTGGGCCACATGCCCAATTCCGCGTGCGCTCATCTCCGCAACCAGGTACTTCGTCTCCGAAGTGCACTGCAGCACCGTGTACGGATGTCCAATTTCGTTGTTAAACGACCCCTTCGGCGCCACCGTCGGACCGTCGGTACGCAGCAGCGTCGCCATCATGTCCTTCGTCGACGTCTTTCCCGCTGACCCCGTGACACCGACGACATGCAGCTGATCCTTCTTCAGCTCGTCGACGACGTAACGCGCCAACTTACCAAGCGCTTCCAGCACCGCCGCCCCGGAACCATCCGGATCGTGTGCAAATGCGTCGGCATTGGAGTCCTGCTTACCAAGGGGCTTGACGACGACCGCAGGTTGCCCAACATCTCGTGCCGCCAGTGCCATCGTCGCTCCAGCTGCCACAGCCTGATCGATGAAGTCGTGGCCGTCGACACGCGCGCCCGGTAGGGCGAGGAAGAGCGAGCCTTCGCGAATCTTTCGGGAATCGAATTCTGCGGGCTGAGTCACTGTGGCGTCATCATTGACGTGGGCGAGTTCACCTCCCACGATGTGAGCGATTTCCGCGGCGGTCAGGGCAATCATGATGTCTATAGTCCTTGTTGGTTAGAGTTCCAGGCGCCTAGTAAAGGATGATTTCTTGATTCTATTCGCTTACCGCGAATGGTTCGCGGTAGGCATGTCAGGTGGTGCGCTTCCTCAGCGATTTCAGCAATCTCAATCAGCGGATCCCTCCAGTCGCTGTGTGAGTGCTTCGGCCAGCTGCTCACGGTCATCGAACGGGTGAATCACGCCACCGATATCCTGGCCGGTTTCGTGTCCCTTGCCTGCCACCACGATGCTGTCGCCGCTGTGGGCAAGTTCGACGACACGGCGAATTGCCTGGCCGCGATCGCCGATTTCCTCAACAACCGTGTCAGAACTGGCCTTGCTGCTGGCAACCGCTTCCTTCGCACCGGCGACCACGGCCGCACGGATTTCAGAGGGCACCTCGGAGCGTGGATTGTCATCGGTGATGATGACGACATCGGCACCGCATGCAGCCTCAGCTCCCATAATTGGACGCTTGGCACTATCGCGGTCGCCACCGGCGCCGACGACAACCAGCACGCGACCTTCGGTCTGTGCACGCAAGGTGGCCAACACTTCAGATACTGCGGCTGGCTTGTGGGCATAGTCCACCACAGCCAGGAAGTCCTGTCCGCGATCGATGCGCTCCATGCGGCCTGGCACACGCACCTGTGCCAGACCGCTCTTGGCCGCGTCATTGGCATGCCCAATCGCATCGAGCACAGCCCATGCGACTGCGGCATTGGCAACGTTGAAAGCACCCGGCAGAGGAACTTCCACCTCAACTGTGTCAGTGTTGTTTCGCGTTAGCTCCACATGCTGGACACCGTTAGTGGCGACAGTGGCTGCAGCGGCGTGCCATTCTGCAAAGACCTCGGCAGCTGGCGTCTTGTCGGTTACGCGATGCTGAGTATGGACAGTGGTGACTTGGACATCCGGGTCGCCGGCAGCGATATCTGCCATGCGGACACCCCAGTCGTCGTCGATGCACACGACAGCCTTCGGTGCATGTGTCGGACCTTCAGGATCAAAGAGCTTGGCCTTGGCTTGGAAATACTCTTCCAAGGTCTTGTGGAAGTCCAGATGATCCTGCGAGAGGTTGAGGAAACACCCGACCTCGAAACTGACTCCGTCTACACGCCCCAACGACAGTGCGTGAGAAGAAACCTCCATGACAACGTGCGTCACCCCCTCGGAGAGCATCTGGTGGAACAGGCGCTGGAGGGCCGGAGCTTCTGGGGTAGTCAGGCTCGACGGAACGGCACGGCCATTGATGCGCGTGCCGGTAGTACCAATGATGCCTGTCGAGCATCCAGCTGCCAGGAGCGCGCCCTCCAGCATGTAGGTCGTGGTGGTCTTGCCAGAGGTGCCGGTAACCCCAATGATGGTCAGTGAATCCGAGGGGTGATCGTAGATTTCTGCAGCAACGTGCCCCATGACGGCCCGGACATCGTCGACAACCAGGACTGGTCGAGTCTCCCCTGCTTCCCGCAGGATTTTCAGACCTTCCTCATCAGTCAGGATCGCTGTAGCAGCCGACTGCTGCGCGTAGCGCGCACCATGCGTGCGAGTACCTGGGACGGCAGCAAACATTCCGCCTTCAGGCACTTCGGCAGCGTTGAGTTCGATTGCGGCGATATCCGCTCCTGCCGCCGCGGATTCGGTAATGCCGTCAAGTCGGCCATGCGCGAGGTTACACAATTTCGCAAGGGTGGCGGTCATTGGCTGTTCCCTCTTTCAAGTCAGTCGTTGGTGTACAACAGGTTGGAAAAATTCAAGAGATTCACTTTGCAGAAACCAAAGTAATAAAAGTCTGTGTATTAGTGCTGTCGCGGTAACTTCATTGTGGTGGTGACCTCGTTACGGCTGCAGCAACAACTTGCCCTCGCGGGGTGGCGACGGCGGTACGTTGTAGCGGTTAAGCGCCCAAGCGGCGATGTCCTTAAACAGTGGGGCTGCTGACTGACCGCCGTCACCATGGACACCACGCTGGGGTTCGTCAAGCATAATGCCAATGACAAAACGGGGATCGTCGGCAGGCGCGATGCCTGCAAACGTGATGTGGTACTTGGAATTCGAGTACGCGCCGGTGTCGGGGTCAAACTTCTGCGCCGTACCTGTCTTGCCTGTGAGCGAGTATCCCTCAATACTATTGCCGGCCGCGGTACCCGACTGCTGCCCCGTGGGATCAGACTGCATAACGCCTTCAAACATAGCGCGCACAGTTTGGGCGGTCTCCGGGCTAACCACACGCACTGTTTCCGGGCGCTCTGTTGCCGTCTTCGTGCCGTCCGGGGAAATTGTCGAACGAATCATACGCGGCGGGATGCGCTCGCCATCGTTGGCGATTGCCTGGAAAACTCCTGTCATCTGCAGCAGTGTCATGGCCATACCCTGACCAATGGGCAGGTTCGCAAATGTACCGCCGGACCACTGCGGACGCTGTGGCACAAAGCCGGACGATTCACTGGGCAACTCGATACCCGTGGACTGCCCCAGCCCGAAGAGATGCAGCATCTCAGCGAAGCGGTCCTGACCCAAACGCTCTGCCAGCATTAGGGTGCCGACATTGGAGGACTTGCCGAATACACCGGTCGTCGTGAAAGCTTCCGTGCCGTGCTCCCATGCATCGCGCACGGTGACACCCGCCATATCAATCGTGCCCGGGACCTGCAGAACCTCATCCGGTGTGGTCTTGCCATCTTCGATAGCGGCCGCGGCGGTAATGATCTTTGCTACAGAGCCCGGCTCAAATGGGTTCGATACAGCGGAGTTTCCGATAGTGCGCCCCTCTTCGAGCTCGGCCCCCATATCCTTATTCGGGTTAGCCGTGTCCGCCTGCGCCATTGCTAGCACTTCGCCGGTCTTCGCGTCGAGCACAACTGCCGACGCATCTTTCGCTCCCGAGTTGGCCTTCGCCTGGTTGACCTGCTGCTGGACAAAGTACTGCATGTCTAGGTCCAGGGTCAGCTCGTATGTCGTACCGTCCACAGCCGCGTGAACATCGCGCGTGGATCCCGGGATTGCCACGCCGTTGGAGGCGATATCAATGGTCTTGCCACCGTTAATACCCTGCAAAGTGGCATCACGAGAGGCTTCAAAGCCGAACTGGCCGACGCCATCCATGCCAATCTTGCCGATGACGTTAGCCGCCGTCGCCCCATTCGGGTACTGGCGAATATCCTGACGCTCCGCCACCAGTTCCGGATACTTTTCCACGATGGCGGCGGCCTTGTCCGGATCGACATTACGCACGAGCACCTCGTAGGTGCTGTCCTCATTGCGCAGCTTCTCTAGAATGTCCTTCGAGCTCACCCGGGACGGCGCGCTCATCACCGAGTTCTCCTCGGTTTCGGGTTCCGCTTGACGACGGCGACTGCTTCCCGACTTCTCCGCGTCGATGTCGGCCACGTCGAGTAGCTTCGGCAAATCCTTGGCGATCTGCTCGAGGCGTTCATCGTAGGCAGCGACATCATCCGGGCGCTGCTTATGTGCGTCCCCAATCCACTTGCGCAAAGTGTTCGGGTGCACGGTAATACTGCGTGCCTCCATCGTGAAGGCAAGCTGAGCTCCATTACGGTCGAGAATCGCACCGCGCCGAGCTGCATCAACAACTTCCACCGTGCGCTGATTCTGTGCCGCCGCAGAAAGGTCAGGACCTGCGACGAGCTGCACCCAAGCCAAACGGGAGACCAGCACTACAACTGCGATAGCGCCTATAAACTGCAGCCAGTTGCGACGCCGGATGAAGTCCTTATTACTAATGCGCATTTTTTCGCGCGGGGGCACGCTTCGGTTGGTATTAGCATCGAGCCTCCGGCTGCGCTGACCATCCCGAACTCGACTTTGGTCTCTGCGCTCACGGGATGTAATTCGGTAAGCACGTTCGCCGAAGTCATACCCCCCTCCACGGTTGGGGTAGTCGTCTTCAGATCGAATCATGCGCTAGTGCTTTCTACTAAGTCGATTCTCCCGCGCGCGATAACGTTAGGCGGTATTCCCTGCCATCGCGAGTACTGAATTAATTAGTCTACAGTCGCCTGACCAGAAACAGTGGAACCGCCAGAATATCGGACAGTTGGCCAGTTTGGCCGTGTTTAGTTTCTAAGTTCCTACGGTGCTGGAGCTGGCTCGGGTGCCGGTGCTTCCGGTACTTCCGGCACCGAGGCTGGCGCTTCGGGCGCTTCCGGAGCTGGCGCTGGCGCTTCAGCCTCAGGCGCGGGTGCCGGAGCCGGCGCAGGTGCTGGTGCTGGTGCTGGTGCGTGGTTCTGCGGCGCATACGGAGCAGTAGCCGGCAACCCGTTCGGACGTGGATGCGCTTCCTCAATAGCCGGTGCCTGCATCCCCGGAACATTCTCGGTGTCCTTCGGGTTCGACGACGGCGCATGCGGATTATTCGGCGACTCACTGTTGAGGTCGACAATCTTCTGCTGCTTCTCATCGCCCGGTCGCACTTCCACGACCTTGCCTTCCGGATCAGTCGTCAAAACGGCAGGCTGCTCCGGATTGACCATGCCCTCTTCCACAGCACGCTGCGCGATAGCACCGGTTGACTTCATGTAAGCAACATCCCGCTCGAGCACTTCAAGCTGGTTACGCAGCTCCTTTTCCTTGGTCTGCGCAGCATCCAGCTGCAAGGATGTCGAGGTCGAAATACCCGACAGCCACATCGCCGCCACGATTCCGGCAACGACGAGAATGATCATCACGGCCGCACCGGCAAACTTGTGGTTATCCCTCGAGGACGTCGTAACGCGACGCCCACGCACCGAGATGACCTGCTGAGAACCTGTGCGCCCAAACCGCCTGCGCTGATAAAGATCCTGTTTCGTGCGGGCGCTGCGACCGCGCTGACGAGTCTTCGTCTTGGCACCGGCGACGGTTGCAGATGCGCCGCGGGAGGTGCGCCGGGTGGGGGCGTGCTCCGTGATTGTCGTTGCCATGCTCGAAAGTTCTCCCAGTACTTAGATCGTTAAGGGTGCGTTTGGTGCGGTTGAAAGGTTTGGGTCAATCGGCTCGAATTCGCTCGATACAGCGAACTCTCACCGGTGCGGCTCGGGGGTTGTCTTCGATCTCGCTTGCCGACGCCTTCTCCGCACCTCTCGTGATGAGAGCAAAGTGCGGTTCATGCCCCGGAAGCTCCATCGGGAGCCCCGGTGGGGTTGTCGACTTCACGCGCTCCGCAAAGTCCTTCTTGACGATGCGGTCTTCCAGACTCTGGTAGCTCATGAACACTGCACGCCCATCGACTGCGAGTGCATCGCAGACCTGCGGCAGCACATTTTCCAGAGCTTCAAGCTCACGATTTACCTCGATACGAAGAGCCTGGAACGTACGCTTGGCCGGGTGTCCGCCCTTACGACGAGATGCCGCCGGAATGGTTTCGTAGAGCAGCTCAACCAGACGACCGGAAGTCGTAAACGGTTCCTTCTCCCGCTCACGCAGGACTGCCGAGGCGATCTTGCCGGCGAAGCGCTCGTCGCCGTAAGTCGATAGGATGCGCGCGATATCACCGTGCGAATAGGTATTGAGCACATCCGCTGCGGTAATCCCCTGGCTTGCATCCATGCGCATGTCCAGCGGGGCGTCGACTCGGTAGGCGAATCCACGATTGACCTGGTCAAGCTGCATCGAGGAAACACCGAGGTCGAAAAGCGCACCTGCAATGCCCTTCTCAGCGGCGCGGGCGAGAATGTCCTCCGCGCCACTTCCACCAGCGGCTGCAGAAATTTCACCACTGAGCACCTCGGCGAGCGAATCGAAACGCACACGGAACCCTACAAAGCGATCACCGAAGCGCGCGAGACGTTCTTCTGCCCCTCGCAATGCATTGTCATCGCGATCGAGTCCAACAACGCAGAGCTTCGGGAACTGCTCCAACAGGTATTCCGTGTGTCCACCGGCACCAAGAGTGCCGTCGACAACTACTGCGTCGTCACCCAGTGCCTCGATGCCCGGGCGCAATAAATCAGTTACTCGATGAAGCAAAACGGGGACATGACCAAACTCGCCGGACTTGCGATCATCCGCAGGTGCCGATCCGTTCATTTCCCCTCCTCACCGGGTATGTTTGCACTGGTCAGAGAATCTATCGAGTGTATTCCCGGTTTGCTTAACGACGAGTGCCGCGCCAGCAACCAGACCGCACCTCATGAGCACTACTGGGAATGCTGTTATCGGTGCTTAAAACAAAAAGCGGGGATGTTCACAGGGCCCCGCCTGACAGAACCTGGTATCGGGGAAGTACACCAGGGGCTATCAGGCAGAGTCCATGCGGACATTCCCTCTTTTCGGTTATTCCAAGCGGTTTATAAAACGCCGAACAGCGAGTCATCCTCACCTTCGGAGAAATCAGCTTCATGCTCCGCCTGGTAGGCCTCCCAGGACTCTTTGTCCCAGATCTCCAGAAAGTCAATAGAGCCGATAACCACGCACTCCTTGGAGAGATTCGCGTACCGACGGTGATCCATCGATAACGTGATTCGCCCCGAACCATCGGGCCGCTGCTCATCGGTGCTCGCCGCAAGATTTCGGATGAAAGCTCGCGCCTTGGCATTCGTACGAGAGGCCTTAGTAGCCCGCTGAGCTAATTTGACGAACTCCTCTTTCGGATACACCGCCAGAGAATGATCCTGCCCTTTAGTGACCATCAGGCCACCTGCGAGATCCTCACGGAACTTCGCCGGCAACGTCAGGCGCCCTTTGTCATCAAGCTTCGGCGTATAGGTGCCCAGAAACATGCGTCACTGGCCTCCTATCCCCGTGTCAACCTCAATGTCAACGCACAAACGCTTACCGAATTCAGGGATTTAGGCGTTGCCTTCAAGCAGAGCCGGAGGGCTGTGCTTTCCCGCTGTGCCAAAATCTCGCCAAACTTTAAGCGCAAATCGGATATTCACTTCTGCAATGTTGACCAACCTCAATCAACATCATGCCCCACTTTACCCCACTATCTGCCACTATCAACATAAGAAGGAGAAAAATAGCCACAGCATCAGCGCAACCCCACCGCTAGGACATCTGCTTTAACCCAATTGACCTGGACTTTTAAAGAATCACCTCGACAATTAAAGCGCGAATAAAAAGTGGGGCACCCACCCGCGACCACGCCGATAACGACGCCACACCAACCACATTGTTAACAGAAAGCAGTTTACACCCCACTACCCACCACTTACCTGCTAAAAACCATCCAGATTCAACCTGGTCGCCAGACTTAGCGCGTTGACCTGCAATTTTATGTCGCCAGAGCCAAACTTTCGGAGATACCAACAACGACCGCAGATAAGAATTCCTCCATCCCAATAGCTAAGTGGGGGAAAGTGGGGACTCGGGGTGGGGCAAAGTGGGTGAGATCTTATGGAGACGATTCACGTCTAGAAAAACAAAAAAGTGAGGGCAAGCCATCGCTGGCTTGCCCTCACTTGTTAATTCTTGAGGCTTATCCCCTAACGCCCCTCGAAGCGGCCACGGAAACGCGATTCCAACGTGGAATCACCAGAGGAGCCACGGCTACCCGAGGTCCCTCGACGACTCTTTGCCGCCCCGGACTTAGACTTTCCAAAGCTCAGCCCCGAAGCAGAACTAGCCTTCTCCTGCTTACCGGCGCCGGTCAGAGCCCAAACGCCGGAACCGAACATAAGGCCAAAGCCGGCAACCGATAACACAATGAACCAATTGCTCACAGAGAAAAGAGCGACGCCGCCAATCAACATCAGCAGACCGAGGAGCATGAGCGCAAAAACCTGGATGGAAAACCCACGAGGTGCGCTGTTTTCCTCCGGAAAGCTGAACGCATTTCCGGCCATCGTCGAACTAAATTTAGGATCCTCAGCGTAGAGTGCAGACTCGATTTCGTCGAGCATCCGCTGTTCGTGCTCAGATAGTCCCACAATTCCTCCATCGCCTACTTGAGCATTGCCCACCGCGATACTGGCGAGCCTTGACCCCTCAACTAACAATGCCGATACAACAAAGTTAATTACAGGCCACGTGCTGCTAACGCGGCGTCCGTTAGGTTCATTCTTACCCCTTCAACGGGCGACTCACCTCTATTGTTCCATGAATCCGAACAATCCCCCATTTATTTAGGAAAGCAACGCTCTAACACGCCCCCACCGGCTTACGCAGCTGCGGGCAGAACACCCAGCTCAGCCCGGACAGCCCCCAAGAATGCACAACTTAAATCCCACAACTCCTGCGCCCGCCGAGAGTCAATGCGACGCGAAATACCCAACCGGACTTCCTCACGCAGCGCGGTGAACTGCTCAAACTTGGTGACCCAGCTATCAAATTCGGGCTGCTCTTTCTTTAAACGCAACCAGGCACTCTGTGTTGCCGAACGACGACGCTTAACTACCGAGCCCGAACGAGCGCCCGAGCCAGAACCCCCAGCCACCGACACATCGTCGCGATTCAACAGCGCACCTGCGCAACGCAGCGCCGCACAGTAGGAAAGCTCCAACATCTCATCAGAGCTGGCATTCCGAGCATTCACTAGCAGAGCCTCTGCCCGCCCCAGCAGCTCCAGCGATTGCCTTGAGACACCGACCGGGGCGACCGAACCCGACTGCGAAATCGCCCTAAACTCCACCACGTTCGACCTTGCCACCACCCTGCTTCTCCTTTCACACAGCATTCACATGAGCACGGATTTTCCGCTTCTCCTTAGCGGGATTGACTGCAATCTATCCCCAAGCCCGGACTACGCCATGCGCACTTTCGCACACCTGTTCGACTCGATGTTATTGCAGTAATCTCACAACTAAGTTCGTCCAAGTCGCTAATCTGGTCACTGTGAAATACAGCGTGGTTCCGATGACAGCAGGAGACTTCAATCTCCGCCTGCAAGAAGCAGTGGCTCTCTACATCACCGCGATGCAGTACAACCCCGCAATCTTGCCCGGTCGTCTCCACGAATGGCAGAAGCAAACCACTCAACCCGGCTTCATGGCTGCTGCAGCCATAGCTCACCCCAAAGAGCTCTCCCCTGCCCAGGCTCTCCGCGACCCGCGCTGCAGGTTGGTTGGCATCGGCTACTGCCGTACAGGATTGGACACGCACTGGTGGTATCGCCAGGTAAGAGATGGACTGCTCATGGACGGGCGCTCGCTACCGGACGTCGTCAAGCTCTTGGGCAACTACGCCGAACTGTCTGAGATTCACATACACCCCAGCTTTCAGGGGCGGGGACTCGGTAAACGACTGCTCCGCGAGTTGGTCGATTCCCGCCCAGAGACGCGAGTTCTGTTGTCAACCCCGGAATACCCGAATGAGGCCAATAGGGCATGGCAGCTCTACCGCCAATTTGGTTTCAAGGATGTTTTAAGGAACTTTTATTTCACAGGGGACTCCCGTCCCTTCGCAGTTCTAGGAGTAGATCTTCCCCGTGACATCATCACCGAGTGAACCTTCCACACCACGTCGACGGCTTTCGCCTCTGCGCATTGCCACAGCAATGGCCGGAATTGCCGCCATCTTGCCGCTCAGCGGCTGCTTTGACGCACAGGCTGGCATTACCATTTCCGGCGACGACAGGGTCTCGGGCACAATTCACGTAACACCCACGGAGGAAGTCCGTTCCCAATTTGAGCAGTGGCAAGTACCGGAAGATCTCTCCGACCGCGTCTCGCAGGGAGTAATCGACTCCTCCACAGGAAAGATGGAAGTCTCGTTCAACGAGCTGCACTTCATTGAACTCACCGATACGCTCCGACAGCTTTCCGACGATCGCGTAGACATCGACCTAGACCGTACCGGTGGCGGCAAGATTTCGATGAACGGCCACATGGATTTGACTCACCTGCCCGGCGCGAAGGTTGATTTCGTCGTCGCGTTCCCGGAGCAGGTTACTGACTCCAATGGCCGCCAGACCGAACCGAACAAGGTGGAATGGCAGCTCGCCAGTGGCGAGAACCATAATGTATGGGCTTCGTCGCCGGCTGGATCCACCAAGCGGAATCAATTCCTATTATTTGCCGGTGTGACCACAGCCGCCGGTGTCCTAGCCTCAGTGCTAGGTGTCCTGTGGGCGCGAAGAGTTCGCGACATGCAGGACTTTTAGCAATTAAAAACCGCCGCGCAGCATATCCTGGCCGGTGCCCCATTCGGGCGCCATGCCGAGGTTGTGCAAAACTTCCTGGGAGGCGCGAGCGAAGTTCATAGTCATAAAGTGCAGCCCCGGCACGCCTTCGGCGATGAGCCGCTCTGCCATGTTGGTCGAAAACTCGATACCAATCTTGCGAATCTCATCTTTATTGGCCTGCTCGTCACCATCTGCTGCCTTAATCAGGCGTTCCTCCAAATCGGATGGCAACTGTGCCCCGGAGAGCTCAACCTGCCTGCGCACTGAGCGCAGCGATGTAATCGGCATCAGCCCCGGAATGATGGGCTTGGCACCGTGCACTGGGTCGGCTTCCACCAGGCGGTCTCGAAGGCGTAAGTAGTGCTCAATATCGAAGAACATCTGCGTAATCGAGTATTCGGCTCCTGCGCGCAGCTTGGCCAGCGTGTACTGCGTGTCATGGTCCAAATCCGGCGAGCGGTAGTGTCCCTCCGGGAACGACGCAATGCCGATTTCAAATTTCTCGAACTCCGGCTCGGCCTTAATCAGCTCAATCAATTCGCTGGCGTAGTGCAGACCGCCCTCGGTCTCCACCCAAGGGCCAAGCGGGTCTCCCGGTGGGTCACCACGCAGAACGAGCAGATTCGTCAGCCCCGCGCTGAGATAAGAGCGCAGGATTTCCCGCAGCTCGTCGACAGTGTGCTCTACCAATGTCAGGTGCACAAGCGTTGTCAGCGGCTGCCTCGAAACGCGCTGGGCGATTCGCAGGGTGCGGTCGCGGCTAGAACCACCGGCGCCGTAGGTCACGGATGCAAAGGAGGCACCAAGATCATGGAAAGCCTCAGCTGCTCGGAGAAGACGTTCCTCGGCCGCGTCGTCACGCGGGGGCATGAACTCGACCGAGAAGGGAATACTGCCCGCGCTCGGCATTGAAAGCGCCTGGCGGATTGTCACTTGGCGGCCTGGCGACGGTGGCATTGTTGAGGACATAGTCACTCATACTAAGCGGTGTCCTATTCTTGAGTCAGCATTACCCGTCATCGACGAGAGGCTCACATGAGCGAAGAACTGGATTTGGCCGCGCTACAGCCCCGCGAAGTACCAGCTACTGTTACCAAAACGCTGGAGAATTACCTCAAAAGCCGTGGCGACGATGTCGCATCGGTCGATGCGGTATACACCGAGGCCATAGATTCGCTCCATTCCTTCGTCCTCAATGGGGGCAAGCGCGTGCGTCCAGCCTTCGCCTGGCAGGGGTGGTTGGGAGCAGGCGGCCTCGAAGGCCGTTTCTCCCCAGCAGAGGATTCCCAGGCTGTGATGAACGCGGTGAGCGCCCTGGAACTCATTCAAGCCTGCGCACTCATTCATGACGACATCATCGATGACGCTGATACGCGCCGTGGCGCACCGACCATCCACAAGGTATTCGAGGCCAAGCACGAGGCCAATAGCTGGAATGGAGCCGCCGACCGCTTCGGCATTTCCGCCGCGATTCTCATTGGCGATGTCGCCTTAACCTGGGCTGATGACATGATGCACTCTTCAGGCCTCAGCTCGGAGGCGCTAACCCGCGCACTTGTCCCCTGGCGGGCGATGCGCACTGAAGTACTTGGCGGCCAACTGCTCGATATCACGGCCGAAGCCAGCCGGGACAGTCGCGTCGAGACCGCTGAGAAAATCAATCTGTTCAAGACCGCCGCCTACACCATCGAGCGGCCGCTCCACATTGGTGCTGCGATTGCCGGCGCCCCAGCGGAATTGGTTGAGGCCTACCGCAGCTTCGGCCGCGATATCGGTGTGGCATTCCAGCTCCGCGACGATCAGCTGGGTGTTTTCGGCGATCCCGAAGTCACGGGCAAGCCTGCCGGCGATGACCTCCGCGAGGGCAAGCGAACCGTACTGGTCGGCCAGGCTTTAAGCCTCTACCTCGATTCCGCACCTGAAAAGGCCCGCTTTATCGATGAACGCCTGGGAGCGGTCTCGTCTGCTGCAGATATTGATGAGCTACGAAATCTCATCGCTGATTCCGGCGCTGCCGATGCCGTCGAACGTGAAATTGACCGCCTGACCAGCCGCGCTTTCTCCACTATCGAGAATGCCGACCTGCCTGCAACGTCGCGCGAGAACCTCATTGCTATGGGCGTTCGCGCCACCGCTCGTCAGCATTAGACCAGGTGTTGCGTAGTCATGCCCGCTGCTTCCCCCACTCGTGCCCCCATTAATTCCCCGCGTCTGCGACGTGCGGTCACTCGTCCTCATAAGGGCTCCAAACCACGACTGACCATCATCGGCGCAGGCCTGTCCGGACTTACCGCCGCGCTCTACGCCATCGCCGATGGCTACGATGTCACCGTTGTCGAGCGGGGAAGTTTCGTCGGCGGACGCTGCGCCAGTGAACCCATCACAGTCGATATCGACGAGCAATCGCTCACCGCAGTCTTCGACACTGGCGCAACTGTATGGACCATGCCCTCGCTTGTCGACGATGCCCTCGCCGCCGTCGGCCTCTACGCGCGCGATATCGACCCGGGTTTTTCGGCCTCCCCAATCACGCCCACCTACCGTGCGGAATTTGCCACCCGCGGCGGACTCGATGTGTTTTCCAACGAAGACATGATGGCCGATGAACTCGCGCGCTTCGGTGCCTCTGACTCCACCGTCGCCGGTTACCGCAAACTTCGCACGTGGCTGCAAACTCTCTTCAATGCCTGCTTCGACAACTTCATGTCCCGCAGCTTTGACCGCGTTACGGACCTATTCACCGGGCCCGGCGCGCTTCGCGACCTCACTACGCTCCTCCGACTCGGTGCCTTCGGCGCCCTCGAACCTAAGATTCGTGCCTTCCTCGGAGATAATGATCTCGCTCGCGTTTTCAGCTTCCAGGCGCTTTACGCAGGTGTGCCTCCCGCTAAGGCCCGCGCGGTCTACGGCTGCATTTCCCACATGGATACCTCGATGGGGGTTTACTATCCGCACTCCCCCGCATTTGGTTCGGGTATAGGCGCCGTCAGCGAGTTGCTCGCCGAGGCCGTCCGTCGAGCTGGCGGAACCATCGACTTCGGCGTTGATGTCACTGGGCTGAAAGTTGACGAAGCAGGCTTTGTCTCCGCCATCACCACGGCAACTGGCGAGCGTCCCACCGATGCCGTCATCGCTACGACCGATTTACCTGTGGTGCAGAGCTGGCTTCACGACGCGAATACCTCTGCCGCCGGTAGCTTATCGAAGCGGCGAGGCCTTCGGAGCGTCGTAAAGCGGCCGGGAGCGCGACGGCTGTTCCCAGTTCGATTTTCCCCATCGGCGGTGGTGGCGCACGGACTGATGCCGGTTTTGGAGACTGCGACGTGGCCGAAGCGGCATCACCTGATTTCGTTTGGCGAAAAGTGGAACGAAACCTTTGAAGAGATCTCGTCACCGCGCCATGGAAAGCTAATGTCGGACCCATCATTGCTGGTCACCCGGCCTGCGGTGAGCGCGCCGGAGCGTATTGTCACAGATGCGAACGGCGTGCAGTGGGAGCCCGTCAGTGTGCTCGCGCCGTGCCCCAACTTGCAGTCGGCCAATCTGATCTGGTCACGAATCGGTGGGGACTACGTTGCGAAAATAACCGCTGAGCTGGAGCGGCGCGGACTGACCGGGATTTCTACGAAGTGGCGAGTCGGTCGGATCGATACCCCTCAGCAGTGGCAAGAACGCGACATGGGCGTTGGCTCGCCGTTTGGGCTGGCGCATCTGTTCCGACAGACGGGGCCGTTCCGTCCCCGCAACTTCTCTCCGAAGATGCCAAAGAATCTGACGCTGGCGGGATCGACGACGGTGCCGGGGGTTGGCGTGCCGACGGTCATGATTTCGGGACGACTTGCGGCACAGCGGTTTGAAACGCCTTAGCTCATGAATGTCTCCCGGATGTCTGCCGGTGGTCACTGACCAACTAGGATTAATGCATCAGCAATGTATCGATTGTTTAGGTTGACATGAATTTATCGCGGAGTGCTCAGCTGGGTGTCTACGGTGGCATCCTCATTGCTCTGGGCTCCTACGGTTCCGGTGCGAATCGCTACCGTGGCGGCCTTGTCCACGCTCTGGGACTCGACTGGATCACCTACGGTCACGGTCAGATTTTCTGTGAGATTGTGATTTGGGTAGGTATCGCCCTGCTGCTTATCTCGTGGCTGCGCATCGGGCGGGAACTGCTGTTCTCGAAGGGGACCATCCGGGACATTGTGGCCGGTTCTGCCCATGCTGGCGACGCAGCAGACGCTGCGGTTCCAGCGAACGCTGGCGGCGATGAGTCCACGTTGCGTCGGTTCAATTCAATCCTGTTGGCCTGGGCAATTCCCCTCGCGCTGGCCGCACCGCTGTTCTCTCGCGATGTCTATTCGTATCTCATGCAGGGCGCGATGGTTCGCGATGGGTTTGATCCCTACACCGAGGGAGCTGCAGCTAATCCAGGGCCGATGCTGCTGGAGGTATCCGCAGACTGGCGGAATACCACCACCCCGTATGGCCCGCTGCATCTGGGAATTGGCGAGGTCATCACGCGGATTGTAGGCGACAACATCACCGTCGGCGTGATTCTCTACCGCATTGTGTGTCTGCTGGGCTTCGCCGCCATTGTCTGGTCGATCCCGCGAATCGCCCGGGAGCTTGGAGCAAATCCGGCTTTCGCACAGTGGCTCGGTGTGCTCAATCCACTGGTGCTACTGCATCTGATTGCGGGTATGCACAACGAGGCACTGATGGTCGGATTGGTCAGCCTCGCACTAGTCGCCGCACTGCACATGGAGCACATGCGGGGCGGCCTAGTCGCTGCTGTCCTCATCGGAATCGGCGTCGCGCTGAAAGCCACCGCTGTCCTGGCGCTGCCCTTCGTCGTGTGGATTGTGTTGACCAGGCGCGAGCCCATCGCCACGGTTCAAGAGATGCTGCGCAAGATTCCGGCGATTGCCGGTGTGGGCATCGTGTTGGTCGCAGTCTGCGTCGGCACGCTTGCAGTGGTGACGTGGCTGACCGGCTCGAGCTGGGGCTGGATCTCCGAGATCAGTGGCAATACCAAGGTGATTAACCCCCTGGCAGCACCGTCAGCGGTCGCTGGTGTGATCTCCGGCGTCATGGCGTGGTTCAACGACGACATCGGTTTCAATGTCATCGTCAGCCACACACGCGTGGTCTCCTCTATCATCATGCTGGTGGGACTCGTGATCTCCTGGTTCTACTTCCGAGCCACCCCTCGTAACAATGTCGCTGGCATGATTGCCGCCTACGTGGTGGCCTGCGTATTTAATGCCGTGGCACTTCCCTGGTACTACGCCAGCTTATTGACTCCCATGGGAACGATTCGCCCGCCACGATGGGTGATTCAAGGCACCGTGTTGTTCACATTCATCCTGTCGCTGTCCTTCGCCGGCGGCGGCAATCACCGCTTCTACGACGTGCCCTGGATGGTTATCATCACCGTTCTCGGGTGGTTGGCCGTCGGCTGGCTGACCACTGGAAAATTCAGCTGGAAGTACCCGTGGCGCGACGACAAAACCGCCGCAGACACGGATTCCACGGTAGCGCCCCTATCGCGGTCGATCGAGGTCGCATAGTTGTCCATGCCCACCCCACAGCCTCTCTCGACAATCGCGCTGCCACAGTCCTACGAGCTCTGCCGCGATATCATGGCCTCCCACGGTCGCACGTATTCCCTGGCCACGCGACTATTGGCACCCCGCCAACAGCGTGCGGTGTGGTCTCTCTACGCCTGGGCACGCATCGTCGATGACTACGTCGACTGCCCCGCCGAGGCCGACCGCTCCCCCACGCACATCGAAGCCACGGTCACACGTTTAAGCGAGCTTTTCCACTCAGCTGTCGTCATCGGTTCGCTTGACGACGTCCACCGCGACCGCGACCGTGCCGTCATCTCGGCGGCCGCACAGACTTTTCGCGACTACGACATTGATCCACAGCTCTCTGCGGACTTTGTTCACTCCATGTTGATGGACGTGCCCGACACATCGTGCCACATTGCGCATTTTGAAACATGGGAGCAACTCGACTCGTATATGTGGGGCTCCGCAGCAGTCATTGGCCTTGAGATGATGCCTATCCTAGGCACCCGCACAGGAGTCTCCCGTGAGGAAGCCACCCCCTACGCAGAGTGCCTGGGAAAAGCCTTTCAGGTGACAAATTTCCTCCGCGACATCGCCGAGGATTTTCGCCGTGGCCGTATTTACCTACCACTGAATGAGTGGGAGGCCTTCGGAGTGGGTACCGAGGAGATCGGCTACTGTGCCGCCACGGGACAGACGACCCCGGCGGTACGTCAGGCATTGGCCTTCTTCATCGCTCGCAACCGCGCACTCTATGCCGAAGCCAGCAGCGGCGTGGACATGTTGGAGGTGCCAGGGCGTCAGGCTATCCGTGCCGCGGAGATTCTCTACTCAGACATTCTCGGCGAAATTGAGCGCATGAACTACAACGTCTTTGCGCAACGCGCTCAAGTGGGACGCGCTCGAAAAGCAAAAATCGCCCTCCCGCTGCTTTTCACAGCAGTGGCCGGGCGATTACGACAGGAGCTATCGCGGGCGTAGGACGGCGGGCGTAGGACGCCGTCCGGGTCTTTACAACGCCATAGCCTGTGCGCGGCGCATTACTTCGCGTGCAAGGTGACCGTGCAGGGCGTCCACCGGACGTCCAGGCAGAGATTCATCTTCGGTGAATAGCCACTCCAGTGTTTCTTCTCGCGTGTAGCCGCCGTCGGCAAGCAATGCGAGTGCGCCAGGTACAAAACGCGCGACCTCATCATCTTCAAAGAAGCGGGCGGGAATTTGTGCAATGCCGTCGCGGTGGACTGCAATAAGGCGACCCTCCTGCAGCAACGCGTGAATTCGGGTGACGGTGACGCCAATGAGGTCAGCGGCATCGGGCAGCGCAAGAGTGGGTTCGTCGGCGCTCAGGACATCGTGGCAAGTTGGAATCTTTCTCACACTGGTCACTTTAGCGCGTTGGCCTTGCAGTAGGTACGTCCCCATATACTTATTAGAAGCAACTGATTGGAACAGGGAAGGCTGGTTTATGTCGCAGCTTGTCGAGGGGCAGATTCTCGATGGTCGCTACCGTATCGGAGCCACCATCGCACACGGTGGCATGAGCACCGTGTACTGCGCCACCGATTTGCGGCTCGATCGCAGGGTGGCCGCAAAGGTCATGGATCCGCGTTTTGTCGACGACGAGTCTTTCCGCATCCGCTTCGAACGTGAGGCCCGCGCGGTCGCGCACCTCAATGACGAGTCGCTCGTCAACGTCTACGACCAGGGCACGGACCCGGCGGGGCATGTTTTCCTCATTATGGAATTCGTCGACGGTGGGACCCTCCGCGAACTGCTCCGTCAGCGCGGTCCGATGCCTCCGCATGCAGCTGCCGTCGTGATGCGCTCGGTTCTGCGCGCCCTATCGGTGGCGCATTCCCGCGGCATGGTGCACCGCGATATCAAGCCGGAAAATGTGCTGATTGCCTCGGACGGGCGAGTGAAGCTGGCGGACTTCGGTCTAGTGCGCGCGGCCGCTGATGCCAAGGTGACCTCTAACTCGGTCATCGTCGGCACCGTCGCTTATCTGGCTCCGGAGCAGGTCACGGGTGAATCCATCTCCCCTGCCTCCGATGTGTATGCGGCGGGTATTTTGCTCTTTGAGCTGCTTACCGGCACCACTCCATTCATCGCCGATTCTTCGCTCGGCGTTGCCATGAAGCGATTGAACGAAGCTGTCCCGCCCCCCTCGGAGCTCATCGACGGCGTTCCCGAGGAGTTCGACGAGTTGGTCGCCCGCGCTTGTTCCCGCAGGCCGGAGGATCGGTTTGAGACGGCCGAGGAATTCGGTGACGCACTCGAAGACATTGCGGACAAACTCGCGCTGCCACCATTCCGCGTGCCGTCGCCCGTCAATTCAGCAGCCGCCAACGCTGCCGCCATGGAGGGGCTCACAGAGGACTTCCACCGACCAGGCAACGACCATTTCGATGACAGACACGGCACCTCAGAGACGGCACCCGAGCGCTTCGGTCACGACGGCTATGGCTTCTCGACGGACGCACCCGGTAGCCCCGTTTCTTCCCGACCACCGGGACCACCAAACGTTTTCGATGATTTCGACGACCCGGATGCGGGGCGGACACGCACTTTCGATCGCTATGACGAGTACAACCCCACCGGCTGGGAATCCCCGGAGCCGTCTGGTGGAGCTCTCGTACCAGCCGACGTTCCAGGCGCTCCGGAATATCCGCTGCCGCCGGACACTCGGGGTCCACAGCACCCACAGCATCCGCAGCCGCGATCTGCTCAGACTCAGACGCCTAAGAGCCGTCGAGCTACCCGACAGCGGACGCGCCGTGGATGTGCATTGTGGCTGATTATCGCCCTGGTTGCCACGTTGGGCATGGGGCTTGGCGCGTGGTGGCTGGGCTCTGGCCGTTATGGCGAAGTGCCCTCTATCACTGGGCTGTCGCAACCACAGGCGATGACCGCAATCAGTGAGGCGGGCTTTGAACCGGTGGTTGATGAGCGCTACGACAACGATGTCGCAGTGTCCCAGATTATTGGCTCGGACCCCCTGGCTGGAGCGCGGGTTGTCCGCGGTGATGATGTTCGCGTACTGGTCAGTCTCGGCCGCCCGACTGTGCCCGCATATCCCGCGAACCACTCAAAGGAAGTGTTCAGCGCTGCCCTAGCTAAGCGGACGTTGAAAGAAGAGGTCGGAGACCCCGTCTTTTCCGATGATGTCTCCACCGGCGGCTTGGTCTTTGCGGTTCCTGCTCCAGGACAGACCGTCGAGGTTGGCTCAGTTGTGACTGTGCATTACTCCAAGGGGCCAGCACCGGTGAAGGTGCCAAAGATCGTGGGGCTTCAAGAGGATGAAGCTCGTGAGCTGTTGAGCAAGGCCGGGCTGGAGGTCCGAGAAGTATCGGCGGAGTTCTCCTCCTCTGCTGAGCCGGAAGAGGTTCTTTCCGTGTCTCCTGAGGAAGGCACTGGCCTCGAACGCGGTAGTTCTGTGACGTTGACCATTAACAACGGCATCGAAGTGCCCAATGTAGTGGGCAAGTCGGAGGATACTGCTCGCCAAATTCTGCAGCGCGAGGGCATTGAGGTAAGCGAAGTAAAGGACGCGTCCTCCTCCTCGCGCGACTACGGCCGTGTCGACGCAGTCTCACCGAGTGCGGGTCGTCTGGTTAACCCCAATGATGCGACTGTCACGCTGACCGTATCCAGAGCAGTGAAGGTTCCGCAGCTGCTGGGTAAAACTGTTGCACAGGCACGTCGTGAAGCGGAGAAACAGCATCTTCAGCTCGACATCGACGGCTCTGCGAACGAGGACGATCGCATCGTATTGCAGTCACCCCGACCGGGCGCTAAGGCCACGGCGGGTGACAGCATTTCGGTCAGCACTCTGTAAAAAGTGCGGCGCGCTAATGAGTGCGGCGGTGCACTAGCTGGGCTAGTTGTACCTAGCTGAGCTGGATGCAACTAGTTGCGCAGCATCTCGGCAACCAGGAAGGCCAGCTCCAGCGACTGCTGAGTGTTCAAACGCGGGTCACAAGCGGATGCGTAACGGCCTGGCAGGTCGACATCGGAAATGTCCTGCGCGCCACCGAGGCACTCAGTGACATCTTCGCCGGTCAGCTCCACGTGGATACCGCCCGGGTGCGAACCGATCGAGCGGTGCACCTCGAAGAAGCCCTGAACCTCGTCGACAATGCGGTCGAAATGGCGGGTCTTGTAACCATTGGAGGCCGAGTAAGTGTTGCCGTGCATCGGGTCGCACTGCCAAATGACCTTGTGACCAGAAGCTTCCACAGCCTCAACGATGGGAGGCAGCACGGAGCGAACCTTGTCATTGCCCAGACGCGAAGTCAGGGTCAGGCGACCAGGCTGGAAGAACGGGTCGAGCTTGTCGGCGTAAGCGACAGCCTCCTCCGGCGTGGTGGTCGGGCCAATCTTCACACCGACGGGGTTGCCAATCATGGCAGCCAGGTTGATGTGGAAATCCTCAATGCCACGGGTGCGCTCACCAATCCACAGCTGATGCGCGGAGAGGTTGAACAGCTCCTGGCTGCCATCGTTTTCAGAAAGGCGCAGCATAGCGCGCTCGTAGTCAACAACCAGCGCCTCATGCGAGCAGTAAATCTGCGCGGTCTGCAGGTTCGAGTCCGCAACACCACAGGCAGCCATGAACTGCAGTGCGTGGTCAATCTCGCGTGCCAGGTCCTCGTAGCGGGCGCCAGCCGGCGAGTTGCTGACGAACTCACGGTTCCACTCGTGCAGACGGTGCAGGTCAGCGGTGCCCGAACCTGTCAGTGCACGTACCAGGTTCATCGCCGCGGAGGCATTGGCGTAGGCACGCACCATTCGAGCTGGGTCGTGAACTCGAGCTTCTTCGGTCGGCTCAACGCCGTTGACCATGTCACCGCGGTAGCTGAGCAAACCGTCGCCGTCGATGTCCTTCGAGCGCGGCTTGGCGTACTGACCAGCGATACGAGCCATCTTTACGACCGGGGTGGATGCGCCGTAGGTCAGCACAACGGCCATCTGCAGCAAGGTCTTCACATTGGCGCGGATGTGCGGCTCAGTATTGGACTCAAAGGTCTCCGCACAATCACCGCCCTGCAACAGGAAGGCCTTACCATTAGCGACGTCGGCAAGCTCCTGACGAAGCTTACGAACCTCAGGCGCGACCACAATTGGCGGCACCGATTCGAGAATGCGACGCACGTTTGCAGCGGCGCGGGCATCCCAGCTTGGCTGCTGTAGGGCTTGGCGGGATACGACATCAGCAAAGCGCTCAGCCATGTCGCCGGGAAGCGGAGGCAGATCGGGCAGGTCATCTACAGGGAGATCAATAGTCCAACTCACAGAAGTTCATTGTAGTGCCCCTGCTAGAAGGGTGTTAGTCAGGTCACCAAATATTCGAATTCCGCTGCTTAATCGAGCGGCAATTTCTGTGCAATCTTTTGAAACTTCAGCAGATTGTGCTGGGCATCTGCCAGCGCGTCGTGCTTACCTGCAGTCTGTTTTGGCAACCGTGGCTTACCCGCCATCTCCCAGTACTGCTTGAGTTCACGGGTATAGCGCGGCATAAACTGCGGCAACTTGGTCATATCGCCCCAAAGCTGCACCAACGCAATGTGGTCGTAGGCGCCTACCCAAGCCCACAGCTCTGGGCTGCCCGTACCGGGTTCGGTGAAAAATGCCAGCAGTTCCTCGCGGATCGTGTCCCGGTTCTTCCACAGCGGAGATGAGGGGTTGGGCAGCTGATTGAGCACGTTGGCCCGCACCCACGGGCCGGCCTTGCTCTCATTGAACTCGGTAGACACCGCGTAGTATTCGCGGCCGTCCTCAGCTACGACACCGATGGAGACAAGATCAATAGTCTTGCCGTCTTCAATAAACTCGGTGTCATAAAAATAACGCACGGTGTGGAATCCTCTCCAGCCTCGGCCTCGCGTCGGCTACCTCGCGACCAAAAGACCGTGGAGCCCTACCGAGCAAATCTTACCCATGCACCGAATCGCCATAGGAAGTGTGCAGCCCCACTGTCGCGAAAACTATCTGCGCCTAATTATTCTAGCGAGCGCGTCGGAACCAGCGACGAGGGGTCGGCTTCGGCCCCGGAGCCGGAGTAGTGAGCTCTCCACCCGGTTCGGTTCCCGCTGGATAGCCGGTGCCGGCCTCCAAGGACTTCTTCACATCAGTCGCGTAAGCATCGACATATTCCTGACCAGAAAGCTTCTGAATTTCCTTAATCAGGTCATCCGTCAGTGCCCTGGCCGCTTCATACTCATCGCTGTACTTGGCTTTGTACTCCGACGGATCAATCGGATCGCCGATAATCGTGCCGACCTTCACCGGACGAGGAATCCACGAACCAATCGGGTTGGCTTTCTCCGTATCAATCATCGCCATTGGGAACACCGGCACACCGGCCTCCAGCGCGACACGTGCCGCACCGGTTTTACCGCGGTACAGTCGACCATCGGGACTACGGGTGCCTTCCAAGGAAATGCCCAGCAGGTCACCGCGTGACAGCACCTTCAAGCCGGCGTTCAGCGCATCGCGAGCTGCATCACCAGAGGTACGGTCAATCGGCACCTGCCCCACCGAGGAGAAGAAGAACTTCTGGATACCGCCGACAAAGCCCGGCGTGGTGAAGTACTCCGCCTTCGCCAGGAACGTCAGCTGACGACGGCAGACCAGTGGGAAGAAAAAGTGATCCATCACAGCAAGGTGGTTCGACGCCATCAGCGCTGGACCTTCCTGAGGAATCTTCTCACCACCGATGTAGTACGGGCGATTATAGATCCGCAGCCAAGGGCCAATGAGGATGTACTTAAAGAACTTGTACCAGCGATTATTCACAGTTTAAAACTATACAGGTTCAGTTGGTCCGACGATCCATCTCCGCAGCCATTCCCCCACCTTTTCGCGGGCGAATTCCCCTGCAATCCCCAAATTGACGCTTTACGACGATGTCGCACCCTCGGCAGCCACAACGCTGCGCGCAATATCCGCCGCACCAATCAACCCAGCATCCGCACCTAGTTCAGCGACCCGCACATCCGCTACCGGACGATAGCCAGCGCCGGTGAGATTGCGGGCAAACTCGGCCTTGGCCTTGTCCAGGTATAGATCAGACGCCGAGGCAACACCGCCACCGATAACAATCAATTCCGGATCAAAGACATCGCCCACCATCGACAGGCCACGCCCCAGCCAGGTAGCAAAGTCATCAATCGCAGCTAGAGCCAATTCATCCCCCTGGCGAGCAGCCGAGACGACATCGGTACCAGTTACCGAGCCGGCCACGAGCCCGTCGGTAAGCCGCGAGAAGTAGCGACCGGATTCAGAGAGTTCCTGAGCGGTGGTAACCAACGCCGTACCCGAGCAGTAACGCTCCAAGCAACCACGCTTTCCGCAGGAGCAGGGACGACCATCCGGCACAACGGTGAGGTGGCCGAATTCCGGCGCCGTGCCGTACGCGCCACGGTAAATCTCACCACCCTGCATCATCGCGCCGCCGATTCCCGTACCCAGCGCAAACAGCACCCAATTATCCGCACCGCGAGCCGCACCAAAGCGATACTCACCCCAGGCGGCCGAGTTGGCATCGTGCTCAAGCTGCAGCGGACATGGGAGAAGCAAGGATAAACGCTTGACGACGTTCGCATCGCGCCACGGCAGATGCGGGGCGAAACGAACCGTCTGGCGGTCAGAATCCAAAAAACCAGCTACAGCTAAACCGATGGCGCTGACATCTGGAAAGCGTTCAACCAAGCGCTCGGATGTCTGGACAATGCCACGTTCAATGGCATCCACACTGCCATCAGAACTGGTCTGAACTCGATACAACACCTGCCCATCAGCGCTGACCACTGCAGCGCGCAGGTTTGTTCCACCAATATCAAAACCGATAGCCGGGCGATCAGCGGCGTCGGACTCGTCTGAGTTCGGATGAATCGGAATATCGGTGGACATAACAGTTGATTATAAAGGGATTGCGCAGGTTCGGAGAATTCGGCGAGCCCGAGCAGCCATGACCTCCCAGGTCCACGACTGCACAACATGCTCCCGACCACAGGCCCCCATCGCCGCCGCGCGCTCCGGATCATCCAAAACCTCAACCAGCCCGGTGGCGACGCTGCGCTTCGAGGCCCCGTCGACAACGATGCCAGTTTCGCCATCGATAACTGTCTCCGGAGCACCACCGGACTTGCCAGCTATGACAGGGACACCGCAGGCCTGTGCTTCCAAGTAGACAATGCCGAGGCCTTCTACATCGAGGCCACGTCCGCGGGTTCGGGCGGGCATGGCGAAGACGCTGGCCGCATTGTAATAAGCGGGGAGGTCATCATAAGAGACCTTTCCGGCAAAAATAACCTGCTCGGAGACCCCGAGCTTTACTGCCAGCTTTTTCAATTCTCGGTTCAACGGACCAACACCCACGATCAGCAATCTGGCATCCGGGTGCTGCTCAAGAACCTTAGGCATGCTGCGAATCAGCATATCCTGCCCTTTTCGGCGCACTAGCCGAGAAATACAGACGATAAGCGGCTGGGATTCACCAATTCCGTGGTGCTGCCGGATCTTCTGTCCCGCCTCGGGGTCCGGGGAGAATCGCTCGATATCGACACCGGAAGGCAGGCGTTCAAATGCTGTTTGCGGACCAAAGGCTGCCGCAAATCGACCACGGGTGTAGCGGGAAATATAGGTCACAACATCGGAGCTCTTACCAATGCGCCTCAGCATCTGGCGGGCCAATGGCAGCATCGACCAGCCCACTTCATGTCCGTGAGTGGTAGCAACGATGCGGGTGGCACCTGCGCGACGACATGCGTCGGCAAGCAAACCAAGTGGCGCGGCGGCACCAAACCAGACGGTGTCAATGCGTTCGGTGCGAATAATCTGAGCGGCGCGACGAGCTACGTGCGGCAGTGGCAGCAGCACGGAATCACGCATGCGATAAACACGGTACGGTAGCGACTCGTCGTAGGCGCGGAGCTTTTCTTCGGGGGCTCGCGAGGACGCGAGGACTACGAGGTTCTCCGGGGCCAAACGAGCACAGAAATCACGCAGGTAGGACTCGATTCCACCATCGCGAGGCGGGAAGTCATTCGTAATGAGCAGTACGCGCGCAGACATGGAGCCGAGTTTATCTACCTTGACTAAAAGGACGCGAGGTCACCTGCCGCTAGTTAGAAGCGGACAGCGCCTTGGTACGGGCCCCCCTGGTCGATGGAAACGACCTGGACTGGAATACCGTAGTCGGAAGCATGGACAATCTGACCATTGCCGATGTACATGCCCACGTGCGTGATTCCCGGGTAGTAACCGATGATGTCGCCCGGCTGCAGCTGGTCGCGGCTCACCGGAGTACCACCGGCGAGCTGCGCCTGCGAGGTCCGCGGGATGGACTTACCAATCTGCTGGTACGCCCAGTACATCAGACCCGAGCAATCGAACTCAGAGGGACCAGCAGCTCCCCACGAGTACGGGGAGCCCAGCTTCGACAGAGCGGCATCAACTGCGGCGGAAGATCCGAGCAGTTTGTCCAACCCTTCGGTAATTGGGTTGTTCTTGGAAATCCAAATTTCCCGCTGTTCGGGGCTCAGCGATTCAACCATGGACTTGACATGCTCGGCGCGCTCATCAAATTCGGCGCTGCGCTTGTCCAAATCATCGCGGCGCTTGGCCAGGTCATCGAGCTGCTTGCGGATATCGTCCTGCAGACGCAGCGCATTGGCCTTACCATCCTCGGCATCCTTGCGGGCTTGCACCGCACGGCTGACAACTTCATCGTTGTCGCGGAACATCTTGTTGATGTAACCGGCACGGTCGATAGCGTCCTGAGCACTGGCAGATCCCAGGGCGGCCGACAATGGGTCGACGATTTCACCACGCATCCGCTTCTTCGCGAAGTAAGAAATCTCACCAGAGAGCGCCTTGAGGTCATCCTGTGCTCGGAGAACCTGATCCTCAGAGTGCTTCAGCTCCCCCTCGGCGTGCCGGAGTTCCTCTTCCTTGGCCTGAACCTGGGAATCCAGCTCGGTAACTTCCTCAGAAACCGCTTCGGTATCCCGAGAAATCTTCTCCAGCTCTGCAATAATGCCGTCTGCAGTAGCCAGATCCGGGGCTGGCTGTTCATCCTGTGCAGAGGCAATCGGCGCCAAACCTACGGCGCCAAAGGTTAGCCCAGTCACGACCGTAAGCCCGACTACACCGCGACGAGAGTTGTGGCGACGACGAGAGACACGGTGACGCGACAAATCCAAACCCTTTTCAAGTTGTGTATTCAAATTTCTTCCCCGAAAAACAAAACATCAAACCACTTGACGCATTCGAGCAAATTGTAGCAGCCTTGCCGCGGAACAACACACCGACAAACCGCCAGCGCAAAGGGGTATCCAAAGGGAGTAACCAGGATAGCCCTTCGACTCCACGCATTGCGTAACCGCAGTAGAAAAACAAAAAATGAGGCGAGCGCCCCTATAGTGCTTTACGACGCGCATAGCGTCAGCACCCGGGCGCTCGCCTCAGTGCCCCCTCGGTAAAAAGAGAGCCAAGGCTCTGCGGGGTATCAAGGCCCCGCAGGTTGTCATCCGTTCAAACAGATTAGAAGCGGACGAAGTTGTGAACCGGCATGTAGTTCATCGGAGCTTCCTTGACGACATCGCCGGACTGCGGAGCGTGAATCACGTTGCCGTTGCCGGAGAAGATGCCGACGTGGGTAGCGCCAGAGTAGAAGGAAACGATGTCACCCAGTGCCGGGCTGGAGACCGCGGTACCCTGGGAAGCCTGCGCCTGGGAGGTACGCGGGATCGACTTACCGACCTGCTGGTATGCCCAGGAGGTCAGACCGGAGCAGTCGAAAGAGTTCGGACCGGTAGCGCCCCACACATACGGGGAACCGATCTTGGAACGTGCAGCGGAGACGATAGCCGAACCAGTGGACGGTGCTGCAACGTTTGCAACGCTGCCGGAGGTAACCTCACCTGCGATGTCGTTGAACTTGCCAACAACATCCTGCATACCTGCAACCTGCGGGGTATCGAAGCCGTTCAGTGCGCCCTGGATGTCGTTCAGCGGGTTAGCGTTAGCGGTCGGAACTGCGAGAGCGGTAACGCCGGCGACAGTTGCGCCAAATGCGACTGCGTTGCGTGCAAAGTTAGAACGGCGGTGGTGCTTGCCCATTGTTTTGAAACTCCAAAATCTTCCTGTTTAGCCGACCGGGTTAGCTGACGGGTTCGGAAGAATGGAAGACTTCCTACCCTCCGGGATTTCCCTTTGGGATTCACCCCATGGTTCGAGGTGGGTCCCCGGCTCGAATCCCCTGAGGCTCTCACTACTTAGACCCTCAGGACCTTCGATAAGGCTCTGTGTTTTCTTATCAATGACCGGCACCAACTCAGTGGCCCCGTTTCAATGTCTCGATAAGGTTACGAAATGGCATCAAGTTTTGTCTAGCCGTTTGCCCAGAAAACCGCTCGAGGCCCGGTTGTTACCATCGATAGAACTAAACCGTTACCAAGCTGTTACAACTAGACACTCCCCCTATAGCGGAATAATAACAGTTTGATAAACGTGTCACTACCTGGCATTTTGAAGTCCGCCGAGAACTTTACACTTAATGCCTTAAAGTCGACACATTTTTATCGCGGGCTCAAAACGTGTTTTATGTCACACTCCAGCTTGCAACAGCTCAATTTGCTCAAGTTTCACAGTTTTAACACCACTAGGAGCGCTCAGCATAGGATTATTGACGTGGATTCAGGACAACAGCACTTCCCTCTCGAAGGCACCGTCGATGATTCTCTTTTCAACACCACCTTTGTCGTCGTAGACCTGGAAACGACCGGATTGAAGGCCAAAAACGACCACATCATTGAAATTGGGGCCATCAAAACCCGTGGCGGTAAGACAATTGGCACCTTTTCCAGCTTCATCGACCCCGGTATGGAGATCCCTGACCACATCACATCTCTGACCGGCATCACTACCGCCGATGTTGAAACCGCCCCACAGCTCGGCACAGTTATTACTCAGTTCCTCGAATTTGCCCGGGGAAGCGTCTGGGTTGCGCATAATGCCAAGTTCGATATTGGATTCCTCCGCCAGGCTTGCACAGATTTGGGCCTAGATTGGCCGAGCCCCAGTGTCGTAGACACCCTCACGTTGGCGCGTCGCGTCCTCGACCGCTCACAAGTTGGCAGTTTCAAGCTCTCACAGCTCGCACGGTACGTCGGTTCTCCGAATCGCCCCACCCACCGGGCGCTTGACGACGCAATCGCAACCGTCGACGTCCTTCACTACCTCGTGGAGAGACTAGCTGGCGATGAAGTACAAACAGCGTCCGAGCTAGTGCACTACTCGCCCACCGTCGCTCCAGAGGTTCGTGCTAAACGGCACCTTGCCGATGGAGCTCCGCACACCCCTGGTGTCTATGTTTTTCGGTCAAGAAATGACGACCCCTTATATATAGGTACAGCTCTCGATTTGCGACGTAGACTTCTGCAGTATTTCAACGGTACTGATTCTCGTCGCAAGATTACGGAAATGGTCTCTCTAGCCGAACGCGTCGAGATCATCGAGTGCCCGCACGGCTTCGCTGCAGAAATTCGCGAGGCTCGTCTGATCTCTGCACTCCGTCCGCCCTACAACCGACAACGCACCGAACCAACCCGCGGCTGGTACATCGTCCCCACTAGCCCCGGTCGGCCTGCCAAGATTAGCCGGGCAGTCACCGACGCCCGCAGCCTAGGTCCTTTCCGCACGCGCGACACCGCTACTGCCATCCGCGACAGGTTCTCCGCGCTTAACGACGACTTTGCGATAACAACCGCTCAGATCTCCACCACCGGCGCAGACGAGATCGCAGACATGATTGCAGAGATATCAGCACTTGCCGAAGCACACCGCTTCCAACGCGCGGCAGTGCAACGTGACCGCGCCGCGGAGTTCATTATCAGCTTGGACAAGCAGCAGCGCCTGAGCATGCTTGCAGCCATCCCATCTCTGCAAGCCGCTTTCCCCGATGGCAATGGCGGCTGGCATCTAGCGGAAATTCGCTACGGCAGGTTGGCCGGCGCCAGCACCGCACCACGTGGCGCGGAAATGAACTACATCATCGAGCTCATGGAGAGTTCAGCCCAAACAGTCACTCCAGATGATTCCTTATATAAAGGAGCATCGATTGATGAACTCAGTATTATCTGGAAATGGCTGCAGCGCCCGGAGGTACGAATAAAGCCCACCGGAGGCGAGTATTCCTACCCTAGGTTAGGCGCAGGAAAATACCTTCAGTGGGCAATTGACGCGCAGCAAGCACGTCGTGAAGCGCGACGCGAACCTTAACCCTTCATCGCCGCGGTAAGGATGTCCAGGCACAGCCCCGACTGGAGCGTTTCCTTGACCTCTTCAATGGAGTCGGCCATAGCTTCCTTTAGTGGACGGCCACTCAGACCACGCGAAATGGCGATCGCGGCAGCGGAGTTAAGGATGACTGCATCGCGAATCGGACCTTCGAGTTCGCCAGCCCAAATGCGACGTGCAACATCAGCGTTGTAAGCGGGGTCACCGCCACGCAGCGCGTCAATTTCGGAGTACTCCATGCCATAGTCATGTGGATCGATGACATCTTCGGCAACTTCTCCGTTTTCCACAATAAAGACCTTGGTGGGACCAGTAACGGTAATCTCGTCGAGACCATCGCTTCCGCGAACCACCAAAGCGCGCTGACCACGGCGGGCGAAGGTGTCCGCCATCGTCTCCATCTGATCTTCGAAGGCACAGCCAATCAAGCTCGCCTGCGGGCGTGCTGGATTCGTCAGCGGCCCCAACAGGTTGAAGACTGTCGGAACCGCTAGCTCCTTACGCACCGGTCCAGCGAAGCGCATGGCCGGATGAAAGCGAGCGGCAAAGAGGAAGCGCACGTAGAAATCCGGATGTTCCGGAGAAGTAACGAGACCGTTCTCAATGTCGATGCCAAAGGCCTCCAGCATGTCAGCTCCGCCCGACTTCGAAGAAGCCGCGCGGTTACCGTGCTTGAGCACCGGCACACCGCTGGCCGCGATAACAATCATGGACATCGTGGAGATGTTGACGGTATTTGCGCCATCACCACCGGTGCCGACGATATCGACTGCACCGCGCTCAATAACACCGGCGAGCTGTGGATCATGAACTGGGCGGGCAAATGAAAGCATGCCCTCAGCCGCAGCATCGAGCTCGGCAGCCGTAATCCCCTTGGCGAGGAGACCGAAAGCAAACGTTGCGGTCTGCACGTCTCCGGAAGCACCGGACATGATCTGATCCATGGCGAATCGAATGCCCTCACCGGAAACTTCGCGGCCAGCGCCAATCGTGGAGAGAACATGGCGCCAGTTTTCGACCGCCCTCTTATCGCCGATCTCGCTCATCGCCACTCCCTTCCACTAGATAGTCAAGTCTGTATTCGTACTTTATTAATACAACTGCACCTAGGTACTGCTGGCTATCCCGCCCACCAGGCGCACCACATCACAGGGCTGTTGAAAAAATCCCACCGTGATGTACGTAATAAGACAAGATACCTCCCCCATATATCCAGCGCATCACCAGGTCCACCTTTTGCGTTCACCGAAAATCTCACCCCCATTGGGGCAACTGGAAAAATACGATATTAAACAGAGCCGAACCTGCGATAAACTAACCGACAGCTGATGCCGCAGTATCGCTAACCCAGGTTCACCGGAGGCGAACTTGGCAGTCCAGGGGGATGGACACCACGCACCTCGGCACAACAAAACCCTCGAATTCACCCGCGTCGGATAAAGACACCGGAAAGTTCCCAACAGGGGGAAAAATTAGTGAAATTCTCAGAAACCTTTCCTCGCGACCTGGGATTTTAGGAATTTTTATACAAAAACGGGGGTTGCAACGTGACTACTCCTTAAGAACAGTACATACTGTTAGTTGTGACGAGCGCAGTTGAAAATCAAGGTATGACAGCACCACGTCGTGCTGCGACACTGAACCGACCGAATATGGTCAGTGTCGGCACGATTGTGTTCCTGTCTCAGGAATTAATGTTCTTCGCCGGTCTGTTCGCGATGTACTTCGTGTCACGCGCGAACGGCCAGGGCGATTCGTGGGATTGGGGTACCGGCCACCTCAATGTCCCGTACGCACTATTGATCACCGTGATCCTAGTGTCGTCTTCGTTCACTGCCCAGTGGGGCGTGTTCGCGGCCGAGCGTGGCGACGTTTTCGCACTCCGTAAGTGGTACGCACTGTCCACCGCCCTGGGTGCAATCTTCCTCGTCGGCCAGGCTTACGAGTACTTCACACTGGTTAGCCACGGTCTGACCATTCAGAACTCCATTTACGGTTCGGTCTTCTTCATCACCACCGGATTCCACGCAGCCCACGTCCTCGCGGGTGTGCTGGCTTTCGTTGTGGTGCTTATCCGTACCTCCAAGGCGAAGTTCACCCCGGCACAGGCCACTGCTGCCATCGTGGTCTCGTACTACTGGCACTTCGTCGACGTCGTGTGGATTGGCCTGTTTATCACCATCTACTTCATCCAGTAGGCCGTATTGGCCGTCCTTTGTTTAGTACGGCCTACAGCCCATCCACTTTCCACGAACAGTATTAAAGGGAAAAAGATGGAAAACACTACCTCCGAAACCAAGGACACCACGTCCTTGGCTGCGGTCCCGAAGTCAAAGGGCCGCCGCAAGATGCGCCGTACTGCCTCCGGCATTATGGCTATGGCTCTCGCCCTCACCGGCGCGGGCTTCCTCGCTAATGCTCTGACCCCTGATGCACAGACGGCTACTGCTCAGCAGGATGAAGCCGCAATGATTCAGCAGGGCAAGGAGCTTTACGACGTTGCTTGTATTACTTGCCACGGCGCCAACCTTCAGGGCGTTAAGGACCGCGGCAAGTCGCTGATCGGCGTCGGCGAAGGCTCGGTTTACTTCCAGGTTCACTCCGGTCGTATGCCGATGCTCCGCAACGAGGCTCAGGCAGCACGTAAGACCCCGCGTTACTCCGAAGAGCAGACGCTGGCTATCGCAGCCTACGTCCAGGCTAATGGCGGCGGCGCCGGCATCGTCCGCGACGAGGACGGCTCCATCGCTATGGAGTCGCTACGCGGTAAGAACGCCGGCCCGAACGGTGAGCTTGACAAGGCTGACGTTGCTCGCGGTTCCGAGCTGTTCCGCCTGAACTGTGCATCCTGCCACAACTTCACCGGTCGTGGCGGCGCACTGTCCAGCGGTAAGTACGCACCGGTCCTGGATCCTGCAAATGAGCAGGAAATCTACCAGGCAATGCTGACCGGCCCGCAGAATATGCCGAAGTTCTCTGACCGCCAGCTGTCTGCTGACGAGAAGAAGGACATCATCGCCTACATCAAGAACGCCAAGGAAACTCCGACCCCGGGTGGTTGGGGCATTGGTGGCATCGGCCCAGTTGCTGAGGGCCTTGTCATGTGGATTGTAGGCATTGTCGCTCTCGTAGCGGCCGCTCTTTGGATTGGATCCCGCCGATGAGTAATAACGAAAACAAGAAGTACAGCTCCGAAGAGCTGTCGAAGATGAGCAATGCGGATCTCGCTCGTCTGGGTGCTGAACTCGATGACGTGACCATTGCTTACCGCAAGGAACGCTTCCCGATTGCCAACGACCCGGCTGAAAAGCGCGCGGCTCGTGGTGTCACCATCTGGCTGGCACTGTCGGTCATTCTTGGCCTGGCATTCGTCGCCATCTACCTGTTCTACCCGTGGCACTACAAGGGTCACGGCGAAGAGGGTCTGTGGTTGTACACCATGTACACCCCGCTGCTGGGGATCACCATCGGTGGCTGCATCGTCACCCTGGGTATTGGTGCAGTTAAGTTCACCAAGCGCTTCATTCCGGAAGAAATTTCGGTTCAGCGCCGCCACGATGGTCCGTCCGAAGAGGTCGACCAGAAGACCATCGTTGCCCTGCTGAACGATTCTTGGCAGACCTCCACCCTGGGTCGTCGCTCCGCTATCAAGGGCCTCCTTGGTACCGGCGCCGTCCTGGCTGGTATCGGCATGATCCTTCCGCTTGGCGGCATGATTAAGAACCCGTGGAAGCCACGCCACGACGTTGACGTCACTGGTGACGGCACCCTGTGGACCACCGGCTGGACTCTCGTCGAGAAGGGCCACAAGGTTTACCTGGGTCGCGACACCGGCGCTATCGCTGAAGAGGGCGTACACGGCTACACCACTAAGGGCGTTTCCCGCCTGGTTCGCCTCCGCCCAGAGGACCTGTCCGCAGGTTCCATGGAGACCGTCTTCCCTCTTCCGGAGGAGGACGTCAACGACGGCGACAAGTACTCCAAGGATGCTGATGTCTACGAGGCACACATGCACTCGATTCACGGCTCCCGCAACTCGGTCATGCTGATCCGTCTGCGTTCCCAGGACGCTGAAAAGGCAATCCTGCGCAAGGGTCAGGAAGACTTCCACTACGGCGACTACTTCGCCTACTCGAAGATTTGTACACACATCGGTTGCCCGACTTCTCTGTACGAACAGCAGACGAACCGTATTCTCTGCCCATGCCACCAGTCGCAGTTCGATGCACTGCACTACGGCAAGCCGGTCTTCGGTCCAGCTGCTCGCGCTCTTCCAGAGCTGCCGATCAGCGTTGACGAAGAAGGCTACATGTACGCAGAGGGCAACTTCATTGAGCCCGTCGGTCCGGCATTCTGGGAGCGTCAGTCATGAGTAATCCAACGAAACTAGCAACCGCTGCTAAGAATATGGATGACCGCTACACCCTGTCTGGCGGCATGCGTAAGCAGCTCAATAAGGTATTCCCTACCCACTGGTCCTTCCTGCTGGGCGAGATTGCACTCTACTCCTTCGTAGTCCTGCTCTTCTCGGGTGTTTACCTGACTCTGTTCTTCGACCCGTCGATGTCGAAGGTCATTTACGACGGTGCCTACGCGCCGCTCAACGGTGTCGAGATGTCTCGCGCCTACGAGACCGCCCTGCAGATCTCCTTCGAGGTTCGCGGTGGCCTGTTCATTCGCCAGATTCACCACTGGGGTGCTCTCCTGTTCGCCGTGTCCATCATGGCGCACATGTTCCGCATCTTCTTCACCGGCGCATTCCGCAAGCCGCGTGAGGCTAACTGGGTCATCGGTTCCATCCTCCTGCTGCTGTCCGTGGCAGAGGGCTTCATGGGTTACTCCCTGCCGGACGACCTGCTTTCCGGTGTTGGTCTGCGTATTATGTCCGCAATCATCATCGGTCTGCCGATTATCGGCACCTGGCTGCACTGGATGATGTTCAACGGCGACTTCCCGGGTGACATGATTATCCCGCGCCTGTACATTGCACACGTGCTGATTCTCCCGGCCCTGCTGCTGGGTCTGATTGCCGCTCACCTGGCTCTGGTCTGGTACCAGAAGCACACCCAGTTCCCTGGCGCAGGTCGTACCGAGAACAACGTCGTCGGCGTTCGTATTCTCCCGATCTTCGCAGTCAAGTCCGTTTCCTTCGGCCTGATTACGTTCGGCTTCCTGGCGCTATTCGCTGGTATCTTCCAGATCAACGCAATTTGGAACCTTGGCCCGTACAACCCGGCGCAGGTTTCCGCTGGTTCCCAGCCGGATATCTACATGCTGTGGACTGACGGTGCTGCCCGTGTCATGCCGCCGTGGGAGCTCTACTTGGGCTCTTACACGATCCCGGCAGTCTTCTGGGTCGCCCTGCTCTGTGGTGTTCTGGTTGTCCTGCTCTTCGCTTACCCGTTCATCGAGGCGAAGATCACCGGCGACAACGCCCACCACAACCTGCTGCAGCGTCCGCGCGACGTGCCGGTTCGCTCCGGCCTGGGTGCCATGGCTTTGGTCTTCTACACCCTGCTGACTCTGTCCGGTGGTAACGACCTGATCGCATACCACTTCCAGATCTCGCTGAACGTGATGACCTGGGTTGGCCGTATCGGTCTGATCATCCTGCCTCCGATCGCTTACTTCGTCACTTACCGAATCTGCATCGGCCTGCAGCGCTCTGACCGCGCTGTCCTGGAGCACGGCATCGAGACGGGCATCATCAACCAGCTGCCTGATGGTTCCTTCATCGAGGTCCACCAGCCACTGGGTCCGGTCGACGAGCACGGCCACGCCGTTCCGCTCGAGTACCAGGGTGCTTACGTCCCGAAGACCATGAACGAACTGGGCGCCGCTGGTAGCCCGGGTCGCGGTAGCTTCTTCAGCCCGGACTCCCCGGAGCTCGCCGAAGAGGCAGCTCGTATCGAGCACGAGAACCATGAGCAGCAGGCTCAGATGTTCCGTGACCTCGAAGCTCAGAACGCTGAAGAGCGTCGCCAGCTCGAGCAGTAAAACTCCGCGGTAGGTTTTCTACTGCGCTCAAATAAGACCACCCCGGTCCGCATCCACTTCGGATGTCGACCGGGGTGGTTTTTGTTACCCAGATTCTTCCGATTTCACCTTGACCCCACATATGTCGGATACCAAATCTGCTGTTTACCAGTACTAAAATGGACATATGTCTACCAGTCCCTCCCCCACCACCGATCTTTCGAGCAACGCCACACAGCTTGTCGCCAACGGTGTCAACTTCGACTACGAGGCCACGCCTGTTCTGCGCGATGTCTCGCTCACGCTTTCCGACGGCGATGTCCTCGGTCTGGTTGGAGACAACGGAGCCGGCAAGTCCACACTTCTTTGGCTACTATCGGGTCGTCGTCGGCCCACGAGCGGTACGGTGACTCATATTGGCACGCGTGTGCTCGGCTCTCAGGAGCTGGAAGCGCCTTTCGACTCCACGGTGCAAATGCTTATCGATGAGGCCCTCGGCCCCTCGAAACGTCGTTTAGCGGAGCTAGAAGAAGCAGCTGAGGCGATGGCCTTAGCAAAGACCCCAGATGAGTCTGAGGCGGCAGAGAAGGCGTATTCGAAGGCCTTCTCGGACGTCATGGCTCACGATGACTGGAACGCCGAGCATAATGCGGAGATTGTGCTCGACCATCTCGGCCTGACCGGTACTGCTCCGGACGGCGCTCCCCTGACAGAGCAACTAACCACGGAGATTTCCGGCGGGCAGCGGGCGCGGCTGGGGCTCGCAATTACGCTCATTCGAAAGCCAGAGATTTTGCTTCTCGACGAGCCCACCAACCATCTCGATGAACGCGGTCGCCAGCTCGTGATTGACACCATCCAGAACCACCCTGGAGTGGTTGTGGTGGCAACACATGACCGCGACTTCCTGGATGCCGTTTGTACTGTAATTGGAGACTTGGTGCCGGGGCGCCCTGGTATTGGGCTGTTCCGTGGTAATTACTCCGACTACGCGAAGCACCGTCGCCACCAGCGTGAGCTATGGGAGCACCAGTGGCGCTCGGAGGAGCATGAACGCAATCGGTTGGAAGACACCATCGAGAATGGCGCTCGTGAGGTCTCACCGGGTCGGGAAATGACGGACAATAACAAGATGGCTTATGACCGCCGTGGCGGTCGTGTAGAGCGGCAAATCGCCCGCCGCGTGCGTTCGGCTAAGCAACGGCTGGAGGAACTCATTGAGGAAGGTGTGGAGCGTCCACCGGCACTACTGGGCTTTGATGCCCCGTTGACCGCCCCCTTACCGACCAAGCGCGCTGCTTCGGGCAGCGATGAAGATTTTCACATCAAGATGCGCGGTGTGGTCGTCCCAGATCGAATTCGGGTTGGTTCACTGACTATTCGTCCCGGCGACAAGGTCGTGATCACCGGCCCTAATGGGGCCGGCAAATCTACTTTGTTTAAGACGATCATGGGGCAAGTTGAGACGCAGGCTGGCGAGGTGCGTATCGGCGAGAACTGTCGAGTAGCCATGCTGGCCCAGGAACAAGACTGGGAAAACCCAAAGAAGTCCGCCCGTGAGTTGTACGACCTTGCGCCCTATGCCCGCGTGCCTCTCGACGACTTTGGGTTGCTTAGCCCCAAGGATGCCAATCGCCCGGTAGGAAGCCTCTCCATCGGCCAGCAGCGACGGGTGGCGTTAGCGTTGGTCGTAGCCAACCCACCGGAGATCTTGCTGCTCGACGAGCCTACGAACCATCTGAGTGTGGATCTAATCGAGCAGGTCCAAGACGCGATCGCATCTGCAGAGGGCACAATTATTGTGATTACCCACGATCACCGCATGATCAACTCGCTCGAAGCGCGTCATCTGCAGGTGACTGACGGTGAGGTCATCGAACTACCTAAGGGGCAGAAACCCATCGAATTCGCCTGATGCGGAATCATATATTGACTAAAGATCCTAACCGGCGAGGTAACACCAGTTAGGATCCCCAACTCGTCCAAACAAAAAAGTCTCTCCCACTAACGCCCTTGTTAGTGGGAGAGACTTTTCGGTTATCTACGACTGTGGTTCAGTCTGATTGCACTCGGACTAGTGCTTCTCCGGCGGAGTGATGTACTGAGTGTTGAGCTTGGTGCCGGAGACGATCAGAATTACCGCGCCAAGGACAATCAGCCAGTAGGCCATGAATGCGATGCCGTAGCCCATGAGGAGGATGCCCATGGTCATCACGAACGGCCAAATCGAGCTAGCGGAGAAGAAACCGAGGGTACCTGCACCGTCGGCAATCTCTGCCTCTTCGAAGTCGGCCGGGGTGATGTCGGAGCGGCGCTCAGTGAAGTGGAAGTATCCACCGAGCATCAGAGTCATCAGAGCTGCGAGGACCAGGCCGGTTGCGCCAGCCCACTCGAGGCGACCCTGGCTTTCGTTGATGACGTTACCGGTGTCCTGGAGGTACTGAGTGCCGAAGATGTAGACGACAGCCATGAACCCCAGGAACACGGTAAGTCCGTAGAAGAGCTTTGCTGCAGACTTCATTTGAGAACTTCCTTTAAGTAAGAATCTTGCTGGGTTTACTTGGCGGTCGCGTTCAGGTCAATGGTGTTAGCACCACGATCACCCATGTCGCGGGTGTCGACACGACCGGAGTTGAACGGCGAAGTGGAGACTGCGAATGCCGGCTCACCGATGTGCTTCAGAGCATCAGCGTTAGTAGCTTCTGGGTTCTCCTGGCGGAACTTGATGTACTCGGTGAATGCCTCACGGGAGACAGCACGAATCTCGAAGTTCATCATTGCGTGGTAGGTACCACACATCTCGGCACAACGGCCAACGAATGCGTTCTTGACCTTGTCGCTCGGGTTGTCCTCTGGTCGGTTGGCAATCTTGTCCGAGTCAATCTTTTCGATCTGGAAGACACGGTTGGACTTGTTAGCCTCCGGGTGCGGGAACACGTCGCGCTTGAAGAGGAACTCCGGAACCCAGAAGGAGTGAATCACGTCAGCGGACGCGAGGTCGAACTGGATTGCAGTGTCTTCCGGAACAACGAGGACCGGAACCTCTTCGGTGGTACCGAGGGTCTCAATCTCGTCGTAGTGCAGGTAGTCGAGGCTCTCCTTGGAGCGTCCGTGAACCGGGTGCTCCTTCTGCTTTGCGCGATCCTCAGCGGACGGAACCTCGTGGCCGCCCTCGGTGAAGAACTGCTCATCAGCCGGCTTCTCAATACGGCCGTTGTATTCCTCGCCGCCCATCAGGTCAGCGGAAATGTTGGCGTAACCGAACTTCCAGTTCCACTGGAAACCGGTGACGTCGACGGTAACTTCCGGATCCTTATCCAGGGCAGTGACCTTGTCCTGAGTCTGAACCGTGAAGAAGAACAGAGTCATCACGATCAGAATCGGGAGAATGGTCAGAGACAACTCAACCGGAACGTTGTATGCAGTCTGGCGCGGGAACTCGCCCTTGCCCTTCTTTTCAGCCTTCTTAGCTGTGAAGTTTGCCATCGAGTAAAGGGTAACGCCCCAAACGATGATGCCGATAATCCAAGCTGCAACCCAGGTCCAAACCCAGAAGTTACCCATGGACTGTGCTTCCGGGGTCACACCTTCCGGCCAACCAAAGCGGAGCAGCTTGAAGAAGCCGTTCTCCGGAGGATTAACATCGCAGCCGGCAAGCAAGGCTGCGCTACCGGTGGCAACGCCGAGGACGCCGAGCTTACGGGCGACTCCGAACTTTCTACGCTGATTCACGTGTGTCTGCCTTCCTGATCCACACAATTTTCGATAACCGATTAAGGTTTCGTCCTACCCAAGCAGAGTAGTCGATTCTTAAGCTTTCTCCACAATAAATATGGCTGTGGGGTGCCTTTGAGTATATCTGCCCTAATAAAATACTGAGAAAGACCCGCCTATCGGGGGTGGCATTCTCACCAGTTACACCCTGTTGACGCTCCTAAGTCTATGAATTTTTTAGTGTTTGTGCCACGCGCTGACGCACACACCGTCCCGCGCAACCTTGCCCCGAGCCCTAGACACGGCAAACTCAGACATTCTCGCTTTTCCCCAAAAGGCATTAAAGTAGGTGCAGCATTTCTATGTGGCGCCAATCTGGGGTTCAACCCAGCTACTCAGCCACGCGGCGGTCCTTCACGGCCACCGGTTAAGGCGACAACCAGTCGCGCTGAGCCGCTAGCTACGGAGCCGTCGAAAATCCATTAAGTGACACTAAGCGAAAGGTGCGCGCACGAAGCATGTGTGGTCTTCTCGGAATCCTGGCTGCAAATTCTGACGCAGCGGAGCTCGTTCCCGTTGTCGAAAGGGCCCTGCCCTGCATGCGGCACCGCGGCCCTGACGATGCAGGCACGTGGCACGATGAGGACGCAGTTTTCGGCTTCAACCGCCTATCCATTATTGATATTGCCCACAGCCACCAACCGCTGCAGTGGGGACCAGAGAATCAGCCGAATCGTTACTCCATGACCTTCAACGGCGAAATCTACAATTTCGTCGAACTTCGCGAGCAGCTGGAGAAGAAAGGCTATGCCTTTAATACCTCCGGCGATGGTGAACCTATCGTCGTTGGGTTCCACCACTGGGGAGCGGACGTCGTAAAGCACTTGCGCGGCATGTTCGGCATTGCCATTTGGGACAGCGTCGAGCGCAAGCTTTTCCTGGCGCGCGATCCGTTCGGCATTAAGCCGCTCTACTACGCCACCACAGAGCGTGGCACAATTTTCGGTTCTGAGAAGAAGTCCCTGCTCGAAGCTGCGCCGGAGATGGGCATCGATGCGAAAAAGCTGAATAAGCGTGCACTGGAGCACTACGTCGACCTGCAGTACGTGCCGGAACCGGAGTCTCTGCACACTGACATCGTCCGCCTGGAGTCGGGCTGCACTGCCATCGTTACGCCTGGTGGCGAAGTTAAGCAGACCCGCTACTTCAAGCCTAGTTTCCCGATTCAGCCAGTCGCTAAGGGCGCTGAGCAGGACGTTTTTGACCGCATTGCCCGTGCGCTGGAGGACAGCGTCGAGAAGCATATGCGTGCCGACGTCACGGTGGGCTCGTTCCTGTCGGGCGGTATCGACTCCACTGCGATTGCAACTTTGGCTAAGCGCCACAACCCGAACCTGCTGACGTTTACCACTGGCTTCGAGCGCGAGGGCTTCTCAGAGGTCGATGTGGCTGCCGAGTCCGCCGCCGCCATTGGCGTCGAGCACATTGTGAAGGTCGTCTCGCCGGAGGAGTTCGCCGGGGCGATTCCGAAGATTATGTGGTACCTCGATGACCCGGTAGCTGACCCTGCACTGGTGCCGCTGTACTTCGTGGCCGCAGAGGCTCGTAAGCACGTTAAGGTCGTACTGTCCGGTGAGGGCGCAGACGAGCTCTTTGGTGGTTACACCATTTATAAGGAGCCGCTGTCGCTGAAGCCGTTCGACAAGGTTCCATCTCCCCTGCTGCGCGGTCTGGCTAAGGTCGGCGAAGCTCTGCCAGAGGGCATGCGCGGCAAGTCGCTCCTGCAGCGAGGCACTACTCCGCTGGAACAGCGCTACTACGGCAATGCTCGTTCCTTTAACTTTGAGCAGCTGCAGGAAGTGCTGCCGTGGGCCAAGAAGGAATGGGACCACAGCGATGTCACTGCGCCGATTTACGCGCAGTCTGAAGGCTGGGACCCGGTGACTCGGATGCAGCACTTGGATCTGTTCACCTGGTTGCGTGGCGACATTCTGGTCAAGGCGGACAAGATCACCATGGCTAACTCCCTGGAGCTGCGCGTGCCGTTCCTCGACCGTGTGGTCTTCGACGTTGCACAGACGCTGCCGGTGGACATGCGTGTTTCTCACGGCACCACCAAGTACGCACTGCGTCGCGCCATGGAGCAGATTGTTCCGGAGCACGTGCTCAACCGCCGCAAACTGGGCTTCCCGGTGCCGATTCGCCACTGGCTGGCAGGCGACGAGTTGCACGGCTGGGCCGAGGACATCATCCGCGAGTCCCAGACCGAAGAGTTCATTAATAAGGACGCCGTGCTCAAGATGCTCGCCGAGCACCACCCAACCGAGCGCGACCACTCCCGCCGCCTCTGGACCATCCTGGCCTTCATGGTCTGGCACGGCATCTTCATCGAAGACCGCATTACTCCGGACATCGAGCAGCGCGACTACCCCGTCGAGCTCTAGCTCGCTTTACGACGGTCCCCGCGATTCAGCCCCATCCTGCCCCGGCAGGCTGTCACCATCGCTGGGGCAACCAATAGAAAAGGCTCGGACCTCACTCAGTTAACAAGAGTGAGGTCCGAGCCTTTTTACTATCCGACGCTTTTCACAGCGTCTGCTGACAGCTCTGCTCAGCTAATGACTTAGTTGAAGGAGTCACCGCAAGCGCAGGAGCCAGTGGCATTCGGGTTATCGATTGTGAAGCCCTGCTGTTCAATGGTGTCAGCAAAGTCGATGGTGGCACCGGACAGGTACGGAACCGACTGGCGATCAACGACCAGCTTGACGCCACCGAAAACCTCGGCGACATCGCCGTCGAGGCTGCGGTCATCGAAGTAGAGCTGGTAGCGCAGGCCGGCACAGCCGCCCGGAGCCACGGAAATACGCAGTGCCAGGTCGGTGGCACCTTCTTGGTCCAGAAGTGCCTTTGCCTTGGCAGCCGCAGCTTCGGTCAGGGTAACGCCAGTGCTCTGAGCAGTAGTCATAGCGCGTGTCCTCCTTGTTGAAGTGTTTAAGTATGCGAGTCGACCCCAAGGTCGGCTACGTCATTATTTATCACAACCTTACCGACCAGTCTTTAATTCCCAATTCTGGGTTCTCTTTTTCTTTCTCTTTTTCGGAAGTCTCTTTTTGCCGCCACATCGCAACCACACCACGGCTTCCCACGCCACAAGCGCACTCTTCCCGCCTGCCCCTGCGGCGGTCATCCCCAAAACCTCGCCCTTGCCCCGCCCCTGACCCTCAACCTGCAACCTAATTAGGGAAGCACCTTGAAGACCTTATAATCTGGGGTCGTGAATCTACCGTGGAAAAAGAATGACAAAAAGTCCAAGGCAGCTGAGGCAGCTAACGCTGACGCAACCAACGCCGGAGACGTAGCCACCGACGCGACCGCATCCAGCGGGGCCAAGGGCACCGCTTCGGAGTCTCAGCAGCCCGAGAAGAAGCACAGCGGTGCTTTTACTCCCAAGAAGGGGCGCCCCACTCCGAAGCGCAACGAGGTTGAGCGCGAACGCGGCATCCGCCGTGGCCCGGTCGAGGCGCCGCTGACCGCTAAGGAAGCTCGCCAGCGCCGCAAGGAGCTCAAGGCTTCCATGTCCAAGGAAGAGCTCAAGGCCGCCAAGGCACGCGAGCGAGCAGAGCGACGTGAGCAGCGTCGCATTGCCGACGAGCGCATGGCCGCCGGCGATCCGCGCTACATGCTGCCACGCGACCAGGGCGCTGAGCGCAAGTTTGTCCGCGACTGGGTTGATTCCCGTCGCTTCCTCGCTAACGTGTTCCTCCCGTTCGCGCTGATTCTGCTGCTGATTATGATGATTGGCACTTCCCTGCCGAAGCTGGCCAACATCGCATCTCTCATCGCTATGGTTCTCATCATTGCCCTGATCATCGAGGGCATCTACATCGGCCGCCGTGCCATCAAGCTGACGCGCGAGCGCTTCCCGAAGACCACCGAAGGAGCCTGGGGACTGGGCTTCTACGCTTACTCCCGCGCTTCTCAGCCGCGTCGTCTGCGTACTCCGCGTCCGCAGGTCAACATCGGCGACGAGATCAAGTAGCCTCATCTGCCATGCGCACTCTGGTTCTCGGTGGCGCCCGCTCAGGCAAGTCCTCATGGGCTGAGCACGAGCTGCTGGCCACCGCCGCAGCCTCAACCGGCGATGCCTCAGATGCTGCAGCCTCAACGGTGTTGCACTACATCGCAACAGCACGGCCCTGGCCCGGTGATAGCGATTTTCACTCCAGGGTTGAGGAGCACCGCATTCGTCGTCAAGCACAGGCAAAAGAGCACGGAGTGGCCTGGCACACGGTTGATGACGTCGATGCGGTGGAAGCTCTCGCGTCGCCGGAGCGGCGCATGCTGCTGGACGATGTCGGCACCTGGCTGACGCACATCATCGACGTGCAGGGGCTGTGGGAGGCGCCGAGGGGCAGCGTCTCGCCGTGGACGCACTCGCTTGTCGACGCCGTGCGCAACTTCCCCGCAGATTCCGACCTGTTCATTGTGTCGCCCGAAGTGGGCTTCGGTGTCATTCCCGAACACCGCTCAGGGCGGCTTTTCCGTGATGAAATTGGCCTTCTCAACCAACAGCTCGCAGCTGTCTGTGATCGTGTTGTCCTAGTTGTGGCTGGCTGCCCCATGGAAGTCAAGGCGGCGAACTAGATTCACTCCACGCCGCTTCCCCTATGACGGTCTGCCTAGCAATGCGAATAACTGTGCACCAATGGTCGGTAGACAAATCGTTTTCGGGTAGCGTTTGAGAGTATGAACGCGGATTATTTTGGACCGGTAGCACGCCCTGACGAAGAGACTGAACAGGCCGCCCGCGCGCGCCATGAGCAGTTGACTAAACCCGCAGGCTCACTTGGCCGGTTGGAAGAACTCGGCATTTGGATTTCGGCGTGTCAGGGAGAATGCCCTCCGCGTGACCTGGACGATTGTCGTGTTTATGTCTTCGCTGGTGACCACGGTGTTGCCCAGGGCGGGGTGTCCGCGTACCCGTCCGAGGTGTCTATTCAGATGCTTGCCAATATCGAGGCAAAGGGTGCCGGCGTGAACGCTATCGCTGACATCGCGGGAGCCACTGTTACCGGCGTGGACATTTCCCTCGACCACGATGCCGAAGGGCCATACCGTATCCGTCGCAGCTGTGGTTCTATCGACCGCGAGGATGCGATGAGCGAGGAGGAGGTCGATAAGGCCATCCGCACGGGCATCGCGATTGCCGACGCCGCCGTTGATGAAGGCGCTGACCTGCTCATTGCCGGCGACCTGGGCATCGGAAACACCACTCCAGCCGCGGCGCTGATTGGTGCCGTGACCAACTCCGAACCGGTGGTCGTCGTCGGCCGAGGCACTGGCATTGATGACGAGGGGTGGAAGCTCAAGGTCGCTGCCGTACGCGATGCCATGTTCCGCGTGCGTCGCCTGCGCAATGACCCGGTTGAGGTGCTCCGTCGTATTTCCTCGCCGGATATGACCGTGATGGCCGCGTTCTTGGCGCAAGCAGCGGTTCGTCGCACTCCTGTGATTTTGGACGGAGTGGTTGTCACATCCGCTGCTCTGCTGGCTGACCAGCTCGCTCCGGGCGCCCGCGATTGGTGGGTCGCCGGCCACAAGTCGGCAGAGCCCGCGCACGCGCTTGCCCTTCGACACCTGGATAAGGAACCACTTCTCGAATACGGGATGCGTCTTGGCGAAGGCTCCGGCGCCGTCGCTGCCCTACCGCTGGTCAAGTCCGGCGTATCGGTCCTGCGCAACATGGCTACTTTCGCCGACGCAGGCGTAAGCACCAAGGACTAATCGACTTGTCCGACAAAGCCGGCCCGTCTCGCCAGGACAACCTCGACGGCGATCCCTCTGCTCACGGCAATGCCGTCGCTGAGGCCATCACCACTGCCCTGTCCTGGCTCACCATCCTGCCTTTCAAAGGCGCGAGCGTGTTCGACCGCATCACCGGCCGTCGCGCCATCGCCGCACTGCCAGTAGCTGGGCTCGTTCCTGCCGCGGGTGCAGTTCTCATCACGGCGGCGCTGTTCGCAACGTCGTCGTCACGCACGCCCACGCTTTACGACGTCACCCCGATCCTCGGCGGCGCCCTGATTATGGTGGCGGCACAGATGTTGACCCGCGCGATGCACCTGGATGGGCTGGCGGATGTGGCGGATGCCCTCGGCTCGTATAAGCCGCCGGAGGGGGCGCGGGAGGTGCTGCGCGATCCGAGCACCGGCCCAATGGGCGTGGGCTCCATCGTGCTGACGATGTTGACGACGACGACTGCTTTTGCCGTGATTGTGGCTAGTGTGCTGTCGCAGTGGTCTGCCGGTCAGATGTGGCCTGGCGTGGTTGCGCTGTGCTTGCCTTTTGTAGCCTCTCGCGCGGCAGCAACGACTGCCTGCTGGCGCGGCTTTCCGCCTTTTTCGAACAGCGGCTTCGGCTCTCTGACTGCCGGTACTCAGTCCACAGTCACGGTGACCTGCTGGTGGATACTGCTGCTCGCTGTGTCGGGCTGGGTGGTTGGGCTCGTGGGCGTAGTCGCTTGTGCACTGAGCTTTGGCGTTACACTGCTGCTGACGCGGCATTGCGTGAAGAGGTTTGGCGGAGTCAACGGCGACGTGTTTGGTGCAGTCATTGAGATAACGTGCGCTGTCTGTGCCGTGGCACTTGCCATAGGGTTCTAGCAGGGAAAATGCGCGCATTGCCCCCGTTGGGGTTTTCTTTAAAAAGAACTATTGACGGTCGCTTTGACGCGGACGTATTCTGAGGGCACACCGCCGGGAAGGCGGAGTACAGGAGGCTCGTTTCGGGGCTCGCCCAAATTATTTTGCGCCGACCGTTTGCCGGGGCGCCAAGAACGAGCACACCTTCTAGCCTCCCAGCTAATTAAAAAAAGCGCGTCCCGCCGCAGCGATGCACGGGACGCGCTTTTCTTTGTTGGGGTGACACTCCCGGGGTTTAGGTTCAGTGGGGTTTGGGTTCAGTGGGGGCTAGTGACTGCGGTTATGTTAGCGACAGCGGGCCAATGCGAGTTACTGACTGCGTTTATGTCAAAAATGGTCCGGTAGGGTCAGGCGGTCATTGCATCATGGATAACACCAGAGATTACCTCCCGAGGAGTTAACCCGTCGAGCACTACCCGTGGCCGGTTATTCAGCAATGCTTCCGCCT